>Ga0179593_1604370_pt1 | contig 21350 bp, 23 predicted proteins | sample CZODoug2_1_08_16_FD_185931 | JGI IMG/M metagenome (GOLD analysis project Ga0179593, IMG submission 185931) | Vadose zone soil fungal communities from Angelo Coast Range Reserve, California, USA - CZODoug2_1_08_16fungal (PacBio error correction) | ecosystem: Environmental > Terrestrial > Soil >...
GGGGGGTTCGGCGCTGCGCCTTCCGGAAGGCCATCGTGCCTGCGCTAGCATTTGCCGACGAGGAAGGATGGACCAAGGAGGGGACGGGAGGTGAGGCGAAAACTGACGCTGGACTTCGGTCAGGGGAAAGCACGAAAATTCGTAAAAGATCGCGGCGGTCCGCGGAGGTGTAAAAAGTTGAATAGAAACCTTAAACGGTACTACGCCGACTGACTGCAGAGAAAAAAAAGAACGATAGGGTTGGACCCGACGCAGGCCCTGGGGTACATACGGGACTGCCCCAGATCCACAACAGGTGATCCCTGCGGGGAGGTTGCGCGACGCAGACAATGATAGTATAGGTCGTGGACGGGGATCTTTTGAAAAAGGATCAAAAAAAAAAAAAAACCCGAATTGTCCGCACCAAGAGACGATAAACAAAAAAAGGTCTGAGATGCGATGAAAAAAACACGAGAGGATAGAACGCGGAAGTAGAAAGAAAGCCAGGTGACAGATTTCGCCTCCCGGACGGGCGGAAGAAAGGTTGTCAAGGACAAACATGTAGGGGGGTGCTGTGCCTGATCCACAGGGCAACCCCAAGGGAGGAAAGGAAACCAAGCGCAGGAGAGTCCCGTGAAAAGAAGTCGGCCAAAGCTGTGCCCCTGAGCTCGGAAAAAAGACAAGGCGCCGAAGCCTTCGATCCTGCACTAAGAAGAGTTCACCGAGGAAAAAAGAGGAAACGCTGGGAAGGTACGAGGTGACAGGTTCTGCGGGACTATACCCCGATGCTAGAAATGAAAAAAAGCGTGGAGGTCAGAAAGGACAGGCTCTATAGTATACTTCGGTTAATTTAAGCCAGGAGAAATACGCAAAAGGTGGCACGAAAATGGGAAAAAAAACCTTATCCTCGATCGGGATTGACTATAGGGAAACCTCAAAGATGCGCAAGCAGGAGAGGGCGAGGCTGGTCAGCCAGTGAGATAAGAAACTCGATAAGATAATCGCAAAGAGGCTTGGTCACTACTTTATTTCAAAGGAAAGGATATGACAAAAAAAGGGCCTGGGAGGAAGAAGGTGGGCCCGTCGACTGTTCTTCTCCAATCGCCACCTAGGGACTCAGCTCAAAGTCTGGGGAAAAGAGGGAATAGGGAGCGGCGTTGAATTATCCACTTGTTGCCGCAAAAGAGGGATGGAATTTGATGGCGAATCCTGCTATCTGAGGGGAAACGAAAAAGACTGGGGGGAGGGAGACTGTCGTTAGCTCAAGGGGGGGGAACTAATAAGCCTCGTTGGCGGGCCTAACATCTCTCAAGAAGAGGGGGGCATCCGCGGTTTTCGGTGTTCATCGAGAAACTGGAATGTCCAAGAGGCGGTGGGAGTGGATGGTTCCGACGAGGTTTCGCGTCGTTGAAGAGGGCAATTTAGTCTGTCCGCACACCCAGGGTGGGCAAAGGGGAGGACAGACGCAAAAAGAAAAACGGAGAAAGGGGATGGGAGGCGCGACAAATCTATGGCGCTCAAAAACCAAAAAGGAGGTCAGGGGGCACAGGACACTGGCGAATGGCTCAAAGCAGACCGCGGAGGTCTGTCGAAAGAAAGAAACCTGGGGACGTGGGAGGTTTAAACCGAAAAGAGAGGGGAATGAGGAAAGAAGCAGCGACGGACCATAAAAGAAAGGGGACGGAATCTCCTCTTGCAGGATCAAAGAAACCAGCACGATCTACCCCACCTTCAGAGCCAGCGAAAAGGAGATTATCGACTTCGGGAAAAACGGGGCGGACCTGTTCGGCGGCCAGACTTTGCACGCTAAAAGAAGATAGGCAACCCGTACCGGAAGGAAGACTCAAAAGGAAGGCTCGGCATGAGGAGCTTCAGGATGCGGGCCAATTGCCCCTGCCATCAACCAGGGAGGCTTCCAATAACAAAAGGAAAGATCTCGGAACGGGCTGCAATCGAGCGGAGCCTAAGCACGCAGTTCCGGAGGCACACCTCCAACAAAGGATCTAAATAATCCGGGAAGCAAGGAGGAATAAAAAAGGAAAAGAGGCCGGATCGACTATTCACCGCGCGAGAGGAGGCCGGTGCCGAAGTCCGCGGATGGGCAAGGGCCGTATTCATCGGGGTAATTGGGGAGGATTCTATAAAAGGGGTGGGAAGGGGCATAGCGCCTCTCACCAAAAAAAAAAGGTAGTAGGAGGAAGGGATATGCTGCCAAAAAAGAAAAAGTCAATCCGACTACCGGGGAGGGGGAGGATACGAACATGGGGCGCGCGACGTCGCGGCACACGGACCAGGCTATCGTCGATGGGACCTGCCTCCGATTAGGATGGGGAGACGCCTTTGCAAGTTCAAAGATTGGGGAGGGTTGAGGCGCAGGGATGGCCTAGGCCTGGATGAGGGGAAAAGGGACTTGCGCCCTCTCCGTCATCAACTTCCCGGTGGATTTGAGGGAAAACGGGGGGGACGGGGCAATGGTTCCAACATCAGAGGATATACAGAAGGGGAGAGTCGCGCCGCGGAAAAAGAGCTTTGGGGGGGCAGACAGTGCTGGTTGTTAGTTGACAAAGGAGGGAGGGGGGATCGACGACTTAAGGGGCAACCGTAGAGCTCGTTCCGAGATGGCTACTGGAAAATTGGGAAAAAGAAGCAAGGGGGACGGTGCTCTTGGGGAAAAGGCAAGTATCTCGCACAAAAAGGTCGCAGAGACTGCGTCCAATTGACTTTCATTTCGTCACCTTCTGGGGGGAGGGGGAAAAGAGGAGAGGGGAGGGAAAACTCACCACTTCCCTGGGTAATAGGGGAACCGCTGAAAAAAGGGTTGATGCGGTTGGCCACGATAGGGCAATTTTCCTGCACAGACCAGCCCAGAGGTTAAGAAGAGAAGCAGAACTACAAAAGAAAAATTGCTGTTGAAGACATGTGGAAGGCACCTGCGGGTAAAAAGTTCGCCGAAGATCCTCGATCACATCCGAGAAATCGAACAGAACGACCAGGAACCAGCGCGGCGCTCTGCGGGTCGTCATGAAAACCGACTGGCAAAAGAAACGAAACGATGCCGCGATCTCGGTTGGGGATGGAAGAAAGCGCGAGGACAAAAACAAAAAAAACTTGGTAAAAGCGGCATCGAGGGAGGCGAAGCCCAGATGAAAGGCAGCAGATCAGGAAGACACCGAGCCTCAGGACGGGCACCAAAAGAAACGAGGACATGCACCGAGCTAAGGAAACCGAGGCAATCGTAAAAGGAATTCCCTTGCACGCGAGAAAAAGGGGGGAAGAACAACCGACGAAAGGGGTAGACCAGCGATCCAGAAGTATCTCTCTTTAAATGGGACATAGGGCAGGAAAGATAGCAGGCCTGAGACTCCGAAAGTATAGAGGGAATTTGAGAATCAGCTAACCTCAAAAAGGATTGCTCTAGGGCGAAGGTCTACAGGGACTCGCGATCCGCGGATCCGTCGTCCGGATGCATGGAGTGGAGACTCCTGTTGGGCGAAGCAGGGAAGAAAGGAAAAGAGGAGAGCACGGGCCAAAACTCAGGCCATCCACTAAAAAAGGAGAGGGAAGTGTAGATAGTAAACTGGCCCCGGCGCTCTTACCGACAGCGTGTCAAGATTTCCAAAAAGAGGACATATTAAAACTGAGATGGGGGAGGTGGGTCCGTGGAGGGGGAAAGTCCGGATATCGGGGGGGCCTTGGACCAACTCTGCGCCTCTTCGGGCCGGAGAGGCAGGAAGGGGAGCAAGGGGACCTGCCGGAGAATGCTGTGGTTGTTGTGAAAAAAAAAAGTAAGGCACAAACGACAGCGGATGGGCAAAAGGCGGGGTCAAAAGTATGAAGGCATAGGGGAATGGAAAGGGGAGGTCCAAAAAAGGAAAAACTTCGATCCTCGAGTTAGGGCGAAAGCGAAAGAGACAGGGTTCTATAGTTAGATTGGTAATGCCGGGGCTCACGATCTCAGGGAAAGCAGACGGGGGACGACTATCCTCTTAATGTGAAACAGCGTCAAGAGAAACAAAAAAGGGCACGGCGGGTGACGTGTAGCCATCACATGTAATTCCTGGTCTTGTACAACACATAAAAGCGAAGAGAAGACACAGGAGCATTCCCGGAAGGCTGAGTAAAGAAGGGCCGAAGGGAGAAAAGAATCTACTTATCCGACGCCTTGGAGGGGAGGGACTTAAAACAAAAGACAAAGGTACAGAAGGAGGGGACTTCACCGCCTCAGATGAGTCCGCAAAGTCCAAAGGGGGGACCAAAAGAAGGGGAGGGGAACGAGGGGAGGGACCACGAAAAACATGGGGAGATTCTCAAAAAAAGAGGAGGAGACTCCCGGGGGGTTTCGGCCTGGCCAACGTCTGCAGACATAGGGAGGCTGAGGGGAAGAAACCCGGCTGATGCGCACAGGATCGCGGCGGGGCGAAAGGCCTGACGCAGTCGGTTCAGAAAAACGCAAGGCCGGCGCGGAGGTGGGGTCCGCAATGGGGTCGCACGGTGAAGGTCTGAAGCAGACCTGCGAGGGACTGTCAAGGAGCGACGAGACACGATTCGTGTTTGCCCAGACGGCATTCAATGGGGGAGATCAGTTCCCCCACGAGAAAAAACGCGAAACTTCGCAGTTTCTGGGGTAATGGAAAACAGTTTCCAAGGAGAGATCGCGGCGGAGGATAAGCCAATGAGATAGTCAAAGGAGGGGTCTCAACACGTCGAACATGCGGCGGTCCGAGTTCAACTCCGAGAGGCGAGACGCAAACTGAGAGCCGTCTCTGGCAAGCCTCGTGACAAAAGGAGGATAGAAGGCAAAGAGGGGGGAAGCGTTGGTACGGTGCTGGTGCCTGATCAACGGGCAACTGCAGCCCTAAGGTCTCGATGGTCGCGCAGAATGATGCAAAAGGAACAAAAAGCGGAGGACTATAATCCCCGGAGCGGCAACAGAAAACGGAAAGGATCAAAGATCGAATCCTGCGGACTAAAATGGTCACCCGATGGATCGAAAAGGACGGACGTGGCCGGGGAGGGCAGGACACTACCGATAAGAAAAAAGAGAGAATAAGAATGGCCGGGGCTGGCATCGTCAGCGGGACAAAGAAAAGAGGGGGGGGAGGTAGGAAAGCCGATCTAATCGGAAAAAAGAAGCAAGCATGCACGTCACGCAAAAAAAACGGGGGGGGGCGGGAAGCAGAAAAGGATCGAGGCTGTCAGCCCTCGCCTATGAAAGAAAAAAATTTTGAGACGTAGAAAAATACCAGCTATAAACACGTCGCAGAGAGATTGGGGTCAGAAAGGTAGTGCACAGAATCGTGAATCGCTTAGCGACGTAGGGTCCGACGGGGGGGAAAATTCCTCCAACGAGGGTCCAGGGGGAACGGGACAAGGGAAACCAGGATGGTACGATAAAAGAACGTGGGGAGGAAGGGGGGGAGGTCACACGTGTTTTCGCGGCCCAGGCGCTGTTGCCTGGGGGGACTGGAATATGAGGGAGGAAGGCATCGTCAAGGGCCAGCGCTTCGACGATGCATTATGGGGCGAATCAGATGGGGGAAGGGAAGGAAAAACGATAGCCATTCAATATGGCGATTCGCGGCATCCGTTGAGGCTGTGAAAGAAGGGGAAGAAAGTAAACAAAAACTGACGACACCGGCCCGAGCGCCGGAGGGGTCGATGGGGGGTTAAGGGGGAAGAAGGCGCGTGATCATGCGATGGAACCGAACGCAAAAAATGAAAGCAAACCAGGATGGCATGAATACATGCAGCGAAAAGCGGATTCGATTGCTAACGGGGGTGGGTGGGGAAAAACTCGAAAAGAGAGGGGGGCGCAAAACAACACTCAAGAGGAACTGAAGGAACAATCGTGGCGTAAAAATTTCGAAACCCGCATAGCTTTCTGCAGATCAAACCGAAGGGGAGGGTGGGTTTTAAACCACCAAAGCGTCGGCAATGCTTCAACGAAGCCATGACAGGACCGACTAGTAAAAGGAGGAGAATTCGGGGGCAAAAAAAAAAAAAGAAAAACACACGATGGCTTCCGACCATGGGAAGAAAAGAAAGAATGCCCCGAACGGTCCTTTCGAGGTCGACAACCGCGAGTAAAAAAAAGGCAAAAGACCTGATGCAAAGTACCGGCGTACAGAGAGCGGCGGATCAGAAAGGAAGCGGAACGTAATAAGGGGGATTTGTTTGCGTTTGGCCAAGGGCCAGACCAAACAGCGTTCGCAATAAAAAGAGAACGACGGAGCGCTATAAAGCGAGACGTATCTCGATCAAGTGAAGGGGGGCGACCTGCGCCGAACAACTCTGAAGGAAAAAAGGAAAAGGCAAGATGCAAATCGAGTCCGGTCCCATCGACGAACAAAAGAGATGCTCGTCCGGGTGCCGCGACGGCGAGTGCAAAAAAATCAGGGGGAATTAAAAGAGGAACTCGGCGTGTTCGTAGACGATCAGGATTTGCGTGAAAAAAAAAGTGAAAGAACTCACAAACAAGAGGGTATTTGTAAAAGAGAGATTCACTGGACTGGAGGAAAAGAAGTATCGTCAATCGAAACAATAAAAGAGATGAAGAAGATTGCGGGGCGGCGTCGCGGTCACCCGAATCCCAAATCGGGGGGGAAGAGACAGATTGAAAGGCCTAGGGATGAATATACCTGGGGCGGTTCCATGGAGTGTTTGTTTAGTGCGCAATTCCGGAAAATGGAGAGGCAGGGGAGTCTGAACCGGTATGGAGATGGCCAAGGAAGGGGGGAGAATGTTTCGACGCATGTGACTGAGGGTCGGAACCAAAAAGAGGGGGAGTTTACTACCGCTCCGCGCTCAGGAAATGAAAGTCTGGTACGCATAAGGTTTGACAGGCGTTGGTGCCAGCGTGAACGAGGAAAAACTAAAAGGAAGGGAAGGGGACGACGAGAAGCTCGATGCAATGGTCTCGAAAGGGGGAGTAAAAAAAGAGGGGATGGAGCGTGATCAATCTCGCGCTCACCCTTTCCTAGATTCAAAAGTTTAACGGCTGACGGGAAGCGCCGAAGCTCTTGTCGTAAAACTCCCCGAGAGGTTAAGGGAAAAAAAACGCTCGAAAGATATGATGGAGAGTGAGGCCATTTGCGCCACGGGGCCTGGAAAAAAGGGGTTGACAAGAATATGTCGCGCATCCAAGCCTCACCCCGTTAGCCCTAAAAAAAGGAGGAGAAAACGCGGCATGTAAGAAGTACATGCGGGGGGAAAAAGAAAGAAAATCGGCAAAAGGAAATCGTCGATCACGATCCGACCACCTCGGGGTCGGAAAGAACAAGAAACTGCGCGGAGAATGTGGAAAGGTCATTCCCCTCTGCACCGGGATCGGGACAAAAAAAACACAGGCCGCGTCACTTTGACTGGCGATTGTTGCGCGCCAAGGGAAAGGAAGGAGTAGTAAAAAAACATAAGCATCGGGAAAGAGACGCAACCGCCGATGAACGTGTTCAAAAATGCCCGATCAAAAAAAATTCACGGAAAACGAAAGAAGCTAAAACGTTGGCTCATGACGCACACGCCATCATATCGTGAATCCAGGGGAAAAAAGGGAAAGCGAGAATGGGGATGAAACAACGGGCCAATTTGTTTCGACCAGCGAGAATGGGTCGAAAGGAAAAGTAGTGACGGCGTCGATAAGGAAGAGTCGCAGCTTACGTAGATGGGAGATAGGCTACCACCACTCCTCGCTCCGGAAAGGAAAAAAATAAGGCGCGGGCGAACGCCTCGCCAATCCGCTCGCCGAAGCCGAAAAAATTGTAAGGAAGGACGACGTTGGATGGGATAATCATTCACCCGACGTAGATGCAAAAGAAAAAAAAAACGGGGAAAAAAAAGAAGAATGTCTAGCATCTGTGTTGCAAGCCCAAAACGATACAAAGGCTCGTACCTAAAACCGTCGCCTTTCAGTAGCTTTTGATGTCGCCTTCAAAGAAGGTGAGAGGAAGACTGGGGAGCAGCTGAAGCCTAAGCGTCGTCGCAGCGACGGCAAAAAACATCGGAAAAAAAAAATGGGGAGAATGACGCCCTTTGGCCAGGTGCACAGCAAGAAAGCTGGGTCAAATCTTGGTAAAGGGGAAAAAAGAATTATAAAAAAAGGGAACGGCGACTGGAACGCTTTTCTAGTACGCAAGAGGGAGGGAAAAGGAAGTTCATCCTATCTCCTAAAAAAAAAAATGAGGGAAGGAAAAACTAGGTTGGCGACATGAAGGCTCGGACGAGATAGAGAAAAACTATCAAGAAGCGGCGCCGAAAGGCCCGGGCCCGCAAGGTCTGCGGGGGCTGGAAAGGTGGAAAACGAGAGGAACCAGGGAATGAGTTGCTGGCAAGAGAAAAAAAGCAGCGGATAAGGAAACGCAAAAACTGCCTCATACGCGGTTGAACGGGGAGCTTAGGAAATCGACCCAGCGCCGCCGGATCGTCCCAAGAGTGCTGAAAATCACGTCCAAGCGTCAGGCCTTTCGCGACCCGCCCGAAAGGAGAACGCATAAAGAAAAGGGAAAAAAGGAAAGCCTGCCGCAAGATGGCTGCCAAGGGACCATCGAAGGAAAACACATATCAGCCAGGGGGGGGGAGAGACAAAAGTGAGCGATCCCCCCGATGACTAGTTGTTTTAGATCCGGCTGAGCCATCTTGCGGTGCGGGGGAAGCGCGAAGGGTGAAATGATGGGAAAAACGGCGGGACGCGGACCGCATCTGGTCGGCGGGAATGCTAAAGAAAGATTCAGGGGACTAAGAAAGCTGCATTCGGAACGACGCTGGCGCTGGAATCATTATGGGGGGACACTTTGCAAAGGAAAAAAAAAAAAACCTGGCGAACGTGACTCGAAGACGCTGCTGGGACGAGAGAGGGGGACCAGACCGGCATCCTGGTACTCGGGCTTCACCCCGATCACAAAGACAAAACCTAAAGTTTCGGGGAAACGAAACCTGTTGCGCGCCGCCGTTCCAAGAGATAAGAGGAGGTGCAGGATCTTGTCGAGGGTCATCCCGGAGTTTCGTCCAAAAAAAAAAACTAGAAAGGAAAAAAAAGAAAATTCGGGTCGGCGAGGCGATGACCGCGGAGCGGGCTCCGAAGCCGACTCGGGCAGAAAGTTTTTTAAGAGCGAGTAAAAATTCCGGCAGGCAAGGGCAAGAACATCAGTCTTTTGGGATCACGAGGCAACCAAGGCGCATTGGAAAACACTCGAAGGTCTGATCGAGCGCAGACGGTCCAAGGGGACACCGAGTCCTACTTAAAAAAAAAAAACGGCCCCGATCACAAGCGGAGGGATCCGGATGAAGGAAAAACGCAAGACGACAAGAGCGCCTGGAGGGTTGTCAAAAGGATGAATCTAGGAAACCCTATGCTAGACTGCTTGCTTTGCATGGGAAATTAGGAGGAAGGGCGCAAGGACGGTTGAATTAAATCGCATAGCAAAAACATGATGCGCAAGCAGAACTTAGTGAGGCTTCAAAGAAAAAGTTGGCGAGGCGGGAGCACGCGCCTATGGAAGCAAAAAAAGGCGGGGGCCGCCGTCAAACCTCGATAAGTGCGAGCGTGAAAAATCGATGGGCACGGTCACTACGGATGTTGCAAGGAAACGATACAATAAATGATACGGGAGAGAACAAGGGGGGTGCGGTGGCTGACTCAAGGGAGAGCGCAATGTACAGAAGACTGACGAGAAGGGAGGTTCTCGGGGGCAAGGGTTTGCGCGGACCGCGTCGAGGGGGGCCCGCATGCTGGCGAGGAGGCTATTTCTAAAGGCGGCGGTAAAACTGTCTAACGGGGTATGGGGTGAAACGAAGCAGCCTAGTGACTGAACAGCAGAGGGAATTGCTAGAGGGTCCAGCATCAAGGTTAGGGAAAAAAAACTGGGAGAAAATTCTGTCGAAACCGCCCTTCACTAAAGGGTCAAGGGGGGTGTCCGAAAAGAGGTTGCGCGTTGATCGTGAGGAGAGGGGGATTGTTAAGAATGTCCGGGCATGAAACATTCAGAAGAAAGCTACCGAAAAAAGAAGTTGGAAGCGGCGGCTGCTAATCTGGACTCAAGATGTGCGGCATTCTATATCGTTTCGCAAAGGATCAAGCATAAGCAGAGGAGATAGCCTGGAAGTGGTGAGTAAACCGACAAGAGGGGAAATTAAGGAAAAAAGCCGCAAAAATACAATGACCGGACCCGCTGGAAATGGTGAAGGGAAGAGGAAAGAAGAACCCAGCAATTGGGAAAACGGGGAAAGGGAAGAGAAAAGGGAGCGAGCTTCTAACAACTCGGGGACCAGGTAGGGAGGGTCGATCACAGGGGGGGGGGGGCTATTGGGGGGGCAAGAGGGGAAAAATCCCTGTGGGAAAATACAAGACTTCAGAGGCGCATAGGGAGCGGGGGCGAAAATATAGAGGTTGGCGGCCCGCACGCAAAAACCATAAGACACCAAGCTCTCAGGGAAAAGGGGGAGGAAGAAAGCCCGGTATCGAGGCACGAGAGAAAACGGCAATCAACAACGCTCGAAAATATAAAGAAAAAGGGGCTTCGTTCTCAAGACTTCAATCGGGAGGGAAAAGAAACTGCCGATATCAGGTGACGGTCTCAAGGGTCGAAAGGAAAGCAGAGTCCAAAGGCGGTGGAGATTTAGGGATTTTTGCTGAAATCAGAGGAGAGAGAGAAAACAACAAAGAGAGGGGATTCAAGAGCCGGCAGCAAAAATCCTTATCGTCCAGAAAAAAACGTTGGATAAACTAGTTTCGCTGGTCTGAAACAAAAAGGAAAACCAAAAACCGAAAGATGGGGGGATCGTGGCCACGACTTAGGGAAGAAGCCTTTGCGTTCAAGAGGGGAGAGAGTTTGGGTCGACATGAGATGCCATTAGGGGAAGGGGAGGCAGATGGTATGAACGAGCCGTCAGAGAGCTTCCAGGGGGAGTGAATTTTAAAAAAAAAAAAATGGACGCGGGAAGGGGCCCAAAGCATCGCGATGGGAAAAATTACAAAAACGAGAACTGAAAAATTTCGCGGGTTGTGTGCCAGCCAGGTCGGGTGTTAAGGAAAGGACACGGCGAACCTCGGGAAAGCGGGGGCTTCTATCTAGGGAAGGGTAAGTATGTAATGAGCAAGGGGAGGGGAAAAATCTGTGCTTTGCGCTTGGTTGCAGGAGCGCAGAAAACCTTCTCAAAAGGGACCGTGGTGCCCGGGTCAAGGGGGCGTAACAGGCAGGAGCGAGTTAAATAAAAAAACGCGGAAAAGAATCTTTCAAAAAAAGATGCGAAAAAAGGGAGGTTGAGCAGACAACAGGGCAAAAAAAGTGGGGGAAGCCGGGATCTAATAAGAGAAAAGGCCCGAAATCAAAGGAAGGAAAGAGTCCTGGGCGACGGAAATGTATTCAGCAATTCTGGGGGGACAAAGTGGGGCCCCATCCATAGAGCCCGAAAGCGCAAAAAAAAAATCTCTCACCAGCCCCATCGGGCCCTAAGGAAAGCTGCCGGGATGTGCGTTCCCGGGAACTCCTGTCAACCTCATATCTTGCTGTGAGGAAATCCATTAAAATGCCTAAAGGTTGTGTCCACCGCTCCTGCTTCGGGCAACCCAGGGACCGGACGCTGGCCTTTTCCCTCCTGAAACTCCACGAATACGGGTGGGGTTCCTGCGCTCAACTGAGCACCCCCTCACTTCCGTGTGGCGCTTTCCATAACACGGGACATAAAACTCCAGCGCCACGGAAAGCATGACAGGGTAATGGACAGAGAGAACCCTGGGTTGGGGGGGGGGTAGAAACGCGGGACAGAAGGTGGGGACGGTTTGGTAGGCAAACTGGGTCATCAATATCTCTTTTCTCTAGTTTATTTCAAATCTGGTGGGACTCCGCTCAGAGTCCTGCGGAGGTTCTAAAAGATCGCGGGAATCTTTTTATCAAAAAGAGGGAAACCACCGGCTGGCTCGAATAGTCTCTTCGGCCTGAACGGCACAAGAAGGCTCAGACGAACAGACTGGGGTCAAATTGATGGGGGGGCGAATACCTTTTTTAATGGAGAGAAGGGATAAGCTACGTAGCCATTTGGAAGCGCCGTACGAATGGCCAAACATTTAGCGGTTAACAGCAGCCCGGAAAAAAAAAGGCGCTAGACAAGAAATCGGGAGAACAGAGACGGAGGTCCTGCGCGCAGGCCTTGAGCTGGACGCCGTCGTGGTGCGGGGGGGAAAAAACGGGAGAAGGCTTTTGAAGCCCGACCTTCAAGAGTAGGTCGGGCCAAGAACGAGCGAAGAGCTTTGGCCGGGACACAGCGGGAATGATCAGGAACAGAAAAAAAATGTTTGTAACAAGCAGGGGGGAAGGGCGACTAGTTCGCTTAAAGTTAGGAAGGGGGACCGAGGACAGAGCACTACTAAGTAGTTCTCTCGCTCGGGGTTTATGTGAAAAATCCGCAAAAAAGCCGGACAAGAATTGTAAGAAATGATGAAGTTTTTTCTAGATGAAAAACTCCACGATCTCATGGGAAGAAAGCACGGAGAGAATCAATAAGTTGAGTGCGGAGACGGGAACCGCGACCAGATAAAAGGGAGCTTAAACTGTGTCTAGGGGGGAAAATAGATAGAATCGTTATGGGAACAACTAATATTGTCCAGGGTAAAGGCAGTAACCTCATCAATCTAGACAGTCAAATGGAGTGGACCAAAAAAAAACAAGTCGAAACCCTTACTGAAGGTCTGAAAACTCGAGACCCGAAAAAAAATTCGCCTCACCGCCGCCATAGTAAAGGAAGAAACAAGGGACAGGAACTTCATGTAGAAAGCGCAGGAAGAAAAAATCAAGGAAGGACAGCGAATAAAAAAAAGTTAGACAGGGGGGTAAAGCTCTCAAACAACAAAAGGAAGAAAGGGAGGATACTCCAGTGCTAATAGTTTTTCTGAAGCCGTCGCCATCCATCTTGCGTGGAATCGAGAGGACAGAACGCTCTTAAGATCTTTCGGCGGCGAAGGCCTTGACAGAGTCTGGAAAAGACGAGTTTAAGGGCAAGAGGCAAGGCTGACGAAGGCGGGAAACAGATGTTGGTAGAATCCAAGCAAAGTCAGAAGAAGCACTGGCGACGGTAAGGCGGGGCTCTAGCTCTAAAAAGCGGGTGGGCCCCAGAAGCAGTCCAGTGATCTCGGTAGTCCCCCTATAAAAACGTCCGAAGAAAGAAATCGAGGGATACAGGCGAGGTTGGGCGCAACGCCGATGGCCAAGGAGGAAAGGGAATTTCGTACAATGTCGGCCAGGAATTGTCGCCAAAACTAGAAGGAAGCGGAACCTGCGGTGAGATGAATCCCTACCGCCTTAGCGCGCCTGGAAGCAGTGACAAGGTATCCGCGAAGGACCGCGGGATCCGGAAAATCTGGGGAAAAGTTTTGGCTGTCGGGGCGGGGGCAATCCGAGTCAGGAGCTTGCCGCCAACTCAGAAGAGGCTCAATGGGAAAGCCAGGAGGGGCCAAATGAAGGCGGCGTCACCAACGGACCGACACGATAACAAGCCCATTCGGAGCTAATATGGGTCGTCAGGGGAAGAGAACAAGGAGCCGGGAGTGGCCGTCTGCGAGATATACCCCAACTAAAAATAAAATACAAACACAATATACTAGTGAATTGAATGGTTCGTCAAGGGAGAGGGGAAAAAAAAAAGGACTCTACTGGGGAGTTAAATGGAAAGGGGGACCGAGAAGAGAAAGCATCAAGGAGGGGGAGGTTTCTGAACCAAGTGGGAGCTTCGTCAATCGCAAGGAGCAAGCCGGTCGCAGGCAGTCGCCAGAAGATCGCCCGCGAGAGAGTCCGCAGAGAAAATAAAGCTGGAGGGGGGGAGGCGTTTCGCACGTGGGGCAGAGGGGAGATACAGAGGGCTTATACGCAGGGCGAGGAAAAAAAGGGTGGTCGGACGTTCTTCACCCCACCGGGGGGTAGCTTTTACATGAAAGTGAGGAAGGAATCGTTAAGGGAGGGGGTTAATGTAAATTATGGGTGGCGACTGAAGAGAGCGTGAACTGTGGACCAGGCTATCGATACGGCATCAGGCGGGGCCCTGCTTGCTTGAACGTAAAAAGAGGGGAATAGGGGGGGTACGCGGGGGGGGGGCTCGGTGGGCCTAAAATAAGACAATGGAGATATCACGGGGTCTGTGATGGTGAAAAGCATTCAGGGAAAATTGGAATACAGGGCACTAAGACTAGGTCGAGGGGGGTTTGAACCGCAGGGAGGGATCGTTATCTAGCTATTTAAGGTGGGAAAACGTGGATTGTCAAAAGAAGGTGCATAGACACCTCGAAAACTAACAGGAGCGAGTTCTAACGGCGCGGCTGCGCACCGAAAAGGAAAACTACAGGCTTACTTCCTGATTCCCTATGGCGGAACAAATCAACGCAAAAAGCCGTCTCAGAGGGGGGGAGCATGTGAAGGAGCCCATTTACTTGGTTGAGGGTTGAAGAATAGCGGGGAGGGCCCAGTAAAAGAAGATACAGCACATCAAGAAACCTAGCGGGGGTGTGTATCCTCTATAGGAGGACATCCCACAAAACAGCACTATGAAAAAAATGTGACAATCTCCACTCAATCTAGATCTGAGATTGCTGACGAACCCGGACCGGAGGGGCACCTCGAGGGGGCTTGGGAACGACCCTGTCTGAACCCGCCGGCGTACATTCAAAGAGAGCAAGTGGTACATGAGATACAAGGGGGAAACGACTGCCAACAACGGGAGAAAAGACACACCCGGCGTGCTCTACGGGGGGGCGGTCAGGAATCGACGAGAATAGGAAGAAGGAAATCCGAAGGTCATAACTTCAGCAACAAACGCAAAATGCTCGCAAAAGTCTCAAAAAGCCTTCATCGAGGCGGTCCCAAAAAGAAGTCACCGCTAGGGGTGTACGGTTGCCGGAAAGCTAAGGAGCAGGTGGTCGGGCATCGACGCGGGGTCGAGGGGTGACTAGCAGGAGGGTGGGCGTATTCGACACAACAACAACGGGGGGGGGGGGGGGAAAAAGAGAAGAAAATACATGCATAATCCATCGCAATACCTACAACGAAAACGAGTATGAAACTAAGGAAAATGGGAGGAATTAGGAGAACGGCACCCGAGATCTCAATTGGAAGTGAAACACGGCCTCGATGATGGCTTGAAAATGACGAAGGAGGGGGAATTATTAAGGGGGGGGTGGTAGAGCAGATGGCCGATTCGGATTATCGAGGGGAGCGATGATTGAAAACGCATGCGCTGCCAGGTGTGCGACGTAACAAAAGGGGGTAGGGAGGGAATGGGCCAAACGATCGCGAGGATGAAAAAAGTCATCCTAAGGAAGGGGGATCTTTACTCAGGTTGAAGGGGGTGACATAGGGGAACGTATGCTCAGGGAGTTACGCGGTTGAAATGGGTCAATAGAACGAGGGGTCGCTTGCTCGACAACTTTGGGAAAATGGCTGGGTTTAGAGGCTCCTCACGTCGCATATAGGCTGAGAAAGGGCGTCGGAGGGGTGAAAGCCGAAAAATAACTCTGGTCTCACCACTTCCAGTCGCAGTTCATAGGGGGGGAAAAATAACTAAAGGGGGGGAAGGAGTTATCCATGGGGGGCAACACGATGATTGGGAGGTCAAAAACGGAGTTGTAAAAGAAAGTTTCAGATGAACGGAATCCCCGTTAGCCTCTAAACTTTAGGAAAAGGAAAAAGGGGAGTGCATGTTGGTGGACCTGCGGGGGGAGAGCAACGCGTTGCCATCCAGCTAAGCGATCTCACATCACAACCAAAGTCAACTAGAACCAGCAGGGCTTCAGAGTCAGGTCCAAACGTCGAACTACTACAGCCGAGGATGCAGGCATCAAACCTGGGGTTCGGCCAAACACCATCAGAGGAATTCACCCAGGTTAGGAAAAAAGAAGCAGGCAAGCCCCAAAACAAACGGGGGAAAGATACCGCACCGGAAAGCGCGCGGGCACCCGCGACAAAGGCTCAGGAAGGAAAAAGAATCTCACGAAAGGAGGGGTAAGCAATTCCGTCATGGGCGACGATGGGAAAAGAGTTGAGAAAAAAAAAGGCCCAAAGAAAATTGTATCTCGGTTCCTGGAAAATAAGTGCGGAAGAAGATCTCAAGCGGAGAGGGCAAAAGTATCGTCGGGGGGGAGGAGTCGACCAAAAAGCCGGGGCGCATAGATGAGCGACAAGAAGCACGCTCGCGCTCCGGTGACAAAAACCTGGGGGGGGGGGGGGGGGGGGGGGGGGGGGGGGGGGGGGGGGGGGGGGGGGTGTGGGGGGGGGGGGTGGGGGGGGGGGGGTGGGGGTGGGGGGGGGTGGGGTGGGGGGGTTGTGTGGGGTGGGGGGGGGGGGGGGGGGGGGGGGGGGGGGGGGGTGGGGGTGTCAAAGGAACGTGCCTTCTTTAAACATAGGGGGGGGGGCTAGGGGGAAGCAAACAATGGGGACGTAGCAGCCAGTTCAAGGAGCGGACCAAACGACCAGCAGGACTAAGCTGTTTGGGAAATGGGAAAACGCACGGACAGGGTCGGAGGAGTCCAAGAGGGAGTCCTGCAGGATCGCAGCTTGGGAAGAGTTCGGACCGGGGGAAAAAGGTGCGGGGGGGGGCGGAAAGCTTTGGGGAAACATGAGGGGGGAAAGAGAAAGAGCAGAACGCCGAGGGAGTCAGGCAACAAAGTAAAAGTGATCAGTCACAGCACCACAAAAGAGGAAAGTTTGGAACCAGATTTCCTTCGGCCGAGGGCGGGGAACCTTGACGCTTAATCAGCGTTCGAGAGATCGGTTAGGGTGGGAAAGACGACCAGCGGTTCGATAGGGGAGATGGGGCAAGTCACGGACTACCATCTCATTGTCAAAAGGAATCAGAAGGAGGGAGACTTAAATTGGGGGAAGCGGCGCGGGGGAAGACAGAAGCAGAAGGTAGCTGGTCGTGAAAAGGGGGGGGGGGGGAATCCCGATATCTGAAACCAGGGACGAAGGTAAAAAACTGGGAAGAGAGGGAATATAAGGAGGAGGGAAGGCAGAGGATTGCTTCCGTAGCCATTCTGGAAATACGACCCTTTGACATGGAAAATCAATGAAAAGAGGCCGTCCCTAAAAAAGAAATTATCTTCCGACGCGGGGAACGAGGTGCTGCGCGAGGAACGACCCAGTCCAGAGTAGAATTCACACCGCCCTGAGAGAATCACGCATTAACAGGAGGGACTGAAAAGCGCCCGCAAAAATGGGGGACGAGACGGCCTAAAACATATTGAAATCGGGGTCCCAAAAAACAACGGGGGGGGAGGGGGGGGACAATATGGGGCTCCCCAGATTCGAATGACGGCTTAGGATCGAACAAACATCTTTCGTGGTGCGCGCAAGCTTTAAAAGAAAAAGTTGGCGTGATCGCAAAGCATCTGAGGGGGGAATGAAGAACGCGAGCAGGGGCATATGGTTCAAGTCCAGCTCCAGGAAAGAAGTGCGGGGCAGGGGGGGTCATCATAACGTTGAAAAAGGGGGGAAACCGGTCCCTGGAAAAACCAGTCTCCAGGGTCGCGAAAAATACGAGAAGAAGGAAAGACGTAGCAGGAAAGGGGGGTAGCGAAATCGGCCTGCAAAAGAAAACCTCCGCTACATTGAGGGAAAAAAAGTCCCGGGAGGTCGGGAGAGCAAAGTTGACAATGCGAATGAGAGGGGATCTTGGGAAAAAAATAGATCGTCGATGAAGGGACCACAACTCCTACCATCGGAAAAATGATGGCGGGGACCGCCACGGGGGGGGGTCGGATCGAAACGCCGAGAGACGAAATCTCGTGTTCAGGGCCGCCGAGGAGGATCCGAAAGAAATATTTCCAACTTAAAACCGGAAGGGTTTTCAACCTGGATAAAAGGAAATCAGGACCAGGATCTATGAAAGGGGGGGGGAAACTAGAAAGCTGGACAGATTCCAATCTGCAGAGCCTTCTTTCTGTACAACACGAATTACCGAGGGGGATGGAGAATACTAATAGGGGGGGTAAACTCAAGGTGATATGTACAATCGATAGTATAGTTCATTAGGGCGGGGTCATCCACATGCTGAATTAGTGGAGGTTGCTTGGCATTGAAAAAGGGAGATACTATACGATGGGTTGGAATGCCGGACAATTAGCGGAAAAGACCAGGTCGTTGTAGAACACGGAGCCCGGTAGCGGGATGGGGTCAAGGAGCCCTATGCGCAAAAAAACAAGCCTTCGACGGAGAGGGTCGCCACCCGCGATAGGGCGGGGGAAGTGCTATCGAGGACTTGCCGGTCCTAAGATGTTGCAACAAACTAGGACGCGGAGGGGGAACGGGCAAAAAGATTTGGAAGGGCTCTTTACGCGGGAACCGAAAGGCGAGGAAGCAGGATGCTGGATTTCCTGAGGAATCATTGTGAAAAATTCAGGAAAGAGCTCTGGACGGCAAATACTGGATCGGGGCGGGATACTGATGAACAGATCGTAAAGAAAGAAATTTCTGAACACGAAGGAATTCCGGTGAAGGAAGTGGAGAGGGGAAGGGACATCGCAGGGGAAATGATGGGCACGGGAGTCGCCGGTTGCCAGAAGTAGTGACCGGAATGACGACGAACACTTCCAAGAAGAAAGCAGAGTATTGGAGGTGGGGCGGGAGGTGGAGAGGGAAAGCGCTGAAGAGGGGAGCATTTGAAATTGAGCATGGGGTGCAAAGACCTCACTCAGGGTCGCTTTCGGAACGGGGGGGATGAACAAGAATGCGACTCAAGGGGAAAAAATGCAGATCTTGGCGCACCATGGGCTCCAAGCAGAAACCGCGCTTGCAAGATGAAAACAGGGAGGCCTTTACTTGTTGGGGTGAAACAACGGAGCGGCCTTCTCAAAACCGGAAAGCCATCAATTACCGAAACGGCAAGATCTCTGCAAGGGGGGTGATCGAAGGAAGGAGGCCAAAACGCTAAGAAACGATGGCTGAGCCTCCAAAGGGAATCGGGGAAAAACACCGCCGCGGTCCTCAGTTCGGGAGGTAATCACCGAGAGGAAAGACAGCCATGTCTGAAAAAAAGATCAGGGACGTAAGCGAGGGGGAAGAGAGCGGAATCGTCGATAATCGGGTGGGGCCAATTTCCAACTCCAGTAAAAAAAAGCTTCTGGAAAAATAATCGAAGGAAGGTACTTGAGGATAGGCTCGAAGTATTACGGCAGATTCGCCAAGCTCGAATTAATCAGACAGAAAGGATTGAGGTCATAAAACAAAGAGGCAAGGAACAATGACGACTCCCCGCTAAAATATCAAAAAAAAAAAAACAAAAAAAAAAAAAAAGAAAACCCAAAAAAAAAAAAAACAAAACACCAAAAAGGAGCCTAAAAGAGTTCCTCATGACAGGGGAAAGGGGACATTAACGGTCAGATGATTAGTCCGGCATTTAAAAATCGCGACAGAAAAAACGGAGGGCAAAATGACTGCAGTCAAATCAGGGAGAGAACATCCACGCGTGGGAGAAGAACGTGGAAGGGCAACGCTCCTTCTGACCCGGCACCGAGAGAGTAGAGGGGTGAAGAGGGGCGATTAGGCAGTTTTAAAAAAAGAGAAGGAACTTGGGAGTGACATGGCGTTGGCCGGGCGCTGATCGCGTGCTTCGAGCCGGATAGGGGGAAAAATCGCCGTCTGAGAGCCTGGACGTTTTTTGAGGCAATGGAAAAAAGAAACGATAGTCGACTTCACGCTCGAAGATGGGAAGAAGCGGGTAGTACTGAAGGAGTTGGTTAGCGTACAAAGGAGAGGGGCTCGACCTCGGGGGGGGGGGGAGGCGAGGCAGGGGAAATCTCTATTCCGGAGATTGGGAAAAGCTTGGGAACGAGAGGAAGGCTGACTGGGGTTCAGGATGGAATCAAAGAACCCACTTTCGCAGGAGTGGAGGAGATTGAGGGGGCGTGAGGAGGCCGAGCGGGGGTCGGTGGGAAAAATCACCACCGGGTGTCGAGTGTCCAGGTGGAGGAAATATAAGGGTATTCTTTAGCAAGGCGCCGAGGAAACATGGGAAGGAACCTTGGTGGGGTAAAAAAAAAGAGAGGGTCGAGGCGAATAGACTAACGGAAGGGGGTGCAGGATTCCATTTCACCTCGGGACATAAGAAAAAAAGGGGGCCGCAATCAAGGGAAGCCGCGAAAATCGTAAAATAAGCCATGCCAGGGACGCCTTTACTGGAGAGCATGTCCGAAAAGAAGGTGCTTTAAAAGCAACGGGAAGAGATTGCAAATCGCCATATTAAGTTGTTGCGTCCATCTAAAACCGGCAGTGAGCACCCCATACTTAGAGGTCATCAGACTCCTGTGAAGAAATGATCCCGGACAACGTCGAAAAACAGCATGAAGCCCCAGGGGCCAAAAGTGGCTATGAATTCCAAAGGAAAGAGAACGATCGTCAGACACTGTCCCTGCGCTAGGACAATGGGAACACGTCTCGTGGCCAGTCTTGGGGTCAGGTCAAAGCTAGGTCTAAAAGCTTGTCCTGGGGGGAACCGTGAGCAAGCCATAACTTCTAAGTCAGGCTTTTTAGATCCAGACCTCACAAAGACGCCGGGGCGAAGGGGGAAGAGACAAAACTCGACCCAGGGGGGGGGAAAAAAGAGGTGAGCCTTGAAAAAACATGCCGCCTCCGGGGGGGGGTTATCCGGTCGATAATCGTCAAAACGGACAGGAAAAAAATTTCCAAGAGCAAAAGACAAGGTCTATCATAGGGGGGTAGCTAGGGAAAGGCCGGCAAACGAACTCAAGGACACGCGATTCTAGTCCTGCAGGATCGAGGAGTTTGAGAGGGAAAAAAAGGGGTGAAACGATAATCGGGTCAGCAGAGGCCGACCCGTCTGGCGCGGGAAGACAGGGGAACTGCAAAAGGAAAAAAAACTGTTTGTGCCCGGTTATCAGAAATCCAACAGAAGCGGGGGCCTTGGTAGATGGGGGGGGGACAGGAAGATCAACGCGTGGGCGCTGACAGAAGATTTCTGGGGGGAAAATCTCATTCTTGAACGAGGTAGGGTCAGGAGAACTCGCAAAAGCATCATGGGGGGGACGAGCGGGAGGCGAACGTCCCCTCAATAGACGAGATCCCTCCTAAATACATAGGAGACCTTGGACGTCGGGGCGCAGGGGAAACAGAAACAAGTCAGGAGGGATGGGTGGAAAATCAAAACCAGGTTACTGAAAAAAACGATCTCCTTCTTCGTAGAAAAAGAGTGACACATCTAGGGGGGGATGGAACTATTAGGACAGAAATAAAAAATACCCAGCGGGGGTACGCAAAAGGGGTGCAGCGAGAAAAGTCGTTCAGGCCTTCGTCAAAGGGAACCTCAATGAGAAAACTGGACGGAAGGAGAGAAGCCGCACAGAAGATGAGCCTAAGGGGCGCAGCCGGCCTATTGGGGGGGGA
>Ga0179593_1564205_pt1 | contig 21345 bp, 39 predicted proteins | sample CZODoug2_1_08_16_FD_185931 | JGI IMG/M metagenome (GOLD analysis project Ga0179593, IMG submission 185931) | Vadose zone soil fungal communities from Angelo Coast Range Reserve, California, USA - CZODoug2_1_08_16fungal (PacBio error correction) | ecosystem: Environmental > Terrestrial > Soil >...
AGATCAGGGGTTAAGATCCATGACTGGGGGGAGGACCAGCACAACTAGGGGGAATTAACCGGGGAAGAAGGCTTTCGGAAAAGGAGGTTTCGGTAAAGGGAAATCCTATGAAAAAAGACATGGTCAGGGTCCGGGGAAAAAGATGCTAGACGTGAGAAGGTTGTGGGAGCGGGGTTTTTTCGACCCTCTCCAAGAAAAAATCAAAAAATGTTCTCCAAAGGCGATGGGGGGACCTAGCCAAGGCGTAAAAAGGAATGGGGTGGTGGGAGGCAACGATAAAAAGGCAAGAAGAGGGAAAAGTCGTCAGTTCAGAAGGGGACTCAGAAAGGTCGTAAAAACAGTCGCACTTTAGCGAGGGCCAAAACAAAAAGGGGGAACCAGCACGGGTATGAGAAGAACCTAAAAGTGTTCGTGAGAAATAGTGAAGAGAAAGGGAGAGAGGTACTACGAGTCCAGTGTGAAGGGGGGGATTGGGGGGAAATGCCGCGAAAGGAGTGCAAGAGGGTGCTACGAGGGGAAGCGCAAATGGACTTGGAGAAGAGTACGACAGACAAAAGCGAATCAGGAAGGAATGTAGAAGAGAGGTTTTCTAAGAAGGCAGTCTCTTGGAAGGCGTTCACATCATTGAACATAAAGTTCAAAAGGGGGTCGGGAGGGACGAGAAAGAAAGGTGTTGTAGGAAACATGATGAGAAAAAAGTGCTCATTGTACCTAGAAGGAAGGAAAATTCTAGGTTGGTGGAGGTCGGAAGGGAAAAATCACAGAGGGGGTTTCAGAAGAAAGGGAAAAAAAACTCGATGGGGAAAAGCTCTGAAATAAGGGGAAATCTGCAAGGGGGGACAAGGTCAAAGGGAGGGGGGGCGTAAAGGGACCTGGGAGGGCGGAAGTTAATACACTTCAGGGGGGAAGAAAAAGAGATCAAGAAAAAAGCAAGGCTCCGGCAGACAACTGACGAAGGGAGGGGAAAAAACTTGAAAGACGTTGGCTCGAGACCATTCGTAAGGTGGGTAAAAGGGTCAACAAAGAAGATTCGTAGGAAAGTGGTATTCAAGTTGAAGTCCGGAGAATCAAAAAGACCGATGGAAGAAGGAGAACCTGGGAAATTATAAAAAGGAGGGACTGGAGAGGCAGAAAAAAAGTAAGCTCGGAAAAAGAAAATTGGGGGGAGTCTGGGGAAAAATTTGTTCCTTCTCAAGGTGCCAGAAAATATCTGGGGCGCATTTGCAAAGTCGGGGGAGGGAGAACTGACTGGGGGGGAACAACAAATAAAAGTCAGGACCAAGAAAAAAAAGTAATGTAGGAAAAGGATTCCCGTTCGCAGATCAACCGTGTGGGGATCATGCCAGAGTGGTAGGGGGTAAAGCGGAGAAAGCAGTGGAAAAAGCTAAGGGGGGGATAAAGGGTTCAGACGGGAGCACTTAACCTTGCGTACAAAAAAGGGAAACGGGGGGAATCATGAAAGGGAACAAAGAGGTGCGAAAAAAGGATCACAAAAAAAGAAAGGGACGTTGGGAGGAAGGGCCTCAGAAGATTTACCAGGGAAGGGGGATCCTATGAGGAAAAATGGGGAAGGCAAAGGAGTCGTACGGTTGGAAGCTTCAATCAAAGACCGCAAAGGGGATATGGGGTCGGAAAAAACCAACAGTCAGGAAGGAAAAGGACGGGAAAGCGTCCTCAGGGTTACTGGTGAACGGAACAAAGAGAATGCGAGGGCAAAGACCATCAGTTTGACGTTAGAGAATGGAAAGTGCAGTTTAAGTCCCATCAAAGGTAAGGAAAAGCACAGGAGGGGATAAGGAAAGGTTATCCGAAAAGATGTGGGGGGAGGAGACATCATCCGTCAAAACGAGGACAGGTACTAATTGCGCAGACTGGAGAGGAGGTAGGTAACAAACCGGTTAAGGGGAATTAGATTTAGGAAGGGCAAGTGGGGTGGATCGTCCATGCGGGGTCTGGACAAGGGGGGTCCCTTCAGGGAGAAGCAAAGTTCAATGGACCAGACCACTTGGAGGGAGGAAAAAAAAAAAAAAAAAAAAAAAAAAAAAAAAAAAAAAAAAAAAAAAAAAAAAAAAAAAGAAAAAAAAAAAAAAAAAAAAGAAAAAAAAAAAAAAAAAAACAAAAAAAAAAAAAAAAAAAAAAAAAAAAAAAAAAAAAAAAAAAAAAAGAAAAAAAAAATGGAAACACAGTAAGTAACACAAAAAAAAAAAAAACAAGAATCAAAGAAAGAAAAAAAAAACAAAAAAAAAAAAAGAAAACCCCAAAAAAAGAAACACACAAAAAAAAAAAAAAAAAACAAGAAAGGGAAAACAACAAAAAAAAACAAACACAAAATACAAAAACAACAAAATCCCTCTTAAGGTTACATCCCCTTTGTATAGAACCCCTCCCTAGTAGTAACCATCCCTACATCTCGGGAGCCCGAGTGGCTTTCGATGATCAACGGGGGACTTGAGTAACCAACGTGAGAAATGAAAAATGGACGACTACTCAAGGGAAGGCACATTTTTTTCAAAAAAAAAATCAAGAAAAAAAGGCAACCAGGAGGCCCACACTCCAAATAACAAAAAAATTGGGGGAACACAGGTTAAGTCGGAAGTAAATTGAGGACAGAGGAACGGAAGTCCGCGAGAAAATTTAGTAGAAGGGTGGTCAGTGAAAATGCTCGGGGAGGTCGAAAAGCGTACCAGTGTTGGAGAGCGCAAAAAAAAAAAAGCCCCACCTTGACCCATGGTCAAATAAATAAAAAAAAAAAAACCAACCCAGTAAAAATGGAATTCGGAGCAAAAGGGAGTCTTAAATTCACTAGGAGTCTTCAAACAAAGGGGGGGAAATCATTTAACAGTGCCGGGAGGTGATTCTCGGAAACCACAACCTGCACTAGAAAAGGAATCGCTATAGGGTCAGTGTGAAAAGGAGAAGCTGGAGGGATCAGCTGGAAAGGGAAAGGGGGCAACAAAGAAAATCATAGGACCGGGGCAGAAGAAGAAATCGCAATCTTACATTTTTGGCTGGAAGCGTGGCGATGTGAGCAAGAGAGCTCAAAAGTGGGGAAACTGGCAAAAAAACGAACAATTGAAAAAAAAAAAGACTGGAGAAGGAAATGGCAATGGCAACCTAAATCACAGTTGGCGACACGGAGGGAAGTTAGTTCCCGAAAGAAGTCGGAAAAAGTTTCCGAAGGAGGAATTTTTATAAGAGAAAAAGTGAAGGAGGAAAGGGGGTTAGATCGTGAGAAAGGTTTCTCAGAACACTAACAGAAAGTACTTCAAAAAGGGAAAGTCCAACTGGAACAAGGAGGAAAGAGTCTATTTCTCAGAGTGGAAAGGAGAAAAAGTGACACCGGGAGGTATTTACCCAGGTGGGTCGTGGCATATGATTGGGGGAGCGCTCCACTCAGGTGGGGGGAGAACCTCAATAGGGAAAATCGGAAATAGGATTCAAGGTGGGCAGGGGGAGGACCACTGTCGAGAAGGGAGGGGGGAAATCTGGTGAAAAGGGCCCAAGAGCACAAGACTCCCCTAGCCCACCGGGGAGAGGGCAAAGAAACCCGCTGGAACGTCGCCATGCAAGTTGTCTAAAGGAGGTTGGTCAAGCGGGAACCTTCTAGCGAGCAGCCCGGCACAAATATAAACACGGATGGAGCTCCACGGGGGGGGAAAAAACTAGGGATGGGGGAGGTTGATAGATTGCTCATAGGAATGCATGGCATTCCAGTGGGACTGGGCTGGTTGGGGACAGGTATTGGGTAGTAGACGGAAAATGGTCTTCCCAAGTCGGAAAAAGAATAAAAAAGGCGCGGGAAAAAAGAGCTCTCATCTGGTAACGAGGGGCTCTTTGCGCATGCATCGCAATTTCAGACCATAGTCAGGACCGGGGGGGGGGGATCCGAGGAAATCAATTTTCAAGAGAAAAAAGTCCCTTAATACAGTCCGCATAGTAAAACCGTTTGGGGGGGGAGGAAGTCGTTGGGGGGGGGAGGTTTTGTGTATACTGGGGAAACTTCAGGGGGGGGGGTTGGGGAAGAAAACCACACAAGCCGTGCTAACGTTGACGCAAAATTGATGGAAAGTTCGAAAAAGGGAGAAAAAAAGGTCCTGTGAAGAGGTCATCGACCAGGGGAAAAAAACCGCTCTGCGTAAATATTTAAGAAAGCATAAAAAGGAAAGGGGGATCAGCCACGTCATCATAGTGGGAAAAGGATACAAGGGAAAAACAAGGTAAAGCCAAATTTGAATTGGTTGAAAAAAAAAATGGGAAGGGAAAAAAGACTCTGTCTGCCGGCAGAAAAAGAGCTCCGTGGTACGTAGGGGGGAAAAAAAAGAGTACAACCGAAAGTGGGCATTCCGGTGAAATCGTAAGCAAAACAGGGGGAGAGATCGACCTTCAGAAATGAGGGACTCCAAGAGTCTGGGCGCAGATACCAAGCTCGAAAATAGTTCTTCCTAAAAGACCGCGCGAGGGGAAAAAAGAAGCATCACTCTAATAACAAAAAGGAAAAGATAAAACGCAGGGAGCTTGATCGCTCCACCACAAGGGCCTTAAACGGAAAAAAAATCAAAAAGGGGTTCTGGGAAAAAAAGAGCCGGGGAGACAGGATCCGGGATTCAGGGAAAAGGGCCGGTAAAGTTACAGGATCTGGGGCGGAGCGTCACGTAGAAAAGACTCACCTGAGAGAAGGGTGAACGGGGAGGGGGTGGAGGAAAACCGTCGGAAGATTACCGTAATTCCCTTCAAAGAAAGGGGGGGGGTTCAGGAGGTCATTGGGAATCTCCAGAAGGGGGCGATCATCTCGGAAGAACTGAGGGGAAGACTGTTGAGAACCAAGGAAACACCCTTAAGCAGGAGAGTCCAAAAAAATTATGAGAAGGGCCTCAAGGGGGGAAGTCAACATTCAAAAAAGAAGAAAGTATCAAAACTCTCGTACTTTGAAATTATGCAGGTAAGCCGATGGGAGGGGAGCCAGAGGGAGGGGAAAGGAAAGCGGAGGAAAGGTAATGCTAAGCGGGACGTTTGGGGGAACTCGCATTACTGCGTGGAAAAAAAAAAACTTGATTGGACAACCACCAACGTCAGGAGAAAAAAGAGTACGACTCAGAAAAAAGTCAAGGGAACCTGCAAAAAGGATAAAGGGGAGAAGTAAAGGCAGGCAAAACACCAGATAAGTTAACTCAATTGGTGGCAAAAAAGAAGAGTTAGAAGGAATGGCTCCCTGAGGCGATAAGTGTGGAAAGGAAAACTGCTTGGGAAACAAGACCAGATCCGAACGCTCTTTACGGTATAAGAAGTACAACTGGCGGACCCAAACATTTGAAGGGGAGGAGGATAATCCGACGGGAGGGGGAGGGGGGGGTCAAAGTGGGACTCGTCGTCAAAAAAAACGAGGGGTACTGGGAACAGCATGACGCTCCGCGTGTGTCCAATTACGCGTGGACAAATGAAAAAGCGTGAATTAAAAAAAAAAGGTGGTTTGACAAGGAAAGGGGAATGAGTCCCCATATCTCCCATAAGAGAAAGGATCTGGACCCAAGAAGAAAAAAGTAGCGGTCGAGGAAACAAACATCGCTTGTGAGGGGAAAAAAAGATACATTGAAGCATAGGGAGACCAATAGGCAGGAGTCCGGGGGATCATCCTGCTTCTAAAGAAAAAGGGGGACTGAAGGAAAAAGATATCGCGTGAAACAAAATTGGAACAAGCCAATTCCCGCAACCAGTTCTAGTGAAAGGAAACTAGGAAGGGGGGTTGGGCAAAAAGAAAAATCCTAGTCTCGGGAAGAATAAAAAACGGGAAAGGAACTACTTGGGGAAGGCTGCAGGGTTCAACTGCAAATCGGGGTCGTATATGAGGAAAAGAGGTGGAAGGAAAGACAAGAAATAGCACACCAAAAAAGAAACTTTGTAAACATAACTTCGAGGGACGTCCTTACATCAATCAGGACAACACAGTCCCCCACGAGGAAAAGATTCGAGGAAAAAAGGAACTATGGAAAATCTCGGAGCTGAGCGTTGGAGGGGGAAAGGAGGATCCATTAGTGGAAGAGCGCTCGACGGAGAGGCCAACCTAGCCTCGACAAATAAAGTCCTCGGGGGTGGGGAAGTTAGAGCGACTCCACGAAGAGGGGGTGTTCAACCCAAATCAGAGGAGTGTCCCGCCCGGCGGGGCATTGGGAAAGGATGACACACCGAAAAAGAAGCCGTGAATTGTTGGGGGGAGGGGAGGAGGTGAAAGGAAGCCCACAACTCAAAACACGTAACAAAAGAGAAAACCTACAATTGGAGGGGAAAAGTCCTCTCATAACGTCAAAATTGCCAACACGAAAACGAGGGAAGGAACACGTCAGAAGGGGGTTCTGAAAAAACCATTGCTAACAATGTAGAAAACAAGAGGAAAAGGGGGTGGGAAGGGACCAAGGAACGGGGGGGAGAAAGGGATCTTAGACAAAAAGATGCCGTGTAAAAAAAAATAAACAAGGTCGGCGGACGTGCCATGTAAGACGTTATGACAGATTGACGGGCAACAACATGTGGAGGGGGGTTGCAACAAAAGGGGGAAGAAAAACGTATAGGGATAAAATAAACGCGGGGGGGGATATCTGAAATGAGTTACTACCAGAAAAAGGGAGCGACAACAAGCAGGGTTGGGAGAGATGGGATCGGTTGCCAAAACGAAGAAAAAGTTGAGGGCAGCGATCAACCAGGGAGAAAAGCTGCAATCCGTGGGAGGGGGAAACCTTGGTGTTAAAGAATCCGAAGCGAACCCTCGGCACCACAAGACGGGAAAGGATGAAAGGGGGGTGTGAGCCTGTGTCGAACTGGATCTAAAATATTTTAAGAAAGGAGGTGGTGGACGGGGGGGGTTTCGAGGGAGCCGCCATCAAAGGGGTAAAAAATAAAGAGGGGGGGGCCTGGATTTGCAAAACTTATCAAAGAAGAATAGGGGAAGCGATTGGGGAAGAAGGGCAACATCGGGGGCAACGAAAAAATGGAAGTTGGTGGAGGAAAAACGAAGAGGGGGGGGGACAGTCCGAGGGAGTAACATTAATCAGAGGACCGGAGAGCCGCAAATTTCAAGAGGGTGGTGCAAGTTTGGACCGATCTCTGGGGGGAAAAGGAATCATCTGGGGATTTGCAAAACAAGCGAAAAGGGGGAAAAGGGTCTCTGCGAAAGGGACAGTTCGAAAAGCTAAAAAAAGTTCGAGCTTTGCTATCAGTGCTATGAAGAAAAAAAAATACTTGGGCCGCTTGGGGGGTCATATTTCTCAAGAGTACATCTCAACAAAATAGGAAGTCACTAGGACGGGGGGGGGGTATACATCTTGGGGACAAGGGGCTCAACAGAAGTGGTACCCTGGGCGGATCCAAAAAGGGACTAAAAGGAAAGACTGTAAGAAAGGCTTGACGAAGAGAACCCACGGGAAGACATAAAACCGTGGCAATCCTGTAACACTTCGTACTCCTAAAGGCGTCTCGAAGGCAAAATGAAAAATGCGCAAAAAAAGTGAATCAGCTAAGGGGGTCTTGTTGAAGGAATAAAAAATCAAATTATAAAAAGACCGCGAAAGCCTCGCTCAATATCCCTGGGATCATTATAAATCAAGCTCCGGGGAGAGATGAAAGCCCAATGGGGAAAGGAGTCTGTGGGGGAAAGAGGGTTAAATAGAAGGAAAAGCTCCTTGGAATTAAGGGGAAAAGTGCCTTGGGGGCGGAGTCAGATTTGCGGCTCCACATGCTCCTGGGGAAGGAGGTGGTCCGGAACCAATACCACGTAGGATAAAAATCAGTTACTATGCGAAGTGCAACCTCCGAGCGGGGGGGAATAAAATCCCCGGGAAGGGGGGAGGGATGCAAGAGGGATCAAGATTTAATCGAAAAGTTAGAAGGAACAGTCATGAAAAGAGGGGATCAAAACTGGGGGGGGGTTAAAGAAGGGGTCTTACCAGGTTCCCCAAGGGAAACCCGCCGTATCATCTAAATGGAAAAGAAAAGACGCGAGGGGGGCAAGCACAGGCAGAAAAAAAAAGGGTTGTCTCAACAAGGAAAAATCAATTGGGTCTACTGCTTGAGCGAAGGAAGGTACGAACATTTCAAGAAAGGATTCGAAGGAGGATGGGAATCTCAGAAAAAGTTTTTCGAGGGAAGGAAAAGAAAGTACTACTGAAGAGAATTTGGTCGGACCACCGGCCCCAGAGGCGGTTGAGGGGGCACAAGGAAACAAGATGGAAAAAGAACGCGGCCCATAGACGGAAAGAATGACCTGGCGTAGGAAAAAAAAATATGGGAAAATCGTTACGGTACACTAGGGAGGGGGCACGGGGAAGAAAAAATCTATTCGGGAAAGGAGAGTATCGTTGGGAAAGGTTTGGGGGAAACTCGCTGATTTATAAATTTGAAATAAAACGATCATTCAAAAATACAATAAGATCTAGAGCGAAAGGAGGAGGGGGACTGTACGGACGAGGAGGATACGACGGCATTGGAACTCGGAGAAAACTGTTTTGGATGAAAGGGGGGTAAATCCCAAAGGAGTCTGAGGAGCGTGCCAGTAATAAAAAAAGGAGGCACATTCCCGGGCTTGGGTTGGGGGGGGGGGGGTGGGAAGGGGACCATTCCACGGAAGAGACAAAAGAAAGGGGGGATGAACAATTGACCGGAAAATACCTATGTCAATGAAAAGAGTACTTCTTCACCACCGAAAAGGTGGAAAGGGAAAACAATAAAAACGCAAGGAGGGGTCTGAGTCCTGGATATACAAAGGGCACATTAAAAAAGAGGGGGGAACTTGCGATACAATGAGAAGTGAATGCATGCTTCATAGGGGGGGGGTCTCAGGAAGAAAAACAGGAGGGAAACCAAAAAGGGGAACAAACTTGCACACAAAAGAAGCCGTTGAATTGAGGTTCTATCGGATAAAGGCAAGGCAAAAGAAACTTGACTTAGGGGGGGCGCTTGAAAGCTGAACGGATGAGAACTCATGGGAATGCAAGCGGAAAGGTGAGTGTCGAGGGCAAAAGAAGTTGCGCACTTCGAAATGTTCCCGGGGGGGGAAAGGTTTCGATCCCTCAAAAAATCCCCCCCTTGACGGAAAAGAAAAAAATTCTCAAGTGGGGGGGAGAAGTGTTCGGAAAAAAGCCAATGTCAAAAACCGTGGCGGGAAAGACGTTTTTGAATAAGAAAGATCCCAAGACGAAAACTGCCTCGGAACAATTTTCAAGGCTTGCGACTGAAGAGGACCGCGAGACAACGTGAGAAAAGGGGGCAAAATGGGCAACCAAAGAGAAAAGAATCCGCAAAGGGGGGAAAGGGAGGAAATAGGGAAGGGGAAGGTGATCTTCATTGGTGGCTTGACCGCGGTCAGGGCTTATTCATATCGCGAAAGCGGAAAAATTGGGGGGGTGTACAAAAATTGGGAAGGTCATCTCAGAAAAAGAAAGGGAGGGGGGTCAAGGGGAAAAAAAAAAAGACATTGCCGAAGTTGGGGGGACTTCCTATAGAGAAGTCGCTGTAAGGGAAAAAATACCAAAGATCAGAAAAAGTTTTAGAGAAAAACCCCGGAGAAAGAAAATTGTTAGGCCCTTCTGAAAAGTCGGGCAGAAAATGTTTCTAAATGAGAAGATGCGTGTTCCAAAAGGAGACGGTGAACAGTGCGGAAAGAGTTAGAGAGAAAAACAAGTGGGGAGAAAAGATGTACCACCAACATTGGACAGAGGGAATTCAGTGGGGAAAGCAACGATCGGACAAAGAAAAAATGATACACAAAGAACGGGAACTTGAAAAGAGCAGAGGCGCGGCGGGTGTGGGGAACAGATAGCAAGGGAGGGAAACGCCCGGGGAGGGGACGCCGCATAAGAAAAACACTCTGCGTCTACCCGGAAAAAGCAGGGAAAAATTTGCGAAGACCATCAAGGAGAGTAGCGAAAGCAACACGAAGTGGAAAAAGAAAAAGACCACGGTTGGGGTGACCTGACCCGAATTATCCCGGGGGAAAGGGAGGGAATTGGGCGAGGGTAATGAAGAAAGTCCAGGGGGAGGGGGTGGGGGGGTGATAGGAGCTCCGAAAAAACCAATACCGGAAGAAGTCGGGAAACTCTGGGAGAGTGCGCTGGAAACACAAAAAAACTATGGGTCAACGAACTCGAAGAAAAATCTTAGGGAAAAAAAGTTAGGTTAAAAATTTGAGCCGATCCGAGGACCGCTGAAAACGTAAAAGCTTCGACAAACTAAGGAATGGCATTAATAAAAAAGGGGGGCGATAGAAAAAGCCACGCAGGGGCCAGTTGGGGGGGGGCATGGTGAAAATTCAGCCTGTGGTTGGGGGCCTCAGTCAGAAAACCAAACACATCGCGAAAAAAAAGGGAAATAACTGGGGGAGGGCCATTCGATGGGAAGAAAGTGTATACTCAAAAAAAAAGCATCGACCGATAAGAAAAAAAAGTGCGGGTTTCCGAAGGTTCTCCAGAAAGTGAGCATACAGAAGGAACGCAAAGGGGAAAGGGCAACCCAGGGGGTGTCGTCAAAAGGATCCACATGGGAAGGGAAAGGGAGGGAATGGTAAAGAAACGCGCCAGAAGAAGTCACTGACTCCTGGACGACCCAGAGGAAGAAGGGGGAAGGGCCTTCCAGAAAAGGGTACCGACGAAACCCACTTAAAAAACAGTTTGCAGAGGAAGGTAACTCCAGCAACTTTTGGTTAAGCAAAGAAAAGAAAAGAAACCGTCCAAGAAAGATTCGTGAAGAGTCGTTGGAAAAAAAAAGCCTACCAATAAGGACCTATAGCTATGGTTATAATTCATCAAACGCAGAGACCTAAGGCGTCAATCGGATGCTATGGGGACTTAAAAAAAATTTCAGTGGTTAGGAAAGGGGGGGGAGAGCCATGGAAGACAAAAGATCCCTCTAAAAAACACGGGGAAAAAAAGAAATATCTTGGGGAAGTCGGAGCGGAGGAGACACGGTCTCCTTCATGTGCCACAAAACAGGGGGGGCCAGAAAAATAAAGAGTAAAGATGCGAGAAACGTATAGAGAGATTTGGCAAAGTGCGCAGATTCCGGGAAAGAAAATGACGGGGAAATTCAAAAGGCTCCTCAGGACGAAGGGAAGGGATGGAGTTAAAGATAGCACAAAGAGAAAATCCGCGTGGGGAGTGATTTGGGAAAAAAGTTAGCAAGACTTGCTTGGGCAGGGGGGGGAAAAAAAACCAGGAGAATACTCCGCCAAAAACACTCCACGATAGAGATACAAGAAACAGTTTTAGCCTAGGGCTCCACATCGCGAAAACCCAAACACCGGGGGATGCGAAGGGCTTCGAAAGTCAGTCTTGAAAAAAAAGGCAAGGGGGGGAGGAGCTAACCGGAATCTGCGAAAAGGGAAGGAAAAACGACAAGTCGACGGTTGGGAGCTCGCAAAAATCCGAAAGGTACACAGGAAAGCGGTAGTTAAAAGGAAGAAAGGAGGAACCGCTCCAAGTTCGGGAAAGGGGAAAGGAACTTTCCTTGAGAAGAGAGTAAATTCGTTCAGGTTTAACCTCATCAAAGATAAGAAGGAGTGTGGGCAACTGGGGTAGGTATCTAGCAGAGTCGAAAAAAATGCGTTTTAGGGAGGTTATAAGGGGACCGTCAGCGAGGAGGGGGAGTCGAAGCAGGGGTACAGGTGATGAAGATATCAGACGTTTCTCTCAGAAAGGATCCCTCAAAGGGGAGAGGAAATGGAAAAAATATTGGTGAAGAAGGAAGGGTTGACGATAACAAGCGAGGGAACAGTGATGAGTCCGAAAAAGGGGGTCTTATATTAACTAAGAAAGGTTACGCTATGCAGGGAAAGGAAAATGACATCAAAAAATGAAACAAACTTTAGCTTACAGAAGACAAACAAGGAAATGGAATTAATTCAAAGAAAAAAAAGCCGCATGTTCAGGGGGAGAGACAGAGACTCCTAAGATGGAGAAAGTTAAAGTGGAGACACCCGAGTGCGTGGCGAAAATTATCGAGACACTTAGGGAGATAAATTCGATGTCCCATGACTAAAAGAAGCGAAGAAGTCTGTCACTTGGGGGGAAAGACATCCGGCAAGGAAACAAAAAAACGGTAAAGAAGGAAAAGCAACTTGAAAAAAGAAACGCCGTTAGGGGAGTCTTACTAGGGAGAATTTACTTATTTTGGAAGAATCCGGGTACCAGGTCTCTGCTTAGCGCAACAGCCACAAGGGGTAAAAATTTGAAAAAGGGATGTTAGTATGAGGGCCCAAAAAGAGCAACATCCCCACCGGGTAGAAAATGAAAAATCGGCGCGGAAGCCAAACCTAACCAATTCCCCACTGAAGGAGAAAGATTCGCAATTGAGCAGAGGAAGAAGGTGGCGGCACGAAAAAGACACAAAAAACAGGAAGGGGATCCCGCGTAAATAGGGGAACTATTGTTCTCGCGACGGAGACAACCAGTGGACAACACCCACTTGCCTCGAAAAAAGATATGCTACGAACCATTATGAGCGGGTTCGGAGAAAAAGGATGGCATGTGAGCAAAAAAAACAAAGAGCCCACAGTAGGACCCGCCCAAACTTGGAAATGGTGGGAAAGAAAAAAACAATTGGAATTCAGGGGAGGCGATCAAGGGAAGGGGAGGATGGGAGATCGTCAAAAAACCTTTGGGAAAAGGAGGGGTGTGAATAAAAGAAAAAAAAAAAGGGGAGGGTGGCAAGCGGACGACCCTCTCCTACGAACAGGCCAAATTCTGGCCGGGAACAAGGAAGGAAAAGGCAATCTCAGAAAAAAAAAACGCTGTGAAAGTTGAAAGGGGGGGGTTTTTTTGTGGGGGAAGAACAATTTGAAAGATCGAAAAGACAAACAAAAACAAGGAGGAGTAAAAGCAGGGGGGCAATTGATAGGGGGAAAGAAAGGATTCACGGAAAAAGGAGACGATTAACCGTCAGAATGCGTTGAGGGAAAAGGGGGGAAAGACATTGTCGAGGAAATGTAAATCAAAGGATGACACAGATTGGGTGATTTGAGGGAGGGGTACCAAAAGGAATTGTAAGGGGTGAAAAAAAGAGTGCACACATGCGGGGAGGGGAAGAACTTGGTCTGAGGAAAAACTTTTCCAGAAAATAAGCCTGCCATGGACTGGTGTGGGGGGAAAGGAAACAATATCACAAAAAAACCGTGAGGAAGAAAAAGAACGGCAAAGGGAGAAAAGGCGGTACCCGAGAATGACATCTGATGGAGATGAGGCCAGGGGGGGGGTGGGGGAAAGTCGGGAGCCGTCCGGAAGGAAAAAACGTCAGCGCAAAAAAGGGACCACACCAACACAGAAAAATTTCTTCGGGAGAGTTAAGGGATCAACGCGATATTTGAAGGCAAAGTGTGTCGGGTGTTTGGTGCGAGGGATGGAAAGAGGAAAAAGAACATGAATAGGTATCTGGTAGGGGAAAAGGGGGGGCGATAAGGGAAGAACTGGTCGCGGAAAACACACCGGAAACTGGTCATCGCAAAAAACGGGTGTCTCCCGATTTCAGAGGGTGCCGTGGGGAGAGTTACAGAAGGTGGAACGGGATCATGGAAAGAGAGAAGAGATAAAAAGGGACCCCAACGAGGGTGGAAAGGTGGGCAATTGTGTTTGACTCTGGGGGAAAGTCGTAAAAGGGGGAGGGAGGGATAGACATTCAGAAAAAACCAAAAAGAAGATCGCAAACGGGGAGGAAGAACAGGCCATTTGGGGAAAATAAAACGACAGATGGAGAGAAAAGGTTGGTATACTCCGGATGATCCAGAGGAGGAAAAACAAGGGGGTTCCGATTAGGGAACGTATGTGACAAGGGAAAAAGAACATCTGTATGGGGATTGATTGCAACTTCATGAATGGTCATGGGGGGTGGTTCCGGGAAAAAGAGAAAAGGGTCCTGGCAAAAACCCAAGGGAAATGACTGGAGAAGGAAAAAGACATACTCTGTCACCGAAGAGAAAGCTGTCCTTGACGACTAAGCGTGGAGGCACCCTGCCCCCCGAATACCAAGAAAAGTCCGAAAAAATCGTGGACCGGGTCGCCCGTAGAAAGAAAGACCTCCACGGATAAGGTTTGGCAAGAACCAGCTAAGGGGGGGGGTAAGAAAAAATTATACAGAAAAAATCGTAGCAAAGGGATTCTAAAAAAAAGGCTCCAAGCATGAGAGGAAAAGGGCCACAGTTGGGGAGGTCGAGGGGAAACTGGGGGCAAACAATATCAAAGCCTTTGAACTGACTCCAGGGGTCCGTTTCCCAGTGAAAGGAGAAGAATAGGGGAAAGGGGACCTTCAGGACGCTAAGGGGGTGGTCCTAGAGACGGGAATGAAGTACTATAACGAGCAGCAAAAGAAGGATGTAAAGAATGGGAAACGCAGATAGGGGGGCTATCAGGAAAGGAAATGTATGTCAAGAGGGGATCAAGCAGGTAGAAATCAGCATAGTCACGGTGGGAAAAGGGGTCGCAGAAAAGGATGTGTGTCAAATAACTACCGCGGATCTAAAAAAAAACCGGGAGAGGATACGGCGGTCCAGGAAACCGGAACAGAAAAAACTCGAAGGAAGGAAGAGCTGCTGGAGACTAACTGGGGAAAAAAAAATTCGCCGAAATGGGCCATGGAAACGACGAGAATCAGAGAAAGAAACTGTCAGAAATTCGAAATTCCAGAAAGGGATGCTCGACCTTCTCAAAGGGGGGTGGTTCGGAACCCTTCAGTAAAGAGGGGGAATTAAACGACTGGCAAGGTCCCAAGATTTACGGGAAAGAAGGGACGGTAAAGGGATACGGGGAGGTGCCCAATATGGAAAAAAAAGACCTCAGGGCAAAGTTTTAAGGAAAGAGAAGGGGACTGAGCCGATCAAGGAGCAAGGGAGGGGGAAGACCGGGGTCTGAAAAAAAGGGGGGATAATGGGAGCAAAACGTAAGAAAGGTACGAATAAAAAAAGCGCATGCTCAATGGAAAGGGCGGATATAGAAAAAACCAACCGGGAACAAGTGAAGAAGTTTGGAGGAAAGTGGGGTCGAAAAAATCGGCCAGACTCTTCGAAGGGAAGGATCATGGGAGGTCGTCCATTAAAGGGGAAAGCTCGGCCAGGAACAATTCCCTCGTGGAGTGGGGAAAGGGACCAAACCAGGGGGGGGAAAAAGCCCTATGAAGGGAGAGAGATTGGGACGGAAAAAGAAAAATCTAAAGGAAGGAAAGCGGCGTGGAAAAAAGTAGCGGGTCCGGGAGCCGTCCCAGCACTGATATGCAACAGTATTAGAAAAATATGAGGAAAGACCTTGGGAAGAGCGGGAAACGAAAAAAAGGATTGTTTGAGGAAGAAGGAGGAAGGCAAAAATAACCAGAGAGAGGCGCAAACAACTGAAAAAATACCAAACCGGTTCTATAAAAAAGGGTAACGGCCAAGAAGAGAAAGTCCGGTCGGCGAAAAAAAAGTTGGAAGGACACGTGGTACAAAAAACTGCAAATCAGGAGTGATGGTCCTAATCTTCGCAACCATTGGATTTGGCAGCGCAGCCGCCAGGAAAAAAGATTGGTAAAAGGAAAAACCGAGGCGAAGAAAACACCACAACAAAAAAAAAAAGGGATTCTTGTCATGAAGGAAAAAGACACTAGGGCGGCACAACCGGCGAAAATGAGTGTCAAAACAGGAGAAATAGGCCAAAGGACGGGGGGGGGGAGATCGCTAGATGGGGAACAACACCAGGGAGATTTCAAAGAGAAGACCTTGTTGTGTAAGTAGGCCAATCATCTAAACGGGGGGCATGTTTCCATCGGGGGGAAAAAAGAACTCTATCAATCACAATTCAAAAGGGAAAAAAAAAAAACGAGCGAGAAAAGAACAAGTTAAAGGAAAGGGACATTGGGTAGTTGGCGGAGGGAAAATCTAGAAAAAAGGGAAAACCCCGCTGGCAACTTGGCAACAATACAACGGAACAAAAAAAAAACGAACAAAAAACGAACAATGCAAGGGAAAATCAAACCTCGAAATTGCAAGGGGGGGAAAAAAGCCCGAAGGGAAGGGGGGGGGGGTGGGGGGGGGGGGGGGGGGGGGACCGGGGGGGGGCTGTCTGTGGGGGCTGGGGGGGGGGGGGGGGGGGGAGGTGTGGGGGGGGGGGGGGTTCGGGGAGGTGGGGGGGGGGGGGTGGAGTGCGGGGGGAAGTTAGTCTGGGGGGGGGAGGGAGTTTTCCCCGAAATTAGATAATTTTAGAAAGGGAGTCCTGTCCACTAATCCGAATGACACGCATTTAAAGGGGAAAAAAGGGGTTCTCTCGAAAAGAAAGATCTATAAGGGAAATTTCGGAAGACGACGTCGGGGGAATTTTATAGAGGAGGGAAGAAAATCTCAGCAGGGGGGAAAGGGGGTTGCCATTCCTTTCGAGAGAGTGTCGGGGGATAAAAGACAAAAAACGATACCAGAGGAAGGGGATCCCTCAAGAGGGAAGGAAAAGGGGCATAAGGGGGGGGAGGGTATGAAACACGAATCCTCGGTCAAGTACCAAAAGTCACAAGGCGAAGAAACATTTCCAAAAGAACTAGACACTTGTGCTGGGGGGTGCAAAAGAAAAAAACCAGGAGAAAAAAACATGGGGACAGAACGGCCTGCGCGCAGGGAAGAAATGAAGCCCGTGCGAAAATTAAGGGGGATTGGGGGGTGTTGAAAAGCGTCGAGCGAAGAAAAAAAAAAATTTCACCCGGAGGGTGTGCCACAAGGGAAAGAAGAGGGTGGAGGATCTGGGGCGAAGAGAGTGATGAAGGGGAAAGTGGGGAGGGGGGGTTTTTAAGAGGGGGGATCGCTCCCGGCAGAAAAGGGGGGACCATAACTTCAAAGGTGGGGCAGAAGAACGACACAGGGAACCAAAAAATTGGGAAAAAAGTGGTCTGAAAAAGAGGGCCTTGGGGTGGGCCAGGGGTAGGCGTAAGGAGGACCGGCACTCCCGGGAAGTAAGGGGAGCGAAAAGGAGCATGGTGAAGTACCGATAAAAAAAAGCAACGGATCGGGAAAGGGGAGGGGTCGTCGGGGGGGGGGGGGGGAGGGGGAAATCATTTCTGGGTGGAACGGAACTGGGGGGCAGCTTCAGCCTGTGTTTGGGAAAAAAGCAAGGATGAGAAAAAAAAAAACACCTGGAAGTCAGAAGGGAACAGACATGCGAGAGAGATTGCTGCTTATCAGCGAAACCGAGAAACACACGGCCGCTGGATGGTTTCCGGAAGTTGGGTGGCGCAGGGAGAAAGGGTGCGATCGTGGTGAGGGGAAAAAAGCATAAGGGGGGGGGGGGGTATAATAGAAGGAAAAATCTTCACGGTGCGAAAAGGGGAAAGGGAACAACTCTGGGGAAGGGGGGCCTCCACCGCGAGCTGGGGGTCGGGGCAGAAGAACAAGCCAGAAAAGAAAAAAAGAAAAAATACAAAAAGGAGAAGAGCGCGGAAAGGCAACAACGTAGAGAAGGGTCCCTGGCCCAGTCTGGTGGGAAAATCGTGGTTAGGGAAGCTCTCGCTGCGGCCAGGACAAAGAAAGGGCGCATCTTAGGGATGCGAACCTCAATTAAAAGAAAAGAGGGAATGCTATGGAAAGTGGATCATTCATAAAAAAAGGATCGGACAAGGAAAAAAAAAAATTGGAGACTTTGCGAAAAGAAGTAGAGGGGTCAGGGGGGGGCAGAAGCCAGGAAAAAAGTCCCTTGGAAGGGACGGACCGTTGGAAGGGGGACAGCGTGGGTTCCAAACGGAAAAGGAGGCGGTAGCGGATCTTTGCCCGTGGGGAAGAGTCTACTGGTTGGAGCCAAGACCTAAAAAAAACTGGGCGAGGCGAAAAAGCGCGATGGGGGAACGCATGATTCAAATTCAGATAAAAAAAAGAGGGATGTATTTAGAGAGGTCTCCAAGGGGAAAGAAAATCACGATCCTCTCTTCAACGGGTTTGGATATAACTTTCAATTGTTTCGCCTGAAGTCCAAGGAATACGAACAAAAGAAGATCTCAGGGGAAGTTGGAAAAAGTTGCGCGCGGGGGTAACAGGTATCAAACCTACCGTTATCCAAAGAAACGTAAAAGGGGAGCAGCTCATGACATCCATGCTTAATGCTAATCGGAAAGGGGCTACACGATAAGAAGACATGCAGACGAGGGCCGGTTTGATCTCTCGGCCTCGTCAGTAAGTACAGAGAAAATTTTTAGGGGGAGTAGGCGCTGGAAAAAAGGAAAATTCAGGAAAAAGGCTCCAAAACATAGGGAAACCGGGACCCTGGGAACGAGGAAACGTGAAACATTCAAGGGAGTCTAGGAACCATCATGTGGGAATATACTAAATTGTAACTCCCGAGGATTTGGAGCTATAAAAGATACCCCTGGGGGGTACTTATCCCAGGGGATTCAGAAAGCCTTAATGGGGAGCCTACGGAATGATCACGTCAAAAACAACTAGCGCTCTTGTTAAGGAGAGGGGCGCGAAGGTGAACGGGCAGGTAAACCAAAAAGGGGGGTATCTGGAAAGCAGTGGGAAAAAGTATATCACACTGTTTGGTTTCCTTCTGGGGGGGCAATTGGTGGAGGAAGATAATCAGGTCAGTGCCGGAATACTTATGGAGGGGGAAATTGGCGTCAATATCAAAATGGAGCTTCTAGGAATGAGAGGGAAAAATGGAAGAAAGTTACCACCCCCAAGAGGCCCCCTGGGGGGGGGGAAAAGACAAGTTCCTAAGGAGGGGGGGGAAAGGTTACCCCAGAAAGAAGTCCGAAAGAAAGACATCCGAGGAGAAAGAAAGGAAACTGAACGGAAAACCGCAAGCGGAGTGGCGAAACCGAAGAGTAAAAAAGGAAGTGCTTGCGGAAGGATGGCCTCAAAAGGGAAAGACGACAACCGGTGATCAAAGGGAGTAAAGGGTGGGTTATCCTTCGAAAGGAAACACCGTCTAAAGAGAAGGCCCACAAGAAGGAAGTTTAAATTGGGGACCGGTCGAAAAGGGGAGGCGTACCCAATGAGGAAGGGAAGGACGCTTGGGTCGCGGTCCATGCGAAGACTAGAGAAGCCACAATGGAAAAAAAAAAAAAAGGGTTGCTACCAGGGGGCAATCTGCAAGCTGGAGGGGGATTTTCGTATCTGAGAAAAAAACAGAGATGCAGAAAAATGACGGGGGGCCCAGGCTGCCGGAGAAAAGCTCTAGAACAAAAAACACAGTAACTAAGCATGAAGAATAAGAATAGGGAAAAAAAATCAGGTAGTGTCACAAAAATCTGGTCCATCATTCCCGTGAAAAATTCAATTTAACGAGGAGCACAGAAGAAAAACTTTTACAAAGGGCCAATTTGAAAGGGGGAGCTACGGTAAAGAAAGGGATGCAAAGGGGAAGGGGGGGGGTTCTGTCCAAGCATCTAAAAAAAAGGAAGAGTTATGGCAGTCAGGGGGGGAAAACAGACGGGGTATCAAGGAAAAGGCACCGAAAAGAAATTGGGTAGTCGAGGGGGTCGCCATTAGGATCCTTTGGTTTGATTGACACAGTGGAGATAGGGGTGTTAAGGCCAAAATCAAAAATTGTTGAAGGAAAAAAGTGTGGGGAAAACAAAAAACAATTGCTGTGGTCATCTGGCGGAATCATCTAAAGAAAAAATAGAGCGGCAAAACAACCGAACCGTGAATGAATTGGGAACGGGGGCACTTCCATCAGAATACGGAGAGGGAAACCACGAAGTTTAAAAACGGATTGAGCCCAAGTAGGGAAATGTGCAAAAAAGTATTGGAGTATATGAGAAAAATTGTTAGACAATGGGTCTAGCCATGAGGAAGAGGGGAGAACTCTAAGGATTTCAGGTTTGAATGAAGTAGTCATGCGGGACGAAGTTAAATGGAAGGGAGTTCGTTATGAGCGGAAAAGGACCGATGAAAGGAAATTGTTCGGTTCGGGGAAAAGGTTTGTAACAAGTTGTGGGGACATTTGGGTTAAGAAAAACGAATCAAGCCACAAAGATACAAGCGAAGACTGGGGAAACTACGAAAGGAAATGCTGAAACGAAAAGGGGTGGGGTGAGGGAAAAGAAGAAAGAGCACAGGGAAGGAGAAACTCCGAGAGGGACCGCAGGAGGAGGAAAAGCATCTCGGAGTTGCGATCCAGGGGTGTCAAGTCTTTGAGCCGGAGAAACCGCCAACATAATTCACGTAATTAGAAAGAGCCCAACCGGGAGGGACGACAAATGTTGATACTCTGGATATGGGAAAAGCGTCCAGGGGGAGTTGGAGTGGGGGCATCGAAAAAAAACCATCCCATCATGGGAATTCTTCGTAATGCAGGGGAGGAAGGGGGATCATTACTCAAGAAGGTAAGAAAAGGGAAGACCGCAGGGGAGGGGAAAAGGGGGGAAACATCGTGTGTAAATTATTCTAAAAAGGTCCTTGTTCGGAGACAGGGGGCGCAGTCTAAGGAAAGTTTAAAGGAGAAATAGGGAAAATGTATCACAAGGGGGTAACGGCGGAAGGGGGGGGGGGCATTTGTGTTTGACGGAATCTCGATTCTCCGTTGCAGGGATGAGAAACAAAAAGAAGAAACCTTTGTCGAGCGAGGCGCAGTTCGAGGCGCCAGCAGGGATACTGTTGGAAAAAAGAAGAATCGGAAGGATCGTCCCAAGAGGGGTTTCCGTTGGGGGAGAACAGGAGTACATATATGGACAGGGATGGATGCAACCCAGGGGGGTGTGAGCTTGGGTCGTAGGAAATGGGGAAGCGGAGGAGGGAAACCACGAGAAGGGCACTTCGGGAGACCAGTAAGGAAGCTCGAAAAATCAGAAAAAGGAGGGCGACTAGCAAAGGGAGGGTCCACCCAACTTGAACTAAAAGAAAACCGTGGGGGGAGAGGGACTTGCCAATCCATCGGGGAATAAGGCCAGGCCGTCCAAGGACCTGAGCAAGGATCTAACGGGGAGGGATCTAAAAAGTATAAAAAGCAAGAGGGTGAAGCCGGAGCACCGCCCTGTGATAGGAGAAAAGCCCGGTCTCACTTTCGAGGAGAAAACCAGCAATGATGGGGACTTAAAGGAATGGAAGATTGGAGGGAGGGAGGAAGGGGAAGCGCCCTGGATTCACGTCCCAACCTTGGACTGGGTCCCAGGTCCCGGAAAAAGAGAGGTTTCGCCCGCAACGGAAAAAAGAAGGGGGGAAAATTTGGGTCAGAAATCTAACGCACGGGAGAAAAAGGAAAATGCGAGGGACGGCATCAATTCTATCGAGGTCCCCTGGAGTTTTCGGGATGGAGGGGCCTCATTGAAAGGTTAAGGAGAGATAAAAAAAGGACGACAAAGGTGAAGAACAGCAGAAAACAACTTTTAAGTAAATTGGTTCGACTAGTTGTTGGACCTTGCGGAGAA
>Ga0179593_1531364_pt1 | contig 21339 bp, 22 predicted proteins | sample CZODoug2_1_08_16_FD_185931 | JGI IMG/M metagenome (GOLD analysis project Ga0179593, IMG submission 185931) | Vadose zone soil fungal communities from Angelo Coast Range Reserve, California, USA - CZODoug2_1_08_16fungal (PacBio error correction) | ecosystem: Environmental > Terrestrial > Soil >...
ATTTGTGCTTGGGTCGCGTGGGGACCGAATGCAAGGAAAAAGCCCCATGACCGAATTGAAGCATAAGGGGATTTAGGACATTCAACGTCATGTAGAACGGATGAAATCGAGAGTCGGCCACCTGAAAAGGGAAAAAAGGGTGGCGGTGGGGAAAAACGCAGCCAGGCAGGCCGAAACCAGACGGTTCGGAAGCCATTGGGGAGCAGCTCCCTGCTCAAAAGGAAGAAGAACGTGCCGATCGGGACGACCGGGCTCGGCATCGAGGGATGGGGTCCGACGAGAGGCCAAGATGCCGATCGAAAAGCCGAGATGCCAAGAATTAACCCAATGACGGCTTCAGGTGCGGCCGATGGTACGAGCAGGACCGAAGGGGAGGCCAGCGACTTATAGACCAGAAAAAATAAAGGGCTTAAGGGGGGCAGAAAGGATCCAGATGTTTTGGGCAAGCTATACATAGTCGCTTCGAGGGGAGCCTACTTCCAAATGACAAGGGAAAGACTAAAGTGAGGCTCCGGAAAAGTGAGTCTTAACATCAACTTCAGAATCAAGGGGGCGGCTACCCCAAGTGTGTAGAAAGGGAGGGGACAAGGGTGGCTTTCTTGGGGCTCAATATAGGTCGGTAAAAGGCTTTGTAAAAACGCGCTGGGAGGAAAACATTGCCTGATTTAGAGGGGGGTTAAGGGGGGCTCGAGAAGGGGCGGCCTCAGCAAACTGGGAGTAGGCGAGCTTGTTGGCAGATGGTGGAAAAAAGCGTGGTGATGCCATCGAGGGGGGGGACAGAAACCCGAATGTGCGGGACTCAACCGCTGCGTCTGGTCGAACCTTTATGGCAAGTCTTCGGATCTCCTTCGCGCCAGACACAGAGGCGCAACTGGAGACTATTTGGATATATCTTCTGTTTTTGGGGAATCGACGGTGCCGAACGTAAAAAGACCGCCGACGGGCACATTGCCACATGATGGGTGGTGGTGGGAAGCGGGGGGGGGGACCAGAGACGTACCGTCGGAAAGGAGTGGCGGGCAGGTTTCGCGTGAAAATAGAAGGTTTTGGGAAAAAAAGGGGGTGGCGATGGGGGCGCGAAAAACCTGCCGCTGACTTGTCTTTGGTGTACGGGAAAGGGAACGATCGGGGAAAGGGGGCAAAAGGATCAGAAACTTGCACAAGCCTGGAGGCTATATTGGACGAATCTGAAGACCAATCTTCCCGAATGACCCGGCGCCACCCCTGGAAAGAACCGCGAGCAGGGTATGCCGCACATGGGCTATAACACCTAGGCTAGGTCATCCTCCGAATCCAAAAGGGGGAGCGACTGGAGGACCTATCTGTAACACAAACTGTTGATAGCATCAAGACCAAGTTGCCGTTGAAAAGGCAACCGTCTAGGCATTCCTGGCCGCGGATTACGGAAAAGGGGGAGAGTCCGATCAGAAGGGAAGAAATTGCCTGAGGTGGAAGAACACCGGCCAAGCGGGAATCCTTCTCTCCAACACAAAATATAAAAGAGATATTGCCTTTAGCTGGGCCGGGGAGGGAATGCGAAGTGTTTCGGAGGCGGATCTGATAATAACCTGAAGGAAAAATAAAGCCCGGGAAACCCTGGCCTCTAGGTGGGGCCTGTTACAATATATTTAGCTTGCTGAAAGTTCCAGAATAGCTTGGCATCAGGGGGGGAAAAGCCAAAGGTGGGGGGCTAGGAGGGAACGCAACGTTCCGCGGGGCCGCCGCTCCGGCATCGTTATCCTCGGTGTGCGAAAGGGGTGCGGCCTTTGATTAACAGACGGCAAGGGGTCCCCGGGGGGAAAAGGGTCCACAAGATCACGAGTTTTCCCCAAGAAGTCAGGGGGGCCAAATCGCGGACGACTTGGAGAATCTATTGAAAGAAACCCCGAAAAGAATTTCAAACCGCGGGTGGGCCGCGCCCATCTCCCCCCATTTTGTGAAGGTCGGGATAGAAACGACGCCATGACAAAATCCCGAAACCTTGGGAAGAAAATTAGACGACGGGTTTCGCCGGGCCGACTTCAATAAACACCCCGGTCCTGGGGTCGAATGTTGGGGACGGCGCGGGCGACGCTAGGTCAAAAGGAAAGGAACCAGCTAAGCCGCCTACGTGGACAGAAGCGCACAGGTGAGGCAAAGGTTCCAAGCCGTCCGGAAACTGTTGAAAAACTCGGGAGGAACGCGAGGAGCTAAACGCAAACCTCCAAATTCGCGAACGGAAAAACAGGGAAACGGCCTACGCCCCTGATAGAAAGAGAAAGTTAAGGATCTGCCAAAAGGTGCTGTAGAAGCAAAGAAGGCCGCTCGACAAAAAGGGAAAAAGCAATGGGGTTCAAGACAAGCAAGCCATTCTCCGACATCATCATAATCGAAAGAAAGGACAAAAGGGAGCATCTGCCACTGGGGTTCGCTCAAAAGCACAAGTTTTATTGCCGAACTCGGGAATTGAATGTACGCGGTGACCTCAGGGGCCCCAGGGGAAAAGAACCAGGAGTCGGCAGCAGGCCCCAATACAAAATTATGAACAAAGAATACAGGAAAAAGGGGCGCACGGGCTTAAAATCTGATCTCGGGGAGGCAAGACTCTGAACGAACGTTCTGATACGATCCATCTCGGCCCAGAAGACATGGGATAGGGAAAGGGCCTCGTGGCAATTCGGAATCGGGCCTGCTGCAGCAGCATCGGCGAAAAAATCAGTCGCTGGAGCCGAGCCCGCAATGGACTCAGGGAAGTCGATCAGGGACCAAAAAAAACTGGAACCATGGTCTTCCGAATCTTGCCCCGCGGTGAGCCCGCTTCCCCGCACCACCTAAAAACAAAAAAAAAAAAAGGTTCAGAACCGGGAAACGCCCGTTTTGAGAGGAAATGCAGAATAAAACGCAATATCCAGGGTGGCACGTCCGCGTCATGGCTTCGACGTCAAAGCAAACAGAAAGGCAAGCTCAAAAGAGAATCTCAAAAAAACCGGAGGGGGATTGGAGATGCCGATATTGGCGTGCTTTTTGGCGGTGGCCCGAAGACACATTCACCCTGAGCGTTTTATAGCAAACAAACAGGAGGGCGTCAAAGTCCAGCCCCGATGGGTCCTGGATTACCATCCTGGCTCGAGAAAAGTCATGAGGGGAGAGGGGGGGGGCGAACGGGGGGGGGTCATAAGGGGGCAGCCCGCAAACCCACAGGGCCGAAGAAACCATGGTCTACGCAGAGATAGGAAGGAAGTGGACCTTGACTATCACGCGGGGCGTACGCATAACGGATGGGGGGGGCGCACCCAAAAGGTATGCCTGAAATCGACGAGAGTCCAATGAAAAAAGAGAGCCTGATCGGTTTAAGATGGATGCTCATAATCACGAGTCAAAGACGAGATAGACAGGGGCGATCAGAAATGCAAGGAGCGGGACTATGGATCATCCTTTTTGCTTTGGTCAATCAGGCTGGTGGGCCCTGGAAGTCCTGAAGAACAAACTACAACCATGGCCGCCAACGGGTCAAAATCGCCGGAAATCCGCCTTCCTCCTTCCTCATCTTTGTCGTCCCCAACTGGAGCCTGAGAAGTCTGAAAAAATTGACTGCGGACCTGGTGTCGTTCTTGAAATCTCATAGGGGGTAGCCTCAGTTCGCCGCTTGTGTTCGGGGAAAGACATTGCAGGATTGAGGCGGTTATTTCAAGGGCGAGCTCTGGAAAGAGGCCCGGATAGTGGACGATTGTGGCCATGGGGGAAGGAAAGGGAAGAAAAGGGGGCGTTGGTGAGGCAAAGCGCTTTCGCATCGAATTGGAGGGGGAAGACGAAGCTGAACTCTCAGGGTTCTACCTGGGAAAGCAAAACTCGGATAGGCGGCAAGGGAATCCCTTGAGACGAGTGGGCATCTATATCGGCGTAGCAGGAAACAGAGAATGCACGTAGCGTCGCACCGGGGGGGACATCAGTCAACATTTCCGAACCATGGGTTGTTTGGTGACGGCAGAGTTGACTTCGAATCGTCTTGGCGTTGTGTGGGGTGTTCGGGGGGCATGGCGTAGGTCGAAGGGGGGGAGTCAACAAGGGGTGGGTGTCGCGGCACCAAAGCACGGGAGGGTTTCGTTGTATTTCAAATGTTAACCGGGCTCCTCTTGGGTCCGCTAATGACTGCAAGACTGACGGAACGGGGGAAACAAGCGTTGGCAATGCGGAGACAACCGAAGTCAAAGACCAAGCTTCCCGTAGGGGCTAAGGGCCGCAACATGCATCGGACAAACCAAGGAGAGGAATTCAAAGGGATTCCTTAGATCAATTCCAGCAAGAACCTCGAAACTTTCCGTCCGCTATCACAGAGCTTCTTCTTGTCTGGGGAAATTAGACTATCAGGAACAAGCACATGGGGGAGGAAAAAGAGCTCCCCCCGTTGCCGTGCCCAATCCACCCCGAACCGGGCACATTTGTCGACAGAGAAAAGGGAGAAATGAGCACAGCAGAAGGACCGCGAAAGTGGCATGAAGAAAAACGACACCGGCCAATTAAGGCCTGATCAACCGGGGGGATGAGTAAAATATATATATTACCTGAGACCGGTTTTCAAATCAAATGAAGCCAGGGGAAGGAGAAGAATTTGCGTCCCTAGGTCTAGCGCACAGGGGAAAGGAAAAATAGAAGGTTTGGCCAAAGACGGGCAAGAGGGGGAATGCCCAAAGTTCGGTCAGAGATTTGAGTAATGAAGACGAAGAGAGGGACTGTCGTGCAAGGGGGGGGAGGAGAAGTCCCCCTTGACGAAAAACGGGGGGAAAGCGCGTGTTTTGTTACGATGCAGTCCAGGGTATGAAAAGACATTGGTCAGTCAGGGGGGTCAAAGCAAATATGCACGTGAAAACAGCGCGGGGGGGGAAACAGAATTTTTTTTTTTCCCCCGGAGTAGTGATCAGCTCTTCGGACTTAATAATATGAACGAAAAGGAACGAAAAGCCCCAAGGGGATCAAAGGGAACCGCACCCCCTTGGAATGTCACCAAAACCTATATAGAAAAGGAACAAGCCCGAAAAAAGGCCGGACGAAAGGGGAAGAAAGGGGGAAACCGCGCCCCGGCCATAAAACAAAAACAAAAAAAATAGGTCATGTTGCCTTGAGGCGGTCCATCGTCTTGCATTCTATGAACAAGAAAACCAAGGGGTATCGATTAACGAGGTCTGACGCATGGCAATTGACTATCTGGTTCGGAAACGGCGGAGGGAGCCACAGGTCCTCAATCTAGGCGAAGCGCTGCAAGAAACAAACGAGAGGAGGGAAAAGTTCAGCGGCACACAAGCTGCCACGCAGGGAAGCCTTAAACAGCGGGACAAATACGCAGAAATAATTTCGGATGACAAGCGACAAATGGGGGACGCCGGAATCATCGAGAGTTCGAAAAATAAAGGTCCGCATCGAAAAAAACTGGTGTTCGCTAACAACAGAGCAGATTTTGATTTACGAGACAGCTGCTTGAGGGAAGGGAATGAGGGCACTCGCGGTGAACCGCGAGGGGTGGTGTCCTGCCTTTTCGGCATCCCGTGGCCAAATCTCTTCAATGCCCAAAGAAAAACGGGCCGGCCAAGTACCTCCGTTGCAGAGATGAAATCAGCGATTCAGACAGGGGCCCGAACTGTAAAAGGGGAGTTCCATCTCGACCTCAAAAAAAGTGGAAGGGAGAGGGCAGGGCATTTGCATCGGCAATGCGGAAGAAGAAGACTTCAAAAAAGGGGCATGGCGAACAGGAGTTTCTCATAGACGAAAACGGAAGAATCGCAGGGAAGGTGGGTCGAGCAGGAAGCTGGGGTGAGATGTGACACTCACCAAAGACTCGGGGGAGGACGGACCCGTCTGCGCCCACAACAGGGGGGAACACGTTTTTTTTACTGGCGCTCTAAGAAGATTGGAAAATAAAACAACGTTATTACATTCCGGCCTGGGAAGAGAAAATTTGAGAAAAAAAATTAACTTCCGCGTGCATTGTGGAGAAAAGAAGACGATCCAAGCAAGAACATAGCATTCGCATCACAAAAAAACGAAGGAAAGGGGAGGAATATTGGCCAGGCTTGTTATTGCCGTCCTTTGAAACCAAAGAACGGGTGGAAGCAGTTCCTCGATTTATAAATCCTGAGACAGACCAGTTGGGTGGCTTTCCCTGAAAAAAAATGACATGGGTCGAGACGCCAGTACCGACACTCGAAGGTTTGTCTTAAAAAACCTGGGAGAGGGGACCGAACAATCTTCCACAAATGGGGGGCAGGCCTCAGCATCCTAGGAGCACCAACGGAGCCGTGGAGAAGACTTCTCGGTAAAAGACATAGGTGTCCCGTGCCCTGCTTGGAATTAGCGCATAATATGCAAAAAAAAGGAAAGACAAAAAGTCAGAATCAAAAAAGGTGCGGTGAGGGCCTATGCCGGTCAGACTTTTTTCGTGAAAAGTAGGAAAGGGTAGCCCTATCAGATCCCTGCAAGGGTACGTCCGAAGTCATCTTGTGAAGGTCGATAGGGGGGCCCGGGCGGCCTACAGAATTTGAAATTCCTCTCGCCGCGCGACAGAAGGAACGCCTGGAACGGCAAAAGAGCTCTCGTCAAGGTGGGCATCAGCTCAAAGATAAAAATTGGTTCGTGGCTGCGGAGCTTGTCGTTTTAGTGTTTGGGTCAAAAAAAAAAGATAGGGGGGGGCCTGTCGCAAAATTGCGTCCCGCGCGGGTCAACGCGCCAGTTCCGGTGATCCAGGGGGGGCAATCTCTTTCTTGGCTGAGGGATCTCCCTGCAAAACGACTAGGACGCTTTTCTTCATCACAAAAAGGGAGGGGGGTTGCCCCGAAGAGCACGTCGCGGAAGTGCGGGACCAGCCCGATTTGCCCCTCCAAAAGGAAAGCGGTCAAGCACCTGGATTCGACCATCTTAAATAAAAAAGAAGGAGCAGCGCCTCAAGGCCAATGGTCCCATCATGGGTCGGTAATGGGAAAAAAGGAAGCAGGACGATCGGCGGGCAACTCCAACATTTCGACCGGGGGAATTGGGGGGGTGTTGAGGCCGGGAATTTTGACCGGGGCAGAATTCGTCGTAAGGGGCAGTTTTGTACGGAGGGTTTGGGTCATCTCTAGAGGGGTTTGGGGGTTAACATTCACGGTGTGAGCAACCCCGCGACGGGAATCTGGCTTTTCGTTTATTCAATATCTTGGACGAAAGGAGAGAAGGGGGGAAAAGTCCCCTGACCTTGGGGAAAAGTGGCAATGATTGGGACGGGAAGGCACTAAAAGACCAATCATGCGGAAGGGAAAGACCAAAAGCAACTAGCATCGGAAAAAAAACAAGAAGGCCAACGATCAGACAAAGGCCTGATCCACAAGCTGAGGAACGCCTCGAAGCCCAAAGATAGGAAAAGGAGTATTGCAAAGAAACTAAACTTAACCCGCACTGTGGAAAGAAGAAGAAAGACTTGCAGCCCCGGAAGGCACACAGCACGACTCCGGTCGCGGGGTCAAAAAAAAAGAGATGGAGAAGAGACGAAAGTCGGTCATGATGGAACGCAAGGCATCTCTCACAAAAAACGAAAGGGAAGATATATTGAGGGTAATGGAAAAGGCTGAAAGGAAGGAGAAGGGTACAATGACTGATCCGGAAATGAGATCCCGAGGAAACGCGACCCGGAAGGTCCCAGTCCCTTCGTACTTCAGCAGTATATTTCTGGGCGAAAAAAAAAGGGAAAATTTGAAGAGGGGTCGTGAATTCGAACACGAAGATCGAGAGGAGGACCGAGGTTTTCGAACGTGAATGCCCTTTCTCTGCCAAAAGGGGACGAAAAGAGGGGGGGGTGGGAAAACCGATGTATGGGTGTGCTGCGGGGGGGATTAAAAGAGCATATTGGTTTGAATTCGCTATCCCTTCACTTATCACGGAAAAAAAAAAAATCTTGGGGGAAAAAGAAAACTTGAAGGGGTGCAAAATTCCCGCGGCAAAAAGGAAAGAATGGAAATAACAACAGGGCAAAGTAACGGGCGACGGGGTGCAGAAAAGAAACCCTGTGGGAATGTCCAAACAAAAAATAGACCGCAATGAACAGCCCAGGCCGGACGAAATCCAAGAAAGGCCCCAGCGCCAGGCATAAAAAAAAAATAAGGTACGGAAAATGTTGGGGCCAGGGTGCTCCGAGAAAAACGGAGGTCGAGAAATAACAGATACCAAGAAGAGATGAAATCGAGCTTTGCGGACTTTGGCGAGAGAAGAGAGGGGGGTCTACCTAAAGGTCGACGCGACAGCGTAACGCCGAACGCCAACATTCGCGGGGACTGCGCAAGCCACCGCTCAACACGCCCCTTAGGAAAAAGGAACAGAGGCAAACAAGCGTATCGAAGGATGAGGTGAGCTGGGACAAAGACATAAAAAACAACCCCGGCATGGAAGGCTGATCAAAGGAGTAAAACTAGTTTCGCCGAAATGAATGGAGCAACATAAAAAAGGAAGACAAAAAAAAAATCGGCGGCCAACATGGGGTCGAAAAGAGATGCTTACCAGATGGAAGCGACTTCTCCGAAAGAAAAAAAGATGAATCAGCGGGTGACAAAGAGGCGGGAAGTGTCCTTTTCCAGGAAGCCTGGCCCGATCTAGGACAAGAAACGAGGAAAGAACTGTAAATCCAAGGTATCCCTCCGGTGAATGAGAGCGGGAAGAACGTCGGATTGGAGTTATAGTCCCTCACGGGAGAAGGGAATGTCTTGGGAATGAGTAGTAATGCGCAATCCGGGAGGACAACGGATTGTCTCTTACACAGGAAAAACTAAAAAAAAGGGGACTGAGTTTTTAGTCGCGCAGGAGGAATAAATGGATTCGAACCGGGACCACTCTTGTTTCTTCCTAAACAAGTAGGGCCCGAAACCCCACTCACCACGTTGGGCAGGAAGGGCGCGTCGATCAGATTCAACGGTAGGAAAATGCTGAAAGACGCCAATATCCCGGGCCGAGGAAGAAGGGAAAGCAGGCCACATGGGACTAGGAAATCAACAGGCCCCCTGCAAAATGAAAAGAAAAAAGAAAACGGCAACGCTCTCAACCACAAAATGGATGTCTGAATTTCTCCAAAATTTGAAGGAAGGGGAGGGAAGGGGGGGGGGTGGCCTTTGACATGCATCCCATTAAAAAGCGCCGTTTAAGCTCCTCGACCACCAAATGGAAACCTTCCACCGTAAATTGACAAGATGAAAAAGGGGAATGGAAAGAAAAACGCTCCCATTTTGCTTAAACGGGTAGCTGTGTGCGGCCGCAGCGGGGGCAGGGGGACGCCCAAAGCACTAATTTTGCTAAGCACAGGAATTCAAACTCCTGCTCGACCTTAAAAATGTGAGAATCGCAACATGGGCTCAATCGAAAATAAGGGGTGTAAAAAAAGGGGGGAAGAACCCAGGCGTCAGGAGCAGAGAGGAAGATTTCCCTTGGAAGAAAGGCTTCGGAGAGATGATGACGTCAGCACTTTTTTCGGGCCATACCAGTCAGATAAAATTCCCTTAGGGAGGCAAGCCCTTTGCTTTGGGAAGGTGTGCCTGAAACTAATTCTCTGTTGGATTAATACAGCAGGGCTACCCTTAAATTTTCCTCAAAAAAAAAGTGAAGGCGCGGACATAATTTCGGAGAAGGGGGAGAGCATCGCGGTGGAGCAAATTCAACGTTGAGGGGTCAGCTCTAGAAACACCCAGTTGGTCAGCGGAACGGCGGTGTCGTTCGGGTGGGTAGAACGGATGTCTTAGGGAGGCAGGGAAGCAGGTTGTCTTGATTGAAGCCGACCACGGAGGGGCGATGGGAATCTCGCTGCAGGGGTCCTGGTAGGGCGCGAAGAAAAAGCTTTTGGGAGATTATGTCGCCGACATGGGATGAAACGTGGCGCAGGCAGAAGAAATGGGAGGGACGGCGGCAAGTTTAAAGCCATCCGAGACAGAAGACTAAAAACGCTCTTGCCCGCGACAGCTCAGAAAATGGACTGGCCAACTGGCGCCCGGTTTTTGGGAAAGGGGAATCAAGAAAAGTTCGGCGCAAACGGCTCAAAACGGCCTACTAACATGCGAGGGCCCAGCAAGAAAAGGGTTTTTTTTGTATTCCGGGGGGAGCTGGGTCACGACCATTACGCCGGGAAGGGAAGGCAGAGGGCAGTGGTTTCCGGGCCTTTTTGTGTCCTCCCAATAGGGGGTGGGGTTGCATTCACCAAGGTTGCTGGGAAGGGGCAAACCGCCAAGGAAAGGGGGGGGGACTGGGGAGGTGTTATTGAATAGCTTATTCACGATCGAGGCAAGACACGTAAAAAGGAAAAAAAGAAGCTGCAAAAGTGCTATAGGACGGGAGGAAACGGGGGAGACAAACTGCCGTCTTTGGATCCCCGGACACCAAGAGGGGGGGGAAAAAAAACCCCGGCGAGGAATGCCTACCGGGGGGGGAAATGAATCATCACCGCAAAGGAGTAAAAGAAAGCAAACCCGATCTTCGGGTAACGCCCTACGGAAACAAAGCCTGTGTGATCAGCCCAATATCTTGCCTTGCCAATGAATGGAGGAAAAGGAGCAGTCTTCCGTCGCTGAGCACCGGAAGGCAATCAATTCCGAAAATACCTTGGATGAAAAAGCAAGGAAAGAAATCTCCTCTCAACAAACAGGAAGGAAAAGGAATTAGTCGGGTTTGGCAAGAAGCGAAGTTCGGACCTAAGAGAGACCAGGGTAGAGTAAATTCCGAGCGTGTGCCCTGCGATTGGGAGTCGAACGGCAATATATGGGTATTCAGGGCTCTCAAAACGGGGGGGGGGATAGGTTGTGGATGCCGAACAGCCGAAGAAAACGGCGTCGAGAAGCAAGGAAGTGGGCTGATCATAGTTGCATCCGCATCTGTTTTCCCCTAAAAGAGGGGGGTTCAGGCTATGGTGGGCAGAACGGGGATGAAAATACGGAAAGATTTGGGAGGGGAGAGGTGATTCGTCCCAATGCAATTGCCAGCGCTGGGCCAACAAGCCAAGCTGAAGGTGCCTTCGAATAGCGGGGAAGTAGTGGAAGACAACCGAAAAGCAGATCAACAGAGGGGCCGAAGACAACCCCTGGTGAATGTACCAAAAGGAAGGAGACGCCATAAAAAAAAAAAACCATACGAAAAGAAAGTAACAGGCAGGAATAAAACCATGTCATGGGCAAAAATTTTGACCTTCCTGTTCGGGGGGGGGGACGATAGAGTCAAGGCAAGTCTAATGCCAATAAAATAAAGCTATACGATGGGGGCAATCATCGAAAACAGGCAGTCTCCGGCGAAAGAAAGGGGGGCTCAGCTCAGGGGGGCTCATCACGTCTACGTCGCGGACCGAACTGTCACTCACATCCTATACGGGACGAACGCTGGCCTTCAAAGGAAAGGATGAAGAGTTCATTACAACATCTGAACATAGATCGCCGAATAGGCACCTTCCCGGAAAGGGAAGAAAAGACAAGGAGAAATCCCGTCAAGTTAACGGAAAGCGGGGGAGGACCAGTTTCTTACAAAGAAAAGATTTCGAACAAGACGAAAAAAATCAAAAAAGAGCGAAAACTGGGGTTTCCATTCGACCAGGCTTGCCGAAGTGAGAACGCGCTGTCAAAGCCGGGAAGGATTTGCCTTCTCGGGGAAAACGAAAAGTGGAATCCGGCAAGCGGAGGGCAGAAAGCAAAGAACAAGATAAGACGGTAGGAATGAACGGCCGTTTCCGAGAAGGGAAGGGGAAGGAAAGTTAAAAACTTTCATGATGAGGCGAGAGCGAACCGAAGACACGTCAGGTTCTAGACTGTTCCTCTGGGACAGAGGCGGAGAAGACGGAATCCGAAAACTTCAGCAGGCCATCACGAACGTATGAGAGGAAAGCCCCCGGAAATCGAAAAACTGAGGGTCTAATTTCAGGTCGAAAAGATGAAAATTGGAGGAAACCGCACCTCGTTCTGGGAAATGCACCGGGGGAAACGCCACAACTCAGAAAAAGTTTAAAAAAGGAAAAAAAGCAGAAAGGAACCGATTTCATCCGTGGGGAAGGGAAGCCAAGACCGGGGGGGCTAGCTCAACGTCGCGGTCTCTTAAGGGAACACGGAACGGACTAATCCCAAGCAAAATATCGGAGAAGACTCCAAAACGGAGGAGGAGGAAGAAGAAGTATTGGGGAAAGAGTGGGCGGGGGGGAAGTCGCCGGGGCAAAATTGCTAAAAGAAAAATGGACCCTACGTTGAAATCGGGAAAACCCCTGGGAAAAGAAAGGGCATTTGGGGACCTCCCGGATGAATCCATGGGGAAAAGAACTCCATTAGACGGGGGGGGGGGGGGAAAAGGGGGGAAAGCAACGCTGGGCCAACCAGAAAAGATTGCGGATCCCAAGTGCCCTTAAGCAATATCCTGCAAGAAATGGAATTAAAAAAACCGTTATCTTGCGAGGGCTCGGGCTTCCAAAGCGTAAATTTTTCACCAGAGGGAACTAAGGCAGAACAGGTATGCCGAGACGAAAAAATGAAAAGTCCGGGCGAATAACATGCCGGAGGGGGAGGGGAAAGATATGTTATCATAATCCAAGAAGGAAAGGCAGCGATATACCGCGAATATGAAGACAGAAAAGGGCCGACAGGATCAATTGGGGGGGACAGGGGTCAATTGAAGGGGAGAGGTGGGAAGTCAACATCAATTGAAGACTTCACACATGAGGCGGGGAAAACGAGCATATTCCGCTAGGGGGAAACAATGAGCTTCCATCAAGGGGGGAAGGCTCAAGGGAAAGGGACCGTTTGGCGCACGGGTCACCGGTGTGAGAATCGAAGGATGATTGGGTACAAGAACTTCTGTCCCGCGCGGGCCTAAGACAGCAGTGCCCTGGCTAATGGGTGAAAAAGATCTTGTCAAAAAGGCAAGGCAGGGGGAAGGAGATCTGGAAACGACGGGTACGATGTAATGGTCGCCAGCAGTGAGGAAGCAAATTGCCGCAAGTAGCAATGTGCGGGAAGGAAGAAGCTAAAAAAAGGGAACCAAGTGATGCGCCAGAGCGGCGCGCCAGCGCCCGCTTGAGCGCCTCTATATACGCTGAATAAGGGGGGGAGGGGGTCAAAAAAGAAGGAAGGACACGAAATCGGCGCAAACCGAAAGGAAACAGTGCAAACGAAAAAGACCTGGTGTTGGGAAGACACGCGGCGACGTCGTCGTAAGAGGTTGAGGGGCTTGTCGTGGTGAAGAGAGAAGGAGGTGTGGTGACATTTTCACATGGGGCGATGCAGAACCAAGCCCGGGATCTTTACTGGTGGGGGGGTGGGGGGTGGAATCTTATTACGTCGTGAACCAGGGAAAAGGGGCAAAGACGCCGGGGAGGCTTTGGGAAGATGGGACAAGGGGAATTGACGGGAAATAAAAAAAAATCTGCCGTCTTGTCATCAAGGAAGGAAAAACCAAGAGGGCAAAGATGCAAGGCTCTAAAATCGTCTTGCAACAAAAAAAAAGCGAAGAGGGGGGGGGGCAACCGGAGGAGGAGTTCAGACTGAAGGAAAAAGGGAAGGCACAACCTTTGCGATCAAAAAGGCACAGGAAAAAGGGAAAAAAGTCCCTGAGGAACCATGCCGGAGGAAGGGGCTGTTTCCTCACCACGAAATAAGGGCAAGGGCGATAGGTCCTAACTTTCCAAAATGATGCGAAAAGAAAGCAGGGGCTCATCTCAACAACGAGGATGATGAAAAAGAGAAGTGGCCTTGGTGCCGGTTTCGGAGAAGGGAAAGGTCAGTCTGAGCGAATCACCAAACAGAAAAAAATCAAAGAAGCCCCGCGTTGGGCCTTCCGGTCACGGCAAGAAAGGGTGAGCTGAAAACAGGTGCGGGGTAGAGAGGTCGTGATCGAAAAAAAGAAAGGTTCTTTCCTGGAGGCAGGGAATTTACAAAGGGAAAGGTCAGAAATGCGCTCCGGCATCGTTGGCTCGCGAGTGGTTTGGTCCGATACTATGGGTGCGGCCTGGTGGAAGCAGTTTCTTGGACTTCGGGGGAAAAGACAAAAGCAACTTTCCAGCGTGGCAACACAAAGGAAGGGCGGTAAAAAAGGAGGAGAGGGAGGGGGGGAAGACGGGGAAGCTATGGACAAAGTCAGATCCCGGCAACGGGGGCACGGAAAAGACCACAAAGGTGAACCCCAAAACCTGAATTGCCGAGACCAAAATGAAGGCAGTCGCCGGTCCAAAGATGCAAGGAACGAAGGTCTTTTCTTCAGGTTAAAAAGGGGGGAGGGGGAGGGGTCTGGGAAAAGATCCAAGGCATTCCGAGCAATCAACAGCCGAGAAGGGGGGAACACACCGCGCAAGTTGCCGGACATCATGACAACTTCGCCCAGGAGGCATAGACCAGCAGGAAGCGTAGCGACACCAGACAAGGAGAGACCACAAGCCCTGCTCAATCGAGGAAGACACCAAAAACATGATCTTCGGTGAAAGGTCTGTCAACCAAAAAGAAGGCCGATATCCGGCAGGGGGAAAAAAAAGAACGCATCCAATCCACTTTTGTCGGCAACAATCTCCTACCGCAGGGTGCGAAGAAAGAAAAGAATTGCGAAGAGAAAGACAAGAGGTAAGCATACGGCTTGGAAAACTGGGGGTCTCCTAAAAAGTATCTGGAGGGAAAAAAATGGTGGAAAAAAAATCTGCTGGCGCCCAGACGCAGGGGAAAAACTCACCACATGTTTCATTCGCCGTCGTCTAAATGAAAAGGGCCCAATATCTAGGGAGGAAAATAAAAGGCCGAAAATGGAAAGGTAACGTTCAGGATCCAATCAGGGGAAACTGTCATACAAAGTGCAAGAGGGAGGAAGGGCAATGGAAATCACGCCTCAAAGGAGCCAGGCCCGGCTAAGGGGAAAGAGGGGGGAAGCGGCTGCTTCGGATGAATAAAGGAAAAGCCGGTCAATCTTCGACATCCAGCAGGAAAAAACCAAACCCCGGCTAATCCGACGGAAAGTCAGGTTCAGCAGGAGCTGGTCAGACAAAATAGAGGGGCAAAAACCTTCGTTCCTCTTGTGGGGGTGAGGGGGCAAGGCTAAAAAAAAAATCCCACGTTTCAGAAGCGCGATCGAGGATTTCAGCCGAAGGAAGGGAGAGACGCAATCATCCCCGGGGGTGAGGGAAAGTCTCGTTCATGGGGCGAGGAAAAAGGGGCCTATACACGCCAATATCGGCAACTCCAGATAACAAAAGGAAGGGGAGGGGAAAAAAATAGAGAGGGGGGCTTGCCGATTTTGGCGGCTTGGATCCCCGGGGACCGTGAGGAAGCCCAAGCGGACGTTGGACGCCTCTACCCCTGTCCTATTGGACGTCTGAAAAAAAGAACAGGGAGAAAAAAAAAAAAAAGAAAGAAAATCCTGGATCGAGCGCCCGCAACAGGTTTGACCGATGGCGAGGTGGGTGCGCCAAAGATAGAACCATCGGACAAGTTCATACTTCAGAAGCGGACTACCCTGCTGTCAATCTCGAGACTCAACCCTGACTTGATAAAAGAATACGAAGGGGAAGCCGATTCCCTTGCAGACAGGAAACAGAAGGAAGAGGAAAGGATTGCCCTTCTAGAACAGACCTCTTCTTTGTCAGAAAAGCCAGAGCTTTTCACGCGTACCTGATAGACCAGAAATACAAAAACGTTGAAGCCAGATCATCTTTTTCTGGGGGGGGCATAAAAAGCTCTTGGGCCCGGGCCGCAGAAGGAAGATTTGAAAAAACCATGGCCGAAGTGGGACTCTCCAGAAGGATCGCCAAAAAAAAAAAGTCGTTTCTCCCAATAACTGGTCACAGCAAAGCGGAGAAGCAACCGAAATGGGGGGGCCTCCAGAGAGGACCGGCTGTCGTGCTGTGAGGAAAAAGCGGGATGGCGGCGCAAATGCGTGTAAAATGAAGTTAAGCCGACTGTGGAAGGGATTAGTATGTTCCGCTTCGGCGCAGGAACGTAGTAGTGCAGCCCGTGGAATGTACTGGAGGAACACGGAAAAGAAAGGCGTGGTTAGGGCGCTTGCCAGAGTGCGAAGGGGAAAACGGGAGCCCGATTCAGGGCGGTCGACCGTGAGTGGACAATACGCCTCTAGCCCACACGAGCTCCAGCCCTCAGAGCCGCGGGAGGCGGAGGGATATTGGGGGAAAAAACACTCTACCAAAAGATAGTCTCGACCCCCCCTGAGAGATTTCCTAAAAAAAGGGGGGGGTGGTGATTCCGGCTCGGGGGACTGCCTAAAGCGGCAGGGTTTTTTTTATTGCAGTGGGCTTCTTCTCTAGAAGATGGGGGGGGGGGTATTCACCATTGTGGTCGAGCGGCAAAAAGGAGGAAGAGGCTGGACATTTCGGGGGGGTTGTTCAGAACTGAAGACTAAAAAGACGTAAAAAAGGAACGGGGGAGAACAAGCGAGGGCTATCATTGACGAATAAACCAAGGCGGAAACCAATCTGCCTCTTTTTAGGGAAAGCACACCATGCAATCGAACAAAAAGGAAGCAAGATTCCGGAGCTCAAAGGGATCCAAAAAAGCGAAAAAGGGGCCGGAAACTGAAGCCCCGATGTTCCTGGGTCCGAACTATATGGAAACCCTCAATGGAAGCCTAAAACGATCTTGTGCCGTTCACAAGGCAAAAAAATGAAGGCCGGGCACAGGCCGGGGCGGATTTGAAAAAAGAGAAAAACGAAGGGAGGACTTCTGCAAATAATCACGGACTCATGAGGCCAAACCGGAAACGAAAAGGAAAGAGGAAAATAAAAAAAAAAAAGAGGAGGAGGAAAAGAGAGAGATGGGCCTTTAGCGGGGCATATGACAAGGGTGGGCGGACTTCTTAGAGGAGAAATGAAAGAAAGGAAACCTTCTATTACATCCGTCAAAGGAAACGGAAAAACCTACGAAGGCAAAAAGTCCGGGCACGGCAGAAGGGAGGCTTTGCTTCTTCCAAACGGGTGCAGACCGTAACAGAGGAAACCCGAAGATCGGCTGGAAAGGATCCTTCAAGTGAAGCTGGGCCTTGCATGCCCTGGCCGAGCAATGAGTTTTAACCTCGGGCAACTGTTTTGGGTGAAGATGAAAGGTGGTTTGACGGGAAAAACCGATTGGTCACCTTTGAGGAGGTTCAGGGGGGGGGACAAGCCAATAACTTGCCAGGGGTCAAAAGGAACGTTTTGAAGAGGGCGGCCAGACGGGAAGATATTGAAAAACAGGAAAGTCCAGAACGCGCGGTTGCCGTAACCCTAGGGGGGGGAAAAAAAGTGGGGGGGAAACCTGATAATGAAGGGCGGGAAACAACAGAAAAACTGCTAAAATCTCCTTGAAAAGAACAGGAAGAAGCAAAAAAATTTTCTAAATGGGGGACGGTCTGAGGAGTGGCAGAACGATCTTGCGGGGGGAAGAAGGGTAAAATAGCTATATGTCAAAGGAGGGGTGTGCGTCATGGAAAGAGCGTAGTCTCTATCTGGGCTCAAAAGAAAGGGGAAAAGGTCGGAGCGTCTTGCCGCGCCCCCAAAAAAGACGACAATGCTCAAGCGATCCCGGGAAAAACACCCTGATCGGAAAAAGGGTGAAAGTGGACAAACACAAGCTTCGCCGCCTATCCCGCTGCGCCTAAGCGCTCCACAAATCGGGCAGCAGAAAACACGGCAATGGAGCTGAAATAAAAGAGCTACACATCCCGGAAAAGGATTTAACAAGAAACAAGCCGGTCCGCATGCCCAACTGGGTTTCTCCAAGGAGCGAAAGTGGATGTACCGAGAGTTGCCTAACAAATATTTCCTCGGGGGGGGGGAAAAAAAGAGAGGACAGGAAAAGAAAAAAAGGATGTAAGGCCCCTGGCCCAAGACGTCTGACAACAAGAAAGATCTGTCAAGTATAGCCGTGCAGTATCTTATCGGGCTAAACTCCTTTCCTACGGGAGGGTAACTATCAAGGTACTGCAACCCGAAGCCGTGTAAAGTCGAGGGAAGCGGCCGAGAACTCGTCATCCTACTTCAGAAGGATCGGAAAAAGGAACATCTATTTCTCTTACGCACCGGGTAGGAAAGGTGAAAGTTAGGTGCCGAAAAAGCGTAAAAGTTGCTTCCTCACCTAGGGGCCGGGAGGGGGGGGGGGGTACCCCTGAAACGGATGAACGGCGCACCACCAGGAAACGTTTGGGGAACTGGCGCAGCAGACCGTCAAATGTAAATTCCTGCTTGGACGCCAAGGGTAAAAGTGGTAAAGGAGCTCCAACCGTCATTGGGATCGTAAAACGCACCACCTGTCCCAAGAACGACAATATCGCATCTCTCCAAAAAAAGAAATAGAGTCAAAGTAAAATATAGAGGAGATTTAAAAAAAAGGTGCGTGCTGGGGGTCGAGGGCCTGTTAACGCATGCCAATGACCGAAAGTTGATCTAATAGCCCCGGGGCTTCTTCCATCCAGGCATGGGGAAAAAAGAACGTAATCGAGGAAGACTTCAACTGGAAGGAGTTGGTTTCAGCAAAAAAAAAAGTTTTCCATTACCTCAACCAGGGGAAAAGTTTGCGAAAAGCCCAGCTCCTGACTGCGAAGAGTAAAGGGAGAAGCCGTCCGGGGCTCAGGCTAGAGACGGTGTCTCCTAGGGCCCTTCGAAAAGGAGGGCCGAAAGGGCTAAAGTGCCACCTAAATGTCTAAAAAAAAAAACCGGGGCTTGAGGTGGGCACAAAGGGAGGTCAGAATCCTAACTTTCTTCAGCGTAGGACGGAGAAAAAAGGCCGAACGTCCGGCAAACTTGCCAAAGGATTTAAGGGAGGGTCGATTGTTCCCGGGCTGCCCCCAGCAACCACGAAGCACCATTGCCTCGAATCATCTGACTCATTAATAAAAAAAGCAGCATCGACTTCCAGCGTGGGACAAGACTGGTCTACAACACCCATTTCAAGGGCTTCCATGCTTAAAGGGTTTCCAAGAAGGGTCGCAGAGTTAATCAGGAAAGGGGTTACGCCGCCTTTTTAGTGTAGTCCTTGAGAGCGGTGGGAAAAGCACTCGGCCCAAAGAGTATGAGTCGCGAGCAGCTTTGTGACGGAAATAACGATCATTTTAAGGGTTGGGGGGGGAAGAAAGAGGGGAGGGGCGGAACGCGGCGAATGTCAATTAGCGAAGCCTCTCCTTCCTCAGGGGAGGGGGAGATGAAACCAGCTCGGTCGGGCCGGAGAGGAGACAAAAGCCGCAACTGCGCAAGGCTAGGGTCTTTTCTTTGAAATAATGTCATCGACCTTCACACACGAAAAAAGGGAGAAGACTCAACAGGGGGAAAAAAAAAATCCCCCTGAAAAAAGGTTGGGGAGGAAGGAAAAAATCGGACCGTACCGTAACAGAGGGCAGGGGGAGGGCTTGGTCATGGCGGGGTCCATCTAATATCGTTTTGGGGGGGGGGGACACCAAGTTTCTATGCGCGGAAACACCTGATCTGACGTTCGGGGGGGGGGGGGTGATTTCAGGGATATTAAGGAACTTTGGAAACAGCGATCGAAGAACTAAGCGGAGGGACTTGGGACAATAGAAGGGGCAAGTTCTCTCGGGGGGACGGGAAGAAAAGATCAAAAGCGACCGTCTTGAGACCGGAAAAAGCACCCATCTAAACGTTACAAAAAACTACGAGGAGGAAAGTCCCGGAAAAATCAGCACCGCGGATTGCCAGGCCTCCCGGGAGACCCCAAGATCTTCAGGTTAAAAAAATAAAAAACCTATCTGTACAACAACCCATGCAATCATCCCATCTTGCCCCGGGCCCGGAAGGCCACCCTTAACAGGGGTCAAACGGCAAGCAGGAGTTCCCTGGAAAAACACCTAAGGAAAATCCTATCAGAAAGGAAGGAAAAAAAAAGTCGCCTGTTCAAGCCGAGCAAGCTAAAGGCGCTACGCCAACACAAGGAGGGAAGGGAAAAGGAGGACCCTTTAGGGAAGTGGAGGAAAGTCAGGAGCTAAGTTCTGACTTAATCGGAAAAGAAGAAAAAAGAAGTCAGGTCGGAAACGGAAGGCCCCCGGACAGAAAGGGTGACGGGGGAAAGAGGGATGATCTCCACATGGGACGCCGTAGGGAAAAAGTCCGAACCCTGAAAGTTGGGAGGAGGAAGGGGAAGCAGGTTACCAAAGCTGATAAAGGGCCCTTGACGATCCTTGAAGCTTTCAACGCGTTTTCCTATTCTGTTGGAGAAAAAAACGGAAAAGAGGCATTGGGTGGGATTCGGTTACCGTTGTAGAAACTTTAAAAGCGATTGGGGGCAACAAGCGGAGACTTGGAAGAGGGACGAGACGCAAAAAAAATAGATAAGCTATTGACGATAACAAAAAAAAAGGCCCCAGGCGGTTTACGGGGAAAAAAAGGAGCACCAAAAGGTGGTCACCAAACTAAGAAAGAAGGAAGAAAAAAAACTGAATTAAACAAAAAAGACAGGTTCCCCCTCAGCCCGGAGAAAAAACCAAAAAAGAATGTCGGCCAATGTTTTCGCAGGGGGGGGAGAAAAGAGTCGGGGAAGGTCGGTAACGACCAAGGAAAACTAGGGAGATTTCACCAGAAAAAAAAGGGGGAGGAAAGCCGCCGGCACTAGCTTGTCACGAAGGGACCGCGAGGGAGGCTTCCGGGTCAGGCACATGAAAAAAAGGCACTCGCAGACACGAAGTGTGGGGATCGGCACACAGGGATTACACATCACAGACGGACGAGATCCCTGCCTGCAAAAAAAAAAGCTAGGGCCGACAAATACAAGCAGAAAGAAGGGGGCGGGCAGGAAGAAAAAAAAGTTCGCCGAAAATCTAGATGAAAGAAGAAACCGGGACTCAGCTGCGAAAAATTGGGTTAGGGAAAAAGAAAGACTGACTTACCAAATGGATGGAGATCGCAACCCCGAAGGATGTCCGCGGTGACCAGAGGAGGGGGAAGTGAAGAAAACTGGCGGTCTGCCAAACCGGCCAAACGAAAGAGCGGGAAAGAACAAGATATCCTTTCTTGGGAAAAAGGTAGAAGGGAAGGGCAGGAGGGTCTTCATACGCTGGCGAAGTTGAAGGATGCGAGGGAAGACGCTTCAGACTAGCCGGAAAAAGGGTTCAAAAAGAATGCATCTTGAGATTCGAGAGATAGGATCCGAAAACAGGCAGAGGCGACACCCCATACGTAGGACGAAAATCGGGAAAGATCGAACGGTAGAAGGTAAGGTCGGCGAAGTGAATGCATACCAGGGGAAAGGCCAGGGAAGGTTGCCGCTGGGGGCGGCCACAAAAGGCAGAGGCCGCACACCAATGGAAAGAACTTTCTCTCTAAAGTCAGAAATCCGGGGGAAGACGCAATATCCCCAGAAAAAAAGGAGGGCATGGGTCTGTTGACACGAAAGTTCCAATTCACTCCAGGATCTGCAAGGA
>Ga0179593_1298126_pt1 | contig 21337 bp, 17 predicted proteins | sample CZODoug2_1_08_16_FD_185931 | JGI IMG/M metagenome (GOLD analysis project Ga0179593, IMG submission 185931) | Vadose zone soil fungal communities from Angelo Coast Range Reserve, California, USA - CZODoug2_1_08_16fungal (PacBio error correction) | ecosystem: Environmental > Terrestrial > Soil >...
GGGAGGTTCGAGAGGTGAAACAAGCAGAAAAAGAAGAGCGACAAACGGGCGGGAGTAGGTACAAGAACACACACGAGAGAGAAACGAAGAAATAGGGTGGATAAAGTACATAAAAAAAAATAAACAGAGATCTATATAAAAAAGAGGTGGCAATTTGTGTGGTCAAAGAAGAGGGGCAAACATGAGAGAGTTGGGAGGACGCAGAAAAAGGTGAATATAATGGCTCGGCAAGGACATTGACTACCTGGGGGAAGAGGCAAAATAGGGGGGGAGGATACAGGACCCAGCAGTAAATCCGTAACAAACGAGAATCAACGAGATCAAATCTTGACAGACAAAAATATATACAGTCATGGGGAGAGGGAAGGGGGCAAAATAAATGGGGGGGTAAACCTCGAAAAAAGGGGGAAGATCTTGACGGCAGAGCTGGGTAATCGCTGGTCCCAAAAAAGAGCTGAGGTGTGAGAGGATTCCTGGTATAGAAAAGAAGAGGACAGGGAACAAAGGCATCGCAAAAACGGGGGAAAAGTAGCTCGGATTGTAAACAAAAAAACATTAGGGGGGTGGAGCGGGATACGAGATATGCAAGGCGGATACAGGTTGGTACAATATGAGGAATGAGGTGGGCCGAAGGTGGAATCAGAAACCAACAAGGGTTTCGTGTCTGCAGAAGGTAAAAAAAGTCGTTGAAGAAGAAGACCGGCGGAGGAGCAAATAGGAGGGGAGGCCTGTGTATCCAATTACGGAAGCAAGATGGGTATCAAGCATTGCCGACTCACAGCGCCTAAAGATAAAATAAGGGACCCGAGGGCGAAGGGTGGATACGATGCGGCGGGCAGCAACGATACAAACATTAGGAAGGCGGGGGGAACACAACTTGGGGAACCAGTGGCGCGGCTAAACCAATCGAATCAGAAAGTCCTAAGGCATCTGGTTAGCAACAGAATTCGAACAAAAAACCCGCGGAAATGTGGGCGGTCACGGGGCTACAACCACGAGTGGGAGTGGGGGACAGGCTTGAATAATGACAATGTAGGGTGCAAATAGCAGGGTGCGTGGTGCGTGCCAACCAGGGACTGGAGCGGGGGGCAGTGAAAAAAGGTTTGAAGGTGGGGAGAACTACAAAAGTTTGGTGGGCAAGGAAATCGGCAGAGAACGGTGTCGACAGACGCAAGGAGAACCACGCGAATTGGGCGACACAACAAATAACGGAATGTCGGGAAGAGGTGTGGAAGACCATCTATTGAAAAAAAAACAACTGGGACACGAAGAAATAAAAAATGAGGGCTTAGTGAAGACGAAGGCATTAATCAACAGTGCCCTGGCCGACGGGAAAGTTCTAGGAATTGGGCTGGGGGATTTGGTCCGGGGACCTCATTGTCTGGGGCAGGGGAAACCCAACAGTGAGAGTGACAGGAAACGGGGCCAAACAGACTACAAATCAAATAAGACAATGGGGTAGCTCTGCCACAAACATAAATGAAGAAAACCAATTAGCCCGAAATTTCGTGGGGTTTTGGAAATTCCCAGAACGGGTGGATGAGGGGTGGAAACGGACATAGGCAAGGGGTCATCGATGTGAGGGGGGTGGCACGGGAAAAAGCAGGCCGGGAAGAGTGGGCGGCTACCAAGAAGGCCAGGCCGGTGATTGCGCAGTGGGGCTCAAGAGGCGGTTTTATGAAGACCAGGGGATGTAACTCGGGATTCCTCATTTCACTCCGGTGACGTGAGAGAGGATATCCTCTTTAGGAGCTTAGCCCCACGGCTTAGTTGATCAGGAGGAGTCCAGGAAAAGCGAACGAACGAAGAGAGGAGGGACTCGTTTTCGGTATAGAGTATCTGGGCCCTTTAAGAAACCTGCACATTCGATCATGTGTTGAGGAGGCCGACTTGGTTCACGCAACGCGGCAAGGAGAATCTCGAGTAAGCATCCCAGTATGATTGGGCGCACAAAAACGTCCAGGGGCGATAGGGCAAAGGGGGGCGTGCCACACCCCACCGGTCTGAGGGGGGCACGCTGACACAAGAGAATCCTGGTTCCAAAAAACCGACGGGAGGCGCGGGCTGGATGAGGAGCAAAAAAAACGGCCAAACTGCCTCTCCACCCCATGCAAAGAACGCAGTCAACTTAGATTACTGCCATCGGACCGACCAAGGGTTCTCGGCGAAGAATCTGGATCTAATTTGGGGCCAATTGGGCGGAGTACCCTACAGGTCAGTAGGAGGACTAGGAGGAGAATTTGGGTCTACATCGGTGACCATTAATCTAGACTTGACGTGATGAGAAGACGTGAGGGAAAATTACACGGCAGTGCGACGAGGACCTGGTTCTCTAAACGATGAGGGGACCGATACTCAAAATAGAAATACTTGGTAACTTCCCATCGTTTGACAGAGTAGACTGTGCGAACAGCCTAGCCATCGATTAGGGGATGGGGGCTCAACTTCGTGCAAGAAGCACTATTTAAAAGAAAGATCAGGCGGGAGGACACGATAAAAAAAAAAGAGATTTCTTCTCTACTAGACGATTGTCGCCGATCAAGGCAGAAACGACCCACGATACTAAGACAAATATTGAACGGGGTAACATTTGACCATGCAATGAAACAAGTACAGGACGCTCAAGGAAAATAGGCATTCCGTAGGAGACCACTTGGGTCCAGAGCTATGAGGGATGGGGTGCGGACTATCGGAAGAATTATTTACTTCCCCGAGACATTGTCACAACTAGGTCCCGCCCGTCTTAGGGGAGAGCCTGGAAAAGTGAAGTTAACAAAAATAAAGAGAGGGGAGGGAGAGAGAATGTGGCTTTTGGAAAAAGACCGTACCGCATTGTTCCTAAGCAAAAAATATGTTGAGTTACGGGGAAAAACTTTGGGGACCTCTGGGGAGGAAAAAAGTAAAAAGACCAGAACAAGCGAAACTCTTCCAAATCTGATAAGCAAGATGTTATATGAGGTGGGGGGGGTGGTGGGGGGGGGGGGTTGGGGGGGGGGGGGGGGGGGGGGGGGGTGGCGGTGGGGGGGGGGGGGGGGGGGGTGTGGGGGGGGGGGGGGTTGTTACGGCTGTTAAGTTTTTTTAGTTTTGATCAACTAAAAATTCATACGAAAAAAAGACATGGTTAAAGAGGAAAAATTACAGAAATCGGGAATCTCGCGCTAACGACTGATAAGATCGATGGGGGGGAAGGGATAGAGGGGAGGAAAACGAGGGAAAAGCGGGGTAGAGGTAAAGACCACGACCACTTCTGCAAAGTGGGGGACAAGGCGTGGGGGGAGGGAGGCTGCGAACCTGTAGTGTTCCAACCTTGGGAAAAAGTGAAGACAGAAAAAAACAATTAGAAAGAGGGCTTGAAATGATGGTGAGAAAGGGGCATAAGAATTGAAGGAACCTGCTATGATCGGCATCAAACACAAAAGAGGGAGTCATCGCCTCTCTCTAAAGGCAAGGCGAGTCCATCGGCACAAGTAAATACATCGAAGAAGCTGATGAACAAAACTGTAAGAGAAAGAGGACTTTGACAAAAGGCAACGGGCGTCTCAGGTCCGAAAGGGGACGGTTAGAGTCCTCCCGCAAACAATAGGAGGTCTCCAAAAATAACAGGGGAAAAAGTTTTTAAGAATTTGAGGGCTGTTACAAGGGACTAAAAGCTTTTGCAAAATGGGGTGGAACAGTTACCCCAGTAGATCTATGTAAGCATCACATGAGAAGGAAGGTCTTTGTGGTATTCTTGGGAATGTCGAAAGGTGGGGGGTCTCGGGCGAAAGTGGTTCACCAGGAAGAGTGAGTGGACACGCGAAGACAATATATGGAACGTTCTGCTTTGGCGGGACTCTGAGTAAACAGGGGCGTAAATGGAAGTGCTGAAAAGGGCATTCCATCTTTCCACGAGATCGCTTGCTCAATGGGAACCAGAGTAGACGCTCTCTCGTTTAAATCTGCTGGCAGCGTATTGGGGGTAGTGACTATCGATGGAGCCGGGAGTTCCGGGGGCTAGATCTAAAAACAAAAAAAAGGAGGTACTCCGAAAACTCTCGTTAAAGAGACCCAATACTTACGTACACAGAAGATCAATACAAAGGAAACCGGGCAAAATTTGTTAACGAGCCCTTTACTGTTCTCCAGAGGTGCTAATGGCTTGTCGATGATCGGAAACGCTGGGAAGGACATCACTTTCCGGGGAATATCAATTACAGAACGGCTAACTCGCACAGAAGGCAAAAAGGAAATTCTACCCCCTCCTGGTCAGCAGGGGTGCGAAAAACGCCACATTGGGGCGAGAAAGACCAATGAGAGTCTCTGGGGGCCACAATCCTAAAAGGGCAGCCGTATAGATGTACATGGCTCCATCTTCCCCTGAAGAAACCCCATGTTACCCGTAAAAAACTGTGAATTCGCTACGTACGTTTGCCCGTCGGTGGACTGGGGTACGTGTCACAATCTCGGTGGCGGGGACAAAAATCAAACTTGGTTGGAATAAACATGCCCCGTGGCAGAATTGCTTCTACTCTTGGGAAAAAATATCCTCTAAACTTTTGCTACGACTTTGCTGTCCAGGAGGAGAATACCTCTCTCTCCGGGGGTGGGCGTCTCGAAGCCTGTAGGCAAAACAAGCCTCCGTAGGGGGCCTAACCCGGGACGAGGAGTAAACAGAGGTCGCAAGTGCGTATTGACAGTAATTTCTCTATAAACCTTGATTGGAGGAAGATCCGGGAAGGGGTCCGTCGAAGAAATTGTGGAGGGGGATTAATAGCAAGAGGAAGAGCCTTACGCGAAGACTAGAGCGATACAGCAGAGGACGGGGGGAAACCGGGGGGGAGGAGGAATCTGGGGTTACTGAAAGACGGGTAATACCAGACTCAGTGAAGCTCTAAGTGCAAGTATAAAGATTGAAGAGCATTTTCCTGGGAGGAGACAAGACCCATGGGGTTGCACACCTCTTCTCTCTCAGCAAAAATCAATGGACGAAGGGGCGCAATGGGGCCGGGGGAGGAGAAAAAAAAAACCATCATGTACCTCTTGTGGGTCAGACTATAATGCGCACGCGCTAAGCCAGATCTGAAGAAGAAAAAGAGGGTCTCCGGGGATTGGACTTACAAGATTCGGGGAAGAGATAGATCTACCCTTGAGGGGGAAAAAGGGGGAGGCGTACAATTTCTTTCGCGAAAAAGGGGCAATACAGAAACCTGAATGGTAAACTTCAAATAGGACGAGGCGATGTAAGAGTTGGGAAAAGCGGGGGACTTATTTGGATGCAGGTGGTAAAAACCTAAGGGGGATACAAGAAGGTATTCCCCCACGTAAGCACAGATGTGCGGAATATCAATTTCTTATGGGGGGAAACCACCAAGTCACTCGAGTATATTTTTGACAAGTGAGCAAACCAGTTAGGGGCACAGGCTAATTGGGGAAGAGGGGTTCCTGACTCATCGTCTGGGTGGATCAGTTAAAAAGGTTCCAAAAGAGAGACTTACAAAAGCAAGGAAGAAGAGTCACCCTTTTCAGGGGAAGAACGGAAGATGTAATTTGGTGGGAAGAGTGGGTTTTACCTGCAGGCCAGTACAAGGGACCCTCATGGGACTATGATTGGCAGTTCTCGGGGGGGGGGCTTCTGGATGAAATGCGTATTAAACTCTGGCTTCGGTATGGACGAATAGACACGGAAGCGAACTCTTATTGGGCTGCACGAAGGGAGGAGGGGGATGGAAGAACAAGGGCCTACCGGGAAGGGGACAGCGCAACATGTTCCATGTGCTGATGAAGGGAACATAAGGTGAATGCGACCCGGAGGGACTGTCACTAGGGGGACACTTCTATCTAAGCGTCGGCATGTACGTTACCAGCCGCTTCATGTCAGGGTTGAAACAGGGGGAAGTGGTGGTTCCCAAACTTTCAAAGGGAAAGGAGAATTACCGCGAAAAAGGTGGTGGGCAAGGCCGGAGAGTCATGCTGGGGGAGGTTGGAAATCTGGACGCTGGTACGAAATTCAAGGGTCGGGAGTCAGAACGCAAAAGAATGGTAAAAAAGCATAGGTTAGTGGCAAGGCCGGCGGTCTCTTTGTCGCGTGGGAGGGACAGAGCGAAGAGTCGACGGATTCGGGGGGGAAAACAGCGCGGGTAATTCAACGAGGGTCAAATACCAGCTGGACTGGTTTTAAGTGTAGCGGGGGGAGGGGGGGAGGCAAAATGAGTAAACAATCCGTAGTTCTGGATAAGTCGAAGATAGAGAAAGAAAAAAAAATCTTCTGGGAAGAAATAGATTCACTAGGGAAATCTTCCTGGAGGGGAGAGAACGGGGGGGACTGGGCTTAATGGCCTATTTGGGAAAAATCCTCTGGGAATGGCAAAACAAACAGGTGGGAGGCCGGGTTGCAACAACCGAGTAAAGCTTGGGAAAAATCTGGAGGGATCTTTGTTCAAGAGACCGCGTCCCATACCCTGATGAATCAAGTGAAAGGGGGCAGGGGGCCTCGCGCCCTTAGTCGGTCCCCATTTCCATTCTTCTTGACTCGGTGGGAAACGTAAGCAAGATGAAGGGAATTGCTGTCCCAGGGGGCGGCGAAGAAGGATGGTTCGTATAAGACTGACTCCAGGGACGGGGCAGGGAGTTTGTCTCAAGAGGAAGGTGGGTAGGCACTCGCTGCAACCCCTCTTCATCCGACGAGGTGACCAGAACATTATCAAAAAAAAAGAGGGAGCCAGCAATCTGCGGAGGCGGAAAAGCGGTGTCGGCCCTAACGGATACTCGCGCCTCTTCGGTGTCACTCAAGCCAAAAACGCGAGATTCACAAGAAAGAACTGCGGTGCCATTATGGCCGTAAACCGCCCAGGAGGGAACTGCCGAAGGTGCCTCTCCTGTCACATTGCCGTTAACGCTCGACGGTCGGAGGGAGTCGAAACGGTTCTCTGTGCAGGAGGGGGTGATGGACAGACAAGCAAGCCTAAGGAAGGTACCGTCAAAGGGTACTTGGAAGCCTATCAAACGTGGTCTCAAGCCTGGCGGCTCCCTAAATCAAATCGCGAGTGGAAAAAAAACTTGCTAGAGGCGTATTACACAACCTGGAATTAGGCAGGAGAGCAAGGAGAATAGCAGAACAAGATTGATGAGGAGAAAAGGTGGGGTCTGGGTGGGTGTCGTTGAAAGAGAAAGTTGGTAGCGAATAACAAAAAGCAACGGTTTCGAGGACTTATTAGTCCTTCGACCTAAACTCGGACGGACTTGCTCTATCACGGCCCAACAGTCCCGTAAGAGTCTTCAAATAGTAAGGGAAGGCCCAGCTCTATGTGTTCTGCGGGAGTTCCGTCCTTCCTCCCCACCCCCCTCTTTTTTCAAAGAGGAACAAGATCGTGAAGAAAAATAAATGCTTGGAGGAAGGGGGCTGCCGGAAAGGAGGGAAAAAGGTGTCATATCGGGGAAGGAACGATTTGGTCTCGGACGCATTGGGTACCCGACGCAATGCTGTCTCAAAAAAACAGGTACAGACATAAATTTCTTGTAAAATTAATGAGTCCAGCTGAGTAAAAAAAAAGGGAAACGAGCAGTGATAGGGGGTAAAAATTCTACAGTAGATTCCTTGGCTTATTTGGGGATCTAGAAGGGGCTTCCGGGGTCGAGTAGGTCATGTCGTTTCATACGATTGCGGGTGGGGGCGTGATCACGGGTCGGTGGGCAATAGAGCGGTGCAGGGGCCGCCGAAAAGAGAAGGTGGCTAATCGCCCGGAAGTTGATGAAGGGAGTAACGAAACCGCACGTCTTCATAAAAAAGAAGAAGTCATAACAATACGTCGGAAAACGGTGCAAGACAAGATGACAGATAACAAAAGATGGAAAATTTGCCTAAGACGGATACGTGAGCCCTCCAGGTGTGGACAAACGAAATGTGAACTCAGTGTCGTTGGAGAGGGTTGTAGAGAGGGAAGCAGAGAAAGCATGGGCTGACGTGCCGTGGGTCGACAAGCCTCTTGGACTGGCGTCGATGAGGTCGGTGAGAAGATACAAACAAGGGGGGGGGGCCCAACACCAACCTGGGCCACCAGGCTGGACACGAGCGGGGGGGGGTATGGAGTGTCATGAGGGCCAGACCTTGAGCCCAGAGGGACGTTACCGCAAAAAAGCACGTTCTGAAACTCCAACCCCGGGGACTCTTCCCATATGAAGGTGCGCGATTGGGACGAAGGCGGGGGTTCGTACTTAGGGTAAGAGATGAGATGGCGGTAGAAAGCAGCGGTGGTGTGGTACAGTACAGGCATCAGCGCCAAGAAAGGAAACAAAAAGAAGGAAAGAGGGAGCTCAGAGGGGTGAAAAAAGGCGCAAATCTGAAGGGTGCTATTGGGAGTGAGTCGCGGGAGGGAAGGAACCGGTTCACTGGACGCTGGGAATAACTCGCAAAATGTAATCTGCGGAGTAAGCAGAACAAGAGGTGAGAAACGTCAATTTTCAGGTAGCTCAAAAAGGGGGTTGTATTCAAACACCGCTCCAATCAGGCGCAAAAAAAGCAAGAAGACGGGACTCTTAAACTGAAGCGCCAAAATTGTTCTAGACGGAATAAAAGGGACCTCACTGTACTGGGGATGGGGGAACCATCGTCGGAAAAAGCGTAAAAACCTAAATATCAGCAGATTTAGCTAAAGTGGGACCATAAACTAGTATATCAAGAAGACGGGTGAACCACAGATCCTAGCTGTAGGACACGCCCCGTTGGTGAGGAAACCTCATCCCGCGAAGGACAATCGATGAGAATTAGAAAAGAACCGGAGAGGTAGTCACAATCGTTCTAAGAACCTCCTCAGCGGTAAAAGCCCGCTCGAATAGGGGGCACGAAAGGGTCTATCGCTCGAAAGCTCATCTGATAGAAGGGATTAAAGCAAAGGACCGCCCATCTGCCATCCTAGACAGAGGCGGCCCATTGGAACAAGAATTAAACAAAAAAGAGCCAAACAAAGCGCAAGGGGGGGACCACCTTGTAAGAGGAGTGCCTGCGATGTGGGGGAGACGGCTAAGAAGGTAGTGGGCGCAAAAGGAAGAAGGCACGTAACGAGCAGCGACCTGCGAATTAATCGAGGAGACAAGTCCTAATGAAGAAGAGTATCGTCAGGGTTGTGGTGGGCCAACAGCCATACAACCCATTGGAATAAGAATAGGGGTACTACTAAACAAACGGGACGAGACATTTAAAAAGAGGGGGGAGGACCATGGACAAGATTACAAAATCGAACAGATGGAATTTGACCGGACGAAGGGTTTTGGGTAGGAGCCAGTAAACAGGAAACTTCTACGTCTGCCTCAAAAACCGAACAGGATACGGGGGAAATTTACAGAAATTGGCTAGGGAAGCTACCCATGCATGCCGGAACAGCTAAGGGGAGAAGCGAAACTGAGGAGAAAAAGTAAACGGACTTGGTAAAGGACGTACAGAAAACAAACGTGGGAGCAATGCTTCACCTGGGGGGACTCCTACACTGTGCGCATTGCTCTAACGGGGCTGGGCCCATGCTCTCTGGAGTAAATCCTGAGATCCGCTAGGTCCTTGGTTCAAGAGGACAGAAAAAATTGATTGAAGGGTTAGGAGACGCGATCAGGTGCAAAGTGCACAAAATATAGGTAGTCTGGCATAGCGGTAACGCAGGTATCGAGAATTATGGCCGACCGGCGGTCCAGACGAAGGGGGAACACGTAACTTGGGATCTTATTTAAGCGCCCGTCATAGAGAGGGCGGGGACTTACTTCCCGACGAAAATCGCGGGTACAGAGGAGTTCAAGAAAAGGACGTCTCTTGGGGTACCTAGACGGGGAACAACAAACGGACGCCGAAATTCACCGTTTAACCTTCAACTGTATCGACACAAAAAAAATGCGTGTTTCCTAAAACGAAAAAAACTCTCAACAGAAGCGTAACCAGACGTGGCTATTTTGGTCAACTAAAGGGGGGGCAACTTTGGTAGGGGGGGGTTGGGCGTAACACAGGCTCGACCTAGATGGTACGGGAACCATTTAGGGGAAGCACTCATGTGTGGGAGGAGGAGATTGGGCTCGGTGTACCACGATGTGGGGGTAGAAGCGGTAAGGGGGAGGACAACCGGCACCCTAGCGGAGAATGTCTGGAGCTTAGGAAGAACACGGGGCGAAGATTCTGCTTAGTGGAAGGGAGGCCCTCTGGGGATGAGGCGCCGTGTTCAGAAGAAAGAGAAGCACAGGAAATTGGTGGTAGAGAAAAGATTGGTACTGTGGAGAAAAAAGTATTGGTGCAATCTCTGTCCGGGGTCCTGTTCAAGGAAGGCACGGGGAAATCTCTAAAAAAAAGAGAAAAAAAAAGGGAGAGCAAAGGGACGTAAAAGAGAGAGATTGATCCCAATTCAACGACAGAAAAGAAAGATAGGACAAAGAAAAAAAGGGTGTAGCGGACGGGCATTTGGAAAAGGAATCCCGTTTTGCGGCACGCGTAGAGGGAGGCGGGGACAGGAAGACACTGGGAAACATCATGGATGGGGACGTCGAATAAACACCAGTACACTAAAGCAGCTTCGCCAGGGAAAAACCCGAAACAACAGCGAGCGAGAACAGAATATGCGAATTCAAGGACACACATGATGCAGGTAATCAGTTAGTTTCGTCATCGCTATGGACAAAGGGGTGAACACACATCAAGCGATAGTATGGGAGGGGGTAAGCGGGTTAGAGGTCAGGGGGGTGGTAAAGAGATTGTTGGTGGCAGGGGAAAAGAAAAGTATCCGGTGGCCGAGATCCAACCTCAATAGGAAGGGCATTAGGGGGGCGCTTGAAATGGTTTCTGCCGAGAAACATAAGTTAGTGGTATTGGTATCTATGTGGGGGAGAGGCGGAAGCATTTACGAGCGGCAGCAGAATCCGGTCATCCAAGGAGGGGCAGAAGCTGGAAGGGTGAAGATATAAAATCTAGCTTGCACTTCCACAGGGGATGGAATTGTGTGCTTATAACTACCTCCAAGTGGGAAAAAACATTGACGCAGCCTCAACACAAAAGGGTGAACCAAACGTTTGAGGCAAGGTAAACCGTGGGCGGGCTCTAAAAAAAGCCCCATCGGAAAAGCTTGCTCACTTTGTTCGCCCTCATTTCGTAAAATTAGCTGGGGCGCTAGGTGGGTCGACAGGAGGCACCTACAATTGACAAGAATCGGCGTACGGCGCGATCATAACCTTGATGGGTTGTATTTTGGGCTTTAGTGGAAGACCCCAACAAAAACCCCGGCAGAGTTCACAGGGCATGGTGGCACAGACTGGGACCGGTGGCCGATTGGGTCGTGGGGGCTGGGGAATTGTTAGGCCCAATCGTGGGAACCCATTTTTTCCCGGCGAACAGAAGGTCGATCAACTTGTAGAGGGGCTGAAAAAATGCTATAACGAGCGAGAATTTTTAAAACTTTCCGAAAGAGGTCACCGTTCAAGGAACGCGACCTGGCCGATGTCCGGTCCAAGGAAGTCTGGGGGAGTTCACGAGGATTTACGAGAGATAGAGGAAGTATCTCAAGCACTGAGTAAAATGGGGCGCATACGGACAATGATTTGGTTTGGGGGCGCTTGTGGTTTGGGGGCCGACACCACTGAACTCATTGCTGATGGTTAAGGGTGGGTTTCTTCAAAAAAAGGTCTGTGCGTTGATAGGAAAATGCGTTCTAAAAAGAAGTCGCCTGTCAGTATCACAAAAGGAACCGAAACCTTAGTGTATGCAACGGATAGGAGTGATGGCCACGGAGGAATAACGTTCCTGAGATAACGTCATCGTGGGGGGGGGAGGAAAAGGTGAAGACTCAACCGGTCTGAGGCGGGAGAGGGTGACAAGGATCGTAACTTCTCGGCAGTCCAAAACTGAGCAAATGGTCGCGCCACGGTTCTTATAGTGTACGGGGGGCACCGGTAGTCCGGCGTTGCGACAACGTAAAGGTACAGGTCTAGGGGAGGAAAGCGCGATCCCAGGTTGGGCGGGGGGTACTCGGGCAAGTAATCAAATTCAATAAGGTGAGTGGGTTTTGGGCGCCGGGGCCAGCTTGAGGTTGCTCCCGTCGGTAGTTTGGAAGAACCCGGAAAAGGAATAGCGGTGCTCAAAGAATCATTGGAGCAATTCATAAGCATGCTCTTCAGATTGTGGGGAGCGTGTCAAGTCCGGGCCAGGGGGGGGGGGGGAGAAATGGGTGTCTTGCAGCCCTACGGGAGAAGGATATAAATCAAAGCAGGACATTCACAACATTCGGTTATTGGACAGTGTTTGTGCCGGGCTCGTCGGGTACTAAATAGAAACACAGAGTTCGGATGGAGCTCTGATCGAAGGGGGGAAAACACCGGCGGTCTACCAATCGTAAAGCATCAAGGGGCAATATTCCACTGGAGTTTGTCAAACCAACGTGCTGATGGGAGGGCCCCTTTTGACCGGAGTTAAAGGGGAGGGAAAAACCAAACACACAAAAGGGAGACTGGTGGGAAACAACACGAGTGATTGCTTTCGGCGAATCACGAAGAAGCGTTGTTCGAACGCAGCCAGTCAATGGTGGCAGGAAAAGTACTCCCAGGAATGTCCGAAGGATTGGAAGAGGTAGGATTTCGTATCGGTACAACACGGCAGGGATTGCTGCAGAGAATTAGCTTGAAGACACCCGTGCTTTCAAGAGTGAAAAAGGGCGGCGAAGAATATTGGGGGAGAACACTCAAATACTTACGATGGGACTTGTTACCGTTGGGTCGCAATGACGGGCGTTGTCTGCTAAGGTGCCCCCGCAGCGAGTGTACCAAACGTGAGAAGCCCACATCAGGGGCACGCCAAACCTACGAGCAGAGTACAGGGAGGGAAGGCTCGATCGAAGTCATCCTAGGAACGCCGGTAAATACTTTGGGTGCAGGAAAAATTTCTCGAAGACGCGGTTCAAAGGGTGTTGTTCAATCAGGTGGAAGAACCTGAAGTGGGTACCACAGCACAGGGGCTACGAGTTTCAGGTAAAGTCGGCCAGAACGGGGGCGAGTGAGTCCCGGCATAAAAGAACCCGAAAGACTCTAGGACACAGATCCAATGATGAAAATTAGGTACGGGATCGCAGCCAAGGCTGGGCGGGCAAGAATAGTACGGGGCTGGCTTGGATTCAGGATACAGGGGTAACGGAAAGGTGTGTGGGGGATGATTCAAAATCCTGAAGCGTCAGTTCTACGACCAACACTTAAAGACGGGGATCGACTATAAAAACAACAAAAATATGTGATGTGGAATAGAGGTATATGTACAGTTCGGCTCGTTGTATTAAATGATGTGCGCGAGGAAGAAGCGAACAAACCGACATTGGGTTGGGGGCCGACGGGTAAAAAGACGGGAAGAACGAGACACGCGCGAAGGCCAATTGGCTCCGGCCCTTACTAATAGAATAGTTTAGATCGTTGAAACTAGAATCGTGTCAGCTTACGCATGGGGTTGACCATGTCATGCGGGAAAAAGTTGTCGAACTATGAACTCCATGTTGGGGGATGGTAAGCTTGCCTACGCGGTCAAAATAATGATGAGTAAAAATGAAAAAGCTTTGTATTGGTACTGTCTCAACAACTCTGGGCTGTCGTCGGAGGTACTCGAATTGCTGCTGCCTGGCTCGTGGGGGTCCCACATATGTGGGGCGAGTAAAGGGGTTTGTTTGCAAATCTGTAGCGGGCGAACTAACACCATCCCTGGGGACGTCTTAGACACACACGGGGTTTCATGCCGCGAAACAGAAACCGTAATGTTGCGTCAGGAAGGGCTGTAGAAGCATCTCTTCGCAGCAAGGGCAAAAGAGAACGACAATGCCGGAGTCGTGCAGCCGAGGATCAGCCACCCTGCCAACGATAAGGGACCGAATTGCCTAAGCGGCAAATTGCGTGGCTTGTCGGTGCACTCAGCCGGCCGCGCGAACAAACAGAGCGTGCCTGAAGGAACTCATCGGGGTGCAAAGGGAAAACACTTCTTGTTGGTGGTTTGGGGGGGGGAATCCCGACCGGAGGATTGAAAAAAAATCGGGCCATTGACCAAATACACCATCACTTTCGTCCAGCAAAGAACCAGTCCCTCACAGCAAACAGTTGCCACAAGAACCATCTGATTCCCCGCTGAGTCTCGCTAGCGCTATCTCGAGAACTGATGGGGAGCCTCGGGTTAGGAAATATATGCGCTCAGGTATCTAAATCGAAATCGGAGTTAGCAGGTGGCAAAATCCAGCCAAAGCTAACAATAACTAGCAAGGAATGAGTTGCTTGCCTAGCCGAAGGGGGGCAGGGGTTAAAGCCATACACGACTTTCACTGCGATTTTCGTAACCGCAAACATCGAAGTACGGGCACGGTAATAAGCACCATGAAGTTGTGGGCGCCCTCCAGTCATTTGTCCGGGGCGTGTCTCTGCAACTAAAATAAAGTGGGTCAACAACGATCTCCGCGCCCAAGAGGCGCTCCAGGGAGAAGAACATCATCTACTAGTAAGCGACTCAATAGCCATCAAAGGGGTCGGGGCTCGACGTTGTTGCGATGTGGGATGGGGGGGGGGGTCATCGCTCTTAAGCTGTAGTAATTTTGGATCCACTGCAGGCGACGGCGTAAGGTCTCAGCTTGGTCATGAACGGAATGCACGTCCTATTCACGGGTCATCCGTGGTCGGCCATGTTAAAATAGACGAACTTAACAGTAGGGGAAAAATCTTGTCCATAACGAGCCTCTCTCTAATGGCCATTGGCAGGTGCTGTAGTCGGGGCTACGTATGGGCAACCTCGGGGACTCATCACATCCACCGCGTGAAGACGCAATCAGTTTCGCGAAATGAGCATATCGAGACGCTCTCTCGTGCGCAGGCAAGAACAGAAAACGATATGCACATCCATGAGGAAGAACCCTTATGGCCACTTGGGTACACCTACAGGGAAATCGACCAACCAAGTAGGCGAAAACAATCGGCAACGGAGGTCGAAAACAACTTGCGACGCTCGTAATCGATTGTGGTGTCCGCTCTGACGGAATGCTGAGGGGAGAACGCAACCCCATAATGGTAGCACGGAAAAAACTTCCAAAGGAGAAAGGAAAGCCTGACACAAAAAGTTGAAAAAGATCGCGTCGATCAGCCTGGTTTGCGGACAGCCATACCGCCAGTCTCGAGCATCTGTGCGCTAAAAGGGGGAGAAAACGGGTCCAGAAGGGAAATCCATAACCAAGAGGTAAAAAAAAAGCAACAGCGAGAGCAATATTGAAGATGCCTGGGTTTTGGGGGGGGGGCTGGGGGTCGCGCAAACGGAAAACAAAAAACTACATAGGTGAAGTGAGGTCACAGGGCCTCCTTCTGCGAGCGATCCCCCGCTAAGGCGACCAAGGCGTTACCTACTTACGATAAAATGAGGTAAATATGCGTGGTACCGAACTGCACCTTGCCAAGTGACGGCCAATTTTCCACTTCGGGGGGCTTTTGCGAGAACTTTGTGCCCGAAACTGTTTTACGTGATATAATTGAATAAGAAATTATCATTAGCCTCTTCTTGACACATAGTTGGAAAGATGGAAAAGGGGCCACGACTTCGAATTACCTGTTCTGATCGGTCCGCGGCTAAACTTTCCTGCACAACGACAATCTCTCTTCAGGGCGCGCTCTGTACGTGAAGGGAGGGAGAACGTCGCTTCATAGATTGGCAAAAAAGAGAAAAAAACCAAGACACGATCGCTCAGTGTCAGGATTCTCTTACGATTGCACCGAAAAGTACTGCAGGGAACTCGTTTTCCGGAGGTTGATTCACTGGGCTAGGGGCGATCAGGCACCGAAACGGGCGTGTGGGCCAAAAAGAACGGCCAGCAAGCAGGCAAAAAGAGCACCGGGTCGCCGCGGTAAAGCCCAGCAGTTTTGCCCACTACATGTAGGCTTTGATGGTTGTCGACCGTGTGGCCCTAGCCGAGGCAAGAAAAGTTAAGTAAGTCACGAATTTGTTGGGATTGAAAGTGAATGTCTCCATGGTGGGTGTCGTGTCGTCAAAGTTGTATCCACGGCGAATACCAGTAAGCAGTGGATGAAAAGGGTGGAGACTTCTTCGCGGAAGGTTCAGGGATGCGGACTGCGTAGGTACCGGTTGCCCAAGCGATACGCTTTCGGGGCAAAGAAAAAGGGTGAGCAGGGATGCAGGAAGAAAGTTGGATTGTTAAGAGAGGTATCTGGCTGTTTCGGAGGGGGACGGGCCGCAAAAACACACACAAAGAAACAAGAAAACATAAATACAAAAAAGAAATTAACCAAAGAGAAAGACACTGAATGTCAGAACAGCCAATAAACTGATAATGACCGGGATAATGGGTGAAAGGAGTCTTCTTTTGCGATCTTAATAGCTGTCGCGGCAAGCCGGCCGGGTTCTAAACCGGTGAAGAAAAGCAGCCCAGTACTGCCTACGAGCTGCTGAAGGGGTTACAAAGGACCTTAGCTAACCAAGGGGTTGCATCACGAAGAAAGGATTCTCTCCTGTTGCTCGGAGCGGCAGGACAAGCTGTGCACACCGAATCAATGCACGAGTTAAAAATACTGTTACGCAAATATAAAGAGCCGTTGTATATGGCTTGAAGACGATCTTGTTTAAGGCGTCGTCACAAGCACGGGGGGACCTTGGAGAACCCAAAAAAAATAGAAGTTGAGAAAGGAATGACGTAAGGGGGTAGTGCGGGCCATATGGAGAAGGGAGGTTCTTTATTGGGAGGATAGGGTCATCGAAGAAATGGGCGCTCGAGTACTACGAACGCAAAGGAAGACCATCCCAGACTTTGAAGTTCTCGGTATAGAGAACATCGATTGGTACTACCTCCATAGGGGGATAATAGGGTGTAGAAAAAATCGATCACGACAAAGGTGGTGGCCAACCCAGGCGCGGCAGCAGCCCATAGTTCCCCGGGCAGCATGTGGGACGGTGGGAATGAATCGGAGAAAAAGAAACCGAAAAGCTGAACTTTGTGACCGGGAAGCAGTTCTCTTCAGGACTGTGGAGCAATAGCGTGGTCAGAAGCGTCTGCTGAAATTTCGTTGTTAATCTCTGCAGCAAGGGGAGTTGGGGTGGCTGGAGGAACTTGTGGTAGTCGCGAAGGTCCCGCCAAAAACGCCATTGACATCCGATTGACACAGGGGACAGGAGCGGACCGTGAATCTTTTCGTTGAGGGGGTGTGCAAGTTTATCCAAGGCAGGGAGAAAAGTTTTGGAAAATCGCACGATGGGGGCGTGGGGGCAATGCGTTAGCGCTGTGGAAACCAATGCGAGGGGAGTACAGAGACTGGTTTAAGAAATTGCAACAGGAAGGCGTTTCCACACGAGGGGAACGAAGTTTTTTCCAGAAAAGGGACGGCGGGGGTCACTAGGATTTCGGCTCGAACGACCAAAAAGAGCGGCAAGCAGGAAAATGGGGGAGGGAAGAAGGGATGGGTGTTTGCGCTTGGGGGGGTGAATCCTGTAAAGCGGGGGACTTGACCAAATTAGATAAAAGGCATGTGGGACGGTGGTTGGCTTGCTGAAGGCACGGGGGGATCCAATAGAAAAGAGGAAGGCTCGAAGGCCAGCGGGAATAAACTGCTTAGCGGGCAGTAAGAGACGTCTGAGTGGATCCACTAGGTGCGGAGGCGTGGCGCTACATTCCGGTGGACCGCTATTATGTCCTCTAGTGTACGCGTCACTGGGATCTGCGTCATAGGTGTCATCGGTTAAGAAAAAGAACTTATCGATCGGGAAGGCGTCAGTGTAACCAGGCGGAATTCTTGGGGGACCGCTCCAGGACGTCAAAAAGTCCTTACAGGGGAAAGAATTCCGCGTCGGGAGAAAAGTGGGGGTTTGGCGGGAAAGGACGTATTCTTTGCTGGCATGGGAGCCAGCATCGCCTCGGGGGTGGGTCAAAGCAACCGTTAGTTGAGACGAACCCTGAATGACTTTTCTCCAGAAATAAGTTTGTATTACGCGCGTCGGAACAGGATTTGGCGCTGGGAGGCACGGCTCAGGCACGTGGAGTAAGTGTCGGTCAAATCCTACCGCTATCAAAGCCAACGATGAACAGGGGAGTATAGTAGGAGTGGTCTTCTGGCTTCAGGCGCGTAAAAACGCGGAAATCAGGGACTGGCTTCGGATCTTGAGGCGGTATTCGAAAGGGAACCACGATCGTCCAAGCGAGACTCAATTTGCGGCGGGGTTTATCGGTGGACAAAGGCTGTTGATTACATTGCTCTGTCCGCGATTTACTCCGAGGGCTGGGGGTGTGCGTTCAAAAAGAAAAAAAACAAATCTCGGTCGGGCACCCACTTTGCCACAACAAAGAGAGTCTGCGAAGGCACGATCCTGTTTTACGAAAACCCCAATGATGCCAATACAAGTACCCCTGCAATTGAAAGGAGGACGCGCAAAGGGCATTTGTGGAAAAGCAGGCTTGCACAAGATCACGCCCCTGCATGTCTGAAGGAGTGAAATTTGACGGGTCACAGGAGATTGTCTTACTCAAGGATGACTACATGAGCTCTTTTCAAGTCTGACAAGCCGGTGGCTGAGAGCCCACTCGAAGGTGTCCAAAACGTGATAGAAAACCTGAGGAGAAAAAACAAGAGACTCGATCCGAGTCATCCACTCCAAAAAGTGGGGGGGAGGGGAAGGAAAAGAGGAGGAAAATTTGGGTTTCCTCAGAGGACGCAGGAAGGTAAAACAACATATTTCTGCTAACCTGGGCCAAGCAAATTGGAGGAACTAAAAATCCGAGAAAAAACCATTCTAGGCTATCCTCAAAAAGATATACATATGAGTTTGAGCATTGGGGGAAAGGGGAAAAAAACATAACGGCTCGCGAAGGTGTGCGTATAGATGGGTAATAGGGTCTCAAGCTGTTTGGTTGGCGTTCCTTCGGCAAGAAAAAGGAGAAAGGAAACGACGGGAAGTCTCTCTAAACAAAAATAGTAGTATTCCCTCCGCTCGTCCTCGAGGAGAAACCCCACGAAGGATTAGACACACCGACACTGATTGGTGCCGATTACAAGATCTGCTAAAGGAAGACATCGAAGAACTTGGCTGAGTCAGAATATCTCAGATGTAAGATAAGGTGACGGAGGAGTCGTGAGTTTCATTTGCCTCTCAATGCTGTAGAAAAGGGTACGGGAAAGTGACCGGGGGCGGGTACCTTCACTGCGTCCTCTATGGAAAATGACGCGTGCTCCGGGGGGGGAATGGCTAGTTGGGACATTGGGGAGCCAATATATCACTGGCTAGGGAATCCGGCGGATTGCTGCCTTGGCTCTTAGGGGGCAAGTATGTGAGATCATTTTGAAATCTGCGCGGGGGCGGCGCCGCCACAGATCTTGCGAAAACGCGCCAGTCCTGTGCAGGATAAAGGGGAAAGGAAGAACAGTCTCGAAGAAAAAAATGGAAACGAATGCCGAAAAGCCATACGTGCAAGAGAAACAGGAAATTTTGCCGACCGAACTTGGGAGAGACGGAAGGGGAGGTGGGAAAAGGCGATTCGATTGGAGGTCGCGCGAACAACAGGATACGTGCCTGCAAGAAGCGCATCGTGTGAAAGGAAAAACCCAGATTGTTGGTGTTGGAAAAAGCCAGACGGATGAGCAATCGGAAGTGCAAACATCAAACAGCACTGAAAGCACAATCCAGGACTATGCACTGAGGCTCTGAAAGGGGACCAAAAAAAGCTTGGGGTTATCCGATAGAGAGAAAAGAGTAGATCGCCGACGATTTACGGCTCGGCCCGGCAAAGCTAACTCATAACTAGCAAAGGAATCGTTTGCTTAGAGCGCTCTTTAGTGCAAAGAAACCACTGGGGCGGACTCCTCTTCATCCCACGTCGAAAGAGGGAAGAGAGAGTAGAAAAGAATAAAAAGGTGAATGTGCGAAAAGAAAATATTGAACCGTGTGCGCTCAATGCGCATTGGGGGCAAAAATCCACGCCCTATCTCGAAAATCCAAGACTCTTCTTCTTCCGCCAAAAAACAACGGTGGGGTGCGAGAAGAAGGGCGGAACATCGGACCTGTATGAGGAAAGGTGGACCACTCAGCGGGAAAAGAAGAATGGTTAAATTGACCAATCAACGAGTCTATAAAGAAAGGGGTCACCAGAATAACAGAGAAGCACGAAAAAGAAAGCCTTGTCCAATACTCCTCCAGCGACGAGTGTTGGGAGGACACTAGCAAACTAGTGGCTCACATCACATACCGAGGCCCCACGGCTCCAGCGTTTCGCGAATGGATGCGGGAGGGGGTCAGAGCTGGGCGAAGCATTCCGAATGACAACAGAATGAAATGGAGACGATCCCTACGCCCTTAGGGAAAGGGGGGGAAGAGGCAGAAACAAGCGCCAAACACACTAATGGACGGCGGCGAAAAAATTTTCCGCTTAACGTGAAGGAGATTTGGGGAGGGAACGAAGCCGTGTTCATCAAAGATGGCCGGTAAAAACTCGGCAAGGCTATCGGAAGGACCTTTAATCACTTGTAACCAAAAAGAACGGATGGGTGGGTTTGGTCCACAGCCATAAAGCAAGTCTCACCAGCTGTAGTACGAAAACTGGTCAAGCTGACTAAAGCGAACAGCCAGAACAAGAAAGGCCAATCGGGCCAGCGAGCGCATCTTGGAACTGGATGGCGGGGTCACGCCACTAACTTGCTACCAAGAAAAAACAAAAAAGGGGGGATCGAGAATTAATGCCGAATCTTGTAAGCAGGGAGGCGTGAGAACACGCAACGTAAGCTCAGGGAAAAGCTGCCAGGCGAACAAAGAAACTGGTACTGCGCAAAAGACCATGCTGCACGGTGTCCCCTGCTTTTTAAGACGAGAAAACGGGAGTTATCAGCACGAAATTAATCAGAACAAGCTGGAGTGAACGGGATGGTGAACCGGGACCAGGTCAGAGTGCGAAACCGCTGATCGTCTTCAGGAGGAGACGCCTCGCGCGTAACTGCTTACCGGACGACTGCCCTTCTCCAATACAAGAAACTCTGAAAATAGAGGCAGCAAAGCAAACACGACTGCGTTGAAACTTCATAGTGCGCTCAGGGAATAAGAAGAGTGCCGAAGAACGAAACAAGATCTTCTACCATCGCTACCCTTTTAAAGGACTAAGCTTTGATGGTGTCACTTTCATAGCGGGACGACACAGGAGGAGCACTCAGGGGGGTCTTCGTGAATGAGGCCAAGGGTGGTTCTCGAGGTGGTTCACCGGCGACGCTGCGGTATCGAAGTGGAATGGCTAGAGGGAGGGAACTTAGAAAGTATGCGGCCTTCGTACGCGACGCATGGCGCAAAGAACAAGTGACTCGTCTTAAAATATTTGCTGTGACAGGAATGTATCGGCAGGAGGGAAGGAAGCGA
>Ga0179593_1712851_pt1 | contig 21336 bp, 22 predicted proteins | sample CZODoug2_1_08_16_FD_185931 | JGI IMG/M metagenome (GOLD analysis project Ga0179593, IMG submission 185931) | Vadose zone soil fungal communities from Angelo Coast Range Reserve, California, USA - CZODoug2_1_08_16fungal (PacBio error correction) | ecosystem: Environmental > Terrestrial > Soil >...
GGCTAGGGGGTAAATCGCCGAAATCGGACGCTGCACAGAGAAAGCCAGCATTTCTTGTCTGGTATGATGAGAGTTTGCCAACTTCGTGGAGTTCAAAACTGAGCGCCCATAACCGCGCTGCTCGAGTCCCGATCGGAAAAAAAAAAAAATGGGTTGCCGAACGCGAACAGACGAGAATTCTGGATGAGAATACCCATCCCTGGGGGAGAATATTCGCGACGTGCTCATCCAAAGCCATGGGAAGATGCCATGTCGCGCAAAAAACCGCATCATCCTCGCATGGCGTAAAGACGACGCGAAAAAAAGGTCGCCTGCATCTACGCGCCATGAACATCGTAACGCCATCCAAGGAGAAAGAGACATGTTGATCGTGCCTTCTTCGGTGGGCGGCGGTCATGCTCGCACCGCAAGGAAACGCAGTATGAGCTCTTAGCTCGAGCGAAAGACCCGAACTCCTGCTCTTTTGGTAAAAAGCGTTCGTCTCATGGAGGGGAAGGGGTGTGGCAAGCGAAAACCCATCACCGCGAAGGGTTCGCCGCGATGGAGTGAGAGGAGCGACCCGAGCACGGGCCTCGACTTCTCGCGCATTCCGAGAAAAGTGTCGACTGGCTCAGAATATTTACGAAAAGGGAATTAAGTGCCCAGCTCTCGAAAAAGGACTGATCGACGTTCCAAGTTTTAGAGTGGGGGCCGCGTAACTAGCGTGCAGCTCTTCCTCAAAGAGGAAGCGTCACGTCTTCGGGGGAGCGCCCTCAGCCTCAGCCAGACGACTGATGGAAAAATTCGTTTTTCCAAAACGGCAGGCTCGGCGGCAGTCATGGGAAATTCTCCATTCCGGGGGCACGCCAGGAAGCGACTATGCTGTCAGAGCGACTTCATCAGGACTCAAGCCGTCGGCAGGAGGGGCAATTAATTTGCTTTAGGACCCAGAAGAGAAAAAAGCACCGGTCGCGATCCAAAGAAAAGAAACTCGCGCTTCTAAGGCGTCCGGTATAGGAAAAGACCGCTTCCTAAGAAAGGGCAGTTTGATGGGTGGTGAGAAAGAAAAGGGAGCGCGCTACTAGCGTTGGGGGGGGAGGTTAGTTCCACGTTGGAAAAGGATCCTGATTTTGATTGGTTGTGGGAAAAAAAAAAACCGCCGTCTCAAAAAGAGGAACCTAGTAGGGAAGCATGAAAAAGGGGACCACGACCACAAGCCTTCCTAATTGAAAGGGAACGTCAGGATTGTGCAGGGAGCGACGATTTTCCATCCCGGGGAGGAAACGTTGGCCGCACCTTGTGAGGGAAAAATTCCTTCTTGATCTGCGGAAGGATTTTGGGCTTTGTGAAAGAAAAAAAAAATCCAAGCAAATGTCCAGAAGACTATCGAAGACATCCACGTAATCACTTTCGGAAAAAAGCCCTATGACCGAACTAATCTAGGGAAGAGAAAATAAAAAGCCCATTGTCTTTTCGAAAAAAATCGGTCTTTGAACTTGCATGCCGAGAAAGGGAGGCAATGGGGGTCAATCCCCAGCGTACTCAGAGGAGCGAATCTCATTTTCATGTTGTGTGCAGAACTTCTCTACCGTTTGACGAAGACTTCATCCAAAGAAAAAGCGGAGTTGCGCGGGCCGAAAATGAGCCGCTTGGATTCTTAAAGGCGGCCATGAAAAAAAGCATCCCACGATCTGGGGAAGAAGGGGACGCAGGGAGGCATCGAATGCCTTGCGCATCCAAGGGGGCAGATATCTGGGGCACTCTCAGAGGAGCACATATGATCGGGAAAAGTCGGCATTAAAGGGTGCGCCGTTATTACATGAAGGAAGTCCGGTCATCACGTTGACGGAGGGAAGCAGTACTCAATCTCTCTCAACAAAAAAAAGAGAAGATTGCTTACGCTTAAAATCCAATCAACGGAGAGACACATCGTACAGAAAAAAAGCACAAAAATGTCCTTACCAAAGGGGGGAAAAGAAAGGGGCGCCATCCGGGCCTGGCATCTTATCGAAAGGGGGGAAAAGAGCGCGTGCCATGCGCGCCAGGGGCCCAGCAATCGTGGGGAGGGAGATCTGCAGATCTGCAAAAGGGGGATGGCGTAAGAGATCCAATTCTGAAGAGAAAAGGGGAAGGAGACAAGCTCAATCCAAACGGGGTTGGATTACTTCTTCGAAAAGGGAAAAGGGAGGCCAACCGGAAGTAAGACTACTTTGAATTCGATAAAGAGGAATGACATCTCGCTATACAAAAAGACTGCACGTCGGAAAAAAAAAAAAGGGCAGGTGATCAAAGCAGTTCGGAAAAAAGAGGATCACTCCTCTATTCTTTGGAAAGGAAGAACACCGAGCCGAGTGGGGGAATGCCCGCCGATCTAGTTCGGGCAAAAGGAAGGGTGAAAGGGGAAGGGATTTTGCCAAACAAAAAAAGAAGGATATAATCGGGGGGAAAGATCCTTCCGAACTGAGGAAGGGGAAAAAGAAAAAGGTTCTTCAACTTTTAAAAAGGGAAAAAAAAGCGGACATCCAGCTTTTGAAAAAAACAATCTTACGTCCAAACGAAAAAAAAAGGGTTCGTGGACCCGTCCAACGACAGACCGGGAAAGAGGACAATACTAAGGTATCCGTGGAAAGGGAAGGGCATTCAAAGATCAGAAGTGGTGAGTAAACTTTCCCGAAGAAAGGGAACGCCTCCGGCGGAAAAAAAAATCCCGGCTATTGTGCAGAAGAAAGTGGAGCGTCAAAAGGGGGGATCGCGGTCTGAAGGGGGGGACATGACTCAATCGCACTACAAGCAGGGGGGGAAGTGGAGCTTGAGAATGAAAAGGAAGGCATTGCCCCGCGGTCATACACTGGCAATTCATGCAATGGGAGAAGGCCTTGTTCATTGATAAAGCAGGAATTCGCGATGGCCAAGGGAAGAATGTACTGGCGTTACCACACCCTCAAAGGGGAAATCCACTTACCATGCAATGAATAAGGGAAAAAAAAGAGAAAGTGGCAATCGTGCTTGAAAACAGAAGAGGGGAAAGACGATCTGGTTGCTTAGCGAGGAGAGGAAAAGACAGTCAGAAAAAAAAGGGCTGAAAGCGCTCCCAGTTCATCCATCTTGGAGAAGTAGCTGCAATTAGAGAGAAGAAAAAGGAGCGCCCTCATCGAGAAAAATGAAAATAGATAAGCCTATGGCTGGAAGACGTCGAGCGCTTTTTCACGGAGGAGAAAATTCGCGTAAATATTAAGAAAAAAATAGTAACGCTGTGGTGCGGAAAGAGAGAGGAGAAGTCGGTAACGAAAAAAGGATACGAACTATGTCACTACAGAAAAAAAAAAAAAAGCAGATAACGTGGGGGGGGTGTGGGGGGGGGAGGGAAAGGAGCGGGTGGAAGTGAGGCTTTCAAAAAGGAGGCACAATCTCGAGCGCTGACCGCACAGAAAAAAAAAGAAAGCCAGGGTTCGCGGCTTGCGCCAGAGAGAGAGAGAAGAAACGAGGACCACGCTTCCCATTCTGCGTGCACGAAGAAAAAACGAAGGGGAAAAGAAGGAAGAAGGCCGGACCCAAAAGGTGATGGCTTCTTACAGAGGGGAGGAGATGCAAGGGCCTAGGATTGTAAAAAAAGAGGGACCCTCGAAAAAGAGAATATTTCGGATTAACAATGAGAGAGGCTGAACGGCCCAAGAAATGCCGCTACATGTCATCTTCCAGGAGGAGAAGAGACCGATTTCTACTGAACTGCAAAGGAGAAAAAGGGGGAGAAAAAGGCTCTTGCATTAACGAACCAAGAGGAAAAAGGTGCCTGGTTGTCGTAAAAGGGACAGCGCGGTCTTGCGATCAAGGCGGGGGGAGAAGGGGGAAACCTCCAGAATCGACTTCTCGCATTAAAAAAAAAAAAAGAAAGAAAGAGCAACGAACCGTATCTCTCTTCAGCGGCGGGAGAAGAGAAGCCAAAAGCAAAATTATTAAAAACAAACTTAGTGATGAGGAGAAAAAAAGGAAAGCTGCGTGTGGCCAGCGTAACGCCGCATCGACAAGGAAAAAAGGGGGAAGGGTGAAGAGGGGGTAGAACCTCCTCCTTTTCGAAGGGGGATGGGGAGGAGGGGAGGGGCAACACTAGTGCTGAAGAAACCAAAATGCGATGGGGAGAAAGAGGGAGAGGAACACGCAATGGGGAACCTACCTCTAAAGATGCAGGGGGATGGATTAGAAGACCAATCCCTGGGGCAGACAAGAAAGCGCGATACCGGCAATCCATGAAGAGACAGGCTGAACTTTACTTCAAGACGAAGCAAGATAGCGAAATCCGAATCTCTTATAGTTTTGGCAGAGGGAAAAGAAATTAGCAATTCCCGTCGCCCTCAGATAAAAGAAAAGGAGTGAAGGAATAAAGGTGACGTCAACTTCGAGAAGAGTATGCCGTCCCTCATCATTGGAGAACGAGAAAGGAGCCTTCGAGCGCGCTCTCAGAAAATAAAAAAAAGAAAGGGGGAAAGAGGGCTCTTCCTGGAAGGAGAGAAGGGAAAGGGACGCATTTAACGGAAAGCCGCGCCCGTGAAGACGCTTTTGGCGCTTTAGGGGAAAGGAGGAGAAGAGGCGTCAACCATGCTCCAGTTTCACCAGAGAACATAGACGGAAGCTCAGACACCATCGTTACGAATGAGAAGAGGATAGGGAGTGTGGAAGTCCAGACTCCGACGCGTCCTAACTGGGGAATGGGAAAGGATAATGGAGCGATCTTTCCAGCAGGGGAAAACCGGGAGGACTTTTTTGCCGATAAGAAAAAGGAAGAAGACTTTCTGGAAGGCGGCGCGCACGAAGGGAGGGAAAACATCACCCGATACCCTCGAAGAGGGGATTTTTCCAGCTATTCCAATGCGTCAGACGGAGACAGAAAAGAATGTGTTTCCTGAAGAAGAGAAAAGGGGCGGGTTGTCAACAACCAAAAAGAACCACGCGACTGTTCAGCAAGGAAAACATAGGAGAACAGGAGGCCCCAAAGGGGCTGTAGGACAATCTTCTGCCAACGGAAAGAAAAGAGCTCACTATGCAAACAAGAAAAAGAAGTTCTGAGTCTTTGAGTGGGAACTGCAGAAGAGCTTCCCTGGCGCTAACTGGGAGGGGGAGGGGTGTAGAAAATAGCCGGAAAGCGATAAGTTTTTTCCTTAGCTAGGTGAGGTTCCAGAAAAAATTTCAACGTTGGAAGAAAAAAGGAGTGGTTGTGGCTTATCGGGCCGGAAAAGAAATAATGCTGCACAAAAATTCTCCCCTAGAGGGAATCAAGAAATTCTTTGAAAAAAGACGCAGGTCCTAATTTTCTGAGGGAGGGGGCGGGTGGGGACGTCATATTGTGCGTAAAACGCGTGGTGCGAAAATTGAAGGGAAAAAAAAAGTGGTTACTCACAGAGGAAAGACTTGAGATAAGTATACTTTCCTGGACTGAGACAGAAAACACGATTATAACATGATGGGGGAGCGTTTTATTTTGGAAGAGACGTTCGGGTGTGGAAAGGGAGAACCGACTTCGTCGCGAGAATTGAAAAGAAGCAAACTACTTCGCTTCGGTGAAGAAAAAAGAAAGACCGGGAACGAAGCGAAAAGCCTCTTAGACACTACCAAAAAGTAAAGGGGCCGGGAGAGGCCTGCTATCCGCTGGAGTCATTCAATCCCATAAGGAGAAAGTGAGGCTGCAGCGAGTTAATTTTTTGGGGAAGAGGGAAAGGTGCCGTTACGAAGAATGAAAAAAAAGAACCCTTCGTCCAGAAGATGGGAGGAGAGGGTGTCGAGGCTGAAGCCATCTAAAGAGAAAGATCACGCCAAATCACCAAGATGGAGGGGGAAACAACAGCGTTCCCGGAGCGAATGGAAGAAGGAAAACCCAAAACAAAAAATGAGATATAAAGGGACGGCGGCGAAAATAAGAACACGCCCAAAAAAGAGGTTGCCCTGAGAGGTCCCGATATTTGTAAGTATTGTTGGTGAATTTTTAACAGCCTCAATCTCTCTCAAGGGTGTGGAAACGCAAAGGACTCGGAAAAGGCAACGACGTACCTACGAAAAATCATTTCCAATCACGAAAGGAAGGGCGAAAGGAAAATATAGGTGCGGCCGCCGAAGTAAAAGAGTAAGCCAAGCTTTATGGAGGAGGGACACAGGAAAAGGAAGGAACTTCCCCCCACATCTGGGAGAAGGGCAACGAACATCTAAAGATGGAGAATAATCCAAAGGGGAGAACAGACGAAAACTTCAAATCCAAAAAGGGGTATGAAGTCTTCTGACAACAAAACCTTCTAAAGAAAAAAAAGTAGGACTACGTTGAATGAGAGGAGGGAGGGGGGAGGGAAATGACATCGCGCGGAAGGCTCGAGCCTTCACGAAAAGACCAAAAACTTTCAAAAAAAAGGAACGAGATCTGCTCAAATGTGACGTTTCTTTCTAGTGAGAGGGAAAGAGGACAGGCTTCCGCTCTGATCGAAGGGAAAAGGAAGAGCTCCGGGGACCAAAAAAATCCCAACATCATGAAGGATAATCGTTTTTTCTCAGAAACCTAGAAAGAATAAATAGTAAATACTCACAGAAGAATACAGACTTGAAAGAAGGGAACAAACAATCTAAGTCCAAAAAAGAGAAACGAGAAAAGAACATTAGAAGGCTGGGACACGTCACACAAAAAGGAAAGAGATCTGTACCCTAAGGTGGTGATCGGACGGTGCGCAAGGGGAAAGGAAGAAGCCACACCAATCAAAATAGAACGCCCAAATTTAACGTTGACTACACCAAAAAGAAACGATCGAGGTTAGAAACAAACTTCAAACTCACCGTGCAGAAAGAGGAGCTATCTCTGTAGGAATGGGAGAAAAAGAAGAAACTCGATTTTCGTTCAAAGGGAGATAGTTTCTGAGAGGGGGAAAAAGCCAATTCATGCAAAAACGGGTCGGGAATTTTATCGCAAGTCCTGCTGAAAGAAAAAGAGGAGTCGTTCTTCCTGTCGTGAGAAAGAGGAAGAAAATGCCCTCCGCCGAGCCGGCCGTCCGAAAAAGGAAAAAAAACAATACTTTAATCCGTCGAGGCTGGAAAAGGCGATCATACCAGGCGTGCGAAAGGAAAAAAAGGCGCAAATTTAGAGACGAGGAGAAAAGGAAGGCCTCATCGATAAACTGCAAGAGATCAAAGCTCTGCACAGGGGAAGAGGAAAAAGAAAGCTGGGCACTTCTAAAGGAGGAGGAGGTCACCTTAAAAGGGCGGAGGAGCTAAGTCGAGGAACTGGCGCAAGGAAAAGAGGGAAGAACAATCTCGGCGAAAGCGCCAGAGAAAAAAAGGGTGCTGTGTATGCTTGCACCTTGCGCTTGGGGACTCGAAAGATGGGACACAAAATATCCCTTAGTTCGAGATGGAGCGAAAGGAAAGCGGGGAACTCCTACTGCGGACGCAAAGCGTAAAAAAAGGGAAAAGAAAAAAAGAGCCCCATGGTTCCCCCACAAAAGAACTTGGGAGAAGTTCATTTCGCGTAGAGTCAGGGGAAAAGGTAAAAACTTCGTCCCGCGCAAAACTCTCCGAGAGAATGAGACTGGGTTCCAAAAAATGAGAGACAAGGGCCTCTTCAAGGCTTGCGGGAAAGGAGAAAAGAGGAGGGGGAAAAGGGATGCCCCAGTATTGGTCCCAGGAGAAAATAAAAGAAAAAGAAACACTTTTCGCGTCGGTCCAAGGTAAAGGTCCAGAAGAAAGGGGAGAGCATTTCGATGGCAGAACTCGAAGGGAAAGAAAAAAGGAAGGATCGTCCTTCCATACATCCAAAATGATGGCGAGAGGGGAAAAATAGCTTCTATTCGGCGCTTACGCTGGTGGAGAGACCGACCATCTCGCGACAAAAAAAAAAAAGGAGCTCGTTTATCCAGCGCGTGAGGGGGAAAAAAAGAGGGAAAGAAAAGCTGATACTTTCCGTGAGCGTAGACGAATCGGAAGTTCCGATAATTCGATTCTGAGTGGAAAAGAAAGAAGGACAGATCCGAAAAGAAGCGCGCACATTGTGACGAACAAAGGGAGGGGCAGCGCATTCTGGAATGAGAAAAGAAAACTTGTGTCAGTCCTTAGAAATTAGAGAAAAAGGGGAAAAGAGAAAGTCTCGGCAGGCGCAGGAAAAAGGAAAGCATCCAACCTCAGGCAGAGAAAAGGAGGTGCGCGTGGCCGCCGAGTTGAAGAAAGGAGAGGAGCGAAATGAAACTTCTGTACAAGCCATCAAGAGAAGGGGGGAGGATGCTGTGTTGGAACCCATGGACGAAAAAACAGCAGATTTTTTCGCTTGCATTCACGCAGTAGGAAAAGAGGGGAGCCGAAATACGAAGGGATCTTTTTTCCAAGCCGTTCGGACAGGGGAGCGAACGGATATGTGCATCCTCTGAAAAAAACACTCTACTCGCAAAAAGGTGCATCTCTTGGGGGAGAAAAGAGTTCGCCAGTTCCTCGGAGGAAGCAGTCCGCTCCAGCCCCAAAGTGGAAAAAGAACAGCGAATTTTACGGTGGCGGCATTAAAGGGGAAGGAAAAGAAGAAGTGAAGGAGCTGATGATCTATATGGGGAAAAGTTTCTGGGCTGAAAAAAAGAGAAAGCTTCTCTAACTTTCACGCTCTTAAAAAAGGAGCGAGAGGACGGTTCGATAAAGAGAAATCGCTCTCGAGACAAGAGGGAAAGATTCGTTTTTTCCACGCGATGCCAAGAAAGAGATAGGCTTCAGTCTGTGTAAAAAAGGAAACAGTGGGTTGGCAAGAAAAGAAAAAGACTATCGGCCCATTCGCGACTTCGCAGGACCTGAAAAAAAGACAGCCGGCGTCCTGAAAGGGAGGGTAGGAATCCTTCTGCCCGGCATCCGAAGAAAAAAAAAAAATCGAGAAAGGAGGGAAAGGAGACCTCTCTCGAACCGAGGAAGGAGCACGGTGCATTTGGGCTTTGAAGAAGATGCGATCTGAAGAGATGACAAATTTTAAGAAGGGAACGTTTTACTCCTGAGGGGGGGGAAAGAGCGGCCCGTGCCACGCGTCAACCGAAAAAAAAAAAAGAGGGAAGCATGCGCTTCAATGCCTTGTCGGAAAAAAAGAAGTAAGAATTTTGAGGGGAAAGGCAATTGTGCATGTACAACAGGGGGGCCCTTCGCCTGTCTTCTTAAACGTTTGGAAAGGGGGAGGAGGAAAGGCATAATATATTCCTGGAGAGAAAGGGGGGCGGGGTTTTCATCTCATACACCCGGCGACACGAAAAAAAAGAAAGGAGATCTCGTCGGGCATCCCTTAATCCAAGGAGGGGGAAAGAACCATACCTAAGCGATCGAGAGGGATCCTAGAGAAAATCCCCTTTCTTTGAGCACGTACGGAAAGGTAATCATACGCTGGATAGCGAGGGGAGAGCAAGGCTTCTCGCCTGAGAGCAGTTCGAAAGGAGATAAAGGGTTCCTTTGACGAAGACTAAAAAAGATTGATCTTGTCGAGAAAGGAGCTCTTTGTATTCTTTCTTCCGGGAAGCTTCAAAGGGGGAAAGGGCAACGTCACGGCGCCGAAGGAAGGACGCCATCCATCTGGAGGAAAAAAAAGGGAAATTCCTGCGGCGCACAGAAAAAACCCGTTCGGGGGGGGAGGAGGAGGACATTAAGGTCGGGTTGTCCGGGAGGGGGGGAAAAATTTGTGTTTTCCGCAGAAAGAAAACAAAAAAAAAACGGAGGAGGAGAAAGAGAAAAACGTAATTCCAGAAGAAGAAAGAAGGTCCATCACTGCGCACAAAAAAGAAAATGTTGGGCACGCTCTAAAGGAATCCTCGCTTGCGCTAACAGCCACAAAAAGGGGGAACGTCCCCAGCAGCGTGGGAGGAGGGAACCTCTGCCGCCGTGGAGAGGACAAAAGAATAGCCATCTGCAGGCGCCAAGCAGAAAAAGAAGTGTTTAAAGAGGGGGGGAAAAAGGGATGAGCCGTCTGCACACAAAAAGAAGAGGACTACTTTTAAGGCCGAGACAGAAAGGATTTATGACATTCGCTCTATAAAAAAAGTCTGCAAAAAAGGGGGAAAAAATTGGCGGAGGCGAGAAGGAGGGGGGAGAGCCTCGATTCGTTTCCGTCTGGGGCGAAGGAAGGGAAAGGGGGATTACTTGCTGCAAAAAGAAATGGGGCTGGGAGAAAAAAAAAGCCCCATACAAAGAAGGGGGGAACTCGCAGCAGAATCAGTATAGAAAAGCACAAGGTGCGGCCAACTTTCAAGAAGGGAGAAGATTTTTGTGAAGGAACAGGAAAAAATGAAAAAGGAGAAGGCTGTAGTCGTGGCCCCGTCCACGACAAGAAAGGAAAGAAGAGGGGCATTTTTGTGAGCGGCCGGTGCGAAGAGAGAAAAGAAAAAAAACAAATCCGGAGTAAAACGTCCCAGGTTAAACGGTCAAAAGAAGGGAGAGGGCTTATTTTTCCACCAAAGCAAAAAAGGAGAGGTCGCGCGCGGTCTAAGGGGGAGAAAAAAAAAAAGGAAAGTTTTCGTTCGAGGTGATCGAAAAAAAGACACGCAAAAGGGGGGGAAACTACAGCCAATTCATTCACGTTGACAGAAGAAAAAGAAGGAAAGATCCGCGATTGCCGATGAGTCTGGAGGAAAAAAAGGACTTGAGAATGCCACTTAACAAAAAAAAGGAAAGAAGTTGAACGTCTGGAGGAGAAAAGCTTATTTTCTATAAAGACGAAGAAAAAAAAGGAAGCTGAAGCGCTCCCAGGCAGGAAAAAGGAGAAGAGGCAAGTTGCCGAAAAATCTGCCAGGAAAAAGAGTGCCCATATTCGATAGCGAGGAAGAAAAGCCCTCGTCTAAGAAAGGAAAAGGGAAGAAGGCTTCCCATTCGCTTAAATATTCTGGGAAAGGATAGGAGAGGGGAAATCGGTCGACAACTATTGCACTCAGAAAAAGAAGATAACGGGCGCGTCGCGGTGGCTGGGAAAGGAAACAGGAGGCACACTCTCGAGCGCGACCAGTTGAAAAAAAAGCCATGAGGAAGGAGGAGAGGAAAAGAATATCTCCTACTGCGGAACAGAGGAAGGGGAACATACCGCCGATCCCATGGGTTCCGGAGAGAAGAGAACATTGAATCCTTTCTCCACGGGCAGAAAAGGAAGAGAAGGGCTACTGTTATTGTCCCGTAAGGCAAAAAAACTCTCAGGATTTACGGATTAAAGAGAAAAAAGGAATTTCCCGTTCCGTCCTTCGCCTTCCAAAGAAGCTTAGGGGAGGAAAAAAGGAAAGGGCCCCAGGATTGGTCTTCTCATCCAAAAAACGTTTCGCGTTCGTCACCATTTGCAGAAAAAACAAGCGGAAAAAAAAGAAGGGGGGTCCACCTCCAAAGCGATGCGACAAAGGAGGGTCTACCGCTCACCGGACCGTATCGGAAAAGGGGAAAGCTGGCACACTCACGCGCTGACCACTAATGCCATCTCGGATGAAGATTGCTAAATGAGAGGAAATCGACTCTGACGCCGCGATACGGTTCAAAAAAGAGGAGGCTGTTATGAATGCCGAGAAGTCGAAAAGGCCATCGCCCTGATCGACAAGAAAACCAGACTAAGGGGGAAAAAGGGGGCCTCTAATTGCAGCGACAGGCTGAAGGGAAAGGGGCATCACTGTGCTAGTCAGTGCGCATCCACCGGATGCGGAAGGAAAGAAGAGAAAAAATTCTCATGGCGGAATCCGAAATCTCAAAAAAGAATCCGCCGTGGTCTAACCGAAGAAAGGAACCTGCTTTAACGAATCCATCAAGGAGAAAAAAAAAAAAGAGAAGGATTGGAGTGTAAGGAAAGAACGCAGCATTGGGGGAAAGGGGAAAAGGGAAGCCTTCGTCGCGAGCCTCGGGAAAATCCTTCTCTTTTTGGTCCATAAGCATGGGGAAAAAAGAAAAGGTCTGCCGAGGTGCAAGCCCAAAAAAAACCGTTATCCGCGTTGGTCGCTTTCAGGAAGAAAATTCTTCGAACCCGATGCAAAAAAATCGAAAAGGAAGAAGAACCGCGTGTACGACGTGGCTCAGGGGAACTTTGAAAAAGGAAAAAGCTCGACGCTTCTACTGCCCTGTGCGGGGGTGAAGATTTGATCGAAGGGGAAGGCTAGGGGGCTCTGCATAACTGCAGGAAAAAAGAAGAAAAAGGGTGCGCGCTTCAGCGGCTAAAGGAAAAAAGAATGGTCTTTCTCTCCCTCCGCAAAGGACTACGAAAAAAGGGAAAAACAGCTATGCCAGGCGTCGACGGCAAAAGAAGGGGAATGTTTAAGTGGAAGTTTGTCTTTGTTGATCAACGCCAAGGGGGGAAAAAGGAGATTCACCAGGACCGGGAAGTCCAATTTCCAAACAGGGGGGAGCCTTCAAAAGTGGCATGGGAAAGGAGAAAGAAAAGAAAGGCACTATCCACAGCGAACGAAAATCCGAAAAAAAGGAAAGGAAAAGGTAATAAGGAACTTCATACCGGCAAAAATAGGGGGGGGGGGAGCGCTTAATTGCGCTACGTGGAATGTCCTGCGTTAGTTCAAAGGAAAGGGGGGATCCTTATTTGGATTGGTGTGGAAAAAAAAAAAACAAAAAATCTCAAGAAATGGAGGGGAAAAAAGACTAACAGCCTTCCTAAGTTTCTTCTTCGTATCTTTTTTGACGGAAAAAAGAGGGGGGCTTCTTCTAGCGAAAAGATCGGGGGGACGTTGGGGGTAGAAGAAACTGACGTCATAAGTATATTCTGGAGACAAATGAAAAAAAGGTAGCATGACTTGGGCTTTGTGAAGAAAGCTCCCGAACTGTCCGCCACGACTTCGATCAAAAAAAAGCCGAAAAGAACGCCCTAGAGCCGAAACGATCGGGGACCTCGCGCTACGAGGACGTAACTGGCTCGGGCGTGGGAAAGTCGATATATGAAAAAAAAGCTGCCTTTCCACTGAGGCTAAGGTGGGGGGTCAACGTCTCCAGAGGGAGAGAAAAGTCATCCAACCTTCTTCAACTCGAAAAGAGGGGCGGGGGGACAGAAAATATCACGGAGAGAAAGAGGACTTCGCCCACTCCCAAAGGGAAAGGGAAAACTTCCCGTAGCGTCAGAGAACGACGCCAAAGAGAGGGGAGGATTCAAACTCTCTTGATAAAGGGGGAAAAACACCCCTTTCGTTCGGTCCGGGGAGGATGAAAGAAGAAGGGTGATTGGAATTTTCCGCATAAGAGAAAAAAAAAAAAACGTAGGAGGAGGAAAGAGAGGAGAGGAAAAAAAGAAAGGAACAATCACTGCTGACTTACAAAGAAAAAAGGCACAAAGGAAATCGAGCGCCGCCGGAATCCGCGCGTGCAGGGAAACCGATGGATGTCGGCGCAAAAAGGAAAAAGGGTTTGAACCTCCCCAGCATCGGAAAAGAGGAAGTCCGGGGAGGAAAAAACAATCTCAAATCCGAGCTGGAAGCAGGGAGTCTTCGTCAACTGCACCAATGGAGGGAAAAAAAAGGGAAAACATTAGCTTCTCCTAAGTGAAAAAGAAATAAAGGTAGTTGAAAAAGAGGAAGCCTTCACTCGCCACGCCCGAGCCAAAGAAAAAAGGTGAGGGCGCGAGGATCTGGTCTCCTCCAAAGGGAGGGCACACCTATGCCGAATTGTCATTGAGAAAGGCGAAGGGTCGAGGAAAGAAAAAAATCATATATAATCCGTGTTTTCGGCAGAAGGAAAAAAAGAATCACAAAGGTTGGCTGCCAAACGTTTCAAGAGGAAAAATCATTTCGCCAGCACGCGTTTGGACAAAAGAAAAATTAATGAATCCGGGAAAAAAAAAAAAAAAGGGCAGCTGCATTCCTTCCCTACTAGGAGCAAGAGAAAAAAAATGGCACTTGCCCTATCCTCCACATCAATCCAAGAGAGGGAAAAAACAGAGCCTCCCGTAAAAAAAAAGTTCTAATAAAAAAAGAAAAAACCAGGCAGCGGTCGAGCGCGGGGAAGGGAAAGTACGCAAGCGCAAAGAGCGCGCGGGGAATCTTGCGCATCGTTGCGAAAGGAAACTAATCTGAAGGAAGAGGGGAAAGTTTATCGCAAGGGGGAAGGAGGCCGATGATTCGGGCTTGGGGGAGCCACAAATCCAAAACCGCCAAAGGGAAAACTATCCTTCCGTCGACGCATTGGGAGTAAAAAAAAAGAGTGCAATCCGTCTATCTTTGTATCGAAAAAAGAGCGAAAACTACTGCCTGCCGGAAAAGGATAACCATTTCAAAGAAAAGGATGCTGCGCCGAGCTGAGGAAAGGGCACGTAGCAACTGCTTTCACATAAATCGCTCTTCACCTGCATAAAAAAGAATCTGGAAGGAAGGTGACGAAAAACGTCCCAGGGAGTCTTATCCATTCGTAAAAGATGGTGGGGAAAAGGATATATGTTCGGGGGGGGGGGGAATACCTCTCTGAGAAAGAGAAAAGAAAAGAAAGGGGGATTGATTCTTGAACCAGGGAAAAATAAAGTCGCTACCTAAAAGGGACCAAGGAAGGGAAGAGCGCGCTCGAAGCTAAGAGAGAAAAAAGAAAATGGCTGCGGTGCCGAGCATACCTCAAAAAAAAAAAAGGCACGACTCACCATGTGAGCCTTTCAAAAAAGATGCTGTCAGAAGCGAAAGCGTGTGCGTGTCCCGGCAAAAAGAAATATCAGAGATTCGGAGTTCCGCCATGAAAAGGAACGTCCAGGAAAAAAAAAAGGGAGAAAAATGTCATCTCAAGGGGAGGAAAAGGAGCGAATTCTACGGAAGGCACAAGGAGGGGAAGGGGGTCTTCTCATCCGAATGCGCTGACGAGGGGGTTCAAAAGTATTCGGGGAGGAAAAGGCGACTCGCGCATCGCGGTAGAGAGAAGGTTGCCCCCTCCATAATCGACTGAATGGCTCTAGCTCACCGTACCGTAGAAATTCTTAAACTTGCCAAAAAGAAGAAAGAAAACACGCGTAGGATGAAAGAGCAGATATTGGCAAGGGGCCAGCGTAAGCGCCGAATCGAACCTGGGGAAAGGAGCGTAGACTCCATCATTTTCTGGAGAGGCAGGATCTGGGGAAGAAACAGAGGGGGCCCCTGAGCGCCCCAGACCAAAAGTCGATCTCCGCACGGAAAAAGAAGGGACCGAACGCGAAACTCTAGAAAGTGCCGAGGAGAAGAGAAAAGTGCAGTCCGTAGAAAATTCGCGAAAGAAAAGATGCCCATGTCGCGTCCAGGACAGGAGAAAAGTCCTCTCATGTGAAAAGTGAACAAGTGCAAAAAAAGAAAGAAAATCGCCCTGCATCTAAAAAAAAGGAAGAAGCCTCAATTAAAAGGCCCATGGTGGAAAGGGGGGGGGGAAACCCTGTGACCTCGCGGAAAGGAAAAAAATCTTAGCCTTCGAGCGCGCGTCGGGAAGGAAACCTTGCTCTTGTTGGTAGGAGAGTTGAGGTCTCGCTAGGGGCCAGGGATTCCAGAAAAAAGAACCGCGCTTGCGGAAAAAGGCGCGTTCTCCGCGTATGGGGAGGGACCTATGCGCGTTCCTCAGGAGAATAGGAAAAAGGGGAGACTGTCTCAAAATTTTAGCGAATGGGGAGGGGAAAGGTTCCTCAGCGCGAACCCTTTTCCGGGGAAGGGGAGATTCGGCCGCGTACGAAGTCTCGTAGAAACGCGCCTAGGGCGCGCTTCAAGGTTGTCTTTATCGCCAAGAACAAGCTCCGACGGCTTTGAGGACCAAATTCAGGGAGGAAGGCCCCCCCCTCGGCGGTAGAGGTCTCCCAGTCCGGATAAACGCGAGAATCAGCCAGGACCTTGCGATCACAAAGAGGAAGGAGAATCAACCCGGCATGACTTTGGAGAGAAGCTTCCCTTCAAGCCGACGATCCAAGGGAGAATCGCTCTTCTTGGAAAGAAAGATAGGCAAACTTCAATACGACCTCTTCCTGGCAAAAGTGAGGAAACGTCTCTCACCTAAGGGGGGGACCTTTATTTGAAAAACGAGAGGGGGGGGGTGTGTCTTAGATCGGGGCACACACCACAGCACGGGGAGAAGAACAGGCGCTGCAAGGCCTTGTCGTTGTAACGGAGGGAAGTCTTTCGTTTATATGCGTTTGGCAAGGGCTGCGACGATTTTTCCCGTCCCTGTCCTTAAAAAGGGGGATACGTTTGGGGAAAAAGAGGTATTCCTGTGATCTGCTGCGAGGTGGCTTTGGGGGAACAAGCTCCCAGGAAAGGATGCGTCAAAAAAAGGGGTGATAATCGCCCTAGAATGAAGAAACCTTCCGCAGGGGGGGGGGGACACTTAACTTTGCTCGGGCGTGGCATGGAAACCGAGGGAAAGGAAAAAAAAAAAAATCCACGTGGCGAAGCTCATGTTCAGGTGTGAAGGGTGTGGTCCGTTGACGAAGACTAAAGAAGGCCACTCGGATTTGAAAGAAAAAATGGAGAAAAAAAAAGAGCAAGGCGGCATAATGGCGCAAGCTTCGAAGGGACCTTCAACCTTTCCGGAAAAAAGGGGGCCTCCGCACCATCTTGGGAGGAGATCCAAGAAAAGGGAGCACTAACATTTTTGTGCGCCGGAGGAGGAAGTCAGCACGTTATTGAATTTTCAAAGGGGAGGAGCTCAAAGGGATAGATGCATGCAGACAAGTCACGTGTCGAAAATCATGTCCCTCACGTCGCAAAAAGGATTGTGCGAAAAAAGAAGGGGGGAATCCGCGCGTGCGCTTAGGAAAAGAAAGTTCCACGAGCTGCGGAAAGACGGTTTAGCGTCCCCAGCATCAGGGTGCGCTTCGGAGAGCTGATAATCCATCTGCAAAGAAAGGGAGAAAAAGGGGAGAGGAGTCACTTCACAATGAGATCCTAAGAATCGACGTGGAGGGGGGGAATGACATCGCGCTATCCAGAGGAAAAAAACCGGCCCTGTTTACGTGCTCAAAGAGGGAAAAAGAGGATCTTGGCTCACTCCGAAGCAACTTTTAGAATTTTTAAAGAGCGTCTATGTCGAATAACACCGAGGAAAGCTAGCGGTCGGGGGGAGAGGGGAAAAGAACAAAATCATGATAGAATCGTGTTTTCTCGAAAGGGAGGTTAAAAGACGCACAAGTTGCGGCCAACGGTTGCAGGAAAACGCGTTTGGCACAGCACAATCTTCCGTCAAAAAGGCTGTTCGGGAAAAAAAGGTAAGAATAAGGGGGAGCATTTTTGTGAGCGCGGGAAAAGAAGCCGCACACCCATCCAAATCATTAGTAAAAAACGAAACGCGAGCCTAAAGCGGAAAATTCAAGGGAAGAAATGCACCGTCAGAGAGCTGCGGTCTGAGGGGGAAAGCAATCGCAATAAGCGAGGGGGGGGAAAGGGCTCATCGGGGGCGAAAGAGGGGGGGTCCTACAGCAAATTCATGCACGGGGAAAAGTGCGTGAATTGGGCAAATAGGAGAAGGGAAGGGCGTGGCTTCCTGCTTGATAAAAAAGGCCCACTTAACATGAAGAGGAAAATCCCGTCGACGCAGGGGCTGGAAAGGATCGCGCTGAGGGCGATAAATAGGGCCGAAAACTAACTCCTCACCATGTAATGATGGAGGGCTCGCCTAGCGGCCACAAAAAGCATCATCAAACTTCTGGAAAAAGGAACACCTTTCAGTAACGCTTCTAGAAAGGAAACCCATGCGGAGGGGGAGCTAGTTCCTCGACGTCGAGGAGAAAATATTTCACTCCAGCGAGGCGAGAGAGTTCGCTGTCTGTGCTGAAAACTCAAAGAGGCGAAAAGGAGGAGCCCGGAGTTCGCGGGCTTGCAAAAAAAAATCGAATGCTCATAGCTCCTAAAGGGACCACTCTCCCAATGCTGCGGTGAAGGACAAACCCTAAGAGAAGATTCGTACATCAATTTCTGGAGAGAACCTTATCCCACGTCGGAAAAAGAGGAAAAGAATATTTCGGATTCCGCCATGCCGAGGGAGTCCCGTTAAGAAAAAATGGCCTTGCGGGAATGACAAAAAGACCGTTTTCCCCAGATGGGAAATTTTCACGCCCGCGGGGTTCAGCGGTTCGGAGGAAAAAGGGGGCGCTCAGCGATGGCATCCGAAAAGAATCGCCTTCTCGGCATTCCACCTCAGCAAAAAAAAAAGGAACCGTATCTGCGCTTCCAGCGTCGAAGAAAAAAAATAAGAACCAAAAAGGGAAGGAGTGGATCAGCGCGTGCGTGTGGCCAGCGGAAAGGGGGAAAAGGAAAGAGATACGGTTCCGGGGAGCGTAGAAGAAAAGGGGGAATCCGATAAGTCTATTAGGGCACAAAGAAAGAATGCGCGAGTCCGATCGGGCCGTCACGAACAAAAAAAAGTCGAAACTCTGGGCCGGGGGACTGAGAAGAAGGAAACAGTAGAAATTCGCAACGTGCTAAAGGTTCGCGGCAGCGCATGAGGAAAAAAAAAAATCCTCGGCAGTTTCGTCAAGGAGAAAGGAGGGCCCTGCATCTACGCGCCCCATGACATAAAAGAAACGCTCATGGTGATCGTGAGAAGGGTGAAACCATGGGGGAAGGGAAAACGCAGCATTTGGAAGCGAAAAGAGAGGCTCTGCCTGAAAACTCTCGAGCAAGAAAGGGAGATTGGGGTCCTGGGAAAGGCAGGAAGAGGGGAGAAGTGCGGGATGCTGAGAGTTGTGCAGACCAGGTGGAAAAAAGCGACGCGCCCGTGAAGCATCGTAAGGGAAAGGGGGAAAAAAATCGACTTCTCGCGCATAAGGGGGGGCTCAGCCACCAGCGTGTAAGAAAAGACGTTTTTTCGTCCATGAAGTGCCAAGAAAAAGCGTGGAAAAAGAGATCTGGTCCAGCATTTTTCTCGGGAGTACTTTTTGCCAAAAGAAAGGCAGCTCTTCTCAAACTGGCTGCCCATGGGAATTAGAAACGGAAAAAGAACGCCTCACCGGAAGATTCGTTTTTTCCAGCGAGAGCGTCGACGGCAAGGCTCGGAGGGGCCCATTCGAAGAGGAATGAACCCGACATCCTCGGGCCATCGCTCAATCCAGACCTGAGGAAAAAAGAAGTCGGCCTTCAACCCTTGCAAAAGCAGGGCAAAGGCAAGGGGGAATCCACAGGAAAATCTCGGCTTCTTGCGCTTAGACGGTATAGGCAACTTCAAGAAAAAAGGGAAGAGGGGGGAAAGAGCCTTAATGCGCGCTACTAGCTTTGGGGGAAAGGTATTTCCACTTTTAACTCTGGGCAAGAAAAAGGGGAATTGGTGTGGCGTAATCGGACACGTGCAAAAAAAAAGGCCCCTAGGAGAAAAAAACAAGACTACATCTTCCTAATTTTCTCTAAAAAAGGACGTCAGATTGTGCTGTCCAACGCTGATGGGAGGGGGAAAAGTCCCTGTCCTTCTTGAAACGTTTGGGAATTAAACTTGAAACTGCTGCGATAAAACCCCGAGGAGGAGGGGGAAAAATCATACACCGGCGTACCAGAAGGAAGACGTCGATCGCGCGGCAGCCACGGAAGCAAAGATTACAACGAGAAGGCTCACTCCCAGGGCTTTGAGCACGAGGAAAGGGGGGCAGGCCTTATCCTCTGGATAGCCGAAGAAGAAAGCAGCGACTCGCCGTCCACTTAGTGAAGGGGAGGAAAAAAAAAACCCGGCTTCCAGCTCGGAGGGGATGGCTTATCCGCTGGGGAAAGCTCACGTGGCAGAAGGAAAAAGACAAAAGAAAAAGCAGCCGGGACCGTCCTCCAGAAAAACTTATCTCTGGTCGGAAGAAGCACGGAAGGAAAATTTTTTTGTGCGCCGTGATGGACATGAAAAGAGGGAAGAAAAAAAGCAACGTTGATTGTAATTTTTCAAAGAAAAAACAAAGTAGGGAAAAGGCCCAATCACGTCTTACGGACAACATCGAAACAAATGTACTGACCGAAAGGTGTGTGAGGTAGAAAGCCTCCGGAATCCGCGCGTGCAAATGACGGGAGGGAAGAGGAACGTCCCCACATCGGGAAAAGCTGCCTCCTTGAGATGGCGGGGAAGAAATCTCGCGACAAGGAAAAAAGGGTTTGGAAAAAGCACAATGGAGAGCAGAAACCTGAACATTAGCTTCGCCTACTGGAAAAGGGTGGATTGAAATTACAAAAAAGAAGGCCTGCCACGTCGGCCAAGGCCTAAGCCCATTTACGTGCTCAAAGAAGGAAGGAGGGCTCACTCCTCGATTCGTTTCGGTAAAGAAGCGGTGGGGAGGAGAAACAGTTCGGGAGCTGTCGCCGGGGAAAATCATGATATAATCGGTTTTTTCTCGAAGTACTTATGCGCAGTTAAAGACCACAAAGTTTCGAACGGGAAAACTCGGGAGAAAACGCATAAACGAAAAGAAGAAAATGAGGAAGAAAAAAAAAGGCTTGCAGCGCATGCTTCCCTCTAGGGGAGCATTGAAAAAGGAAGAGTGGGCACGTGCCCGAATCCGCACACCATCAAAAAGCCAAGGCGGAAAAAAGGCCTCCCGAAAAAAAAGGAAGCGCTTCCGGCTATGTGCAGAAGGGAAAATGTCGGCCGGAGGAAAGGGGGGGAAATACCGGGGGGAGGACGGGTCTCTGTGGATCGTGCAAAAGGGGAAAACAGCCGGATTGCTACAGCAAAAAGGGGGGGAAAGCGTTAATTGTGATCAGGGGGGGAAACGGGCGGGCGAGTAAAAAAAAAAAAGATGGAGACGGCCAATTACATGCCGGAAGAAAGAAAGAAAAAAAGTTGTCATCGTCCTGGAAAAACGATCGTGGCAAAGAGAAAGGATGCTGGGCGAGAAGACCGAGCAGCAAAAAGTGCAAAAATAGCTGCAAGTGAAAGAGAAAAACAAGTACGCGGCCGCCTCGATAAACGAGGAAGAGAAAACGGGCAGTAGACGCGTCGAGCGCTGGGAAAAAATTGCGAAAAAAAAGGGAGACACGTGGTGGCTGAAAAGAGAGGAACTGTCGCATCGGAGAGAAACTCCATCTCCTGCTAAAGGGACTTGAAGGAAAAGGAAACCTGGCTGCACACTCTCGAGAAAACGAACTCTTGTACAAAAAAAAGGCTCTCGAGCTCGCCAGAGGACGAGCTTGGGAAGGGAATTTCCACCACCGAAGATGCACGATAAAAGGACCTTGATGGCTTCGAGAAGGAATTCCTGGCGACGGGATGGGAAACGCGCAGAACAAGGGAGGGGAAGAGAAGAATATTATTATGCGGGCTTGCAGAAAAGACCTACCTGCATCTTCCAGGGGAGAGGTCTACGGACGCACCTGAAGGAGCAACATCCAAGAAGGGAAAAAGTCGGTCACCATTTGCGCTAGTTAGAAAAGGGAAGCGCGGTCTGTGCGTCTCAGGAAGGGGGGGACACCTCCAGAATCGACTTCTAAAAGATAAAAAGAGAAAAAGCTTTACGCTGGCCACACG
>Ga0179593_1293938_pt1 | contig 21331 bp, 22 predicted proteins | sample CZODoug2_1_08_16_FD_185931 | JGI IMG/M metagenome (GOLD analysis project Ga0179593, IMG submission 185931) | Vadose zone soil fungal communities from Angelo Coast Range Reserve, California, USA - CZODoug2_1_08_16fungal (PacBio error correction) | ecosystem: Environmental > Terrestrial > Soil >...
TAAGTGTTTCAAGACCCTCAGCATGGCCGGGGGTGGCTCGAACCCACGCGGTCCACGAGAAGGATACCGAGAGGGTCGACACAAGGAAAAGGAGACGACACTGAATTGGAAGAGACGCCTAAAGCGGGGGATCTCTATGTCCAAACGCATAAGGGAGGAGTGACAGGAGCGTGCACCCAATGCCACTTCGGTCGAACGCGTGGGGGCATCAGGGAAGGGGAAGGGAGCCCTCCAATCAACCGGCCTAAAGGGGCGGAGGGAAAAACGAAGGGCAAGCAGCAGCGCCCGGTGGGAGCGGGTCGATTCTCTCGGGGCTTCAAAGGGTTAGGGGGATTCTTCGGCCTGGGCCACCCGAGCCCAAATTCCAAAAAACCCAGACCCAACGATTCATCCACCCGGCGGTTGTTTGTTATTGTGTGGGGCTGGGGGGTCTATTAATAATTCTTCAGAGCTTATGACATACCCACCCTACCCCTTCAACACAGACAGCAACTAGGAAGAAGGGAAGTGTAAGGCACGAGACGGGGCGGTCGGTGCGTGCCGACGTGTCATTGCCAATAACTCCTAGGATGGGCTTTTTTCCGAAGTGGGATTCCTGGGGCTTCTTTGGTACGGCAGAAAAGACGAAAGGCCTAAAAAACTCAATTGAGTGAAATCGGTATGGTAAACTTGAAAACTGAGTGCATTAAACAGAAGTCGGGGAGCCGCTGGCGGAAAGATGGCGAGAGGAGTGAGAAAAGAATCTTCGACTCCAAAGAAAAAGGCCCAATTCCTGGTGAAACACCCAACAGAGTGGCTTCAAACAAGAACCGCCCCCCGGTACCCACAAACACTCTGAAAAAGCAAAAGTCAAAAAGCGAGGAGTAGGAAAGGACCGGGCTAGGTAATGCCCCGAGATTAGACAGAACACGGCTCTACATCGCAGCGGAGGGAGAAAAAAGAAGAATCTTAGCAAAAAGCGGGGGTGAAATTAACGAAGAGGTCGAAAAAAAGGGGTCTTCTCCAGCGAGGGGAGCTTCGGGAAGAGCTATGTTGGAAACAAGAGGGATAATGACGATTCAAGAGCGAGAGAAAAGAACGGGAGGGCGAAAACGTAGAGAGAGCAATACTTCCCACCCGGAACGAACGAGGCTGGAACCCATTTAAAAGGGGTCCTTTTAAGGATCGACAAAATCTAAGAGGGACGTTGTAGGAGAGGGGGGGGCACATGGATGACCGGCAGCAACCGGAGAAAAGGAATTGAAGGAACCAAACTCTCGAGAAAAAGAGAATGACAGGGCGAAATCAGAGAAAAGAAACCGTCGCAGACAAAAAGGTCACGGGAGAAACAGCCTCCTTCCAAATTTTGGGAACAGAGGGGACAAGTATTGAAGAGGGGAGGGGGAGCACCTCTAGGGGGGTCCCGTACCCCCCAGAGTCATCAAAAGACACGCTAGTTTTATTTAAAGACTGGTGGGACAAAAAGGCGGGCCCGATACAAAAAAAAACGATCGTCCATCGGGGAAAGAACCCGTGAAGCACTTCAAACCAAAGGCACTCGGTCATACCAGAGGGAGGGGCCCCAAGACCACGCACAAAGTGAGGTGTATATCAAGGAAGGTGAGGATCGAGGGCCGCGAGTGAAAAATCCACCTACGGCCAAATCCAACAAAGGAGGAACGGGTGTAGGCAAGGGAGGGACTGAATGCGAAGTAAGAATTCACCTGAGCAGGGGCATTGGCTCGCGCGTGGGGCGAGAGAGGATCTATTTTAAATTTGGAGGGGGGAGGGATTTTATGCGAAGTCAGGGAGAGAGGTAAAAAAAAGCAAAGTTAACAGCAAGCGACGACATGGACCGTCAACGGGTGAAAGCAGGAGCGTCTCTGGTAGCGAAAAACCCAACACGTGGTGTGGGACCGCCCTTGTTCCAAGTCCGGTGGAATTGGGGAACCGCGTAAAAAGAACAGTGACGGTCAACGAGCGCCCGGCGGAACTCTCTACATGGTACCCCACGTAGGACATTCGATCGCACCCAGAACGCAAGACCGGCATCGATACTCCAGAAGCCACGACACGTCCGACTCTCCTGTCTCTGTACAAAAACGAAAACTGGGGGCGAAGAGGACGATCGGGAAAAATGCTAGGAACAGCAAGAGCACCGAGAAGACCACTCAGAAGGAGACCGCCCCGATCGCCGACAGACGAGGATGCTGCTCTCATGTCGCTTCTCAAGGGGGGAAAAGCGCTATCCACCTCGGCTGTGGTTCCTCTAGAAAAGAGAGGGGGAACCTGGGGCAAAACTCCCCCTCTCCAGAACGTCTTCGCGACTCAAAGCAGTGCTCAAACAGCCGCCTGATCGACACGCCTGCGAAAACAACACACCCTGCGTCGCGCCGAAAGGGCCCGCATGATAGGGTCCTTCTACGACGGGGAACGCAAGAACGCCGAGATGGAATTGATAAAAAATGAAGGAGAGTTCCTAAGGAACGGAACGTGAGCACCCGCATACACCCAACCATTATGGCCCAGACGGTAAAGCACCCCAAAAGTGAAATGACGAGAAAGACAGAAGATATGAAGGAAAAGAGAGAATCGCCACAGGCGTTGGGGGCCCGGAGCAAGCCGCGGGGAAAACCAAAAACCGCATCGCGCAAACCTCCGCCTAAGACCTGTCAACCGCGAACGTGTCAAAAGAAAGAGCAGCACATCCGGGGATCATGTGGGGGCGGTGACGACAAAAAAAAAAAGAACCGATCATACTCAACCAACTAGGATAGGATGTCCTCAAACCCCACCACTCCCCCAGGCAAAAAAAAAAGAGGGAGGAAAATAAGGAAACGAAGGCCACCGGGAGAGGGGTAGGACACGAGGATCGTGGAAGTAGATCGGTTTGGCAGCGACTAAAGCTAAAAGCCCTACATAAGAACCCCGGCTCCCGGGGAACGGCGTCTTCTGGTACCAACAGAAAGAAGGAGCGCGTATCTAGAAAGAAGCGCGAGAGGACACCACCTAGGCGATGGTAGACCGATCCGATGATCATGACTGTATCAGCTTCAGACGGCCCGGATCTAGATCGGAAACAAGGTACAAAGAGCGACTACGTCCTCAGACTCACAAAAAGAAAAGAAGGTGAGCCAGTGAGGTCTCATACGTACATGTATGCTGTCACACAAACCAACCGGATTATGAAGGCTATCTAGAAAATAAGAGAACCAGACGGATCAGGAGCAGACGGCGCGCTTACCCGAGCAGCAAAAGGGTTTTTAGACAAAAAAATGGACGCCGCGAAATGCGCATTCTGGTACGCCCGAGAAGTATTGCGCCGGCGCTGAACGCTGGTCAGATGGGATCCCGTGGGGAAAAAAACGTCCGTAGTTGCCAAAAACGGGCATAGCGGATGGTTGTGTGTAAGAGTCGTTGTGGTAAACTTGGGGAGCAAACAGCGAAAAAAAAGACACACGAACAACGCCGAAAGCCGTGAAAGGCCACTCTGTTGCTCCTGAGCCGCCGCAGGCCAAATCCGGTAGTGCCCACCGCTGTTTTGGCCGCGGCTCTCCAGAGAGCAAAGGAAAAAGACATGAGGGAAAAAAAAACACAACTGCCGTGGCGCTGGCCACTGTTGATACGAGACCGAGGGTGGGAGCGCGAACCGACCGCTCAAAGATTCAAAGCCAAAGAGCGACCATCGTTCCTGTAGACTCAGGTTTCGGGGCCACCAGAAAGAATCGATTTCCACTCCAACACAACACTGGAGGGAGGATTGACAGGGCTCGGGAAAAGGACCGGGAAGCAGGGAAAGCGACTGTCGGCTGAGGATGCTTGAAGAAGGCACGGTAAGGGGGGCTATGCTGACCTCGGTCGCGCGGTCGGCCCCAGTGAACAACGTAAGAAGAGTGTGTTCGGTCAGGAATGCATGTGCGTCGGGGGGATCGGTCGCTAGAAGGTAAACAAAGTAGAACTACGGATAGGGGCGTCTGCGAATTAAACAAGAGGCCAAGGGCGACCCTGTTGGCAAACTGGCGGGGTCGGCGGCGGGCCGGAGTTGTTGCGAACCCGTGGCAAACCGATATTTCACACCACCCACCTGAAGAACGAAGAAAACTTATGGGTCCATACTACGAATGGGGTAAAACAAACGGGGATCACAATCGCCCGCAGTTCCGCGGGAGGGCAATAATGTCTTCGGTGCCCAGAACGGCGGCGACGTGATTGTGCGGCTCCAGTCAGGGATGAAACGAGAGACAGGGATCTTTGGTCCAGGAAGAGAGGAGAAAAAGGCAGTAGACCTGTTGGAAGTGTATCGCAAAGGGGTGCTCGCCGGGCTCGGGCAAAGGGGGGACAACCATTGTCGCTCTAATGGACCAAAAGCAGGGAACCTTGCTCCTGTCGGCCTCCGCGGAGTGGAGACTGGCACAGGTGAGATGTAGATAGCTTCAAGCACGGGGGAAAGATAGAAGAAGACGGGAGAGAATATGATCCACATAACAAATAAGGATTCGTCTACAGAACCCATAGTGCGAAAAAAGCTCACCGCTCAGTCTATAACCCCCCGAGAAGGAGTTCTGGCCCCGCCCGCGCGCACTAAAGCCAGGTATCACAGTCAGAGAGACCTTAAGTGGCTGGAGGTCACCTATATGCTGCCCAACATCTCAGAACCGATCTCGATCCTCCCCCTCAAGTGCGAACTACATCCTGAGCAACGCGGTAGTTAAACCTCCGGTCGGGCCGTTCCGGCCACCAAACACGCGTGGGGGAGAGGAAGAAAGAGGGAAGGAGAGCGGTAAACCAAAACCCAGCCCCCTAAAGGCGTAAAACGTATGCTCGGGATGACAGTGCCTAAATCTTGTACGTTTCGTAGGAGGAGTGCGCGAAAAAATTCTCTTGAAACGGAGGGATCGGGTCAGAGGGGGGAGCTCTTAGCAGTTATTTACTGCTTAGCTTCCGGAGAGTCGATGGCGGGTCTTTTCGCAAATCGACACAACCCCCCTTCTGGTTGAAAAAAACACGTCAACTTATCTCAAAGGGAAAAGAAAAAGTTCCCTAAAGGCGAGAAGAGGCTCCCGCTACCTCTAAAGCCCAACTCTCCTCCCGAAGGAAGCCCTCATCGAACGATTCGCCAAATTTGGAACGAGTACGGACCGCAGAGGGTAAAAGGGACAAGGTATAACTCTATAAAGGACTTAACCGCTTCAACGCGCAACCCAACCTCAAGACTCGGACAAAGCAACGTGATCGCTCCGAGCATCAGATCCCGCAAAAGAAATCCCTCCCCTACGATCGTCAGCGCGGCGAGCATCGTGGTAAGGATCGGCCTCCTAATATACTTCGAAAAAAAGGGAGCGGAGTCAGAAATTCCTCAAAAGACCGATGCTGACGCGTCCTGGACACTAGGATACTGATGCCGGGTGGAAAAAGTCGGTGCGATGCAAAGGAAAGAAGCCACATCGGGTCGGGACAAGTCTTAGCAGCGAAGAAAAGGGGGGCTAGGAAAAAGTGAAAAAGGAAAAAGGAACAGGATCATTGGGCCTCACACACCAAGAGGGAAGCCCTGCCAGAGGAGAGGAAATGAGAGTACTGGATCCTCAGACCTCAGGGAGTGGGAAAAAGCGCGCGGACGGCAGCCGCGAACATCAGAGCACGGGTCCAAAAGGCTTACGAAAAGGGCTTCCGGAGAAAAGGGGAGACCAGTGGAGGAAAAATTTGTAGGGCTCAACGACCACCTTGACAAATGAACTGCACATACAAGTACGCTTGTGGGGGAGGGTAAGGGGAAGGGATTAGATTAGGGGGCATACAAACAGATAAGGGGAAAAAGCCATTGGAGTTTTCAATGAAGGAGACCATTTACTCGGGAAGAAGTCGATGGACGTTGAAAACGCCAGATCACGATCAAATCTTAGGCGTGATACTCGTCGAAATTAAAGGAAAAACAAGGAGGTTCACGAAAGACCACGAACATTCTAGGCTCGATCAGCGGTTGCCGCAAGAATACGACCTCAAAAACTACCTCGAAGGAAAAAAGGAAAAAAGGGAGAGGTTGAAACAGATATGGGGAAAAAGTAATGGAAATTTCTGAGACGGGGTGTCTCTGACGGGGGTGAAGAACTGGCAGGGTGCTACGTGCGGCGATAGGTCGGCAGCGTTAGGAAACAAAGGGATAGAGATTTTGAAACGCTCTTCTCCCGCAAAACGAAAATATGGATGAAGGCTCTGCACGGTATCCAGGTCAAAGAAATGGTCAAAAAAACAGGCGAAAGAAGAGAACTAACTGGCCGATGTGCTCTGGGGGAGGGGAGGAGATAGTATGAAGGGACAGGACCGATGCCTATCAAACCCGGGAAAACAATATCTTGAACATCATAAGGAAATCCAGGTCACCCAAAAAGAAAAAAGGGGGTAGAGTATTAGTCTCGGACGCTCGTCTATATGCAGCTGTCGTGGGACCTTTAGTTCAGGAAGGATGAACGGATGTGGGCCGCGCAAACCGCAGGGTTCTACCCCCTTCCGAAAAGAGGTTCTACAGGAGAATATCCTCAAAGTTGATCGGATGGGGAAAGGGGAGCTCGTGATCAGACTAGAGAGGGGCGAGGCAGACCTCCTAAAGAAGAAAAAGAAAAGATAGACTTGAAATAAGAAAACTAGAGAATAAGGAGACGAGAAGGGCGGGAGAGTTTCCACGCGACCGTGCATAATAACAGTGTCCGCAAACTACAGAGGGCGGTGTGGAACATATCCAAGGAAGGCGTGCTTGGGAATTGAAACCTCTCAGCCAGACCTGCGTTTAGGATTTACTCGCAGAGCCTATCTTCCTCACCAAAGCGAAAGACCCCCCAACTTCTTGAACCTCCTCTCACTTTTCCAGAACGAAAGAGAAGGGAGGAAAACCCTCTCCAAAAAGAATCTAATGACGACTAAACTACCGGGAAGAGGCCAACCAGCAACTCGCTAAACTGAAAAAAAAAGAAGTAAGGAACAGCCCGCCCCTACCGCCGCAAGGGCAGAAGGCACAAACACCAACACGTCTCCCCTCCAGAAGAAGTCAGTGCCCCACTTTGCCAAAGCAGGAATAAAGGAAAAAATTTTCAAAAGAGGGTCTCTAGCGGAGGAGAGGGATTATGGGGGGTACCAGACAGGCTCTTTGCACGACAAGGGGAGTCCAACCAGATATGAACTCGAGGCCGACGTGGGAAAGGGTATTTACTTAGGAGAGGAAAAAAGACTTGGATGTGGAAAGAAAAAGTGAGGCGAGATAGAAAAACAAACCAACAACTAGGAGGGGCAAGAGAGTCGATTACTTGAAAAATGCTCGACGCCGCAGCACGGTGCCGTTTCGGCTATCCTCCTGGCGCAAACAGAGGGGAAAACCTTCCCGCTAAACACGCCGAGCAACAAGGATAGGGTCGAAAAAAAGAGGGCTCTCCCAGCTTTGTTCATCTACACGACCACGGCAGCGATCGTGCGGGTGACTGGGACATAGGAAGGAACTCGCTGGCTCTGACAGGGAGAAAACTTCATGCACTGGGAGGGAAAAAAGGGGGGGAGTAGGGAGGACAGTGTGGAGTTCCCAGAGGGCGACAAATGAGCTAAGTCTGCCATCCCCTAAGCTGCCGGCAGTCGCAGTCGGACAGCCGCGAGGGAACAGTATGGGAGCGAAGGGACGAACCCCCCCCTATATTCAAACCAGGCTGCAACGGCGCGCGTGCTGACGTTGTCATTAGAAAGAAAATCGATCTTGGGAAAAGACGTACGAACCCAACCCCGACCGCGTACAATCACAAGCCGCGTGAGGCAGATGGGGTCAAAACAAATATTGAGGCAGGGGGAAAAAAGAAGTCTAGGGAGGATTGGCTAAAATAAGCTCCTCTGAGGGAAGGGGTCGGACCGGTTGATAAACGAGAGTTTTGGGCTACTGGGGGAGGGCGGAGAAAAAAAGAACTGATCGAAAGGAAAAAAGTGGGGGGAAGCTAGGGATCATGTCACGCAAGACTATGGCAGACCACAGCAAAAACGCGGTCGGCAATGAGAAAATCAGGGTAGCTTCGGGAAAAGGTATTTCACGAGGGATGAAATCTCTATAGGGGACAGCGGTACAGAGAAGCCTCAAGGAAGACACGAACTCTTTGGGCCAGGAGGAGGCTGGGATTCTGATTCAATAAGATCGGGGTTAAGAAAGGGTGAGGTAGCGTATTTAAGGACGGCAAGTAATATATAGCTAAGAGCCTATTAACACGCGGCGGATCTCAGAGGATGGCGGTGACAAGTAAGGTCCTTTTAATTTGGGAGAGGGGAGGAAAACTCCAGGAGGGGGAGTGGGGGTCGGGGAGTTGGAGGCCGCAGGATAAGTAAGAAATAAAAGGTTCCTTGCACAAAAAATCTGCCGACTAACTCAATCACAAGCATAGATCTCCCCCGTAAGAGAAACAACACGTCAGAACTGAGAGACAAGGAAGGGAAGAGGGGTGGTTGAAAAAGAAAAAACATTGAGTGGAATGGGATAATTTCGGAAAAGGGGGGAGATGCGCGGATCGCATCAATGGGAGGGAGGACAAGGGTTTTGGAAAAACAGGATTCCGAAAAAAGAGAAGGGAAAGCTGGGAGACAGGTCCGTTGAAGGGGAGGAAAAGATCCACTCTGATAAGGATCTGCCAAGTTGCCAACAACGCCCTGGAGGTGGAAAACAGGAGCAGGGAAAAGCGCCCAACGCAGGGAAAGAAAAACGGGAAAGGACTTCAAGAAAAAGACGTCTGAATGGATAAGGAGTTCCCTGAAAAAGGTCCTTACCAAAGCACCTGGCGCTCAATGGATCAATGGCAGAAAAGGGGGAGGGAACGAAAGGCAGAGGGGAAAGGGTCGAGGGAAGGTCTGGGCGACAGCACGATAGATGAGACAAAAGAACATCATCAGGGAGGGCCGGCCAGGCCTGAAGAAGGGGGGGGAGAAGGGGAAAATGGTATCTTTTATAGTCATGGGAAGGAAAGGGAAGTTCTGACTGGAACCTTGAACCTCAGAATGTAGTATTCACAGCGAAAAAAACACCGCATCGATATGTCGATCACGCAAGACCGGAAGGAAGAGGGTCGGATAAAGGAAAAACATCGACTGGTAAAATGCCAAAAAAAACATTAGCAAAAAAAAAAGCGAGCGAGAGATTTTTCGTGTCGTTTCTTGATCTCGGCGATAAAGGGGTGGGGAGAAGTCAAGGAGGGGGTTTCCGGGAAAAGGGATTGTCAAAAGTCGGAGTCTCGTAAGAAGGATCGGGGTCTGTCAGACAAACCATGGGGGAGAATAAGGGTTCTGGGGGGACTTCGTAAGGAGGGCCGAGCAACGCCGCGGGAAGTGACACAGGTGGGGGGGCAAATGGAATATCATAAAAGTGGAGAAAGAAGAGGGGCGAAAACAAAAAATCCCGACTACCTCAAAGGACGATGAAGCGTCCCAGAATGGAGCAAAAAGAGAACCAGCTTACCCTCCAGGTACCAGCGCATCGAGCACGCCCTCATCCCTCCGGAAAAAGAGAGTCAAAGGAAAAGGACATCAATCCTGGACAGATGATTTGGAGGGAAAAGAAGGGTTAAAGCCAGATCAGGAGAAAGAAAAAAAAGGCTTCACCGAAAAGAGAAGCGGAACACCCATCACCCGTACGAACCGACTCGCCGAACCCCTCCAGCTGGATCGCCTGGGCCACACCACGCGCAGCGCCGGAGGACACCACAACGACTCTGCACTATCTGGGGATATAGGGGGCCAAGAAAGAGATGGAAAGAGCACCTGCCCAGCCGGCAAGACGCCCCCTTTTGACAAGCTACTAGAAACTCAAACTAGCCTCTCCCTAAATAATAGACCAGACACTGCACGGAATCGCCCGAGCACGTATTGAGGTGAATATAAGAGAGGATCCGGGGTTATGTTCAGCCCCAGCCAACTACAGGGAAAGAATAGGGATCCATTAAAAACACCCAAATCAAGACGACAATAGTGGGAACATCTTCCACTCCCGATAACTCTTGGAGCCCATATTGAGTTCAATTGAAAGTGAAGAAATGAAAGGGACAAAAAACATCCAAAGGTAAGGAAGGGCGGAGCAACCCGGTACGACAAAAAGAAAGGAATCTTTAAAAGGACCCCGAGAGGAGCAAGAGCGCCCTGCGAGAGCCGAAAAGTCGGCGGATCCGTTAGGTAGGAACCTGAAGGAAGCAAAAAAGCTAACAAACGAGGGGGGACCGCATTGTGAAATTGGGGGGCCACCAAGAGGAATCGGTAGGAAAAAAAGAAGTGAGTCTTCACGGGAAGGCGAGTAACTCTGGCGTTGGCCCCCCCGCGCCCTCTTTCCAGACAAAATCCGTCGAGCGAAACCTGAAACAGAGCAAACTGGAAAAAAAAGGGGGGGGAGAGAAAAAGTACCAAAAGAGGTTTTTCGTCCTTGGAATGCCGCATCCTGTGGAGAGCCAGGTGGGGAAAACTGCTTTTACCAAAACGATCCCGAGATCAAACTAAAGAAAAGAATCTGAACCATAACTCAAACGTGCCGGGAGGAATTGGGAAAGGGAAGAGAAAAGACGACAAAAAGGGGGGGAAAGAGCGACAAAAATGAACTAAAAAAAAAGTCTCCCGATCGTAAGGCACCAGTCCTTTCCTGTAAAAGGGTCGTGCCCCAAACCATCTAGTATAAAAAGAGGAGGAGGTGAAAAAAGAGGACTGCGGACTCTGGGGAGGGAAAAAAGAGGTCAAAAACTGTTCACTCTTCTGCTTGGAAGAAGTCATGAAGAAAGGGAGGGGGGGGGGAGAATCGGAGGCAGGAAAAAAAGAGCTTCTCAAAACCAGTGGGAAGCGAGCGCGTGAAAGTTGAGTTCGGGTGTACGGAGTTCCAGTTCGAACCAACCCCCGGAGCTGCCAAGAACGAAAGAGACAAAGGGAGGGAAACCCAAAAAAAGAGACGAACGACAAATAAAAGGGAATGAAGTCCAGCACTGGGGGGAAGGACGAGGTCGTCACAAAGGGTGTGCGCCGAAATACTCACAAACACAAAAACGTTGGTCGCGGGGGAGAGCGGCGATCCGCCAAGGCCAAACCTGGAAGACAACTTTAAACAAAAACCGAGAGGGAGGAACGGAGTACTAAAAAGGACTTTTGAAAACAACCGGTGCAGAGGAAAATAGACCGGGATGGTTAGCGGCAACAAGGTATAAATAGGAAAGCGCTAAAAGAACGCCCGCCTTGAATGGGCGCTAAAAAAGCGGCGCGCCACACATCCAGCCCCTCGCAAGAGCCGGGCAGAAGAACGCGCTGAAAATCGGCAGTACGGGAGGGGGAACTCGCTCTGACCGGTTGCATAAAGACGCCGATCAACCAACGCTAAGAAAAACCAAAAATAGGGGGAAAAGCCGACCGCATCCCTGCTCTCACGCCGCCCTTCCATCTGAACCCATCAAGGAACCCTCTCCCCGGTCACACCGTGCTAAAGAAGAAACCCTGAGAGCTGTCCTAATGCTCAGGGGAAGGCACTCAACGGGAAAGAAAAAAGGGGTGTTACCGATTCGAGGAAGCTTCGCGATCCCGATCATGAGTCATAGAAAAGGAGAAAACATCCCTACCCTCTCCTGCGTCAGAGGGGAACTCTCAGTGTGCTACTCGATAAAAAGGGGGGGCTGGAAAGAGAGAGTCAAAAGTGAGCCTTGGGAAGATAAGTATCTTGGCAAAACGAGAATACAAAGCCCACCTCTCCTGCCACGATCAAGGGACCTCCCCCTCGCGGTGGCTGAAAAGCTGATCATCCAGGGATGAAGCCGCTGGGTCTTGACAACTACAGAGCGGGCGGGAGAACCCGAACATCAGTTTGAATCCGCACCCACAAGAGCAGGAAAAAACGATGACTGCCCCCCACCTCAACTCGTGCAGAAAAAAAAAGATGCTCGTGAAAGCGTTGGAAAGTCTTCGCTAGTTTCTTAGAGAGGAGGGAGGGGAAACCAGGTCATAGGGGGAAGAAGTCACTGAAGAGGGAACTCGAGCAGACCGAATAAAGGTCTGTAGGTTAAAAGGTCTGTCGCAGCCCTCGGTGAACAGTTCTGAGTCACGTGATCCACAACGGGGGACCGCAGACGAGAATGGACACAACGGACTCGAATACAAACTAAAGAGGAGAGGCTCCAAAAAGGGGTTTGGGGAGAAGAAAAAAAAGCTCGTCCCCGTGCAGCGTAAAGCGGGGAAACAGCTTCAACGGCATAAAAAAGAGTCGGAAGAGAAAAAGAAAAAAAGTGAATACGCGCAAGAGATCAAAACAAACAAAACGCTCTCGAGCTCGCGCTCTGGAATGGTGTCCATGCCCGCTGCCTCCACGAGATAGAAGCTGAGGGAAGACGGGCAGAAATACAAGCAGGATGTACGGCGGGAAGGGGTTTCGTAGCCGTGTTTCTGGAAAAATTGCGCTGAGGCAGAGGGGGTCAAAAGGCAGGGGCAGGCTCCCAGACGAAAGAAATACGTGACCCCAAAACCTCGAGCGACCCAGAATCCAGTGGCCTACCTCAAATGCCATTGATGGCCCTGGGAAGCGAAGGGGGGACGAGGAGAGCCGGAGTGGGTTAGTTTCGGGGAAGGGTTTTAAATGGCGGCACCGCCAAGAACCACGCCAACGGTCCAACGAGCTAATCTCGGTACCGCAAAGACAATCTAAGAAGGGGATAACCGTCCGGACGGGAGCCCAGACACAGCAAAAAGGCTAGAACGTCTCAGAGAACTCCCTGCACGCCAAAAAAAACCACCCCATCACCATCAGGTGGGGGGGACCGCAAAGCCCCCACGACCTCAACGGGAGTGGGACGGTGGCGAACAGGGGATCATTCCGCTTTTTTGAGCTGCCAGGCGTTGGTGAGGTTCGTCATTTCAGAGCTGCTGGACGCGAACACTTGACGAGGAAGGAGGAGGTCCGCAGGGCTTCATCGGTCAGGAAGAAAAATCCCGGCATGCACATCAACCTACAGAAAAAAGAGTTCCCTTGGCCCCCCGTGGCGTCGGAAAAAACGGTCCAAAAACCCCAATTTTCCGGCCCCGACATTTGAACAACAGGACCCAAACAAAACCGTTGATCCGATAGTAGAAACACATTCAAAAAACTCTCAAAAGAAAAAAAAAACTATTCCAACCACAGACGACTCTCAAGTCCCACAAAAAACAGGTGTGGTCCAACCGAACCACCGCAGTCCCGCGAACATGTGGAGGGGAGTATGACATAGTGGGAAAGAAACGCAAGGACTGTCAGACAGGGTAGGAAGAAGTCAAGGGGGACAGTCAGCAAGACGGTCCTCCCACACCGCTCGCCCAAAGGGGACGCTTCACGATGGCTCGATCACGTACACAGGGAACCTAAAGAACACAAAGGGGGGCTCAGCTCACGATGCCTCTGCCTACAGCAGCTAGGTAAAAAGGGTAAATCTTCCAGTATCCATTGGCAAAAGAAAAAAAAAAAAATACCCCAGGTCCCTACAAAGAGGGGAGCATAGATCAGAGGACAGAAAAAAAGAGGGAGAATAGTAGGCGCGGTACGCGCTCTGGTCGAATGAACCTCGTCGGCTGCACCGCGGGGATCGTCTACCGGGGGTACGCTCTTCCCGAAAGAGGGTCCGGGGAGCAATTAAAGAGGGTTGGGATGAGAGAGAGGAGATAGTAAAAAGGTGACCCTCAAGAACAGCTGGTAGAAAAAAGGCTGAGTCCTGGGACGTACCACCGCTACGAACACCATTCTCCAACGAAACGTACGTCCGACCCGATCCAGCCACCATAGCCCTAAACGGAGACCTAAGGGACTGATGTGCGAATGTGAGAGAAAAAAAAAAAAAAGAACCGCTTGGAGCCTCGTCAAGCACGAAGTTGAGAGGGGCGCCTGCCACAGCAACCCACAGAGTGTAGAGGGGAGAAAGGGAAAGCCTTGCACCCCCCGAGTAGGGAGACGCGACGCTCGCTGACCCCCTAAAAAGAAACACGCCTCATAACCCAAAACACCTGAAACTTTCCAACCACGCAATACCAAAGGCACTGGAGGTGGGGGGAAGGGGGCCTCGGGTACACGGAAGAGAGCAGAAGAAAAAAGCTGGGCCTTGCCGCCCCCAAAACCCCCCGAGAGAGCCCGCCATCCCCCCTTCTCAGACAGAGAAGGGCGAGTTACAAAAAGCCCCATAGTGTCGCTGGCTGGAGAGACGTTCATGGTTCAACGCCCCCCCCCCCCCCTCCCCTCCTATCTCTCCTACCCCAATAGAAGGGCCGTTAGCTTCCAAAAAGACGCTGGGAAAAAAGGTGTCCTTTGGCCAATGGACGCCGCGCGCCAGCTAAACCTCACTTCCCCTAGTGAAGACAGCGGGGGGGGGAGACTCACCGAGCGCTGAGATCCCCACAGTCCCAAAAGCGGAGCGCCCCCACCTCATCCTGGGCCACAGAACGAGGAGCACTCCACAACGTGACTTTACAACCTGCCGACTCTCCGACATCCCGCAACAAACAGCAAAAGGAGAAGGCTTATCTCTAAAACCCAGCTCTGGGTCAGCTCAACCCAAACACTCTACGGATAGGAATACATATAATCTTAAAAAAGGATGTCTCGTACCCCTGTACGGGAAGGGCCGTGGGACTCAGGTAGACGGCAAGAGGGAGAGGGGGCGTACCGAGAACTTAAGTCAGCCCGAAGTACTCCTCCCCACCCTCCCCCATGGGTATCCCGAACGCCCGAGAAAAAAAAAGCGTCCCCCCCGGCGGCAACGGAAAACGCGTGAGGACGCCCCTGAAAACCCCCCTCACATCCAAAGGAAAATTCTCCTGAAGTGGGGGCGAACGCAGGGGCCTCGCACCCGCGGAATCCTGACCTTCTGGGGTCACCCCACGGTCAGGGCAACTATAGCTTCTTCATCCCGTCCTTCGGCGCCAGACCCTCGCTCGGAGGGAAAACCACCACAGAGGACCCCCCGCCGTCCCCGCGCGGTAACCCTGCGGTACCAAAAAGAGGGACGCGAAAAACCCGTTCCCGAGGGGGTTTGAAGGGTCTTTGTACCCAACCACAAAACCCCCCCTCCGCTCAGTTCTGTTAATATCGTGACTAGTTCCCCCCCCCCTCAATGCCCACCCCCTCCCGGAAACGAACTATACATCAACCAACGAAAGCGTTAGGGGTCAGAAAACCAACCGCAGAGGGCAGTTATGACGATGAGATAAATCGAATTTTTCCCACGCGCAGAAACACAAAGGAAAAAATCGTCCTTGATTCTTGGTCCTGGTATCTAACCGTCGCGTAACAACAAGTGCAATAACATATTCGGCTTCTCGTAGGGCAAGATACCAAAGCGTCCGTCGAAGAGGCTCTCAAATCCACACCAAGACCACCATACCGGTCAGTGGCGCATAGACAGAAAAAATCTTTCTGGAAAGGAGACCACACGCGGAGAAAACGCACGCGGTATGCCGAAGGTCCATCTTCTGGAAATCGATTACCTCTCTGTGAGAAAGTGAAGGCCGGACTGCTCTTATGATGGCTAACACAGAAGGTAACCGTGAGAAGGAGGCAATCAGGAAGAAGACTACAGTCATCGCGATCTCCGCACCGCACAAAAAAACGTTCGAAACCAGGGATTGTCAAGGGGTAAGTGAAGAACCTCGAAGCGGGGGGGAACGGGTGGCCAAAGAACTGTAAATCAAGGCAGACCTCCGTCCCCGCGACCCCGAACTCGCCCCTACCGAGCAACCTTCTGGCTAAAGAAACGTCAGATACACCCCGGCAGAAGGGAATGGATCCATTCACCTGAACAGCACCTTGTGAAAAAAAGCCTTCAAGCGAGGAAGCGACGAGTAGCAGATCTAAACGAAATCATGCGGTGCGAAATCCGTCGGAGCATATAGGTTATGTCTGGGGGTTCATCAAAGACTATAAAGCTTCCCGAAGATCGTATCGTACGGAAGCGTCCACGCGCTTATCAAAAAAACGTGAAAAAAAAGTTGCCTCAAAGCCCAGCGGCCAGGAGACACCTTCCAAGCTCCGAGCCCCCCTCACCAACACGGAAAAAAGTCACACTCCAAAACAACAGGAGATGGACTAAAATGGAAAAAGGGGGGGTAAATCACGTTTGTAGACAATTCAATGGGAAGAAAGAAGGTACAAATTTGCTCAGAGCAGGGGTATACGCAGTTCCCTCTTGTGAAAGTCGCGGATTCGTGCCCACGCCAAAGCACGCCCGATATCAGCCTACCATGTTAAGGACAAGGGGTGCAGGTTTTTCTAAACGAAACCAGGAGAGGGCTCCGACGCGCCAAAAGCTCGTGATCCTCCGTTCTTTGAATATGGGGAAAAAAAAATTGAACCTATGTAGATCATCAGAAACGACTAAAACACCTCGCATCGTACCTAAAGAAGAAACCCACCTTCCCAAGATAAGATACCCGCGGCGGAGCTAAAGAAAAGGACAGGAGCGCTCTTGGAGGCGGGCCGTGTGAGCCCGAAGAAAGAGATCGACGCCCTATAACGCATAGCGTGTGCGGATGTCTCAAGGTGGGAAAAACGATCACCCGGGAAAGGAGTAAGACGATGATCGTCTGGACACGTTTGTAAGATATGAAGTGTCTACGGAGAGGCTTCTGTGAAAGGGGAGTGAGGGGAACCACTGTGCGAGCGTGAGGGAGAAAAGTGTCTTCGTGAGACGTGTCGGGGGGCCACGAAGAAGAGAGGTAGCCCAGTCTAGTATAACATTTTGAAGATAAACACTGTTGTCGGGCGAGGGGGGGGGGGGGGGGACTCCCACCCCCGAGATAAGCCCACCCCAGAAAAGAGCCTCTTAACTACCTCGAGCCGTACATGCCTATTCAAAGCGAAAAAATAGAAAAATGAGGCAAGAGGGGGAACGAGGGTCAGACGCATAGAGCACCCGCCTCTGACAGACGTTCATTCTCGAAGCTGGAAGAAAAGAAAATCCGGCTGGAGACACAGAGTCGTGTCACCGATCAGAAACGACCAAAGAGGAAAATCTCCCCACAAGCCGGGAAAGAACCAACTCCCGAATCTATCGAACCACATCGCTCTCTCCATGCATCGGGAGGGAAAGGCGAGGTGGAGGAAACACGATGATGTCCGTAAAGAGAGGTTGGCAGGACGAAAAAAAAGAACTATCCGGAGCGGACCAAGGCTCACTGAGAATAGCGAGGAACAAAGACCTCACTGTCTCGCGTATAAGAAGCAACTGGCCAAATAAAGCGCAACGGAGGGAGTACGATCCGATGATCATAATCAGGGAAAAAAGGGGAAGACTGTTACCTATCGTCCCAACCGTGCGGTCCGAGCACCTATCGGGAAGGCCAACGCCTAGTTAAGCCACAGGAGTTCCCTATGAGTTGCCAGCAAGAGGAGCGGAGGCTGTCCAATCCAGCAACGAACGCATAGCCCGGCCTAAGCAACCCTAGAAAAAGATACAAAACGAGGTCATCGTTAGAAACCGCGGAAAAGGAAAGAAAAAACTCAGCTGCACAGGGTTATGCCGCCCAGCGTATAGGAGCCTCACAGAAGGAGAGGCCTCGGACGTGAAGAGAAAAGACCAGTAAGGTCCGACCGTGGCGCAAACAATGCTCTATGTGGATCACAAATGGAAAACCGTCCTTCATCTTACCCAAACTCACTCGTCTACGTCAGTGGGGTGGGGATCGGGTGGGGCCACGTGGTGTCGCCATCATCGTCTCCGGGGGCAGAAAGCAGGCGAAAAGCACCACGAGAACGGACCACGTCGAGCCGCACGCCCATGGACCTGTTGCGCCTGATCGTGCTCGCACCCCCGATCACCGCTCCTCACGCGCCCTCTACCCATGCACGTGCGCTACCTAAAAACTCCGAGATAAGCGCGCAACATTGCCCACACCATGCCCTCGTATACACCTTTGTAAACAAAAAACAACTGAAAGGGAAGAAATTGGCAAAACTGGGAAGGTCCTAGAGCGACCGAGGGGGGCGCGCGAATCGCGCCCCCACCCTGACCGAGGCCAACTAGAAAAAGCGGACCATGATTCTTAAATCGTTCGGTAACCAAAGGAATCTCTCTAAAACCACGGTAAGAGGAGCTGCTAGTCGTGGGGCCCCCGACCTGGTACTAAAAACGACTGGGTGCCGATTCGGACGTGTCAGTACTGGGGCAGGGGCCGGTGTGGGGCTGCGGCTTAGGCGCGCGTCAAAAGGCTGCTCAATTGCACCCCCCCCCCCCAAGGGGACAAGCCACACGCTAATTTTGACACAGTGGGGGGCTGCCCGTTCGTGGGCAGTCAGGCGGGTCGCGAGCCCGGACGCTAGGAAAAAAAATGAGGGGACCTAACGGCTTCTGGCTGCGAGCGGCTCAGATCAACATATTGTGAAAATACGATCGGAAGAAAGGGAACCTCTTTGACATTGTGTCTGCCGAGGCTGCAAAGGCGTAACACGTGGAAAAAAAGAGAACTTTTCCCCAAAAAATTACAGAGGGGAACTACGGAGGGAGTGACCCCAACGGGAATAACACATCGAATGGTTTCGCGGCACATATACAAAAACCGCCCGGACATTATCCGATGGGGTGTGCAGAAATCGTACTAAAACACACATCGCCGCTACGCTACCGAACTGCCGCTTGACTCACTACTGATACGGGAGGTGTGCGTCGGGGGAAAAAAATACTAGGAATGCTGTGGTTTGGCCAGATCGTCGCGCTTCATGGCCCTCGGGCCTAAACAAGAACCCCCCTCGTATTCCCGTTCTTGGCGCTGGGGAAACGAGAAAAATTGGCGAGGGTTCGGAAGTCACGTTGGTCCTATATCTATCTAGGAAACTCGGCAAAAAATAAGAGACTGGCTGCGGGAGACGTTAGACCTACGACGTGCTCACCAACTGGAAACCAAGGGGCCATGTTTCTATCAAGGATGAAAGGGAACCGCCGAAGTCAACAGGCCGGGAAGCTCCTTATAGGGGGGTCACTAGACCTGCCCACAAATCTACGTCCATTCCACGATCGTGTTCAACTCCCCCTCGCGGGGGGGGCGGATCAAGAAAAGGCCGCGCGGTCAAGCGGTCGTTTCTGGGTGCCAACCCGCCTCGTTGGTGGAGAAATTTTATTCTACCTTGTAGCACACAAGCAACAAACACAAAAAAACTGGACCAATTGGGAAGCAAGTCCAGCATGGCCCCAGAGCGTTGAACAGTCTTTTTCCTTCGAAAGCGCAATGACTGGACAAGCTGCGAAAACTGCATGAGCGCTGAGCGAGTTTCAACATTACAGAACGTAAGAGCCTTCTTTAGGTTTAGGTGTCTTTTCGAAGATAAAGTCACGTTCCTGAGTCCTCAAAGTCCCCAACGGGGACCACAAACATCGGATCGGACAAAACCTCTCCTAAGGACCAACATATCACAGTCTATTCTGGGGAAAAAGGGTTTCCCCACAAAACAAGTGTGCTAGCAAGCCATTCAGATACGCTAAATAACAAGACGAAAGAAAAGGAAAAAGATCGTTAAACTCCATCCACTCTCCGGACCGAACCCCAACATAAGGAGAACCCCACATCACGAACACTCAAAAAAAATCAATACCGCGTACTCTTGAGGAGAGAGCTCTAGTCTTCCAAAAGGACAGCAGAAAACGCGTCTACAGCGAGATTTCTCCTCCCTCTCACAAACGATTAAGGGGCGCTGAGTGATAGGATCGATGCAGGGTCGCTCTATGGGTCGTTCGACTGATGAAAAAAATCGAGCTTGAAAACGGCCCGAACGGGGACAAATAGTGAAACCTCCCCCACAGAAAGGTCACATCACCTGAATCCTGCCCTGACGAAAAAGGAAGCGATGGGAATTGCTTGCGGTTACGCAAACTGCTGCGCTACGAAATATCGACACGTACAGGATTCGGACGCACCCATCGAAAAAAAAAGCAATAAACGGGGAAGAAAAATTAGGGGACGCTACTGGGGAGGAAGGAACCTACACCTTTACCCTCAGTCTCGCTGGTGGCGGTACATCAAGGAATAGGAAGTGCTCTCCAGCCGGGCAAGCGGGGTGTTACAACACTAAGGGACCGGTTTTCCATACGCGAGAAGAATCAAGGCCAGCGCGAAGCAAGACCGTACCTCACGCTCCGATCCTTCGGATCGTCTCTTCCGTATGTAAGACCACCTCAGAGACTCCACCTCCACGAATGGCTCATAGACGCATCAACTCCCAGGAAGAAAGAAGGACGAATCGCCTCACCGAAACCTCAAAGGTCTCATTAGACACGAGTACTGAAACTAGCGCGCGGTCAAAAGACGTGGTGGCGAGGGAGGTGAACGTGAAGTTCTTGGGGCGGGGGAGGGTAGTCTGGAGGCTGGGGCCTGCAACGAGAAGGGGAAGGCACTGGTAATAGGACTCAACGCATCGGCAAAAACGCTCCTTCTTGAGGAGGGAGTCAAGGGTTTGGCCGAAAATGCGTCACGCTTCACAAACCCCCGCTTCTTCTAGAGATCACGAAATGAGCTGAACCCTAGCTCTTGCCCTCCATAGAAATAACCCCGTCACAGATCGGTGATAGATCTCAGAGCAGAATCCCTGTCCCAATCGCAGTCGGAACGCTTCCGAGGGCACCGCGCAACTGCTGGCCCACCCGATCTTATAAAAGCAGGCGCGAAGGGGCCCTCAGACCAGGGGGGGGAAAGAAGTCCCCGGAAAGGAAGACATGGGCGCGCGGTCGTGTGTGAAACTCAAAAACGTGAGTGGGGGCCTTGTCGTGGGAAGAGGGAGAAAACCGTATCTGGCTGATAAAGAGCAAAAAACCGATGATCCTACTGGGCGGAAAAAGTATAAATAGACGTGCTTCGAGGGGGCGCAGCAGGCATCATCCTCTGTCAGCAAGAGAGAAAGAAGGCCGGTGCGACAGATTCAGGCACATGATGGGGGATGGTTGATGGTGGGCGGCCTCGTGTTCGCAGGAAGGGGACTCTTTAAGAGAGATTCTGCTAAACAGGAAAGCAAAAATACAATCGGGTTTCCGGTCCAAGATGGCAATCGCTCTCGACCGGCGGCCTCGCGAAGCGCGATCCACGAGAGAACAGGTTACTTGCACAAAGTTCATAAAACGTGCTCAAGGGGACGGTCGGGCTTGCCACTGGTGTCCGGACCGGCTAAACCAAAAACCCACCGTTTCTACACCATTTCGTGCGAGACCGCTCACATAAGCGGAAAAACCCCGATGGCCAGGAAAAATCGCTCTCCTCATCTGAGGCGGCGATGAGTAAAGGGCGACCGCATGGGGTCTACCAAACAGATAGTTCTACTGCCGACTTTGACCGAGGCGATTGGGAGTGGAGGGGATGCCAAAACGGCACTCTCTTAGGGTCAGCAAAAGCT
>Ga0179593_1461255_pt1 | contig 21330 bp, 10 predicted proteins | sample CZODoug2_1_08_16_FD_185931 | JGI IMG/M metagenome (GOLD analysis project Ga0179593, IMG submission 185931) | Vadose zone soil fungal communities from Angelo Coast Range Reserve, California, USA - CZODoug2_1_08_16fungal (PacBio error correction) | ecosystem: Environmental > Terrestrial > Soil >...
CGCGGAGCGATGGGGCCCTTAGGCTCTATCGAGCGCTGCAAAGGGAAAGACCTTTTGAAAGAAAGGAATGACGAAGTCATTGCAACCAGTCTGCATCAGAAAAAATCGAAAAGGGCGTCAACCAGAAGAGACGGAGACAAAGGAGAAACCCAGAAGCGGCGCAAGACTCCGTAGCTTCGGGGAAGGGGCCGGAGAAGGGGGAGTAAAAAGCTCGCAAAGTCGTTAGTCCGGGAAAAAAATCCAATTTTACGAAAGGAGGCGTGAGGAGGGGAAAATGAGGAGAAATCAGGGGGGGGAAAAAAACCATTGAATGGCGTAGTACCTTCTGCGAGGGGCTGGGAAAAACATGCGTCTGCTGCCACATCTAAGCAATTCTCAGGTAAAGGGAAAAGAAACATAAGGGGAAAACGGAGTGGTAGGCAGGGGCCCAGGGGGAACGAAGAGAGTGAATCGCGTGCGAACGCGATGCGTCAAAAAAGCCTCAAATCTGCATATGCTGCGCAGAAAAACGCACCATGACCGTGTATAATCTAAAAGGGACGATGAGGGAGAATGAAATTTGGATCGGGAGGAGTGAATGAGGATGCAAAAAAGAAGGGGTTAAAAAAGTACAAAATCCGCAGTCTTCGCTCGGAATGTAGTTGCGGGGACCGTTTGCACACGGAGTAGGAAGAGCATACTACGTTCGTCACTGCGACAGTCGCCCCACGAGAGCGTCAAGCGAAGGAAGAGAGAGCGGAAGCTTAAGTGGGGTCTCCTCCCCAGTAAGGAGTCTCCGCCTATGCCAAAAGGAGGACAAGAAAAAGAGCGCAAGGGAGGTCTTGCGCGTTCTTAAAAAGCCGGGAAGGGGAGAGAGGGGAGGAAACTAATGTCTTGACCCCCAGAAGGGCTGAATCGCAAAAATAGGCCATTGAGAAAAGACCGGTCAAGAACGCCGGGAATGACTGACAAACACGGCGATTCAAAAAATATGTGCCATAGCGAATGCCAAAATCTTAGGACGGAAAACTAAATTGTTCGCAAACAAGTTGCAAAGGAAAGTAGGGGAGGGGGGGAGACAGACACCGTTCCGGGAAGACAGACTCATTCACGGAAAGAAAGCAAGGAGTTAAGGACATGAACAAATAAGGGAGGCAAGAGCGAGCGCAAGGAGAAAAGAGTGCATCTTGAAGCGAGGAATTTGGGACGCAAAGTGAAACAATCATACATCGCCTGACACCCAAGGGAGAAAACGGTGCTGTGGAAAGGGGAGAAAGGGCATCTTAAATAACCCCTTGTCCGACGGGGGGCCCGTAGGGAAGAAAGAGAAGCTTCAACAATAACTTGAATAGCGTGAAAGCAAAGATAGATCCTGGAGAAGGCTCAGGAGAGGCAGAAGGCAAGACTAGGTACGTGTAAGGAGAGGGGGGGAGGGAATCTACTACTCTCGGGGGATCTAAAAGGGGATAGCTTTAGAGAGGGAAGGACACTGCAACAGAGAAAAGCTTTGCAGCCAAAAGGTACCCCAGAACCTGGAGAAGGAAAAAGCAGAAGTTGCAACTCGCCCTCACAAGAAAAGGCAAAACCCTCGGAACGGCTGCCCCCAACCCAAAGATTGGAAGGAACATCCCCAGGGAAACCGGGGAAGATAGAACTTGGTAGGCTAGTCCTACGTTGGGTACGAAAAGGGAAAGGCCGCAACAAAGGGACGAGGATTACCCGCGGAAGGAGAGAAAGGTAAGAATATCCAGAACGAGCCCGCACTATTAAGGAAAAGGTAGGGAAGAAAGAAAGGGGGCAGAGACCGTTGTTAGTAGGATCCATAGCGAATCTCTCAAGAAAACAACGAGAAAAAAGAGTCAGCGGTTAAAAGTGTTAACGAGATTCCGGGACTACATGTTAGGAGGATTCTAAAGCGGACGGGTAATTGTATAATTTTAGGCGGGACTAATGAGAGTGCGTGGGGTGGTGTGAGAGACGCAACAAGTCTTAACATTTAAAAGGGGAGAAGTATGAGGGGGAGGTTGTTTGACCGTAGAGTTTCAAAGTCGCCCTCTGCTCAGGGCGGGCGGGCCGTTGAATGTGAAGGGTTTCTTGAGAAGAGGGTGTCACTCAAAAGGGGAAAAATGCAAGAATGTGCGGGTATCATGGAGTGAGGATGCTGTAGAGGACGGAAGGGGAAAATCGAAAAAAGGCCGTGCTAAAAAATACATCTACAGCCCCCGAAGAAAAAAAGAAGCATTGTCCTTAAAATAGAAGGAAGAAAAAGACGGGGGAGGCGATGACCTAGGAAGACCATTGAGTGTCTAAGTGAGGTCTTATAAATTCAGGCCTAAGTCCTCAGCAATGAATACTAGGGATAGAAGGAAAAACCGTGTTGGGTAAGCCCTTCGATGGCAAGAAGTCAGAAGAATCACCTAAGACGAGGAAAGAGAGGTAAAAAAGTGAACTCCGAATTCGTTCGGGGAAAAAAGGCATATTCCGAGGCGTCAATCTTCGCTAAGGGAGGAAAAAAACCTCTCTGATTGGTGATGGGAAGATGAGGAATTTGCTGTAGATCGGAGGGTTCAGGGAGGGGAGAAGAAGTTTGCCCACCTGCGAAATTGGAGAAACCCAGTAAGAAAAGGAGACTGCCTGCGCAGGAAGAGTGGCAGGAGTCTATGGCATAGTTTTATAAGCGGGAGGGGGAGAAAGGAAGGCCGGTAGAGGATGGAACCGACCTCTCGATGGCCTAGTGGTGGGAGAAAGAATCACCTCGACCCTCTCTTGGTAAAAAGCGAGGCGTCACGAAGCTAAATCCTGAGAGGGCAGAAGGATTAATCGAGGTCCACACAGGGGAGAGCGTGCGAGACTGGGATGAAAAAATGGACCGAGGCTTAGTAAGCAATGTTAGTTAGGCGAAAAAAGGTAACAAGGCGACTCGGAAGAGTGTCGTCGGAGGAATCAGAGTCGGGGACTGAGATCATACGAAGACGTCGTCGATCACTTTGGGATGAAAAAAAAGGGTCTCCAACTCTGCCGCTGACCAGGAAGGTTCAGTTCTCAATGAAGTACCGCTGCTAAGAGACTAATCCCATAGCGCTCGTCCTGCTCGATGGGGGGAGGGCATAAAACCTTCTGAAGAGGCCGGTCGAGCAGTCGGCAGATGTGGGCTCAGAAGGGAATGTTGTACTACGAGAGGCGGGGGGAAAGAAGGGCTTAGAACAAGCTAGGCCACACGGCGACGTTCGAAAAAAGATGAGATGTGCTGGTAGCTAGTATTTTGTTCAATATCCAACGTTTATTCAGAAGAAACAACTTCATACCAGACGTCCGGGCGCGTAAGAGGGAAGAAGACTTCAAGAACTCCAAAGGTGGCGGGGACCTCAAAAAAACGATTTGTCCCGAGCAAGAAAAAAAAAGAAAGAGGGGTGCGTTGTCTCTTATCTGAGGGAAAAAGTTTTCGGAAAGATCACCTCTTCCAAATCGCCGCGTGTCGCTTGCGGGCTGCGGGGGTCTAGAAGTGGGGCAACTGAGAGATCCGGGCGGGTTGGCACTCCAGAGGACACGGGAGGATGTCCTACTTTCTCGCAGGAAAAAAAGTGAACTCTACATTCATTTTGGAAATAAGACGGAAGAGGGACAGGAGAAGAATGTACTCGAAGAAAGCTCGACGTCTTTTCTCGAGCGAGGGTCTATATAGGGCAAGCAAAATTCTCTCTCAACAACAATAAAGTTATGGTAGGGGACAATTTCGGGGGTGAAGTCGAAGGAAAGGAAATAAGGAAAAGCGTTCATGCTGGCCGCTCGATCGTAAAGAGGAGGAATGCGGAGGGACGACAGGTTTCAGATTTTCCGTCAAGGGGTGCGAGGAAAAGGAGAAGGTCCAAACCATACTTGGGAATCGGGAGGAAAATAGAAGTGGGAGATCGGCGTCAAACATCACCGCCGCAAAAGCTACAGGAGTCTAGTCTGCCTTTAAGAAATGTACTTGAGAAAGATGCAAGATGGCAAATTCGTGACCCAAGGAAAAACAGCCCTCAACTCACAAATAGAATGTGGACAAGGACTGAGTATTGTCGTATGGGCGAATCTGTTCACATAGAACATGGTCGTGCTTGAAAAGAGGAGATGGAAGTTGGTTTCAAGCCCGTACCGGAACGGCGTACGTAAAACTTCTTCGGTACTCTTGTCAAGAGAAAAAGGACAGAGGGAGGTGTAGAGCGCCGCTCCTTTGCACTTATAGAAGAAAATAAAAGTTAAGGTGGTGAGGTTAGAAGGCTATCAGCGGCTCAACATTCCTAGAGCGGAAAAAATATCTAATAGGTCGTTGCGCATAAAAAAAACTAGGCGGTAAGCCCTTAAGAAAAGAAAGAGCTCCACCGGCTTCCGGAAATGAAATGGATGACGTCTTTGAATGAGGGGATTCAAAAAAAGGTTATAGTCAACCTCATCTACGGGAATGATTAGGGAGGAGGGAGATCATTTTTTAGATTTTCCTAGAAAGGTCTACGGTCTCTAGAAGAGGCGAGGGGGTATTCAAGAAGTAGACTCCCTCACTATTCAGAAAAGAAAAGAACTATAATTCCGAAAGGTGGGTTTCGGCCTGTGCAAACGTAGACCTATCCTCGATCTCGCCGGGGGTGATTCTCTTGAACTCTGACTCCGGCGCCACTTGAGGAAAGGGGGAGCTGGATAACGTCCCAGGCGGGGGGGGTCCAAAGGGCATCTCGATCCCAGGGAAGTTTGCCAGGGAAGGGAGCCGAGAAGTGCAAAACTATGCAATAATCAGGAAAAAAGGGGGGAGAGACGAGGATTTCAAGTGGGATTTTCAAGGTCCGCCGGAATGAAGTATCGCTCGCAGAAAAAGGGGGGTTTAAGGACAAGGCCAAATCATCAGCAGGCGGGCGAAATCCGATAAGAGGATAGAGAGGATGGGCAAATCTGGGGAGGGTAAATAATCGGGAGGTAAACTAACTAAATTATAACTCCTCGCCTTCATCGGTATGAGGAGGATGGGCTACTTTGCTTTTAAATCGATTCTAGGAAGAAAAAGGGGACCTTTCGCTTTTGGAAACCCGGGAGGAATATGCAGACGGCTGCTCTTCAACAACAGTAAGCCGCAGCATCAGGCCTGCCCGCCACCGCTCAAAAAAAGGTTAATAGGGGGGAGAGGGCCGCACATTAGATGGGGAATGGACAAGGAGGGGATCGAAGGGTATGATGAAAAGGCGGTCACGCTGCAACGGTGGTGTTCCAATAGAAGAGGGGACAGCCGCCAGCTAAGCCCAGGAAAGAAGACAAAAAAGATAAAAGTCTCCGAACGCACAAAAAGGGAAAGGGGCAGGCGCGAAATTCAAACGGCGGAATAAAAAAAAAAAAAGCAAAATGGCAAGTTGGACCGAAACTGTTAAAAAAAAATGGTACAAGGGAGAAAGACAGGGATCCTTTACTGTGTTAAAAAAGTAATGTCCAGAACACCCATCCGCTCAAAAGTCTGAAAACAAAGGGCTACCAAAGGACAAGATTACTCAAATATCCAGAAAAAGAGACTGCGGGCGAGTCAGGAAAAACATGCTCTCGGTAAGCCCTAAGAGAAATAGGAAAAGGGGGGAAAGAATTCTCGTGGAATGGGAACACAGTGCGTTGCTCACAGAAGGAGGGAGAGCTTAAAAGGGGGAGAGGGAATAGGAGGGACTCACGGCGTAGACGAAAAATGGTCGTGCACGGGTCTGATCCAGAGGACAAAAAGAGGGAAAGTAGGGGAGTATTGTTAGGACGCATCGAAAAGTGGGGTGGGGAGGAGCGTTAAAAAAAACCCCGCTGAAAAAAAAAAAAAAAAATTGTGGGCTGGGGGGCCAGGGGAATTTCTGGACGCTTCAATTAGAGGGGGGACGGCGCGTCGGGCAATTAAAGGGTCATTCGCCTACGGGCAATGGATGGGACGGGGAAGGGGTGGGGGGGGGATTTCGCTGACAAATGCTTTTGGAGGTGGAACCAATAACAAAAAAAAAGGAGGGGGATACCTGTAAATGAGCGAAATCCAACGCGTAGCTATCTACGGGCAAGTTCCTCATTACTACAGCAGAGCAGGGGCATCATAAGGCGAACCAGCATGTGCGAAGATTCACATGCGATAAAAAACTGGGGGGGGGAGGGTGAAGATCATGATGACTTCATCCAAGAAAGGGAATGTTTGGGTTGGAAGGAGACGACTAGTGGCAAAAACTAAGCGAGTAGACCATCACTAAAGTTGGGCATGTATGATGGTTAGGATACTTTGAAGGGGGTGGAAGGTACAGACGGATTGCTTCCTCGATGCGCAAAAGAGGGGCTAAAAGGAAAGGTTCGGGGAGGCGGTGGGTTCATGACTCCAGAAGAAGGCAGGGTCGCCGTCGACAGGGAGCGCGGAGCCGGGGTTGCCGCCGCTGAGAATTGCGAAACCCATTTGTGAAGGAATAGGAGCGCCGACGTCTCATAGGAAGCGGTGCTGCTATTGCATAGTGGAAATAAGAGAGGGAGAAAAAGAAGAAAAGGGAGGACTGCGGGAACCGACCCGGAGTAGCGAGTGGGCTGAAGTCGCTCACATACGAAACAAGAGAGGTGTGTGAAACTCTTGGCACGCAGCGCAAGAAAAAAAGCGGGAACGCGCGAGCCAGCCTACGGAGAAGCTTAAATGGCAATCGAGGGGAGTTTCGGACGTCGCGTAGCGAAAGGACATTAGTCGCGCAAGGAGAGTTTCTTTCGATGCGTGATCGACAATCTCGCTAGTTCTGTTAGACTCCTTGGTGAGCTTTCAGGAGACCGAAAAACTGAACATTCTCTCCAGCTACGAAAGTCTATGAGGTGTGGACATGAAAGGGAAGTGCTACCTCATTCAACGACGACGAGGGCTCCACTCGCGCGGCGAGCTTACAAAAGGAGGGCACTCGCCTTGTAAATTGAAGGAAAAGAAAAAGAAGTCCAGAATATTTGGTTAAAAGGGGGACGACTCGCGTAACAAGAAGGCTGAAAAGGCTGACTCCGGTCACAAGCCTTACTGCTTTCTTTGGGAACGTACGGTTCAGAACCTTCTCTGGTCAAAAGAAGACATACTTCATCTTGGAGTAAGAGAAGTCTGGCTACAAAGGAAAAATAGGATGCAAGCTTCCGAGGGAAGAAAGGTTTCTCAACGTTGGAGCGGGCTGCATAGTACAAAACGCCTTCAACAAGGCGGTCGTGGGGTTGGGGGATGGTCGCGGTCACGAGCTTTGCACGTAGAAAAGAGGAAAACTCAATACCCGGAACGAATCTCGCGGGTTCAGGAACTTGGAAAGTCGATGCCGAGAGAAACGGGGGGGACGGGGCTTCTTGGGGCAAATCCTTACTGTAGTATGTCCCTACAGCGACGGCCGCAGAAAAAGGAGGTCAAAGGAAAAAGGGCTAAAGGGGCGGTTAAAAGAGGATTTCGCACCATCGCTCGAGGTACTCGCGATCACATTAACTCCATCGGACTCAAAAACGATGAAAAAGGGGGGGGGGTCAATGGCGAGGCCTCTGAGAAAGAGGCGGGAGAGTTGGACCTCCGTAATACTAATGATTAAAAAACTGGACGGCGTGCCATTTCCCTCGAAATGGCTAAGTGAGAGGCCGTGAAAGGTCGTTCAGTCGTAAATACAATTCGGGGGGAATCGGCGTTGAACACAAAAACAGAAAAGCGAGCGGCGGATGCGAACCAGCAAGGAAGGAGAAAAAAAAGCAGCTTCGCTTGAGTAGTTCGGAATCGGTGTAGAAAAGAGGGGAAAAGGATCCGAGTTGAAAAAAAAACCCTCACAAGGATTTCGGGGGGGGACTCGGCGCACGGGTAAAGCCACGAGACCAACTGACGCTTTCTTGACCTTGATGCGGGGCCGTTGTGAGAAAGAAAAAGTCGAAGAGGGATCAAGCGGCTCGGACATCAACGGCTGGGCAGAGTGCAATACGGACCATTCAAGATAACGAGGGTGAAAAGCCGTGGTCCCTAAGGTCCTAGCATGTGACGCCCGCTAGCTGGTACAAGGCGAAAGGCTAAAAAAGGAACTCATATTCTGAGCGTCAGCCTAAAGTAAGAGGAGCTCCGCTCTCGCCCGACTTACGCAGGGGGGAATCGTCGTATTCGTGAGTAAGGGCAATAAAAAGGGTGTAAATCTGGGCACATACGTCCTCGGAATGAAGGAGAAAGGTAGGGGGGGCTAAATTTCGGGGACTCGAAATCCACTCAAGGATAAGCGCATCGAGAGGGGGGAGGCGCTGCGGTTATCAGTATAAGGCACGACGAAAAACGAGAGCAACTATAGATTCAAACGTCAGAAAACTTGTCTCCGTCCCCGTAAGCTGAGAACGCCCGATGAATTTAAGCGCTCGGATCGACCGTCGTGGAATGGGAGGGGTGACTCCGCGAGGGGGGCCAGGGATAGGGCGCTGCTGCTTTGGGGACGCCCAGAGAAAAAAAGAAAGAAGAGGGGGGGGGGGGGGGGGGGGGGGGGGTGGGTTGTGATGGGATTCGCCTTAATCAAGCCCGGTCTTTTAAGAAAAAGCCGGAATGAAGGAGGGAATTCAGTATTCAAAACTATCAATAAAAGGTACGGAGGAAGAAAGTTCAGAAGAGTGCTCGCAATGTCGGAAACTTGGTACAATTCGCGTCGTAGGGCAGGAGGAGGAAACCCGGGGCCTCAGAAAAGCAAGGACCAGAAGAGCACGTGAACCCAACCGAATTCCGAAACTCGCGGAAAATCTTTGCCGGAAAGATCAAAGGATGTATGGACTAGCTAAAGAGTATAACCATACACTGCAAGTCCGGGAAATTTATATTCCGAATAGTTCTAAACTAAGGGTTTGCAATCGACTCATTGAATCTTAACATAACACCGTTAGGCCGGGGACCCTATTAAAGCAATCGAAAGGGAGCTACCACGCTTAAGAGGAGCGGGGGCCTGAAGAGAAAAGACATGACACGAGGGAAATCTCTATAAAAAAAGAGCAAGCGATTTAGGGTATGTAAATGGAATTAGAAGATACTCGCGTCAGGCGGGGGCTGTCCCGCGCCCAGAGGGACAGTTGTTTCTGTGGGGGGGAACACGTACTTAAACGAGCAAAGCAGTTCAGGGCCTTATAACACCAAAAAGGTGCAAAAAGAGCTGTGGCAAAATGATCCAAATGAGTCACCGAAAATCAGGAAAAATAGTAATGAAAAATTCTTCCCAAACACATATGAAAGGACTATCGGTAATGCAGAAAGGGAAAAAAAAAAAGAAGGGTGAACCGATAAGCGGGCGAAAAATCGACTAGGTTCGTTTCCATGAGAAGACCACCCCTTGTAAACTCTCATTAGTGCCATCGAGAGAAGACGAGCCTATCAGACAAGACTTACGTTGAGCAGGCCATTCCTAATACCTTTTTTCAGTAGGAAACATACATAAAGCTCTCAAAAAGAGGTATGAGTCAGAGTAGGAATTTCCTCGAAAAATGCGGTTTTGAGAAACGGGAAAGTGGACGAACGCGTAATGTCTGAGGAGTAGGAAATAGGATTACTCGGGGAGGTAGAGCGGGGTACTACTGAGGCGTGAATTGGAGGGCGACATGGCTGGACACAAATATCGTACTAATCAAACACGATGAAGGGGTGGGGGTTCGTGTCATCATTACAACCCAGTCAAAGGGGAGAGTTGGGGTTTTTGAATTACTTCAAGTGGCGCGGGTGCGAATTGATCATTGAAAAAAAACGTAGCGCCACATTGGGGTCTTTATTCGGTGGGGAGAAAGTTGAGGACTTACGTTGAAAAAAAAAAAAAGACTCTACCTCGAAAAGAGAACGCCCTCAAAGAACAACGAGGGGGAAGAGAAGTATCATGGTCAGTGATATCCTACAGCTAATCGAGATTCAGAAAGATGCTAATGTACTACAAGGATGAATCTGTGCGGATGACCGCGTCAGGCTCCTGAATAGAAGCATCATGATGAATGGTCGAAAACCTCTTAAGTTTTAAGCTTGAGAGGATTTCCCCAGCACAGTTGAAAAACAGAAAATACTGCGGCTAATGATGTTTTAGGGACAGACTTAAAGTTAGAAGGGTACAATTAAATTGCGCCGATTCAAAAGCAACCGGGGGAGGGGGGCGCCTATGGATCATCGGATTTGTTCAGGAAGGGGAGAAATAGGGAACTGGAGGGGGCCGTCTGCTGATCTTCATCCTTGTCTTAGGAGGATGCGTGCAGGCCGCCGTCTACTTGGGGGGGTTCGGTCAGGATCGCTAGCAAGCGGGACTGGGAACCGGTTCCGGCTTTCGGAGCATGGTGAGTAAACGAGTCGGAGCAGAGTCAAGAGTAGGGGGGAATGAACCGACCCGTAATTCAAATAGGGGGGGTCAAAGCACTCACCTAAAATCCTGGGGAAGAAACCTGAGGAGCGTCAAAAAGAAGAGAGAGCCCATCGCACTGGCGGGAGCCTCCTAAAATTGAAAAAAAACAGGCACCGACTGCTCGAATAAAAGGCGCTTGTCTGGGGTGACTATTGGAACAATGTACTTCTCTAAGCTGATAAAGTTAGAAATACTCTCATCTTTCGTGATCCTAGAAAAAAAGCGGGACTCTATCTCGGTCCGAAGGGGTATTACCTTCTAAACGATTGACAAGAGACGCTGCCTGACAGGGCGGGGTAAGATTTCAAAAACCCCGATCGGAAAAGACATCAGCCTACGACGATCCTCATACCTTCGAAATGGACTACGTGAAGGTGGGGGCGGGGCCGCTCATCTAAGTCATATGATGGACGGAAGTCATGGTGACAAAAATTCAACGAAGATTCCTAGCGACCGCTCTGACCCGCTATACAAAAAGAATCTTCTCTGGATTTTAAAACTAGTAGTTTCACTAGGACCCGAAGATGCCGAGCCTGAATTAGGGAATGTCAAACGACCGTCGTGGAATGACATGGGAAGGAGGGAAAAAAGATCACTCCCATTGGCCTGACACGGTCTCCGGGTGGTCAGAGCCCAACATCAGAAAAGAAAAAGACTGATCTCTCTGAGCACGAATGTCGATCACCGTGCTCGATCGTAAAGACTAAGCGCGCGTGGAAAGGCTTGAGAGGGTAAAATCATACTCCCCATGCGCGGGCTGAGACCAAGGAAGGGGGATTTGGCCTAGTAAAGAGAACGTATAACTCCGAAGTCTAGGATGAGACACGTTAACGATCGAGGGTAACGAACGCCCGGTCTCGCGCAGGTCTCTATGGCCACACGCCCGACATAGACCACAACAACGTAGTAGGAGGAGGATGGGGGAGGATGGCCTCGCGATCAGGGACGAGCACCAGAAAAAATTACGATCGATTTCCAGTTACAGATCGTACCGGCGTCTCCAAACTTGGGGGGGGTCGCCGTCCCCCTGTCGGGGGGGCATCACAAGTGCCTTTGTAATAGGGGGGCCCGCCGCTCAAGGCGCTCAGAAGAGATTGCTCCAAAAAGGAAGCCCCCTCGCCAAAAAAAAAAAAACAATGCGCAAGCGCCACCCGGCACTGGTCATTCGAAGTGGTACTTAGATTGTGGACACCTCTCAAGAGGGAGAGTGGACGATTGACTAAACAAAAAAGGGGGGGGGGAAGAGTCCGAGCGTTCGTGACCGTTCGAAAAAAAATTTTCCTTAGGTCAGAAAAGGGGTCCTTTGTTGCGCCTCGAGGGCACTAAAAAAAATCTTATTCAGCGTCGGCGGCGGGACAGGTGTCCTCTTCATTAAGCGTAGAAATAAGAGAGTGGTATTCCTCCGACCGGGAAAAAAGAGGGGGCAAAGAACACATCGCTATGAAGGGGCAAGGGGGGAAGATCGCGTCCCCCAGCACGAAAAAGTTCGACGGGCAATAGCTGACGCAGTTCGGCGACCCTGACCTTACGGAAGGAGAGAAGGCAGACGGGCTAATGAGAGAAATTCTTTATTGGAAAAATCCTGGTGATCTTGCCAGCGCAGTTGCGGCAGGGCTGCGCAAGTGGGGGCGACATTTCGTGTTAAAAAAAAGGGCCCAAGGATCGAAGCGCATAGAAGGTCATATCTCAGACACAGAAGAATGCCAGGCCGCACTATAGTAGGGGGAGCGATGTACCTTGTCGAAGTTCAACCAAAAGAAAAAAAAAAAACGAACAGGTAAGAAAGCTCGCGAGGCAGGGTGTAACAGGGGTCAAGCCGACTTCTCCAGAACGGTCGAGGGGGCCTAGTGAACAGAAGGTCTTGGGAACCCCAGAGCGGGTGATGGGGGGTGGTGCGGAAGGGGAAAAAAAATCCAACTCGATCCAGTGCCAGAATGAAGGAGCAACTCCTCTTGAAAGAAGAAAAAGAGAGGACACTTAGAAGTCCCGCGGGATCAGGCGCTCCCGAAAGATTAAAAAATGGTTGAAAGTTAGCCGGCGGCTCGGGAACACACCTCCGCATAAAACAACAACTTGCCATACCATAAGGGAAAAAGTGGAGAAATGAACCCCATCAGAAGAATTCAGAAAAAAAGAAAAACTGAAAAAGCGGTTGAGCGGACCATTTATTTCTTGGTGAGAACGTCAGACATCATAAGCCCAAACCTGGTGAGGTCTACATGTGGCCATACGTAGCCAGGACATAACACCGTTCTAGGAGGGGCCCGATGGACGTGTAGTCAACACGCTTAGGTAAAGGAGGGGGATCTCTCCTCGCAGACAAAACAATGTACGTACCATAGAGGTGCCGCGGAGGATGTAGATGGGATATGGGAAAATGGGAAGGGATCTACTCTGGTTAGGGGGGTAGGGATGAGAGTCCATTTAGCGATTGCGGGGGTTGGTGGGAGCTAAACGAAAAAATATGGGCAGGAAAATCCTGATAACATAAGAAGAAAAAAATCGATCCGGACGGGGCGTGCAAGCTCAAAGAGAAGACACTGAAAAAGAGCCGTCATAATTCAAAAAAAACTTAAAAAACCTTAATGGGCAAGAATCTTTAATTGCAAGGCAACACTTGGGGGGAAAAGACCAGGAGGATCTCTGTACGATAGGTTAAAAAGGAAAGGGGAGGCAAGAAAAAAGTCCTTCCTCACGCACGAGTCCGAAAAAACGCCAGTACTCCTATCCAGACCCGGAGACCATGAGGGAAGACGCATATCCGGTTTTCTTGATCGAGGAGAGAGTCTGCCAAACAACTCTAAGAGGGAGAGAGGGGAGAAATTGTGGAAATACGACACCGGATATGCTTCTCACGAATGGGAATAAGAGTAGAAGCTCTTCTTGAAGCGATTATGGGGGGAACGATGGGATAATGATTCGTGCGTGGCGGGAGGGGAACAGGGAGAGGACCGTATATTAAAAGACTCAAAAATATTCGGAAAAGTTTGAATTAACGGCATTAGCGGCCCTTCGTCAAAAAGCAGGGGGCTGGAAGCTTTGAAGAGGGGAAAACTGCAAGATTGGATTTCGCAAAAGCTTGCACAGTGGTCGGTAAAAGGGGATCATGGATGTCGGCGGAACTTGTCGTTCTCAAAGTTTGATGCGGTTCCGGGGAAAAAAGAAAAAGCATCGCTACCGCGAAAAAAAACGAACGAAGATCACCAGCGCGAGAGACCTGCATTAAAAAAAAAAAAGAATAACTAAAAAGCGCAGCTCTTCGGTAACGAGGGAGTGGAATCTGCGGGGAAAAAGTCAAAAAAGGGTAAGCGTGTTTAGCAGGGCGATGTTCAGCTGTCCGACGCGAAAATAACCGGTTGGGGTAGGGGCATAAATCTATTTCCACATCACATGAAAACGGAAGCCCTCAATACGTCGTCTGAAAGATGGGGAGGCTACTGAATTTCGTGAGGGGGAAAGAAAACGAGGACCGCGATTAACAAAACTTAAAAGGGCAATCGAGAGGAAAAGCCGGTGGGTTCAGGAAAGGGGCCTTATTGCATAGGTCGAAAGTTTCTGCGCGCGATAAGGGGAACTGGCCCATTTTCTAAGTCACAAAACTAGGACTTCTCCGGTCCTGCGGAAAGCGTGGGGGGAATACGCTAGAGAAAGACCAGGCGTCTGAGGGACTACCAGAGGGGGGAATGGGGAGAAGCACTCACCTAAAAAAAAAAAATCAATGGGGGCACGACCTCTCTGCGCACAGAATCCCCAAAGGGAACAAGATTAACGAAGCAAGCGGAGAGAGAGGAGGGAATACCTGGGGAACAAACGGAGGGAGCATCTTTAAAAATAAAAAAAGGGACGGAGCGACTCTTATAGTTGAGAAAGAGAAAGGTCCTTAGATCTGAGGAGAGGGACGAAGAGATCTCTATGCGCTGAGTATCCTGGGATGTCGAAAAAAGTCTCCTCCTAGACTAAGCATAAATCGGGTCAACCTCGGCTATGCACAGAAACTACACTCAGGGAAAAAAAGGACCGCTAAGAGCCAGTATGCTAGTCCTAGCGAGGCAAAAATCTCGGTAGGGCGGAAGGAGGACATCGTAATCCGGGAAAAGAAAAAAATTGTTCGCTCTCTCATGTGGGGGTCGGGAGAAACCAAAAACTTCCTCTAGATAAGCGTCTCACAACTTCGACAGGCGGCTACCACGAGGAATAGGCTGCGTAGGGGGCCTGCGCCGGATGGCCTAAAAACTTATAAAAAGCCGTGGCGCACTCACGTCAGGGACACAGAAAGAAATAATGCTTTCTACGCAACTCCTGGTGGCGCGTGGAGAACGAGAAACGAAAAAGAAATCGACGTCCGACAACAGCGCTTTTAAGCTCTCGCGGCGCACTTTGGGGCCGGGAGAAACTGAAGCAGAGGGCCGAAGCGATCGTGGTAGGGAAGGAGACGATCCGTGAGCTAAAGAAAAAAAAAGACGGCAGGGTGCAACCATCAATGCATTGTGGATTCAGAAGAAACATGGCGAGCGGGGGGCGGAAAGCGTAACAAGGCGAAGGGGGGAAGCCGGTACGGACTTATTACTCTAAAAGTGAAAGGTCGGGGTCTCTCATCTAGGGAGGGACAGAGAAAAGCCCATCTCTAGCAAGCTAACAAAAGAGAAGAGAGAATATTCTGGACTATGCCTCATAAAATCGCGAGAAGAAACCAAGGGGCATGCTCCTTAATAATTATAAAAGGGGGATAAGAATATCGATAAGGCGGTCTATTCTCTGTTCGCAAGGCGGAAAGTCCCGGAAGACTAAAAGGTTTCTTGTTACAAAGCTTAGGAGGGCCATCGATTTGCCGCCCACTCAAAGAGGTCGAAAAAGCTCTTATGCCTTATGGGGGTCGGTAGAGGGGTAAAAAAAAGAGACAAAGTCTTTAAAGTCTAATTAACCATCACGGGAAAAAAGCGTAAAGGGCCGGGAGTCAGTAAAAAAGCGTGCCCCTCGGGTCTCAGAGGACGCGTGCGAGAAAGGCCTATCCTATTTCCTGGTGATAAAGCCTTAAACCAAAGGGCGTATCATCTAGCGGCTCAAAAGGGAGAAAAAGGGGGCAATGCAAAGAAACTTATCAGGAGCAGGTACCTCCTTAGATTTAAAAAAAGAAAAGAAAAGTATTTAATGTCTTTTTCTTCGGAAACACCCAGCATAGAGGGCGAAAAAGGTCAGACGTTCAATATGCAAGTTCAAAAAATCGGCCTTCTCTATACACGGCCTAGAAAAAAGAATCGGCCTGAGCTGATTCATGATTGGCTTAAAGAGGGGTAGGTCAGTCGCTTTAAATTGAAACTTATAAGAATTCAGTCCGGCGTCAACTTGGGGAAGGCTGGGGGCTCAAGGGACCCCAAAAGATGCATTTCTCGCGGCTTAAGGGAAAATCAAATACTACGCCCAACAAGACTCGTCCCTAGGGAGGAAAACTCTCGCGCCGTACTTGTACCCGTACTAAAAGAAGAGATGCAGTATACTCGCTCCGGAGCATTGGCTGCGGGTAAAAAAGTTAAAAAAAATCGGGGACGAGGGGCTCTGCGGCCGCAGCGAGGGCCCAAGTAATTGGAGTATGGCGTGGACATCGGCGAATCCCGAGGGGAGACGACTTGCCGCGCACGGGACGGGCATAAGCAGCCACGGACGAACCTCTCGGAAAAAACTCCAGGGAAAGAAAGGAATTTTGTTGCGCCAGGACCGGAATCAGTGCATACACCTGTGAAGACAAAGACCATCAGCCTCAATGACTGGGGGGCGAAAAGGAAAAAAGTAGGCGCGCAAGCCGCCTGTATACGCAATGTCGAGCTGGTAATCGGAAAAGGTGAGACAAAAACGAAATTCCGTATAAGAACCATCAGAAATCTGAAGGGGGGGATGGCTGAGATGGTCGAAAACTTGAGGTTCCATTACGAAGGCATAGCAGGGAACAACCGGTGCCTGGGGCCAGGAACCGTCATCAGGAGGCAGAGTTGAAGAGCGCAGTCGATCGGCTCCAGGGAACAAAGGCTGCATCGCGAGCGGCAGCAGTCAGTAGAGTGGATGGGAATTTTGATAGGAGACTAAAGAAGGAAAAAAAAAACTTCAAGTCAGGGGGAATTGGTCTGGGGGGGTCCAAGTAGAGGAGCCACCGCCAATCCTGATCAATCAAGCGCAAGGCCCGAGCAGCCCATAACTTGCAAGGAGGAGCACATCTCCCATCCAGGAAAGAAAAAGGTAGGCAACCCCCATCATATCCTGAGTCGAGGGGGAATGGTAAACTTTCAAAAAAACTGGGGAGCCGTAGGGTCGAAAATCCTCTTTACTATTCCGAGTAACTGAACCGAACAAATAATGAATCAAACGCCAAGCTAAAAAGAGGAGCTACCAGCCATAGCATCATACGAGCCAGAACAAGGAAAATTTCTAAGCATTCAGAGAAAAGGTGTTCTTAATAATTACACCTCTAATGAGGAGGGGTGAAAATATATATATTCGGGGGAAAAAGTATGAAAAAAAGTCCGATGTCTGCTCTCTTCAGATGTGAGAGCTGGAGGGGTGGGGGGACAAAATCCTTTAGATTTCGGAAACAAAGGTGCGGAAGAGGGGTTTCGGTCCATTCCGGAATCAGGAAAGAGGAGGGTTGCAGTCCGGGAGGTAATTAGAATTGGGGGGGGGTTTGACGTTGATTGAACCGATGAGTAAAAACATTCAGTTTTGGGGGCCGCGAAGTTGAGGGAGGGCGGAATAGGGGGACTGGGAAGGGCGAGCTTGCACAGTAGTGGGCGGGGGGATGGTTGTGGTCGTGGCGTCTGCAAATCTTTGGTCAGTAGCAACACGAACACAATGAAAGGGAGCTAAAACGACAGCCGCGAAGATACAAGCCGCCTATCCGTGTCAATATCCTACAGCTCAAAGCGAGACTATTGGCGAAGGACTAAAAAATTGTCGGCGGGCAGGAATCCGTGCGGTAAGCGGGGGGGGGGCAAATCATAGGCGGACGGGACCACGCCGCCGAACCGTGAGGGGGAAGTAGGCCTACGCCCCCCGAACACCGGAGACCATCTCAGCCCGCAAAAGACTGGCCAAACAAACTTTTTGGGGGTATGGTGGAAAATGAAGTTTTTTCGGGTAAATAAATATTATAAGCGTTCTCAACGGAGGTGCTAAGAGGGCTCAAAGCGGATGTTTTCATGGCAGTGCGGGAGGGAAAATTCTTCTCACAAAGGTGATGCTCTCTATACCGCCGAATGGAGACATTTCCGAATTTAATGGAAGAAGAGAGAAAAAAAAACGTTGACTTCCCGGCCTGGGGGCTTTTGGAGGAGAAAAAAGCAGGAGGCGGGAGGTAACCGACCCGGGATTCGAAAAATGACTGGCAGCAACTCACCTACAAACACAAGGAACATCGGTCTTATCAACGCTCCTCTCCAAACGCGGGGGGCGCCGGATGAAAAAGGACTATCCTCGCGGAAGAAGGGAACCTTCGATCTGAGAGGGACGGTAGGCGGACAAGGTAAACGTATAGTGGGAGTTAGAGCTATCATCAGTTGGACGGATGAATCTGATACGGGGACTCCCCCTAGAGGGAGCTGTCGACCTTTGATAAAAAAACTGAGCCAACTACATTCCGCCGACAGCCGTAAAAAGAGGTTTACAGTGCAACCCCGTCTCCGTAACTAAAAACCACACCCACCCCCCCTGAATTAAAAAATCCAGGGAGGCGCCGGAGGTGCGATAGTGCAAATGGTCGCCAAGCGCGAAAGGCGCAAACATAAGAGGTTGGAGTATCTCGGCATGGTGTAAAAAAGAGAATAGCTCAAAAGCGCTTCCTATCTGTAAAGAAAGTCCAACAAACACGGATTCAGGGAGTATAAGTTATTTGCAATAAGAACCGGGTGCTGGGGGGGGGGTGTGGGGGGGGGGGGGGCGAGACCGCTGAAGACTCAACCTCGTGTGATCCTGTCGGGGCTCAAAAAAGGAGAGAATGCAAATTTGTCCTAACGCACGCTAGGCTGGACAGAACGCCGATGTCCTCAAACTCAAGCCGTAAACGAAGAATAGGTGGGCTTAGAAAAGGAGTACTTACGTGTCGCTCACTAAAGGGAACCGCTTCCGCATAGGCAATCAAACGAGAGGGGGGGTCGAGGGAAAGATCTTCTTTTGCGAGATACTCATCTCCCGAGTAGGAGGAAAGGACCAGTCCCACTGGGAGGAACGAACTTGCACCGACAGCGAAGGGATCGAAAAAACAATTTCCTCAGAATTCCGGGAACGATCGTAAGTATTAGTCGAAGTCTGCAGAGAATTGCGCTAGTTGCCATCTCCGAAGCAGAAGGGGGAAAGAAAACAAGTGAGGAAAATAGAGAGATGTCGGCATTAAGGGAAAAAATGAAACAGGATCAACTCCGAATCTATATTACCGCGGAGGGGCTTCCTTGAGGATTTCTCTTCCCTCCAAGGGAAGAATCATAACATGCCGGGGAAGCCGTTAGGTTTCAAAAACAAACGTCTCGCGGAATCGATGACGCTGGGGAAAACGACACATCGCACCGTGGCACGATTGCGGAAGCTTTATCAAGAGAGGGAGCGCGAAGTATCCTGAGGAAAAAACAAATTTTTAGTCGCTAGGCGGGGAAGTCGGGCAATGGATCCACACGAAGCCCATGCTCTTGAGGAAGTGGATTTGTCCTTTGGGGGGCTCCAAAAAGGGAGCAAAAAAACGAGCATCGTCTAGGCATCACGCGGTGACTACTTTCAAATGCCTCGTAAAAAGGGGTAGCGAGAAGAGAAGGAGGGGAACAGAAGCTCTAGGGGAGGTAGGCTTTAAAAGGGGAAAGCTCTCCTCACAAAGGGGGGCAAATCGAATCATATTCGGGGTCGCGAAAAGGAGGGACAAAACTTCCTTACAGAAAAAAAAAGATGCCTAGGTGTGGGAGAGTCTTCGTCGTTAATGGGAAGCATGGGTGTAAATCTGTCACCTAATAGAAAAAGTAGGCTTCTGGACGAGGGCTAAGTTGGGGGCCTTTTCCGCCGTCAAAGCATATATCATGAGAATGAGATCATCAGGAAGACGATAGCAAAAGAACCAAAAGTGAACGTCACAGGTACCGTCGGGGCCGGCTCCTACGATAAGGAAAAAAACGCGCGCCTGTCGGTGAATGGCATGAGCCGAAAGGAAGCAACTGAAGTTAAGTCCGCATCGAGGTCTTGCTGACCCCAAGCGGGTGGGGGTTGAGGTGGATTCTCCCCATAAAAACGAAACTTCTTTGATCCTGGAGGGGCGCTCCCGTTTAAATCAAATATTCATCCCCTGAGAAAAAGTAAAGCTGGGGACGCTCTAAGAAAAGGAATGAATGGAAAAAAGGGGGGGGTCAAAAAAAAACAAGTACGCCTTGGCCGCGGCAAATCCCGCCGCAAGTACCCGCCCACTCAAGCGCAATGACGGGCTGCGATTATCTAGGAAAAAAGGGTTAAACGGGTGCGCTCGGTGATCGAAAACATGTTTAGAAACACACGAAAGTTATAAAAAAAAGAAGAACCATCAAGCGTAAGGACCAAGGTTTAAGAGAATAGACGGTGCTGTGTGCCTCGACAGAAGAAAATAATAGTCAATAGCATAAACCGTTCTTAGGGTTCAAGGAGATGCGGGCTGCTCTTACACCTTAGACGCGGATGACTCCTTCCCTAAAAGCAGGATGGTCTTACCTCTCAGAGGAAGCGAAAGGGGGGGGGAGGGCACGGATAGATCTACTCGCTTCGGGGCTGGCTGTCTCGTGCAGTGAAATGGTTTTCTTTGGGTAAACGAAAGAGCGTTGCTAAGCAGGGACTTAAATAAAAAAAGGCCATTTCCCGACAGACGAAACAACGCGCCCTCAACAAGCCAACCTTGAAGAATAAAGGGCTGCCCAAAGGAAGACTAATGCCGAGGCAGAAAAGGTCAAAAAACCTTTTGATAGGAAAGAGAAATCCTCGCTGTACTATGGTAAAACGGAATACAGCACACCCTCCTTAACCCCCAGCATTGATGGGGAAGACGCTCCTATCGCAACGAAACAACTCAGGGAAAAAAGGAGACAACGAGTATCCTGGTCGTACCATACAGATATCGTAAAAAAACAACAACAAAGAAAAAAAAGCGATTCGCGGATAAATGAAGGCAATAAAGAAGGGGGGGCTTTGTGTGCTCACGAAGTGCAAGATCAAAATCGCGACGCTGGATAGGAGTTCGGGGTGATTGAGATGAGAACCGGCTAGAGGTACATGCCTTTGATAGGACACAGAAAGGGGGGATTGGGCAGACGTGCACGGGTTATCTGAGAGTTTTTTAAGGTGAAGAGAAGATTCCGGCCCTTCGCGAACTGGGGCCGTTCTGGGGATGGGGGTGGGCTGGCCACGAGCGGCTCGGCAGGATTTGCGTTATCAGCAGCTTTGATGCTTGCAAAGAAAGAACAACGTAATCGGGGGCTCAGCCATCGGAAAGAACGGAGAAACGCGAGTATAGATCTATCCTGGAAATCGAAGAAGGGCATAAAGGCTTGGGTGCGGTAAAAGGACTAGGGACTACCATGTGGGAATAGTTTGTCCGGGAGACCATGCCGTAAGCAGTTGGAAAAAGAAAGGAACGGTCATCTGGCAAACCTAAAAAATAATAGGCCTTAGCCACGTCCCCGTTGGTTCCAGAGGGTCCCTCCATACTTTTATATGGGGCTTCTACAGGGTAGTTGAGAAAATGATTGAAAGATGCGGCAACGAGGGATACAAAAGGGAGTCTGGGACGAAGTCATTGCTGCTGATTTCCTTGGGGGAAAGCCTGAGGGCGCTATCCCGTTAATAGGAAAGAGGGCAAACAGTTTCCGAATTCATGAGCGCCGAGAGGCCGAAATGGAACAAAAAAGTTGACATAGTTGGAGGAAGTCTTCCAGGGGCTGAGGGAAGTACCCGGGGGCTACTAAAAATCCCCCGCTCTGGGGAGAAGACAGAGGAGAAACATTCTGGAATAGAC
>Ga0179593_1473665_pt1 | contig 21330 bp, 35 predicted proteins | sample CZODoug2_1_08_16_FD_185931 | JGI IMG/M metagenome (GOLD analysis project Ga0179593, IMG submission 185931) | Vadose zone soil fungal communities from Angelo Coast Range Reserve, California, USA - CZODoug2_1_08_16fungal (PacBio error correction) | ecosystem: Environmental > Terrestrial > Soil >...
AAAAGGGGGGGGGGGCCTCCGAGAAATGGGGAGAAAAATCCAAGGATTGCGCCAACCCAACTGGAGGCGGCAGAAAGGGGGAAGTTTACTGGGGGGGGGGGGGGGGAAAACTGAAACCGCCTTTCTCTAATCGGCCCTTCAAGGGAAGGGGTAAAGAATGGGGGGGGTGAAAAAATCGACGGTTAGTCCCGTGGAACTGGTTGCTATCGAGTTAAACAAGAAAGACTCAAAGGGGGGCCTGCTGAGATGGGCAGGGAGACGGTCAAAAAGCAAGAAAAAGGGAACGACGTAAAGCTGGGTTTCACGCCCTTAGACTGCGTCTTCACACCGGGAAGAAGGAAACAACGCAAGGAGGGGAACACAAAAGAAAGGTCATTTTACAGGGGGGGGGGGGGGGGTGGGGGGGGGGGGGGGGGGGGGGGGGGGGGGGGACATCAAAAAAAAAAAAAGAAAGGAATTAACAGTCTGTTTTGGGGAACCGAAGCCGAAACACGGGGGGGTCATCAAACCGGGGAAACTTAGGAAAGATGATAAGGAAGTTTTCGACCTTAAGGGGGCGAAAACGGAACATCTGACTCCCAGAAAAAGAAACGGGGGCAAATAAATTCGGTAAAAGTGACACAAAATCTACGTGGGTAATAAACCAACACATCAGAAAAAAGGAAAGGAGGGAGGGTCAGCGAGGATGGTGGGGGAGATGGCGGGGTTAAAAAGGCAAACAACAAAAAAGGTTGATCCAAACCGGGAGAAATAAAATGGGAAATTACACAAAAAGGGAAATATTACCAAAAAGACTGTTGAAGCTAGCAGGACCCGGAAAGGGGGGCGGCAGACTTCAAATGAAAACGAGGAGGAAATAGGGAGAAGACATAATATGACAGGTAAACAAAGTTACGGGGGGTGACGGTCTATCGTCCATGGACATTGTCAAACAAAATGGGAAGAATGAGACCGTGCTTGACCTTAGGTCCTGGGGTCGAAGTTGTGGGGTCTCCCTTGGAAAGACATCATAGGCGGCGGAAAAAAAAAAAACAACAGAGACGCCCTCCCAACATCCTAGCCTTTCCGGCATCAGCAACAACAATGGTAAAGAGGAAAGGGGCAGAAGAATAATCAGAAGGGTATTATTCTTGGGGTGTAAAAAGGTGATGATGGGCGGGAATGAAAAAAATGGAAGCATAGAGGTGTTGTTTTACCCGAAAAATAACGCTCTATCAACTCGCACAGCAGGGAAGTCAAGAGAGAGTTTAGTGCCCTTTTTAATCGAACGGGAACAGGGAAAGGGAGGGGGGTGAAGGGGGAAAAGGAAGGTTTTGGAGGGCAGAGGATAAAGCAAGCAACAAAGAAAGAATACTTTACACTGTCAGGTAGTTGATACATATTACAACCATACCAGACGGTCCGGGGGAAACAAACGATTTGTCAGAGGGAATTTTCCTGAAGAAGATGATCATCAACAAACCAAACAAACCGGAGAGAAAATGAAAGGAAAGGCGCCATTGAAATGGGGGGGATCGTCCTCAAATTGGGGGGGGGGGGTACAAAGAGGTCACTGACTTCGGGGAAGGTATCGGGAGGAAGAGGAAAGAAAAGAAAGGGCAAAAGAAACTTCAGTTCAGGGGCAGGATTACCAGCAACTTTGGGGGGCAGGGGGAATTGGGGGGGGATTCTGGCGGGGGTTGAGCGAGGTCTGAAAAAACAAACTACGGGGGGGCCTTGGCTGGGGGAACGTGACAAAGAAAAATAACCGGGTTACCAAAAACTCCCTAGAAGGAGGAAAGAATAGAATGTTTGAACTAGAACTTTGTGGTGATATAGGAGAAAAAAAAAGTATTGGGGGAGGGGAAAGGGAGGCAGGTGGTGAGACGGAACGATGGGGCCTAGAGGAATCACGGGTCGAAGACCAAGTAAAACTAATGGCGCCAGAAGGGAGTTCAAGGGGGAAAGAAGGGGTTTTTGTGGTCTTGAACTGAAAGCCAAAAAGGCCAAGTTGTGTTGACATGAATATGCATCAAAGGGAAAAGGGGCCGGGAAGGGCAGTCCGCCCCTGCTACAAGGGCAAAGGATTTCGGCCTCACGGAAAGGCATAAAGTAGGGGCAACGGTCGGGGGGAAAGATCGCAAACTGCATCGAAACCCTTAAAGGAGAAAGGGGGTTGTGTACCCGTGTTGCAAAAATAGACGGGGTTGTTACCCCCCTTGGACGATATCGCCAAAGGCCGGGGAATTTTGAGGGAGGACCAAAACGTGAAGTACCGGGCCGGGGGGGGGGGGGGGGAACGGGTCTTCCCGGAGAACTTTTGTCACCGGGGGGTTGCTTGAGGGAATTTTCCACGAAGGGACCTACGAACGGTAAAATGCACCCAAGGGGGGAACCGTCCACCGGGGAACAGGAGAAGGAGAAGAGGACTTGCGACCCGATGAGTGGGGTCATGAAAAAAAGATCGACGGGGAAAAAGGGAGCTGCCTCGCGAATGACCAGGTGAAGAAGCGTCATCACCGTGGAAAGGGAAAAGGAGGCAATTAGAAAGGAAAGTTTTCCCACAGGACGAACCTATGCCCATAAACGCAAAGAAGGGAATTGTCAGCGTTAACTCGTATTTGCCAGAATTCGAAAACACCGCCCGACAAAAAAGGGAGCTTTCCGCGGAAATTCTAAACCTCACCAGGAAAGGTTTATCCGATAAAAAAGGCGGTTTGAGCAACTTGGCCCCTGCCAAAAAATCAACCTTGAAACGTTGGCGGAAACGTCCGCCCAGCGGGTGGGGGGTTGGCGTCAACTCCAAAGGGGCCAGGAGGGGCGTGGGCCACTTGGGGTTGTGGAAAAAGAAAAGGGGGAGGCGTTAAACAAAGAAAAAAAAAAAAGGGGATTGACAAGAATAAAAACAAACAAGGGCGGACACAAAGGTGAACCTGAAGAGGGAGGAAAAGAAAGTTATGCGCCAACCAAGGCGGCATGAAAGGACAAGGGAAGTTTGTCATGGTGGGGGAGGCCACAAAAAAAAGAATGGGAGATAAAAAATCGGGCTTCAAGAAGCCAGAGGCCGTCGAAATTGAGCCTGCAAAAGGGGGGGGTGGGCGATGCTTACTTGGTTGCTATGTCTGACATCCGAATTTGAAAACAAGGGAAGTGACAAAGGGGGGAGGGGAGTGTCTCTCGTCTTCCTGAAGTCAATCAACGTCAAAGGGTTCAGAAAGGGGATGAACGGCGGGACTTCACCTGGGATTTCGGAGAGGGGGGGAAAAATAAAGAATGCGCCTAGAGGGGGAGAGACATGACTGACGAAAAGAAAGGGGGGGGGAAAAAAAGACAAGTTTCCTGTTTGCAAGAAGCCCACCCGTTTTGGGCACCACCGGTCGGGGAATAAGAAGCAACGTTTGAAAGAAAAAATGGGAAAGTGAGACAAAAAGGAAAGGCCCCCGCAAAAATCGAAGACCGTCGAACGGGGCAGTGGGAAAGCACTGGAAGGAAGGCGTCAAGGGGGGACACCCCTCACTAAAAGTCCGGTAAAGGAAGGGGGAAAAAAAAGGAAAGGTTGGGGAGTCAACGGTTTTCCAAGGCAGGAGCCAGACACAGAATACGATTATATTAACCTGGAACCGCCCAGGGAAGGACTAAAAATCCAAAAGAGGGGAAGGGGGGAGCAGAGGAAAAGGTCGGCAAGCATCCTGAAACGGGCGGGGCAATAAAGGCAAGGTCAACACAAAAAGAAAATGACGGTGTTTGACGGTCAAAGCAGATCCCAGGGTCAAATACAACCCCCCCCTGAGGGGCTTTAAAGAGAAACTTCAAGACTTAGGGTTTTCCAGGTCGACCGAAGTAAAGTGAAAGAAAGTAAATCTATTGACGGAACGATCGGGAAACAACAGAAAGCAACTCAAGAAAAAGGCCGGTAAGAGAAGGGGGGAAAGTTAATATTTTCAAGGACTGAAAGGCGGGAGAAGCACGGAAAGTTGGGGGGAGGAGAGCTTTTTGGTAAAAGGTAAGTGTGGAAACAAAAAAAACTTGAAAAAAGGGGGGAAGAAATATTAAATTGTGGGGTTCCAGAACCTCGATCTCAGCAAAAAAATACCCATGCAAAAATCAAGCGTCTTGGGTCAAACAAGGAAAAAGGGGGGGGAGACCGGGAAAAGAGGGGTTCGGGTTTCCGGTAGGTCCTGTGGCGGAAGGCAACCGATACTTTCAACAACACTAAGGGAGAAAGGGAAAAAATAATAAAAAAGGGGGGGGGGGGAAAAAAAAGAAAACCAATGGAAGTATCCGGAATCCAAGGTCATAGATTTCACACCTGGTCCCTCAAATTATCGCTACAGGGGGGGACAACAACAAAAAAGGAGGGAAAGAAAAACTTAAATAAGGGAAGGGTGAATCGCATGATAAAAGGCCGAAGGGTCCCTTGTACATCTGTAGGTGTCACTATATAAACATTACGGTTAAGGTAAAGGGAGGGCCTGATCAAAAAAAAGAAAAACAGATGCAAGACTCCCAATTTGTCCAGGGGGAACCAGGGACAAAAAAAAATTTAAGTGCTTGGTCTGGGCGGGAAGGGGGATCGGGGGGGGGAGGGGGGGGAAAAAAGGAAAATCTTTGCTTAAAAAAGTCTTGGGCTGCCATGAACTACCGGAAATCTTCAGACAGAGAGTCGCAAGGTCCAATGTTGTGAACTCGGGAATTTGTTGGGAATAACGGAAAGGAGGGGATTGTTGGTAGATGGACGGTTGACTGCCGAATCACGTTTTAAAAAGTCGCGGTGAAGAAGTGAGGAACTAAGGCGGGCCAAGAAGGTACTGCAAAAAGGGGAAGCGGAGAGGGGGGGTGGGGGGGTCTGGACCCTGGGAAAGCAGGAAAAATCAACAGGGGGGTACAGGGAAGACGGTTGTTGTTTGAAAAATGAATACTGACAAGAAAATTGCACCGGGAAATAAGGGGGAGTGAGGTGAAACCTTGAAACCGAAAAAAAGGAAGAACTTCAAAGGAATAATGTCTAATCCGCCTGAGGAAAGTAGAACAAGGGGTGAGGGGATCACGGGCAACAGCGCCAAGCTTGAAAAGCCTCGAACCAAATCGATGAGAGGGGGAAGGGAAGGAACGGGGGATACCTTGGCGGGGGTTTTTGGGGCCCGGTAATCGGACGTGGGGAAAAAATCACAGGTGATAGGGCCCCGTTTTTCAACCGGGCGTCAGAATTGTGGGACGGGGGAGGAGGGATTGAAAGGGGAGTTGGGACGAACGTGAAGACGGATAATCTGGGGGGGGGGGGAAAAAGGGACTCAAAAAAGGCTTTCTCAAAAGGACTTTGTTGTGTACTGATCTATCGTTTCGACAAACAGGATGTACCCTCTGGGGGGGGGGGACGGGTCGCAAGGGAGTGGGGGATCCTAACGCGAAAAGAAGACGGTCAGAAAAAAAGGTGAACAGCTGGACGACGTGCCACTTGACAGTTCAGGGGTAGGGTGGAAAAAAAAGGAAACAGACGCAAAAGCCGCCAAGACAAATTGTCGCGACGTGCAATAAAACAGAGGACACACAGAAAATCGCACCATTTTCGCAGGGCGGGGAAAGGAGAAAGAAAAAAAAAGGACTCGGAGGCCTCCTGATCCTTGAACCCGAAAAATGCACGGGGGTTAAATTGCAAAAAAAAGGGTGCCCAAGCAAAGTGACCGTTGCGCCCAAGAATTAGTTGGGTGCGCATACCCGGGGGGGGGTAAACAAGGGGGGACCAAAACGGATAAAAAAACAAGGGGGGTGTCAGACATGGTATCACTCAACAATCCACAAAAGGAGGAGTAAAAAGGGGGGAAGAGAAGGAGGGTCCACCTAAAGGGGGGGGGGCCCAATCGGCCATTTTCCTAATCCAAGCTTTGATATTAGAAAAAAAAAAAAACAAAAAGGCGTAAGCACACGGTCAAGTTTTTTGTTGTGGGTAAAAAAAGGGGCCAACGGGGGGGAACCCGCGGCGCAAGAGACTCCACAACAAAGGAGTCTAATTTTGGGTGATGAGCCGGCGAAAAAGAGGGACCTATTCAGACTGGTTTGCGAATTCTGGTCATACCGGGGTGGGGCCCACAGAGCTACAATGGGGAGGGAGGGGGCTTAAAAGGACGAAAATTGTCCGTAAATCAAGCAGGCCCGAAAAAAAGTGCACAGAGGGAACTGGCAGGAGAAACAAAAGAAGGGCAAAAAAGGCGAGAAAGGATCACCGCCGCTGCAGAAAGTCGGGGACTTCATTAAAAGTCGAAAAGCCGGAAGAAAAGAAAAGGTCAAAAAAAGGGTGGGACAAGAAAAACCAAGGTGGTCATGAAAACCGTTTTACGTAGGAAAAGGAATTATAAAAGAGACACGTTGGGGACATTACAAGGGGAATCGAGGGGGAGGGGGATAATACTCCGAGGGGAAAAGACGGGGGGAAAGGGGGGGTGGCCCTAATGAGGATCCCGTCACCCGGCGCGGACAATTTTTTGAGGACACGAATTCACCAACCGTACGGGGGAAGGTCGATTGGAAGGGGGCAGGGTTTAAGCTTGAGAAAGCTGAAACTTGAATCCAAGAAAACACAAAATTATAAAAATCCAGGTGAGAAGAATCCTCAAGCTTGAGACAGGATTACACAGGGGGGAGGGGAAAAAAAAAAAAAACAGACGGGCTGCAAAATATCGATAATATGCAGGGGAAAAATCCGGAAAAGTGACCGTATGGAGTAATGAAGGGGGGAAAAAGAGAGACAAAAGGTGGGAAAAATACCCCACCCGATCTTTCCCGGAAAGTCAAAAAAACAGGACTTATGGTTCGGTCGACCGCGACGCCCGGGGGAAAAAAAAGGAAAAAAAAAGGGAATCCGGGGGGGGCACTTATCTTCGGTACACGCGAACCTACGTAACAATCCCGTATCCTTTAACCGCCGCAACCAGAAGGGGAACAAAAAAGGGAATAATGGGGAGTAAAAAAAAAAAAGACATCCGGGATGAATCTTTGTGGGGGTGAAAAAAAGGTGAGAAAGTCCGGAAAAAAAAGGAAATTATAAGAAGGTTTTTTCCAAAAAAATCAAAAAAAACCAAACGCCAGACGGAAAAAGCAATCATCAAGCAGCTTGTCAAAAAAAGCCTGGAAAGAGAAAAAGGTACCTGAATCGGTCGGGTCAAAAAGGTGGGGTAAAAAGTTGGGCCTCGATACCGGAATTTGGAAAGAAACAAAAAAAAAAGTGAGAGGGGGAAAAAAAAACTACATAGGAAAAACCCGACCCATAAGGATGAAAGAGTGAAATGCGATTTTTTTCAAAAACCTGTCACCATAAGCAAAAAAAAAAAAAAAAAAAAACGAAATAGGGATGGTAAAAGAGAGAGAAATGAAGGAAAAATGAAAAAGAAGGGGGGGGGGAAGGCAAGAAGGGGACGCTTTTTACAAAACTTGAGGGGGGAGGGGAACTGGGGGGGGGGGGGTTATTCGGGAATTGGCAACGATCCTATCAAAGAAACATATGCAACGACAAAAGTTAAATAGACCAAGCCCGGTTTAAAAAAAAAAAAGAGTTAATGGGGCCTTCTGGAAGGGGCAGGAGTTACGAAAGGGAAAAAACATCAGAACTCAAGTCCTTTGCACGAGGCCCATCAAGCGCAAAGATGAGAAGGGGATCGGATTCTCATTCGATTGAAATCGTACTGGGGAAAAAAGGGAAAAAAAAAAAAAAGCGAAAAAAGTTGAGGGTTCGGCCTGTACGACTCCGAGAAGGGAAATAAGAAAAAATGATTTGGAAGAAGGGCGACAACATGAAAAAATAAGCCCAACGCGCCGACGCAGGGACATCGGAAAAATAGTTTGGGAGAAAGAGATTCGCCCGTCAACTCGGTGAAAAGGGATCGGTGTTATGGGGAGAAGGTGAAAAAAAAAAAACAGCCCAAGAAGTGAAGGAAGCCACCCCTTGTCCGTCAAAAAAAAATCAGGAAAAAAGACAGAAAAAAAAGCGGACCTGGAGGGAAAGGAACTAATCGGTATTCGAAAAAAGGTAACGGTGCAAAAAAGAGGGAAAAAAACATCGACCCCCACAGGGGTCAAAGGTGAATGGCAGAATACGTCAATGATAGGAGGGAACCAGGAGGGGAGAAATCCCCAGGATGGAAGTTTTGGACTAAAGTTTACAAAGTTCCCCCAGGGGAAGAAAAGGGCCGGGAAAAAGGAAGCAAAGGGGGTGTCACCCTTTGAAGGGGTGGAAAAAAAAGGCTTGGGGTACTGAAAAACTACGCACCGTGATGCAAATGGTGGTAGGCGGGAAAAACGCAACCACAAAGGTGGGGGGGGGGGGGGAAAAGCCTATCGGACTGACCCGATGCCTCTGGGAAAATCTAAAAGAAGAGGGAAGCCGGAATCCTCGCATATGGTCCCAGGGGATACGCAAAAAACAAAAGTGACATCTGGCAAAGTCGGGGTCCACTTGAAACCATTGAGGGGGGGGGGGGGGGGGGGAAACACAGACAGATCCCCAGAAGAATTCCACCATTGTACCCGCAGGTGCGTGGGGTGAAACCGAAGCTCCAACAAACATTTCCTGAGAAAATAACTTGCCAAAAGGTGAAAAAAAAACGAAAATTCCTCGACTCCTCCTGATCCAGGTGAGACAGAAAAAAAAAAGGGGGAAAACAGGGGGGGGGGGGAAAAAAAAAAACTGAACAAACTGCAAGTAAAAGGGACCCCAAAAAAAAAGTTGGGGCGCAGCAAAAAAGAGGAGCAATGGGCGAACCCCGGCGTGTGTCCAAATTGGGGGGGGGGGGGGGGGGGTCGCGGGATCTGGAAAAAGGAAAAACCAAACAACTAATGAGGGGAACAGGAAAGGGGACTACACATGGGAACAAGTTAAGACGGAATGGTCCTCAATCATATTGAGGGTAGGCGCAACCAACGAGCGAGGGGAAAAAGGGAAAGTTGGGAGTTGTGGGGGGAACCCGTTTTGAAAAGGAAAACCTAAAGGTTCGCATCGGCTCCAAGAAAAATAACGGGGATCAAGCCCCGTTTGAGTGAAAGGCTTTAGGTTGCAGGAAGGGCAGACAGGGGAAAAGGTTGCCCAAAAAGAGCAGGAAAAAAAAGGGGGGGAAAAATGCTTGCGGGGCGAGAAAGAAAGAAGCGTCAAGTCAAAAGGGACAGCTGTTTCACCGGATTGACGTCGTCTTCACCTGAAGTCGCGAAGGGGAACACCCGAAAGGAGAAAGAAATGGAGGGGGGGAAAGAGCATCCGGGTGAAAAAAATATGAATCATACACCATAAAGTCATGTGGGTTCAAGGACAACGAGTCAGGGGAAAGGTCGGAATGATTATCCCGAAGCACGTTTTTGCAAAAAAACGAACCTTAAAAAATCAGAAAAAGCGGCCGGAAATTGAGCCGTTCGGAAAAAATGAAAAAAAAATTCGTCAAAAAAAAAAAAATAGTATTTAAGGTGAAAAGAAAAAAAAGGACAGTCACGTAGGAAAAAGGAGGAAAAAAAAAAAGGACCATGGGTTGGGGGGAAGAGGCTTTTTTCATGTTCAGCCCTGCGCCGGGGGGGGCCAAGACCCTTGAAAACGACAGAGGGGGCCTGGGAAACCAAAACCGACCATGGTCTAGGAGCATCCGGGGGCAGGGAAGCAATTAATTTCGAATAGTTCATCAAAAGGCGAAAATCATATTCATTGCAACACAACCCTATCCTTGGGACAAAATTTTGAATGGAGAAACCAGGAAAAAGGAACCAAAAGGTCGGGCCTCTTCAGGAAAAGGACCCGGCGAATCAAAAAGGTTAAATGGTGGTCCCTTTGGTCGCAAGAAATAGTAAAGGCAGGAAAAAGGGAAACATAAGGGGGACAGGATAGGGGAGGAGGGCCCAGCGAAATAACAAATCAAAAAAAAAAAAAAAAGTAAGACAAGCGCGGGAACAACCAATTAAGTTTTCCACAACAGGGGGAATAAAGGAAAATAGGGGGTAAAAAAGGGGTGAATTGAACCATCCCTTGACAAGAAATGGGGGTAAAGGGGGGTTAGAAACCTCTATCCACTTCGCCAAGAAAGAAAAGGGGGGCAAGAAAAAGAAAACAAACAACATTGTTAAAAAGTCTGGGACAAAAAAGCCGAAACTTAAAAGGTGATGTTCTTCTCTTGGTTGACACATAAGAAGGAAAAATGGGAAAAAGGAGGAAAACAAGTCCAGAAGGTTTGACCCAGATGTGAAACCAAAAAGGAGGTATAGAAGGTAATTTTCATGTGCGGATTTTCAGGGGGGGCATCAAGAAAGTGGTCCTCTCTCAAAAAAAAAAAAAAATAGTAAAAGAGAGGACCGATGAAGAATTTCCCCAGCAGGAAAAAAGGGGGGAAAAAAAGGCTCGGGGGTAAGGGGGGGGAGGAGGGGGAAATCAAAAGGGGGGTAGGTCAAACACTATGAAATCGTGTGTTGAACGGAAAAAAAAGCCAAGAGAATTAAAAAAGACCCTTCATTTCGGTCCGATCAACATCCTGGACAGAAGAGGGAACTTGGGAAAAAAGGAAGTGTAGGAAATGTGGTGCGGGGTCTGAAAAAACTTCAGAAATTGTGGAGAGGAAAAATACCTTGGTTTACCCAACCGCAGAGACGGCCAGGAAGACAAAAAGGGTTGAAAGTGACTTGGTGGGGGGGTCAATGGAAAACGATGCGAAGGCTTTCGGGGGGAGTGAAAAAAAGCGGGGGGGCTAACGGGCCCGGGCCATAGAATTTGCTGCACGGAAGACGCTGGTACAAACACTAAAAAACAAGGACGGAAAAAAGAACAGACGAAAAGCGCAGTGGGGTTGGCTTGAAAGAAATGTCAAAAAATTGGAAAAAAAAAGGACGGTTTGTGTTGACCTGAATGCTCAGAAGAGGGGCACGAGACAGAGGAAGCAAACGGGCCAAATCCGCCAAGGGAAAGAAAACAAAACCTTCCAAAGGAATGACACGATTGAGGTTCCAAAGAATTCGGTATTCGTAGGGGGGGGTCCGGCGCAACAAGGGGAGGGAAGAAAAAAAAAAAACCTTCCAGAGGGCATCGGAAAAGGCCAAAAAAAAAAGTTGAAAACGTTAAAAAAAAAAAAAAGGGGAAAGGATCGCAGGCGTGAACGATGTTATAGGGGCCCCGTTCCCACGGTGGCCAGCGATGGTGGAAGGTAAGTTCGACACGTGTCAGGGATAATCATTCCGGAAAACTTAAGAAAAGGTGTCAAACAGGAAGTGTGAAGGGGGGTACTGAATCGATTTTCGACCGTAGGGGAGAGAAGGCCGCAAGAGGAGTCGAAACTGGAAAAAGGAAGGGAAGAATTCCCCCAGTACACCGTCAAAGATCGCCCTAACACCGGAAAAAAAAATTTGACGCCTTGCGTTGAGTTTTCCTCCAAGAAAACAGGGAGAAAAAAAGAGATGGAAAATGAAAGGGAGCATGGGGGAAACGGTTACAAGAAGAACAGGGGGACGCATCCAAACGCGCGAGAAAAAAAAGAACTTAGGAGAACGAAGGGGCCCGGGAAGTGGAAGATGAAGGTGGGGATGAGCCAACAGTTTGAAAAAAAAAAAAAGGAACTTGCAAAACTGGCCGAAGAAACCAGAAGGGTGCCCGGGGAGAGAGAATGTGAAAGCATGTTGAACACCACCGGCGGTTGGCAAAAGGCCAACTAAAAAAAAACAACAACTGATAGGTAGGAAATATGATGATGTTGTGACAACTGGTGGCCAAAACATTTCGGACATGGCTCAAAGTCGGAAAAATGGGGGGAGGGAAAAACAAAAAAGGGGGCGGCGGCAACGGTCAAAAGGGGAGGGTGTTGCCCAAAAAAAAAAGCAGGGTGAAGCAAGGCATGAAGGCGTTCGAAGAGTTTTGATACACTCGGGGAAAATGGGGATTGGAAAGGGAGACTTGGGGTGCAGATTCTGGAAAAAAAAAAAAAAATGGACCCCACCTAGAAAAAGGGGAGTGCGTCGGAATGGCGAGGACAGAGGATGGAAAAAAAGCAAGCAATGGCGTGAAGTGGCAAGGGAAAGCTTGAAAAAAACAGTAAAAACGTTCCAAAAAGGGTTAGTGAGCGAAAGATCCAACAAAGCCGCTTATGCAAAGGGAAACTGCAGACCATTTTACGAGAAATCCAAAAAGGGGGGGAACTAAAAGGAATCAAGGTTGCCGGAAGCCCACCCTTTTGGTGGCATCACCAGGGGCGTAGGGGGCCTTCGGTACGCCGAGCACAGGGGGAAAAAAACCTTACAAGGACTCGCGACGAGGGAAAATAGAAACTGAAATAAATTTCGTCCCAATTGACCCTGGCGAATCATCGTAAGGGGACAAAGAAGAAGGACAAAAGAAAAGCGAAAAAGGGATGGAGAAAGGTAAGGAAGGGGGGGGGGCCGGGACCTGTTGTTTCAACAGCTGAAGGCAAGTACAGAAACCGGAGGAGGGCAAGGGGGAATAAAGTTCCTAACGAACCTCGGGGGGGGAAAGAAGGTGATCAGGGGGGTCTTGCTCGTCCACTTGTTCGGAAATATCGAGCATAATGTCAACACCACATCCTATAAAGTGGGGTACAAGAGTTGACGGCGAAGCAAAAGACACAGGGGGGTAAATACAACAAAACCTATTAGTGAAATGAAACAGAAAAGAGAAAAAAAATTAGTGGGGGGGAAACTGGCAGGAACCGCGCTTAGTGAAGAAGGACTTGGCCGTGGGCCCTTCGGAAAAAAGCGAACGCGGCGGACCAAAAAAAAAGTTCGAGGCAACCAAAGGAAGTATATTGGGCAACAGTGCGTCAAAAAAAAGACTCTGGAAAAGGAGGGGGCTTTAAATCCAAAGGGCTGGCAGCCTTGCCAAAGAAGGGGAAAGTGGGGGTGGGGGGGGGAAAAAACAGAAGAGTCAAAATGTATGAAAAAGCGCAAAAAAATTAAGGGGCAGAAAAAAAAAGGCTGTTTGACGTAACTGAAGGGATCGGGGGGGGGGGGGGGAACGAATAAAGCAACAATTCCTTAAAAGGAAAAAAGAAGGGAATGGTCCATAAGGTTACAAACAAAACATTAAAGAAAAAGTATTTTTAAAAGGGGAAGTTCAATACGAAGTAATACAGGGAAAAGAACACACAAAGAAGGAGGATGAAAAGGTCAAAAAAGGATACTGGACCAAAAAAGGAAAAGGAGTCGAAGGCCGGATGATGGTAATTGTTTGTAAGACAAGGTGGAACTGGAAAAAGGGGAATTAATCGGGGGGGGTCCGGATCGGAAAAGAAAAAAGGGGACAGGAGTTAAAAAAAGGGGGAAAAAAAAGGCCAGCCTTTTGGGAAAGAAGCTTTTAATTGCAAAGGGGCTGGCAGGGTTCAAAGGAGGGTCCTTGGAAAACAGTCCCAAGAGAGGACCGTCGGGGAAGAATCAAAGTTTAAAATACTCCATCAAAAAAAATGAAAAAAAAGACTGGAAAGGGCAAATGTTTTGCCTCCGTACTTGTGGAAATGCAGGGAGCGGAAAAAGGGGGGGGGGAGTGGGGGGAGACTGTGGCAAAACAGCAAGTATCGGATGAGCAAAGGAATAGGGAAAACAAAGGTGAACCCTAGTCGCGAAGGAACTGCTCCAAAGAAAAAGGGTGTTGGGGGGTATGGGAACGAAGCGCTCAGCCCTTCAAAAAAAGGGACGTGGGGGGTAATAAGACGGAATATTGCAGCACCTTGCAGATGACGATGAAAAACGCCGGTAAGCAAAGCAAGGGAAAAAAGGTTGGCGTCCCAGAATCCTGGTGTTTCCACCCAAAAGAACGGTGAAAAAAAGGAAAAAGGTTCGTGTCTCTCCAAAGGAAAACCATCGCCCCCCACCCTTAACTTGAGGAGGAAGAGGATACTGGCCGAAAGAAGTGGAGGGAGGTGGGGGGACCTTAAGAGCGCCAGGCGAATTGGACAGGGGGGACCAAAAGCTCAAAAAAAGGGGCCCTTCCGCATTTGTCACCCCCTTGTTAGGTTTTCAAAACAGGAAATTCCGACCTAAAAAGGGGGGATTCAAAAGGGTGTCCGTTCAGGGTCTGAAAAATGACTTTTGGGTGGTAAAGGAGACTAAAAAAAGGTATCAAAGAAGGACTCAAAAGAAGGGACTGCGGGAGAATATGCAGAAAAGAAAACTTCAACAAAAAAAAGACACGGGACCGGGCGTGCCAATTTTACGAAAAAAAATGGGGAGTGTGAGCGCGCCATACAAAATGCAACCATTGTCGAGCGGGGGAAAAGGATGAAGAATCAAAAATTGACTAACGGACGTCCCAAAAAAAAAAAATAAGGCGAGACAAAAGCCTAACGCCAACGGAAATCCCTTGTCAAATAGCGGAAAAGGGGAGGGGGTGAGCGGACCTGACACAAAAGAAAAAGGAAAATTTGAACCATAACCGCCCGCCCGTGGTTAAGAAAAGAATGGACCGGCCGGTGTACAACATTTGGGGTCTCCAGGAGCTCAACAACAACAAGGGGATAATTTTGTTTGAAGGTTCAATCTCCAAAGGTCGCCATGATCAATAACCCATATAGTAAGGACGCCAAAAATGGAAAAGGTCCAAAGTGGACAAGGGGTGGGGGAAGCAAGGTTGCTCAACTGCAGAAAGAACAGAGGAACCAAGGATGTAGGCGTCCTAGTTTGAAGTAGCAGAAAGGTTGGGGGAACTGCTAAGGGTTGGTGTCGATGTAGGGACCAGGGAAAGTGAACAGACAATGGGTTGCTTGGAGAAACGGATGGACGGGAAAAAAAGTCCTTGGAAACACAAATCAAGGATCAAAGTGGCAAAGAGAAGAAGCTTAAAAAACGTGGAAGAAGAATTCACCTGGGAAATCCGAGATCCACCACGCGGGCGAACGGGTGAGGGAAAGTGGAAAAGAACTAACTGTTCGAAAGGGATACAAAAAAAAAAACTTGTTTGCTAATCCTCCACCCTTGGGGCAAAAAGTGGAAAGGGGAAAAAAGGGGGATTATCAAACGACAAGTTCTGAAAACCTTTGAGGTTTACGAACACCAGAAACACCGGCCAATATTACCCCCGGAAAGTAGAAAATAATAAAAGGGGGAAAAAAAAAAACAAGTCACGCCTGGCATGAAGGAAAGGGGTGAAACCCATCAAAAAAAATTCACTTAGCCAAAAAAGGGAGTACTTCGAAAAAAGGAGGGGGAATGAGGGGAAAAACGGAACGCAAATGCCCAAACGAATAGACCCGGCGAGACGATTTTATTCCGGACATCGAAAAAAAAGGGGGGGAGGGGTGAAAGCAAAAGAAAGGCGGAAAGTTCTAAAAGGGGGACATAAAAACAAACGTGGGCGGCAAAATATCGAAAGGAAAAAGGCAGGTAAACAAAGGTGAGGTGGGGGGGAGTCCAGCAGGGATCAAGAGCGTTCAAGCCAACCCACCCGAATATGTTCCGATGGAGCAAGTCAGAACGGGGGGAAACGGGGGAAAAACAGCAGGGGGGGGTTTTGTTTAGGGGGTTAGGTATTTCCAGGGGGAGGAAGTGGCCTAAAGAAAAGGGCATTGGGGTCAAGGGAGTCGTTCTTTCTAAGCGGCCTAGAACAAAAAACCTCAGATCCCGTAAGCAGCCACGCAACAGTAGTTAAAACAAAAACATTGGTAAGTGATAAGGGAGAACCTTGGTAGGAGAAGAGGGGGGGGGGGGGGAAATGAATCGGTAAGAGATAAAAACGACAGTTTTTGAAAAAAGAAACCCGGAAATCAACATCGCACAAAAAAGAAAGAAAAAGTCGAGCAGGGTGGTGCCTTGGGGGATAATAATACCTTGAAGGGAGGGGGGTAGGGTACGCAGTGGGTTTTCCGGATCGACGGCCAGACCGATACTGCAGTGTCTGGGGAACTAAAGGGAAAACAAAATCATTGACGAGACCCGGAATTGGAAGGATTAAAACCTGTCCTCTGAAAGGTATCGGAGACACAAAAAGGAAGGAAAGATAAGGGCAACATAGTAGAATTAAAAATAGGTGAATCCGGAAAACCGTCTTGGGAGGGGGGGGGGGGGTTCATATAGTCCCCCACGTATAGAACGGGAAGGATTTTGAGGGGATCCGAGGAAAACAGGAAAGGAAGAACTAGTTCAATTGGGGAAAAGAACCGAAAACGTTTAAAAGCCCTTAAGGAGGGTCAGGGGGCGGGGCGAGTTGGAATCGTAGTCTGAAACAAAGAGTTGGTAAAAAAAAAAAGGTTTGGGGGGGAAAAAGGAGAAGAACTAAAGGGGCCCACAGATCCATTATTCTTACGAAAGTGGGGGGGGAAATCCATTGTGTTGCAAGCTAGAAAAAAAAGGGTAGTAGGTTAGGCGCTGTGGCAACTGGGGGCCCGTCCAGGGATGGAAGAAAAAAAAACAAAACGGTCGCGGGAAAACTTGCAAAAAGGAACTGCTGCATCTGTAACTGAATTCTTTTGGGGGAAAGGACAAAACGGGTAGCCGCGAAAACCGTAAGAACCAGGTTTACAAGCGGTTGTTTTTACCAGGAAGTGCGAAAAAAAGGCCCCAAAAAAAAAAGAATGGAAGTGCCGCCTGGGCCGCAACCTGCCCAAGCTTGGAAAGGGAAAAGACTGGGGGGGGGGCAGCATATATTAAAATCGATAGGGAGGGGCGCCCAAAAAAGGGGGAAACCGATAAAACAACCCACCCTTCATCTAGGGAGAAGGATTAAAAGAAGTGTAGGGGGCGGTTATTGAACACCCCCAGTGACGAAGAGGCGCCGTGAAAAAGGTTGAGAGGACAAAAAGGTTTCCAAAACCAGGCCCCAAGGGTGCATAAAACCGGGTAAGGTTCAAACGTGCTTCGGGATCATTAAAGGAAAAAAGGGGGGGAAAGTACAGGGGAAAAGTGGGGGAAGAACTTTCGAAAAACAACTTGACTTTTGATTGTTAAATGGGAAGTTGTATGTACAGGGCGATCGACTAAAAACGCAGGGAGGGCTGAAACCTTCGCGAAGAACAATGGTTGAAGACGGCGTGCACATTGAGGAAGTAGAAAACTTTGCGGCCTTTGCGGGGTTTGACCGGAAAGAAACTAACAAAAGAAACGAAAAAGGGGACCACCATTTGCGATGGGAACTTCCAAATCGGGCCAACATTGGTTTGTCACAAAACCAAAGGCCTGAAAAAAAAAAAAAGGAGGAAAAAAGATCAAATAAAAGCAACGCCTTCATTCAATCGGAACAAAAGAAAAGGGTGATGAGCAACGTTTTGCAAAGACAAACAAAAGCAACATTGACGGGCGAAAACCGAGGGGGGGAATCAAAGAAGAAGGTAGGTGAGACAAGACCTACCAAACGTCGGGCCCATTTGTGGGGGGGGGAGTTCAAAAAAAAAAAAAAACAACAGGTAGGAGGAAATAAGACTCCCTTGGCGACACAAAAATGTTGGGGTGAGGGAAACGGGGTTCTCCAGAGGAACAGGGGGGACAGCCAACAGGCGAATTGGGCGTGCACGGTCCACATTTTCTTGGGGGTGGAAAAAACCTAAAGGGGACACCAGCAGGACTATCGGTCCTCCAAGTAGAGGGTGGAATTCCCTCTAGGGGGTATGAAGAGTCGCGTTGAAAAGAGAAAAAGGGTTGAGAGGAAAAACTTCCTTGCCCAAAATTGTTGGAAGGTCTAGGGAAAATGGGCGCTTCGGAGTCTGGAAACTCAAGACGTCAAGTGGACAAGAAAAGGCAAGCTGTAAAAAAAAAAAAAGAACGTGGAAAAGACTTCCACCTGGAAACTGGGTCCAGCAGCTGCGAAGGGAAAATTTTACAGAAAAGGGATAGAAAAGGAAACCCATCAAAAGTTCTGTTTTGAAAAAGAACCGAACACCGGGGGGGGGAAGAAGAAAAGGTCCCTAGGAGGGAAAAAACCGAAAACAAGGGGGAACGAATAAAGGGGGGGTGAAAAATGCGCGAACCCGACTTAGAAGAAAACGTAAAAAGATAAATTTCCGTCAAAAAAAAGGAACGCCCAGGGCAGAAGATCGAGGGGGAAAAAAAAAAAAAAAACCGAAGGAACGTAGCCAAGAATACATCTGATGGCCATCGGGAAAAGGGGGTCGGATCTAGCAAAAAAAAAGGGAAAGTAACAGACCCGAAAAAGACAGAGATGGGGACCTCCAAAAAAGAGGAAAAGCAAAAAATTGAAGAGTTAAGAATTATTAAAGGGCGTCATCGGGGGAAAAAAAGACGAGCCAGTCATGTCAACAAAAAACGACCAAACGGTTGACTGGGAAAAGACGTCCAGTTAAAAACAACCCACCCGATGGTTTTGGGTCAAGGGAGTTCAGGAGAAATAAGGGGTGAACTTGGTCCGCCGGGCGAAGAAAACAAAAGAAGAAGGGGCCCAACCAAAAGCGAAACAAACATGCAAAAAAAAAAAGGGGGTCCTAAGAAGCAAAATACGGGGTCAAGGAATGAACAGAATCCTGGGGAGAAAAAGACGTTGAGGGGGGTTAGAAAGCCGGAAAAGAAAAAGGGGAAGAAAGAAAAAGTGGTTTTTAATACCAGCGACCCATCATCAGCAGAGTGTCAAAAGGCCCAAGCGCCCGAGGGTGAAGAAAAGGGAAAAAAAGAGGGCAAATTTTTTTTCCTCGATCCCGGAACAGAGCAAAAGAAGTGATAAACAGAATGTAAAAAGGACTCCATGACGGAGAGTTAAAAGGGGGAGGGGAAAGGAAAGGAAAAGGGGACCTCGAAGTTCATCTCACAAACAAGAAAAAGGGGAAGGCCAAAGATAGTCCGAGGACAGTAAAATTCACTCGGAAATAGGGTAAAAAGGGGAGTGGAAAAGGGGGGGAGTGAAAAAAAATATCTGTGAAACTTGTAAGTATCTTGTATGGGGGAGGTGTCAGGGAAAAAGAGGCAACGAACCTACAAAGTTCATTGTCGATACCACCTTTTGACACCAGTATTAGGGGAAGGATTTCGGGAAAGGTGGACGGGGGAGGCTGGAAAAAACCTGTAGGAAACCTTAAAAGAGAACAAAAATCAATTACCTGGGTGGGACCAACCGCTCTCAAGGAGAATAGAAAATGAACTCGTGAGGGGGGGTGGGGCCTGGCCGAGAGAAAAAAGTGAAAGGGGTTATGGAATTTGCCGGCCTATCCGGCCATAGTTTCCTGCACGGGGGGGGAAAAAAAAGGTTCCCAAAAATCAAGAAAAGACAGAAAATTCAATGGGATCGGGGGGGGGGGGGGAGGGACACGGGGAGAGATCGGCAAACTGACAACCGGTTCAAGGGAGGGGTTGTGTTTGACCTGATTGCTTCGATATTTGCCGAGGGGCAAAAAAAAAAATGGAAAAAAGAAACTTCAAGAGGGAAGTCAGAGAAACACTGGATTCCAGTCATAATCAGGGGGGAAAAAAAAACGCAGGGAGGAGGAACCGAGGCGCTGTAAAGCATCGCCCCCACCAAGGCAAAACGAGAAAGGGACAATCACAAAAGGTGGGTAAGAAGGAACAGGGTTGAGTACCCCCTGAAAGATCGCAAAGGCGGGGGTTTATAGTAAAAAAGCCGGACACAGATGGCCGGTAGACGAGCTATTTTTTGTCCATTTGTAGGCAAAGGGAATTCAAAAGTTAAAAAAACTTGGGGGAAACAAAATTCGGGGGGCAAGGATTTGGATGTGTACTGAAACCCGGGAAGGGAAAATGAGGACGTCGCAGCGGCCAGAGGGGGGAATCCTTTCGAGAATTCCCCCTGGAAGAACAAGTGAAATCCGCGGAAACACAAAAAAAAAGTCGTGCTTAGGGACCGTGCTTGAGTTTCAGACAGAAAGAAAAACCTCCTCGAGCCATTTTCGCGGCGGGGGGGAACAACTCGATAAAAATAGGATTAAAAAAAATGAAAAAAAAACGGGGTGAAAAATTCAACAACAACGAGGGATGACGGTTTCATAAAGGAAAGATACCAGCAAGGGGAGGCCGGGAAAAGCCTGAATGCCGGGGTTTAGCCTGGGAAAAGGCAAAAAAAAAAGGGACGTGAAAAAACGAAAAAAAAAAAAAAGTGGGGGGTTTGGCGCACATCAATGGGGGGGGGAGCCATGGAAAGGGGGGGTGGCAACAAAGTTTGTGTCGCAAAGGATCTTCTCAAACACAATTTGAGAAAAAAGAAAAACTTGCGACACAACTGGGTCCCACTCTGAGCCTCAAGGAGTTATGCCGCCCCAACGGAGCGGGCGGCGGCAAGGGGGCCAAGTTGCTTTGGGGGCAGGACAATCACAGAGGCCTGAGCAGGAACCAAAAGATTTATTAGCACGCCTTCACAACAAAGGGGGAAACGCGATGCGGGCAATCCCGAGGGCCCAACGCCGCAACAATGTTGAAAAAGGAGTGGGAGGATCGTCCGAGAACACCCAGCGGGGTCCCCGGGTCAAGTTGGAAGGAAACAGCAAGAGACGTAGTCGACCCTGGGAATTCGCAGAAGGTCCCGCCAGAAAGATGAAAGACGTCAAGAGGAAGTGGAAAGACATCAAAAATCGGGCAGTGGAGAAAGCCGACACCCGTGGATCACGTTTGGGTTCGAGGGGGGAATGGGAAAGGAAGAAAACTTGTTAGAACCTTACAAGGTGAAAGAGACGCTAACCCAACATTCTGAGCCAGTTAAAGGGGGAACCTATAATTGGGGCCAATCAGCCTGGACGATGGGGACTACAGAACGAGACAAACCTGGCGTACTTGAATGAAATAGGGAATTGGGAAGTTGGGAAACGCTGCGGCAGTGGCTCCAAGGGTATGGGAAGATATTGGTGGGGAACCTCCAGGTTCTGGGAAAGAAAATCCTCTTGAAATCCTTTAAGAAAGTTCGTGAAGGGGCACAGGGTCGAAATTAGGAAACGTGTCCGGGGCAATAATGAAAGGGCATGAAAAAATAATGGAACCTGGACATCTGGGGAGGAGACTCGCTAAAATTCAATAACAAAAAAACAACTCTTCTTCCTATGGAAAAAAAAATTCGAAAACCTGGTCGAACAATCGGGACGGCCTAGATCAGAAAGGAGGGACTAAAAAATGAAGACCACGCCGAACTTACCAAATAAACGAGGGTTAAGCTCGGCAATGGGGAACCCATTACGATTTAAAAACATTGCAAAAAAATTCCGGGGAAAATGGGTAAATATATGGCAGCCTTTCCAACAGTGGGGGATCCAGGTCCGCGCCCAAAAAGAAAGAACCCAGGGCAAAGAAAATCAATCAGGCGGCAAAGAAAACGACCTTAAGAGTCAAGGTTTTCAGGCTTGTTGGTCCGGCAATGAACCACTATCCTTACAGAAGAAGTTAAAAAAAAGATGTGGAAATTAAAAGAAAACAAAGGGGAGAACCCTTATTTTGCAACACAAAGCAAACGAGTATAGT
>Ga0179593_1331635_pt1 | contig 21329 bp, 23 predicted proteins | sample CZODoug2_1_08_16_FD_185931 | JGI IMG/M metagenome (GOLD analysis project Ga0179593, IMG submission 185931) | Vadose zone soil fungal communities from Angelo Coast Range Reserve, California, USA - CZODoug2_1_08_16fungal (PacBio error correction) | ecosystem: Environmental > Terrestrial > Soil >...
GAAGTCAGGGCCACGTCAAGCGGGTTAAAGGTCGACGAGGGCCCAGCGCGGCATCTTGTCAGGGGGGTGTGCCATGGCGTGTCGCCGGGTCGGCATAAACCGCACTCGATCGACCAGGGGGTACGGTACTCTTGGGAGGATTAAAAGTTGAAGGGGAGAACTGGGGGAGTGTACAATCTCAGGATTGGAACACGAGACCCTCATAAATCGTCAAACCTGCAGCCCCAGTAGAAGGCCCAAGGCGAAGAAAATAACCAACCGAACGCGAGGGCGGGGGATACCAACCAACTCTAAGACGACAAAGACAGGACTGTAACTAAGGCGGCATGGGGCGATTAGAGACACTGGGGACACTGGGGAGCTCTAAGGCACCCGGGGCATAGCAAAAAAAAAAAACGGGTCGAATCTCCAGACATGGCAGATGTTCTGGGGCTGAAACGGGCAGGACCGCCTACGACGCATTCCTCCAAAAAACCGGGGCACCTTCATTAAAAAAAGGGACGAGCTGCCAGGACTTTTAACGTGCGGTGCTGGTGAAGTCTGATAGGCCTTCTCGATCACACTGGATAGTTCTTTACCCATCGCCGGAAAACCATGGGGTCTCAACCTGTAAACAGGGGGAAAAACTCTAAACTTTGAACTAAGGACTAGGCAGGATATGGGAGGTGGGGCGCACGACCGGCTGCGGGGTGTATTTTATTAAACTTTCGATTAGGCAGGTGATACGGGAAAGTAGAGGGAGGACAAAGATAGCCTATTTCAGGGGGCTGTTCACTAGCGGTCCAAAGGAGAGGATCTTCTCAGTCCACAACGAATCGTGGGCGCTTCCTGGGGCGCGAGACACGCCTGACAAAGTTTCGACGAACGGCGGGAAGAATAATACTCGCTTGACTCAGGAACCTAAAAACACCCACTGGTCTTTGGTTAAAAAGCGTCCGTGTAGCGCGACCAAAAAGAGGGGAAAAGGGACGACTAAACGCCTATATTAAGCTGGGAATCCGCCCGCCGGAACGTGAAAAAAACGGAAAACTAGGGGAACCTGATGGGATTTTTCCGATCCCAATCAGACCGGGGCAGTACTAGGAAGGGGCTCAGAACGCGAAATGTGATGCCGAGGAAACCAGTCCTAGTCGGTGTCTAAGGTCAGTGCCTGGTCTGCGGACAAATAAAAGATCACGGGGGGGTTTCGCGCGAAACCAGGCGTCCGCAAATTCACTCAAGATACAGTATCGGATCCGTAAAAAGGGGGGCTTCGCAACGGGACCGAGGTCAATGGAGTTTTGGATATAGGCAAGTTTAAAAAATCTTGAACGGTGAAAGGGTTCGGAAAAAAGGCCCAGCATGTTCCAAATCGATCACTCCTTCTCCACGGGGAGTCTTCGAAGGGACGAAAAAAAAACCAAGGGGTTCAAACTCCGTCGGAGATGGGAGAATCTCACCTACCCTCCCTATTACGCGTTATTTCAATTACATAGGGAATAAGTGTAAGAAAGACGTGGACGCGGGGACGTGAAGGACGTCGCCATATCACTAATGTCAACAAGAATACGGTCGGCTAATAAAAAAAACCTTGTGTCAAGACACGACAACTCCATCAAAAAATAACACTACGAGATCGAACATCACGGGGGGGGAGGAACCTGGTGAAGAACCTTGGGCGTTCTGAAAGGGAACCGGTACCACTACCAGAGTTTGCAAAAAAACTCCTCCCTAAAAGAAACCAGACTAAACCGACAGGAATACAGTCGAATATGGCGGTGAAAAGGGCACTCTACGAATCAAAGGTTACTCAATTGCCTAAAAAAGGAAGATTGTCCTCAACACTAAAAGACTGACGAAGGGATCGCGCAGGACACGGTGCTCATACCACAGATCCTCCCTGACTAAGAGAAGCATGAAGATCAGGGGGAGAAAGGTGCTCAATTAGAAAAGGGAAAAAAAACTGGGGTAGGCCACGCTGGACAAGCACCATTCACAGCTATACGAACGGACAGGGAAAGCACAGAGAAAGAAAAGTGGGACTCCTGATCGAAAAAGCCGACGGGAAGTGGGGGGGGGGGCCCGCATACACTCGACACTATCCGCTTGGGAATACCGAGTCCGCTCCGACGGTTGAGCTGTGCAATAGGGGCCCCTGCCACCATCAAGAAGAGGGGAGAAAAAAAAAAAAACTAAGAGATAGACATCATTCTCCAAAGGAGACTGGGAGGACGCCCCAACGCCTCCCCATGAGGGGGCCCCGCTTCGAAGGCGACTAAAAGACACTTATTAAAACCGCTCCTGAATGGGGAGGTAGGAGGATCTCAAAGGGAAAAAAAAACCAAACCCAGGGGACTCCCTCTATTGGAGCACTACAGGGAATCGAAGGGCTGGGCGGAAGCTGGGTGCGAACGAAGGGGTAAGGCGCTAAGCTTTCACAATGGACAAATCAGGGGGAGTGAAGAGGGCCGAAAACCAAGCAAGGGGGGGGGACCCAGTGGAAGGTTACTCAAAGTTGTGAAGGAGCCTCAAAAACGGCGGCGAGCATATTTTACCTTGAACGATTGAGATAGGGAGAAAATTGGGGGGTCCTCACCGTAACAACCAAAACATAGGAAAAAAACGAGCGAGGGCAACCTTCCTGAACTCACCAGAAGAGAAGGCATACAAGTATCAGCCTCACATCGGACAAAAAAAGACTGCCAGGGCCTGGCAACGGGGAGCGCGAATAACATCTGAGAGCAGGATAGTTCTAATAAGTGGCCGGCATGCAAAAAAAGGCAATTAAGGCGCAAGGAATCAGGGTGAGCAGGGGGTCTAAATCGCTGCCAAAAAGGGGGGGGGGGACACCACCAAACAAAAGGACTGGGGGACGAAACGAAAGTCTTTTTGACTCCTGACGTTAGGGAGGAAAGAGACAAAGACAAAAAAAGAAAAATGAACAAAAGCTTACACCTAAAGGAAGCGACAAACAGAAAAAGGGGTGCGCGTCAAGTCGAAGATGACGGTGGGAAAAAAGAGCCGCCTACCGGGGAAAAAGTTCGAAGGCTCCAGGCGAGCACTCAGAAGATTCACGTCAGAACTTAAAAAAGACTAACTGGAACGACCAGGAAACTGAGATCTCTGGGTCTAAAAAAAGTGGATCTAAAGAAAAAAATCGAGACTCAACAACAAAACGCACAACGGGGAGAGGGGAGGGAAAGGGAAAAGAGGATCGCCTTAATAAAAGAGGAGCCTCCGGCGCAGTCCCAACGTCGGAAGGTGGCCGAACAGACAAGGGCGACGAAAGGTCAGCTCCAGGGGAGGAAAGGAAAGTTAAGGGCGGGGGCAGGACCATTGATTAACGTTATCTCGAGAAGATGGGAAGAACGTTGATAACATGCTGGTTTCACATAACAGTCTTCAGAGGGCGGGACACTGGTCGTGTTTATAGAGACCGCTCCCGAAGGGCAGGATGGGTCAACAAAAAATCGTCGGGAGTGCACCACCAATTGGGGGGGTTGGGGGGGGGGTGGGAACCCAAAAAAGGGACGCGGCTACTCTCACACCCGCTTCGATGAAAAAAATTGGACATAGGGGACATTCCCCTTGTGCCAAGACACAGAGGGGGCCAAGCATGTGCGACGAAGCATGATGGTGGAAAAAATAGAAAGCAACGAAGCTCATTCCATCTCTTGAAAATCCGAGGGAAGTTGGAATTCACCCCAACCAAAAGGTAGAGGGGGTCACGAGGCCTCGGATGCCAAGTGCTTTACAAGGAGACAGGGGGTTGGGACCCCCTTCGAACCAAAACATAGAGGCAAAATCGACGGCCCCCATCAAAAAAGAAGGGTGGTAGAGAGCGCTTGAGCGGGGGGGGGTCACAAACCCAGGGGGGGGGTAGACTGGAAAGCAACGAACCCTGGGGGAACCTGTAGCGAAAATGTCCTAAAATTCTCACACTGGGGGGGTCTCGAGAAACGGAGGCGTGGCCAACCGGTGGCGAGCTGTGGGGGGGTCGAGACTGAGGCATAAAAAGCCACCAGAACAAAAACAGATAACGAAACTCGCAACTGTGGGGGGGCCCACGGGTCTCCTTCACGATCCCGTCCTATGAGGGGCAGTGGCCGAAAAGCAGATCAAGATATGGAGCTGAATCAGATGCTGCTGAACCGAGAAGTGGCCGGGGGTCAAATAAGGGCACCTGGTTGACGTCGTGCCACTCCTCCAAACGGAAAAAAAGAAAAAAAAAAGGGAAGAAAACTCTGACTGCGTCTTCGAGGGCAAGACGGGTCAAAAAAAGAATATGAACGATTAGACCTGAAAAGGTCAGGCGGGGAGGGACACTGGGCGCTCTGGATAAAGGGGGAGCAGACGGTGGGCCGCCTCCGAGTGACAACTCGTGTAACCATGATCAAGGAGACAACCGCTTCGAGGCGGAGGCTTGTCTTCGTCGGGCTTTCTAGCAAAAAGGACGAGCACAGACACAACCACTAAGGCTCCGTCGCAAGTTGGGGATCCGGGAAAAGATCACGGGCTCCCATTGGTCTTCAAAAAAGCCCTATGAGCACGGGGGAATTGCGTGGATTCTGGGGGATCAAAAAAAAAAGACCACTCCCGAGTGAGACTAATGATTGAGAGAGAAAGGGGCTATTATAAGGTCTTCAACAAAAGAAGGCGAGGTCTTTTGTGCGTCAAAAACCCTGGAAGAGAAGGAGGGAACAAAAACTGCGCCGAGAAATTCGTGGGGGGCCTTTTTGGAGGAAGCATCAGTCTTGCGGATGTTGCACAAAAAAACAACATTGACCTCCAGTGGCCAATTCTACTTGCTCGGGCGAGCGTCCAAAAAAGTAGCCCGCGCCAGGGTTGCCCACACTCCGGGCAATCCGAATGATAACGGGCAAAGCGTGGCTTAAGTCGAGAAAAAAAAAAAAAATTAAATCAACCGCTCCCAACCAGGGGAAAATCCCGGGTTGTTTGGAAAGGGGCGTCAGGAATCCTTCCAATTCTCTTCACTGGAAGGGGAGAGAAAGGGTCGCATGATGCAGGCAAAACGCACTCCATCTCAACTGACCGACCAGACTCCGCCATGAAAGGAATGGAACCCGCGGGGGCGGCCAAGCCAACGAGGAGATCACTCGGACTACGCAGGGGAAAAGAAAAAGAGCAGGCCCGGAAGCAGGGAGGCCTGATCACGCCAAAAAAAAAGGGACACGTAGGGTAGACAAGAAGGAGACTGTGGGGGGCGGACCTCCCTCATCAGTAGGAGAAGGGGAAAAAACATCATATACAAGATGAGGGGAAAACCTCAAAACAGGCCGGTGCTCGTGGAAGGACACGCAAACTCAGGGGGCAAAACCTAAAAAGTGGGCCTCTCAATCAGTCGTAGCAATAGGGGGAAAACCAATCCAAAACCCTGACCAAGCCGCCGGATAGTCTTTGAAAAAATCAAATGGGTGTAACTTTATCCGTTGGATCAACGGAGGAACAAGCCACTGGCTTGAGGAAAAAAAATAGAGCTGGAAATCACGCCAGAATAGAACCAAGGGCACAAACTCCGAAAAAAAAATCACGAAAAAAAAAACAAAAAAAACCACTCATAGAGACAGGAAAAAAAAAATGGGGTATGGGGGAGAAAACGAATCACCAGCCATCATCGCCGGGCATAACCCCAAAGCAAAAACTAAAAAAGAAAAAAAAGGGTTTGTTAAACTCAAATCGAACGAATCAGAAACCAAATGCTCTCGTACCTCTAGACAGCAACACGGTCCGTCCGCCACGACCGCCCGCCTCTTGGGGAAAAAGCCCCTCGTCGGAGGTGCACTTAACCCACCTGGAATCAACTCAGAAGGACATTTGCGTGCACCCAGGTCCATGTTATTCTGTCAATCGCGAAAAAACCCCCCCGGGACTTAATTTGAGACATGCCGGAAAGGTGGTGGCTCAGATTACTCGTTACAGTAAGGTCTATGGAAGGAGGGTCTTTTTCCTCGACTGCCGAAAAAAGAAACTGAAATGGGGGGCCCGGAGAGCACGGGAGGCCTCGGGTGGACCTCTCGCTACAAAAAACGTGGCCCCACAGAACGGGCGCGGAGGTGAGTGGGTCCGAAAAAAGCCAGGTCTGGGAAAAAAGTTTGGGGTCCAATCGTTGGGGGTGTCATCTGAAGGGTCTTGGGTTTGAAAGGGGGGGAAAGTATGGAGAGCCGGTGGTCAGAACCCGAAGTGGGGGTCCTCAAAAAGAAATACAGGTACGGTCAATATCGGGGGCAAAAGACATACGATCTTCGACCTGGCCAGAAGGAAAGGAAGTTGAAGTGACCGGTCCGGGGGGGTAGTGAGCAGAGGGAGTGGGGGAGGGTAGTGAAGGAAATGGGGCTGGTTCAGGAAGTATGCTGAGATCGAAGACCTTTTGCAAGAACCCCCCGTGTGCGAATAGGCACGGTAGGTGAATGGAAGGGGGGCGGGTCCAGAGATGTAAAGGAGGCCATGCATGTACAAGAAGTAGGGTTGTAGAGAAGGAAAGGGTAAAATGTGTGGGGGGGGAGTAGGGGGATCGGAAATCCTAGATCCGGTTGTGCACAGTCCAGAAGGGGATGAATTTATACGCTGGGAAAACTGACGGGAGGCTACGGGCACAGCTTGAACATAAAAATTGAAGAACCGGGGGGGGGGGGTGTGGTATGGAGGGCTCATCGGTCAACTGGGAATTGTGTTGAAAAAGGAAGTGGTAACATCCTCAGCCACTAACTGTATAACGTCAGCAAGATGAAACAGAGAGGTATGAGTTGAGGAGGATGGGCCCACAACATCAAAAACACACAGGGTCGAAAGACTTTGGGCCGTTCGAAGGTAAGCTCAGGCATGGGTCGAAACGTGGGTCTGTTGTACTTTTTAAAGAGGTAGGCCAAAAGCATACGGAAGGGGGGAACAAAGAGACAACTGGTAACGCAAAAGGGGCTGCGGTAGGACCTCCGGGAAACTCCAATCCCTCAGCTTGGGAGTGGGTAACAGGGGACAAACACTGCAACACTCTATCCAAACCAAGGAAAGAGAATAGAGGTCTCCAGTACTACGTGGCACTGGGTGGGGATGGTGGGCGAGTCTTAAGGAGACACCAGGAGGAAGAAACATCGCAGGGAGCCGTAGCGAAAGAAGGTGGGCAAAAACAGAGGCAGGGCCTCGATGGGATACAAGGGAGGGCCGGAAAGGTACAAAAAAAAGGACAAACAGGGCATACAGGCGAGACGGGGGCTCGTAACAAGAAGCAAAAAAAAAAAGGCAAACGGGTTAGGACCTAGCAACATCCATACTCGATTAGAGCCGAGCAGAAAATAAGGCGGGGAAGTGTGGGGAGTAACAAACTCGCCAATAAAAGAATGCATGACGCACAGACCCGGAAAATTACCAAAGAACACATGACTAGAAGAAAACCGAGAGGAATGTTTAAAAGGAATTTGGGTAATAAGGCCAAAAAACCAAAAACCAAACCCTACTCAGCGAGGGAGGGGGAAGCGGGGCAAAAAATGTCAAGGGGTTCCGATTGGGGCGGGAAGGGACGTAAAAGGCCGTCCAGAGAAGGAAACATTCATAAGAATTGACTGCAAAAAAAAAAACAAAAAGATGGGGGGGTGAGGGGAAAAAAAAATCATGCATCACCAGAGAAAACAACCTGACTATAACCATTTGAAATTGGGAGAAGAACTATGAAAGAAGACCTGGGAAAAGATGTTGTGGTGTTGTGGGCCTGTGGGGTGGGCCCCAAGGGGTTAGTTGTGACGAAAAGTGTGCGCCCGAGCGGGACGTTATGGGTTTTTAAAAAAGGGGGTCCGTGGGCCACTGAAGCCCATCACGTTTAAACGGCTGCAGAATGCACACCAAAAACCTCTTTGGAAAGCAAGACAACTGGCCCCGCCCTCGACCCGCTGGCGGAAAGAAAGCTCCTCCTTCACATCACAGGAGGTGGCAGCTGGATAAGGCTTGAGTGGTAAAAAGACCACTAAAACCTCGCGAGAAAGAGAGAAAAAGCAAAAAGTCTGTGAACAAGCCGCAGAAAACAACGGCAGAGGGGAAGGGGAGGGAAGAAGAACAAGGCACGGGAGAACCACGTGTCCAATTGGGGGGGGAGTGTCGAGGTACAGATCAACACGAGCCTGACGCAAATATAAAAGCGTCAATCGGGCTTTCCAAAAGACAAGGCCCGCCTTTAAAGGGAAAGGACCGAAAATTCGACAATTCGAAGGAAAAAAAGAGGGGGGGAAGGAAAAAGCGGGGAAGGGGTGGGGCCCGGTGGACACGGCCAAGGGAAGGTTTGGGAGAGGGGAAGGCATGCGAGCACTCACAAAAAGAGGAGAAGTGACTAATCAAAAAACCCTGGTACTGGGGGGGGGCCTGTGCAAAAAACAACGAAAAAAAAAGGTAATAACAAAAAAAAAAAATACTGTCGCGTAGAGAATTTTTAAACAAACAAAAGCAATTACGAAAAAGCAAAGAATCGGCGAATAGGCGGCCGCCGAGGAGGGGTCAACTGGGCTGATCCTGGGGTTTCCGGTGGAAGAGCATCAACCGGCGCTCTGCGACGTGCCGCCATTGTAGAAAAGAAGACAGTAATCCAGGTGACCGCAACTGGGACCAGTCAAGCATTGGTGTGTGGGAGTAGGAGAAAAAATCTCGTCACAAACAAAAAAAAAAGGGGGGGGTGAAAAAGGACAAGGGGAAGGAGAGATCTCGCATGAAACCCGACTGAAAAAAAGAAAAAACTGTCAAAAGCAAGACAGATCAGGGGGTGAGCCGTGGGGGGGGGGGGAGAGCCGGTGAAACGCCTTTAATCCTGAGAGGAGGGGGGGATCAGTCAAGGGGACTGCGTTACGATGGCAAAAGAACGAGGCCAGGCGAAAATTGTTGGGGGTACACGACAACAAAGATGAGGGGGGGACTGGGAATAGTTATTCTCTAGGGGGAGGATATTGAAAACAGCGGTGCCACCGTGGAAAAAATGACCTGAGGGGGTTGGGAAACTAGGCATAGGTGCTAAATCGGGGCAACGGCCGAGGGGAGCGTGAGGAGTGTAAATCTGCGTCTAGGGGGAAACTAAGTCGCTCACGCATGGCCCTAGTGAACCCTAAACAACTGGGGGTCGAAAAGCCAAGGGGGGGGGGACAAGGGATAGGTCCTTCCCGGGAAAGAACAGAGAAAGCACAGGTCCTGGCGTGGTTCTCTTGGGGGGATATTGAGGGTCAAAAAAAAAAAAAAGCCCGCGGTTCCGCAACGAGTAGGGGGTCACTTACTGGAAGATAATAGTCAGGAGGGGATGTTCCGGGGGGGGAGGGGGTGAGAAATCTTCAAAAAATGGTAAGAAAAATCGAAAAGACCGTATAGTGTAGGAAGGGGACAGTCGTCTCATCGCTGACTCATTTTTATGTCAGAGGGGGGGGGGGGGGGCGAGTAGGAAATAGACAGCCGAAGTCCTAAGTAAAAGGGACCCACACAAAAAAGAAAAAAAGTGAAATCCTTGAGAAAATTGTACGGACAGGTCTAATATTGAACAAGAGGGGACAGGTAAAATCACCCGAAAAAGATTAGGGGGGGGGGGTGTGGGGGTGGGAAGACTAATCGTTCTAAACCTCCCGGAGCGGGGGACGTAGAGGGACATGGGGCACCCTAGAAGGGAAGCACACGGGGATGGGGGTACTGGGAACGGTAAAAGAAAATTTTAGATCGGAGGGTGGTTGCTGGGAGTCTAGGGATTTGCAGTTGATAGGGGGAGGGGGGGGGCATGAGAGGAAGGCCGAGCAGTACTGGGGGCAGAGGGGCCGCAAGGGGGGGGGGGGCGGGGGGGAACCGCGGGGCGACTACTGGACAATGAGAGGGACCGGCGATCAGAGATGCTCGGGGAGATGGACGAAACGATGCAACACCAATACCACGGGGAAACGGGGTGTGGGAAGGGGCCGAAGGGTACGTAAGAGGAGGATGCATGGCGTGAAAAGAAAAAAAAGATGGCGGAGTTGGGACCGCGGGGGGGGGGGAATGGCCATCATGGGGGGGATCGGGGTGTGAAAACAAGAAGCGGGGACCAGATCAATGGGGGAGAGTGGAAAAAAGAACATGGTAAAAGGCCATAAGGGGTACGACCCAGAAAAAACGGGAGTGGAAGAAAACAGCAAACGGGGGGGGATTTGGAGAGAGGAACTAAAAGGTTGGGGTGCCTACTCATGTTTCTTCAAATTCAGGCTGGTCTGACCGTCAACATGCTGACGGTGGATTAGAACTGTGGGGTGGCTTTGGGGGAGTGGACCATGAGAGTCAACTAAAGGAAGCGTCAGGGGGGCGAAAAAAGGACTGCCGAAAAAAGTCATTGTGGATAGCTGTGGGGACTGATGAAATCCACTAGGGGGGGTCCCAATCAGAGATGGGAAGGGGGCGGCTTCGTAGATTGGGTGGTGTTCAAACCTAAAAAAAAGAAAATGCGCCGTTCGGGAAAAGAAACTGCCGAAAACACACGGGGAAGTGGTAGGGGGAGGAAAAAAGGGGCTTCGTACGGAATTGTCAAACGGGGGAGGCACGGTCGGCGGCACCAAAAAAATTGGGGAAACAACTAGCAAATGAACCTCAACCCCACAACTTCCGAAGACCCACAATCACCTTCGGGGCCCAAGGATGGACACAGCACTCCGGGGCATTACGGACAAAAAATCAGAAAAGCACGGGGATACAAGTGATCGGCAGTTGGGGGAAAAGTTTTGCTCAGGACGGGCAAAAAGATCTTCCCCTGCGAGCAAAACGAAGGGGGGGGAAGGGAGGTTGCGGCGGCCGAGAAGTACCACCACTACGCCAACTAAAAAAAAAAGCTCCCGTATCGCGAGCAAAAGGGAGCGGGGAGCCAAAGAGTCGGGCACACTGGAGAGCTCTCGAAGACTATTGGGGTACCGCAAACGCAGAAAACTTACAGAAAACCAGGTGGGTTCAAGTTTTCGATGATTTGGCTAGAACGAGTGGGCAGGGGGAGCACAATTCAAAAAAAAAAGGCACAGAGTTCCCTGTGGGGGGAGGCTCCGGCGAGGAAAGCAAGGAGCGCTAGAGGGCAAAAACACTGAGGGGGATGGCCTTGGAGGGGACTAACAACGGCGGGGACTGAGCGTTCTCCAAACCACACCCCGGGGGGGTCGCAGAACTTGGGTGGATTCAACGAACCAAAACGTGGATGGGAACCGGGGGTTTGGCGGAGCAAAGGGGAGCAAAAAAAGAATCCGAGGCATCACTCATAAAACCTGGCGGTAAAGTCCAGTAGGCAACAGACTACAAGAAAAACATGACAAGTCATAAAAATCAGCAGCAGAGCGTAATCTGGGAAACGGGCCAAATGCCCAGGCGTGAAAAGGGGCCTCCGGAACAAGGGCTCTAGCACCCGAATAGCCCCCCGAAGTAATGAGCTCAGGAAGGGAAAGGAGGAGAAGCGCCTAAGAATCCTGGTCTGCGTACAAAAGGGAAGGGGGACTGAGACTCCCGTAACTAGCGGGGGGGGGTTAGCGAGCAAAGAGAGAGAGGAAAGTCTTCCGAGACAAAAAAAGTAACTGAAAAAATACCTCAACGGCGCCAGGGAAAAACCGCGGAATGCACCTGGGGTTTGGAGGGGAAGGGGGGGGGGGCGGGGGAAGTATGGCAAAACGGGTTAGGCTCAAAAAGTCAACAAGTAGCGGACCAAAGAGAGGGATCCTCCTAAGTTTATCGTGAGAAGGGAATAACTACAGCTGAAAAATAGGGGGGGGAAAAAAAATGTTGGTAAGGAGAAACAGAACGACCAAAAGGGAATAAGGGAACGGGTTTCAGAGACGACCTTGGGAAACAGTACTCTGACGGTCGACTGGGGCGATCAACTTCAACGAGATAGACACCAACTCAAGAGGTCCGGGGGAGGAGGCTTTTGACCAGACACCTGTAATATAAGATAAAAACTCACCAGACTTACGCAGAAGGATGGAGAGCAGGGAAAGAAGGACAGGCCACTACCGATAGTGGGTTTTAAATCACCCCAGGGAAAAAATAGCCACGAAGCAACCGACATACATTCGGGGGAGTGACCAAAGAAGAAAGAAAAACGGAGCCATACGGAGTTCGAGGAACCGCAGGGGAGCGAAAGTACTGCAGGGTAAGAGCGTCCGCGGTTCAGAAAGGAGGCCCAGAAGAACTCCCTCCGGGCACAAGGAGACAAAGAAAAAAAAATAAAAAAGGAAGGGAGGAAAAAAAGGACCACGATGTCTAGCCTCTAGGCCCATTGAAAGGAAAAGACGACCTGAATGGGGAGCAATGAGCGCACGGGTCCCTCTAAGGGCCGCAGAAAAATAAACGACGGGAAGGAAAGGGGAGGTGCTCCAGAGTTACTCGAGGGGGAAAGCCAAGAAGGAAACGGGACGGAAAGGACCAATTATACCAAAAGCGCAGGCGAGTGATCGGGCCCTAGAGAAGGGGAAGACTCTCGGGCTCAACTCCTATCATCGAGAGGACGAAGAAAACCAAGAAGGGTCCAAAGAAGAATAAAACCATAGACTATGCTCAAGAGAGCCAACAAACCGGGGAGTAAGAAAAGGGGGGGCCAACCGAAAGACCTCAAATCAGGGGGGGGGGGGGCGGGAAATTAAAAAGTGGTCACGACAGGGGGCGTCGACGCTGTCAACCTGGGGGGAAAAGAAGCGAAAACAAAACCCATCGGTGACAGCGTTGACGCGAAAAGGAAACAGCCCTGGGCCGACTAAGATCAAAAAAAAGGAGGAGGAAATCCGCGTTAAAAAAACCTCTGGGAAAAATCAAAGGGGGGCGAACGCGGTTCGATGGTAAAAGAACGGAACAAGGGGGGGGCCTAAAATGCCGCAACCTGCACGAGAAAGGCTCAATCTAAAAGATACCAGGGGGAGGGTCGACGTATAAATCCAACTATACAAACCCACCGAAAGTCCATACAGGTTCTTTGGGGAACGGCTTGGCTAAAAATGGCTACCTAAGGGAAAGAAACCTAATCGACAAAAAAAGCGAGAATGGAAAGATGCGCTGGCCCGAGACCTTTAGGGAATGAGGGGAAAGTGCATCTTGTGAATCCGGGCTCAATAAAAAGCGGGCCAGGTGGGGGGTTTACCCGGAAAACAAACAAAAAGGGTGGACGAGGCAAAAAAGAAACCCAAACACAGAATCGGGGTTTAACGTAGAACGCCTGAGCTGGGCTCCTCCCCCACAGAAAGAAAAAAAAAGGAAACAGATGAAAAAGGGAAAAAGTTACGGCGGGTGGCACACAGATGGAGGACAATTGGGGTGGTCGAGATCGTCCTAGCTTAAAGCGTGAAGACCACGTGAAAAGAAAAGAGCCTTGACCCGACTACAAGCCGAAAAAAAAACGCGCGACGCTTCAGTACTACCTGGCACTGGGCAGGAAATTCTGGAAAAAAAAGGGGGAAAAAAAAAAAAAAAACTTGAGACTAGAAATAACGGAACTTGTTGGAAACGCCGTCATCCTGCTCAAACAGACACAAAAAGTGATGGAAGGGAGCGCTGGGGGGATAAACTAAAAAAACGCGCGGAGGGCATCGGCCAAGGGAGACAAATTTCCTGAGCAAAAAATTCAAACGACAGAAGGGCAATAGCGGACTTTCGGATCAACCAGCAAAAAAAACGCCCTCAGAAAATCGGGACACATGAGGGAAAAGTACGAGAGACGACGAAAATCTAACCAGAAAAAATTTGGGGGTATCCCCATCTGGGGGGAAGCACTGGGGAAAGGAGATTCGGGGGTAAAAAAGGGGGGAGTTTTATATCGAAAAAAAAGACCATGGGCAGGAAAAGAAAGTAAACCCTAACGGGGGTCCTAAAAAAAAATGCACAGTTTTTTTGGTGTGTGGGTTTGTGTTTTGGGGGCCACGACCAAACCTCTGAAAAAAGTAAAACCAGAATCCTCGGAAGTTCTCTAAAGAGGGGAGTCACGACGGCGGACTTGGCCAGTCAAAAAAAAAAAAACCATTCTGGACGAAAGGAGGAGATAAAAATGGGGGTATGAGATAACCTCCCTTGGGGAACGCAGCCGGGGGTAAAGGAAAACCGTAGGGCGTTCTGATCTATCAAAAGGTAGAGGTAGTGGAGGGGAAAAGGGAACGGAGCGCAGGGCACGTCAAAGAATAGCCGGGGGTTGATGGGGACTACAAAAACCTTAGCGCTAACAGAGGAATACGAAGGACAATCGAGTCCCAATCGAGGGAGTAAAAGCCGTTTGGGGGTATAGAACAGGACCGAAACCCAGACTCTCTAATAAAAAAAAGAGATTTCTGGCTTACAACTCATTGGGTGTCTTCCTGGGGGTCAGGAAAACAACAGAACTGGGGACGCCTGGGAAAAAAAGGACCTAGAAAAGAATGTGGAATGCTCAATCGAGGGAGAGTCTTGGATGGGATCCCATCAGTCCCGGGGCAATGATTGAAAAGGAGAAGCGGGAAATATAGGGAAAGTCCAAGACATATTACGGCTGCGTCTATCATGGTGTGATAGAGGTCAGGAAAAGAGGGGGAGGGGGGGGCGCCTAGCCGCTCCATCTCAAGAAAAAAAAAAGGTCGCAGTGCGAGAGTGAATCCCAAGGCAAACTTTCCGGAAGGGGAAAGGGGCGTGCACAGGATCTCCACATTAAAAAAACTGGAAAACGAAGCAAAACTGATGAGGAGTAGTCGGCACTCCATTTTAGGAGGACCGTCGACTCCACAATAAAAAACATCCGAGGGAAAAAAGCAGGGGGCAAAAGCTTGAGCTCGTAGAACTCGGGGTCAAAAAAAGGAAGGCCAGAACTTTCCTGCTTTATACTCCTAGTTAGTGGGGGGGGCACCGCGTCAGAGAATCGGATTCCGGAGGGGAATGTACGGTTGGCGGGCGGTAGTGGAAGCATCAGGTCGAAAAGCGCCAAAATCCCGTCAAAAAATAAAACGAAAAAAGAATGACTTTGGTCGAAGAGAATCGGGTGATTTCAAGCTCGCAGGGGAGCAGGTTGGGGGCAACCCAGCACAACCTCAACGTCGCAAATGAGCGTCTTGAGTCATTCGGGGGGACGGGACTTGCCCAACAAAAGGGAAGGTTGACATTGGGGTGGCTTTTTGAACCTGGGACGAGCCAGCATACCGAAAGGACCTACCGGGGTCTCGAAACCTGAAAGGGGTAGTTGAGCATTCGGGAGAATGGCCACCAGAATTCTATCTCTTAGGGGGCGACAGAGGAAAGGGGGTTGGGCAAGCTTATTTAAAACCTTGTCAGGAAACTTGGAAAACGCCAACAGGTAAAAAAAAAAAGGCGAATCGAAAAAACCCTTCGGAAGGTGGTCAGGAGAGGCGGGGACAAACAGGCAAGGAAAGGCAGCAGACATAAAGTTGTGGGGGGGCTCTAAGGGCTCCCAAAGTTTCGGAGTAGGATCTAAAGGGGGCCAAAAAAAAAGGCTATTGGAGATTCACAACCAGTACCACTGTCCGAGAAAACTTTCTAGAGGAGGCCCCACCGACTTCCATGGAAAAATCGAAATCTTTGGACAAAGTGGGGGAATATCCTAAAAGGGGTAATATCCATTCCGAGGTATGGAATAACATTACGTCACCGGTATCGCCTGGGGGGAGGGCTACCGGTCGCAAACTCGGGGTGGAGAGAACCGAAAAAAAGAACGAATTGGAAAAACGCAGGGGAAAGACAGCGACGGGCATGAGCGCGAGAACATAGAAAACGGAGAAAATCTAGCACGGGTGCTCAGGGGAATGCACAAGCACGGCCAGGGGGGTGGCAAAGGGATGAGAAAAACTGACGGGGCATGGGGGAGAAAAAAAAAAAGCAGAGACAGCGGCGTTCAAGAAAAAGGTTCAGATCACCCGAGGTCTGGTCGCAAGGGGCTCACGCGGGGGAAGTCAACCCCGGACCAAGGGTTAGGGGGGTGGTCCGGGGCAAAGAGAACGCCGACTCTCCGTCTGAGTAAAACCCAGCGAAAGGACAGGAGAAAAACAAGTGGGCGAAAGGGAACCACGCGGGGATGGGGGGTGTCTGCGCACGAACGCTCACAGCCGAAAAAGAAGGGGGGAAACGGCAAGAGGACTCCAGGGGGGGGGTTCAAGCGGGAAACTCAAACAAAGGGGGTAACTCTAAAATATCAAAAAGAAAGGAAATAAAGGACGGCCAAAAAGGCGTGCGGGCGGCAACTCGGGTGATAAGTCATGCATCCCCCGTGAACTAGCAGGGGGGGGACCCCGACGTCCGTGGCTCCTAGGGAGTTCGGAAAACATAACACAAATGACGCCTCTAAAAAGTCCTAAGTGGCAAACTGGAGCCGTCGGCCGTCCAGGCACCGGGTATAGCTCTACCGGAAGGGTCTCACTTGGGGAATGTTCAATTCCACAAATCGAACAGCAGTAAACGAGCAAAAACGTTGGGGCAAAAAAACTTCGTTCCAGGGTTCGTGGGTGCTGAGACTTCGGCGTGAAAAAGAAAATTGGGCCCAGTCGAAGAAAACTCACCCCGGTGGGGTCCCAAACCGAAGCAACTCGGGGCGGGGGTCCGGGGGGGTACCGAACAAAAAAAAAAAAAGCAACTCAAAACGGGAGGTAGGCTCACAAAAAAACCGTCCTGAAAAGGGAATTGGCAGGCGGGCAAAGTGCCCCAGTGTGAATTTTGGGATCAAGTGGGGGGGTAAGGGGGAAGGGATTGTCACATAACATCTTCGGGGCTACAGAACTAAAAAAAAAAAAAAAAAAAAAAAAAAAAAAAAAAAAAAAGAAAAAAAAAAAAAAAAAAAAAAAAAAAAAAGGGAAAAAAAAAAAAAAAAAAAAAAAAAAAAAAAAAAAAAAAAAAAAAAAAAAGCCGAAAACACTAAAAATCAAGCGCGAAAAAAAAAAATAATACTATGGATTGGGGGATTATTTTTGTGGATTGTACAAAAACACCCCAGATTTGGATATATTTTGCCCGAAGTGAAACCTCCTGCGTTTAGCTACAGGACCTGTTAGAAATGGTCAAACCGGCTCAAGCGCCAAACACCTAGGAGTCTGAGTGAACCAGGGGCCACGGCAGGGGGTGGATCTTTCGAACCTAGGGCACTGCACAAGGAATGGCGTCACGAGTAGTGGTCCGTAGGGGGGAAAATGGTAAAACCGCCTGGACGTTTCGGAAGGGATAGGGCCCAGGAAAGGGTACGCAAAGGGGTTTAAAAAACGAATGACTGTAGTAGATCTAGAGACTGAAGTACCGGGGTATTCCAATTACAAAGAAAAAAAAAAAAAAAAAGGGGTAAAAATGGAAAAATTCAAACCAGAAATCGAAAAAAAAAAAATTCCCATAAGGGAATGAGGGGGTCCTGGGGTCAGCCCACCAAAACTAAACTGAGGACCTCAGGAGAATTTGTGGTGTTGGGTGTGTAGGGGGTAAAATAAAAAAAATTGGGGTAGGATGTGGCCCCACGTAGGGAGAAAGGTTGTAAGTGGGGGTTTCAGTGAAAACTCCCTCAAAGGGAAAATTCGAAAGTGACACACACTGAGGGGCAAAATATCTTCATCAAGCTAAAAAAAAAAAAAGCGACAGTGGAGGAGTATCAACCGTCAGAAAAAAGAAAAAACGGCGAAATAAAAAACATCCCAAAAGGATCGAAAAAAGAAAAAGAAAACCCGGGGCAAGAAAGGGGTTGAGGGTGGAAGGTGCTGGTTTCGCACGGGCTGGGGGGGACTCACGGCGGGCAAAGAAGGAGCGCAAGACTCATCGATAGGATGGGGGTCTGCTTAAGGGGATTGTGTTATGTGTTCAGTCTGTACAATTGCACCAGTCAGAAGGAATTCGGGGGGGGGCTTACCCAAAAAAAGGTAGAAAAAAGGTAAATGGGCCGGGGAGACTCCGGAAGGGCAAGACTACACAGAGGGAAACCACCCGAATGGCAAAAAAAGGGTCATCAAAGAAAAAAATAAAACCTCCCCATCAAACGAGCAACCAAAAACGAGATCCAAAGAAAAGAAGAGAATTAATTATCCACAGAGAGGCAAAAGCGACAGCCGCCCCAGATCAAGGGGGGGGATTTTCGACCGGGGATCAGAAATACAGAAGAAAAAACAAAGGATACTCAGAAATACTGGGGGGGGGGGGGGGGGGGGGGGGGGACCAAGAACCATTTTAGGTCAAAAAAAATATTGGTGGGGGAGGGTAGTCCAAAACAATTCCAAATAATACTCAGACGAAAGGGGAGGGAGCAACCGGTCAATGTTAACAAAACCTGGCTTAGGAAAGATACTAGGGGAACAAGGAACGGTAAAAAAGGCCAACCGCCATTAACCCAGGGAAGGAAAAAGGGTTTTGGAAAATAAAGGAAAACATAAAATTCACCTTCGCCAAAAAGGTAAGAAAGAAAAAAAAAAGGAAAAAGTACCAATGGAGGAGGACTCAGGAAATTACCATTCAGGAACCCAAATGAACGGAAAGTGTCCGTCGGGTTGTCTAAAGGGCAGCGTTGGGGGGGTGTGCAAGAATGGAACATCCACCATAAATAAAAAACAAAAAACAAGGTCACAAACTCATCGGGAGAAATCTAGTGCAAGAAGGGTAAAAAAAAAAAGGGGGGGTTTCTGGCCAAGCAAAAATTCTTTCTGGCGACGGGCAAATAGACGGGAAAGGCAATCCCGGAACACAAGGAAATATGCAGGTCGGGGGGTTGATCGGTGGGAACAAATAAAGGCCCGGGGGGGCAAAGGAGTTGGTAGCTGTGGGATGAGGGAACACGGGGGGGAAAGGAAAATGAAAACCCAAACGGGGTGGAAGAAAAGGCGCACGGAGGATGTAAATCAGGGAACAAGTCATTGCGAGGGGGGCTCACGTTAGAAAAAAGGCCCTTCAGTAGGGGCGGGGAACAACCAAGAGGGCAAATTGTTTTTGCAGACAAGAAAAATAAAGAGCTCTTTTGTGATGAAAAGACGGACGAAAAAAGACCCACGTGCAAAGGTTGAAACATCCAAGCCGTGATAAGGCAGCTGGGGGTGGGGGGTGGGCGGGGCAAAAAAAAAACAAACAGTAACAACCTTTACCCAAAAACGGGGGAGAAGCAGAGGGGGAAAACAACGCAGAAACTACTATAGAAACAAACTCCGTACGGACTGAAAATTGTGGGAAAAAAGAAGGCAAAAAGAAAGGCAATCAACCGGAAATATCGATCAAACGGGAATGTCCCACGGAGATCCGACTACTAAACAATAAAACTCGTTGGGCATGGGGAAAGCCTGAAACTCTTTAAGTCTTGCAGGGGAATCTGAAAAAAAACGAATAAACAAAAAAGAGAAAAACGATGGAGAATTCCCAAATATAGAAAATCTACCGCATTCAGCATAGTTAAAGGAATGCCGAAAGGCGGGAGGGGACGCTAGAGTCCGGTGGAAAGGGGAGCCAGGTAACAGGAGGAAAGGGGTAAGCTTCCTCTGTGTAACTATTCAGAACGCAAGGAAAAAGGATGAAATGTGGTGTGTGTCTTGGACCCAAAAACTGAAAAAAGGGCGGGTTCCTTGTGAAAAAGGCAGCAAGGGCCTGGGGGTACACTAGTCAACTGGAAGGGGGGGGAAAAGTGGTGTCACCAAAGGAAGGGATTGGTCAAAACACAGAGAATGAAGGCGAGCGGGCAAAAGCATAGTCCTTTCACCAGTTGGAGGGACGGTAAAATAGTCAAAAAGTCGGGGCAAATCAATGAGAGAGAGGATCTCCCAATCAAATCGACACTCGGACGGGTCAAAGGTAAGGGATTTCAAGGGGGCATGGAGAAAAAACTCGAATATAGCAGCCGAGGTGGGTTAGGCTCTGGTATTGGGGGGGCTCGTGGTGAAAGCAAGAAGAGCAGGTGCCGGTATTCGCACCAGGAAAGAGGTCAAATGGGACCAAAAGGGGTTCGAGGGGGCGGGGGGCAACTGGGGAGTTGGCCTGATGCAAACAATGTGCAGAGGGATTATATAAAAGGAAAGGAATATTTCTTGGAGCATTAAGACAGGACATCCGATGAGGAATAATGTAAAGGGGGGGGACTGCAAAAGGAGAATTAAGGATGAAACAAAAAGAACTCCGAAGAAAGAAAAAAAACGATCAGAAGAAAACCGCCTGGGTATGACGCGGTACGTCAGGGCGAGCAAAGAAAAAAGGGGGAAACCCTGAAAAAGGGAGAATAACACTTAACAGGTTCGGTGTGTGTTGGAGAGAAAGCAGTTCAAGAAATAGCAGAGCGGGAGAGGAGGTGGACGGGGGAGGAAGGTGAAGAATCAAGGGGATGGGTGGCAAGGGGAAAAAGGCGGTCAAACAAAGGCAAGGGGGAATATTGGGAGGATTTTTGACTTTTAGTATAGGGCAGGGGGGCCCTTTGTACGTTTCTTCGGAGCAGGTCGACTATGGGGAACCCAAGGGGGGAAAGACTGGACCGTCGCGAGGAAGAGGAGCCCGGACTTAAAAGAAAGATACGGGACTTCAAGGGGGATGAAAAGGCGGGTCCGAACGGGGCTAGGCAAAGCTCAGCAACCACACCCAAACATAACACGGGGTAAAAAGGACTTCGGGTAAGCCGTAAAAGTCAGAAGAGAGAGATCAGTTCATTTAAGAGTCACTAAATGAGAGAGTGAATATTGGAAGTTAGTTTGCAGGGTGGTCAAGGAGAGCCAGGAAAGTGGGCCATCAAAGTGAAGAAAAACGAAAAATCCATAGGCTGAGCAAACCAGGGCCAAGCAAAAGACAAAGGGGGCAATAAAGGGGCACTTAAGGTCGGTCGTTGGTCAACGAAAAATAGGGAAACTTAAAAAAAGCGGAATTCAAGAAGGGACTTTCCTGCGGATACCTGGGGGAAATCATGTCTAGCTCTGGGGCGGCAGAGGATGCAAAACAAGTCACCAAAGGAAAAACACAAAAACAAAAACAAACTCCAAAAAAAAAAAAAAAAAAACAAAAACAAAACACAAAAAAAAAAAAAAAAAAAAATAAAAAGAAAGAAAAAGCGAAAAAGGTGCCGCTGGGGAGAAAAAACGAAAAGGGGACGAACGCAGAAAGCGGTTGTGTAAAAATCTGGGGAAAGCAGAGCCACGGCTGTGGTTTCAAGCGATAGAGCGGGCACAGGGACGGCGGGGCGAGTGGCACACCGTGACAGGCGCCGCGGGAAATAAAAGGAACCCACAGATAGTGCGGGACCAACGGGGTATGGAAATCTGGAAGGGGATTGGGGAGAAATGAGAAGTTAGAGGGGGGGGGAGGGCTACGTCGGGGCACTAAGGAAAATAACTCAGGAGTCACTGAGTAAGCCACGGACTGACCAAATCTCAGTGGATACATCAGCCGAGATGCTTTGGACCAAACACAATGACAGCTCGCAGCAAAACCAG
>Ga0179593_1523725_pt1 | contig 21329 bp, 22 predicted proteins | sample CZODoug2_1_08_16_FD_185931 | JGI IMG/M metagenome (GOLD analysis project Ga0179593, IMG submission 185931) | Vadose zone soil fungal communities from Angelo Coast Range Reserve, California, USA - CZODoug2_1_08_16fungal (PacBio error correction) | ecosystem: Environmental > Terrestrial > Soil >...
GGAAAAAAAGGCCGTGATACGCTCCCCAGATGTGAAAAGAAGGAACGCGTATTTGTATGCTAGCAATACTTCGGCAGGACTAAGATGGAATCTAAGCGGGTAAATCGTAACTGAAGAAAGGATCTTCTCCTTCTGGGAATTAACCAGTGGTTCAAGAAAAAAATGTCCCAACAGGTCCAAGCTCTCAAGGGGGAAAAGTTGTGTATCAAAAGGAGCTCTCCCGTTCCCTCTCTCGTCGCAACGTCTGGAAAATGAAGTGGGGGTGTTTTTTTGTGGGGGGGTTGTGTGGGGGTAAGCGGGAGGGAGCGAAAAAAAAAAGTCTAGCAAGAAGGCTCCAAGGAAGAGAAAATGTATCTCGTTCTTCCGTTTGGAGCTTATCTCTGAATCCAGAGGATCCCTACCTGGCAACGCGCGCTTCCGGGAGATTACGAATCCGAAAGCATTGCGGCAGGGACCCTTTCTTTCACGCCAGCTTTTCCGAGAAAATGTCTTGGAGCGGGGGAAAGAAAGCCTTGCGGTGCGCGACATCACCTTCGTCAAAAACCGCCCATAGACGAGGCGTCCTCTCCGAAAAGTTACGAATAAGTCTCTCAGTCTTTTCCAACTTTCTACCTGTCGGGGATAGGAGGTCTCCGGCTTGCTAGAGAGAAAAAAAAGCAGGTGCAGGAATGTCCACCTTGCCAGGGTCTCGGGATCACGAAAAAATGTATCCTTCACGCCGTCGTGAATGAGAACCCGCCGGAGGGGGGGGGGGGGATAGGGGTCGTTTCTATCAAACCAGTCTGCCAACCCCTACGAGAACCAAAAAAAAGGGACCCCCGGAAATGCCGAGGTCGTCCTCCTCTATCTAGGCTCTATTCAAAGCGGATCACTGGAAGCCAGGGCCGAGAAAAAGCCTCGGAAAAGAGCCCTGCGGGAAAAGGAAGGGCCATTTTGCTTTCCCTTAACGGGGTACGAACCGCTCCGGGAGGATAAGGCCTTAGTCAGCAAGCCGGGAACCCTTCGAACAAAGGAAAAAGAGGTTTTTGGAAAAACCATTACCTTACATTTCGTAAATTAGAGATTCCCCGATGGGGAGCCGGGGCGTTCCAAAGGGTCGTCGTCGTTCGGGCCTTAGACTTGAAGTAAGCGGTCCTTCCCTAACTCATCAAAAGTTCGCGCCGAGAGAAATTCTCAAGCCGATCGCGCCCTTGTTAAACAGGCTGTTTTGAGTAACAGATGACTCCCTCGCGGCGCCTCAGAATGGTCGAGAGGAGGGAGCCCCACAGCCACCGTTTTAGAAAAAGTTCTAAGGGGGAGAGAAAAGAAAAGCACGAAGCCTTCGCCACCCGTCGTCAAAAGAGCTAGCTTTACTTAGCGGTAAAAGAGCACCATGCTCACGACTGCGAGGGCAACATTCTGCCACGCGTCGATGGACGTAAGGGTGAGGCGGAAAAGATTCGCAAAAACTTCCTTCTCCGCGCCAGCCCACGCGCTCCATCCCTCGCTGCGCCCGGTTGCGGGGGAGCCGGACCGACGAATTCGAAAGGCGTCCTCCAGCAACAGGTCCCAGAGAAAAAACGAGTTCGAGGCGGCACGTATGCACCTCCGCTACTTATTCCCGCAAAAAACACTCTCGGCAGCTCTAAAAACCCCCACGAGATATTCGCAAAATGCGGGATGGTGTTTGGGGAAGCTTCATGAGGGGGGAAGCGACCTCAAAGCGGGAACTTCTCTCCTTCATGTCTTGAGGAAGAGAAGAAGTGCTGGTTGCGTAGCTAGGGGGACGGCAGACTCCGAAAAGAAGTGGAAGTGAGCGCGGGGCCCGGCGGGGACGGGACTCGCGAAAAATAGAAAGAAAAAAACAGTCCTCTCCCGCCTACAGCCTACGTCATCTACACCTCCGCTCGACAGGAACGCCTCAAGGGGGTGTTGGGGAACTCTTTGCCTGGTGCGAGGAAACTACTTCCGAGAAACTCAGAAAGAAAAAAAGGGTGCTCCAGGCTTCGAACAGCTCGTAAAACTTCCTCCACCTTCTAAATGGACTCCTTCGCAACGTGGTGAGGGTGGGACGAGCGGGAACCTTCCACGGGAGCGCCGCTCTGCGGGAAATCATCGTGCTGAAAAGAAAAAAGGGGGGACAACCCCAGGTGGCCCGACGCCGTCCTTTTTCCTCATCTCTGAGGATATTCGGCTTCTAAGGTGTCAAGCTTCGGTGGAGCAAGGATCGCCAAAGAACTTCTGGAAAAAGGAAACCATACGAAAACGAAAGGAAAGGGTCTTGTGGGAGGAAGACCAGGGGAGACCGTTCCCTAAAATGCCAATTTCCTAACCTGTAGGACCTGGAAGAGACAACGCCGAAGGAGATACCTGGAAAAAGGGGGTCGCACGGGTATCAGCCTTAGCTGACTTCGAATCGGTTCGTACCCTAGGACCGCCCCGGGATTGCGAACCGCACTGAGTGCGAAACTGTGAGTGGTGGAAAAAAAAGAAGGACGCCTGGCGGCCAGTCCATCTTCCGCGGAGGCCTCTTCGGGAAAGAGCGAGGCGGCGCGATTGACTGTGGCCGAGAGTTCGTGGAGGGGGAAGGGGGAGATTATTCTTATAAAGGGGCGACTTTTTATTGGGGGGAGACGCGAAAAAGAAGATCCCGAGGAGAGTGCTGAACGGGGAGGGAGTCTTCCTTCCAGTGATCAGAATCCCTTCCTCTCACCCCAAGTCAATTGTTGAAAGGGGCCGGCCACCGACTTAAATAGAAGTAGAAGAGAGGGTGGAAAGAGGGATCTGAGAGGGCGTCGACCGTTTCTATCGGGGCGGCTGGTCGGCCAAGATCCTGTGTCAGGAAGCTTTCTAAGAAAAAAAGAAAAAAAAAGGAGTAGTCGAGGAACCCCGTCTTTCTGACAGCCCGCCCGGGTGAAGGGGGAAGGCAGAAACTCACGTAGCCGGGGAGGGTGACATGAAACATCGTTCGACCCAGAGCGGGGGCTCATCTATCAGCTGAGGGGAAGCCTCTCTAACATAAGGACCTGGGGCTCCTCTTTTCCAGAAACACCTTCGGTACAATCGGCTAGGGGTAATCGGGAAAGATGTCCTTCGACGAGGTACGTCTCTCCTTGGGATCCCCAACCGTATAATTACCTGTAACCGTCAGGGACTTTTTGAATAAATTGCCAGAAAAAAAAGGTAATTCCCTCGCCGGCGAACAGTCCTTCCGTGGACGTGCTCTCGTCCAAACTGCTTAAGGCTCCTCGAAAGCGAGCCCTTCTTGTGGTGACCCAGCATGCCATCGCTAGCTACTTCAAAATAGGCTCCTGGTCAGAAACTCTAACGAAGTCTCTCGAGACGGGAAGAAAACAACAACAAACTATGAGGAAGATGAGTCTAATTCTTTTCATATGAACGGAACGAAGCAAAAAAGGATGCCGTGTCAGGGGGCGAATTGATTCGAGTTCTTGGGGACACTGGCGAAAGTCCTCAACTCAATCATTTGAAAGGGGGGGGAGAAAAAACAGGGGTCGGGGGTCCTAGGGGAAGTGCAGGAGAGGGGGGGTTTCTCTGGCTCTCTCGGATTCCCCTACATAAAACGGGTCAACCCTAGTAAGACCGGGGGGTATCAGAGCCGGCCCGAGAGGAGCAAACTCAGGAGGAAGGACTCACTATCTCGCCGGGGGCCTTTGAAAAATCTCCATCACAAAGGGCCGAGCGGGCCTCCAGCGCAAAATTGTTAGGTGGCCCTTTCTACGGGAAAAAGAAAGGACATATCAGAAGGAAAGGGGAAGTACAGTGGCGGTCCCCTCCTCTCTCTCAAATTAGATTCTTCTTCTTGGGAGACGCCGTACCGAACCGTACAAATTCGTCTAGGGAGTTTTAAGAGGGAAAAAAGGGAGGTGTTATCAGGTATCTAGGCACTATTCCTTGCTGTCAAGAATCACCTGTCTTGAGCGGAGGTGGGCATCCCATAGATCTCAAAGAAATTTCAAGCCGAGAGCTCCGAGAATCTCTTCATGAAGGGGGGAGGAGCGTTCTATTGAAAAGGTCATAAGCCCTCTCTCTTCCGTTTCCAAGGGGCCTTCCTTTCCACCTTTAAAAGGGGTGGGGGGAGATGCATGGTGATACTAAGGCAAGAGACCATTTAGTTCGGAGAGATATAAGGGGTCTATCGTCGTCTAAAAAAACCACTATTCAAGGACGCCTTCCTCAAAGACTCAGCAGATAAGATCGGAAACCGGCAATCCGATCTAGAGAGAGGAATGCGGAAGAAGGATCTTTACCGAAGGTCCAGTCAAACACAGATCCAAAGTTGGTCGCACTAGGAAAAGATTATAGCCGCGAAAAGGGCGTGCACGAAAGGATAGGTACTAACCTGGGGGGGGGGCGTCCTCTCTTCCGTAAAAAGGGATAGAAGTGCGATTAAAATGTAGAAAAAAACGCCTCCAAAAGGGACCTCCACCGCCAAATACAGGTTCATGGGACAATCTGCCCTTTCAGGGGGGCACGGGGGTGAGGCTTCCAAAAAGTCCAGGGGGAAAAAAAAAGTCTCGGTCGGGCCGGACCAGTGGAGAAGAGTCTCGGTCTTCAACTCCAATACATCGCTCACCGAGAGGAAAAGGGAGCCTCCTATCACAAGTAACAATCCGGGGGGCCTCGCGGACCACGGGGGAAAAGGGGAACAAAAAGGACCGCCCTCGCGGGGGGAAGCTCCTTCTCTCAAGATCCAGAGGTAGTTCTCTCTCTCGAGAAAAAGGGAAAAGGGTGAGCAAGTTCAAAAGGGGGGGCCGGCGTCTACGAAAAAAAAAAGGCGCCACCCGGGGGGGGGAAAAAGGGACGGGGTGACTGTAGCTGATCCGGACGAGACACCATTCGCACTACGTCGGAGTAAACAAAAAAAAATTGCTTAGTAGAGTAGGCGGGGTAAGGAAGAGGGCTAGGAGGAAAAAAAGAAGGCGGCTCCCCCCAGATTCCTGAAGAAAGACAACTCGCGCTAAAAAAAATTGAACCGAAGGGAAAAAGGTAGTCGCCCGCGAAGGCAAAGAAAGCTCACGTGAGGAAACGAGAGCCTTTCCCGCGGTAGGAAGGTACGAGCTGCACTTATTCACCAGAGTAGGAGCCCAGCATAAGCCGGAAGAGAGAAAAGATCCCTCTAAAAACAAAACTGGGGGAAAGAGTCCAAGAGAATAGGAAAGGGGGGGATTCTGGGCATCCGCGAGGAGGTTTCCTACTTTCCGAGATAGCAGAACCGAGGAAAACGCTCGAGGGAGGACGCCGGTCCGACGTGGAGTGGGCATCACCAGGGGTCGACTCCCAGAAAAAAGAGTATAGGGGGCTGGGGGGGGGGGACGTCTATTATATGAAAGGAGCCGAAAAACATTCTCGAAGGAACATCGCCCTTATATCAAGGAAAAGAATACCTCATAGAAAAGATTCGGCCAGTGCGAAAGGGGGGGCACCGGAGAAAGGGACTTGTTCTCGGGACCGACTAATCCATCTCTTTCCTTACCGAGGGGGTACATTCAGAACAATCCTTGAGGAAAAGAGGGGGGTCGCTGCTATTCGTGGAAATATGCTGCTAGAAAAAAGAAGAAAGAGAAAAAGGGAAAGGGGGACCCTGCGCTGCGCCGCGAGGAGGAAGCGTGCTGTTCTCACCACAGGGGTTCCCCAACCAGAAAGAGGGGAGAAGGAAGGGTTTTCTAACCCGGCCTCAGTTCGGTGAAAGAGGATCCCCTCCAGCTGGGAAGTGGTAGGTACGGCACGCTAAAGATAAATTCTTCTCGCACTGAAGGCCCCTACCTATACAAAGGAGGGCCCCCGAGAACCGAACAAAAAGGAAAAATCTTTAAGAAATGGTCCAATTTCTCCCGATCCTTCGGGGGGAGGCCTCAGGGAGCTTTATAAATCTACCTGTTGAGACTTGGAGAAAGTCTATCAACTCCCCTTACAATTGATCCGGAGCACGTCCAGGTCGGGTACCCTTTATGAGGAGAAGGACTTTCGAAACTATTGCTCCATATTCCTTATTTGAGAGTTTCTCTTCAAAAAACTGGGATGGAAATTTCAAAATCATCGATATCTTTGATAGAAAAGAGGGCTTCTTCAGGGGGGAAGTCCTCTATTCTTTTTTGGGTTTGCTCTCTATTAGGGGGAGTCCTGGCAAGGGAGAAGAGGGTTTGGGGAACTATAAGGCCTACCACGCGGATATAGGGGAAAAACGTACTACATGGGGGGAAGGGCCTTCTTGATCCTCGAAGAAACGGCCCTCTCACCCCCAACTTCATGGGAAGGAGGTCCCTTCAAAGGATGCGAGCCTCGAATCTCCGCCTTTCGAAGATCGGGGAGTCCCTCTGGAGCGAGCGGATGGCGTCGAAAAAAGGTAGGTCGTTACGAAGGGGAGGGCTTGGAGCCACTCTCTGATTGAGGGCGCCGGAGGAAGAAAGGACTCTTCGAGATACCGGAACACTACATCTTCGTCTGAAAAAGGGGGGAACTCGCCTTGGAGCCGCACCGTGGGGGGCTGCAGACGAGACTCTCCTGCGGCGAACTAGTCGTCTGGGGGGAAGGGGACCACTTTCGTTCAAAGAAGAGGGTCACTCTAACGAACTAAAAAGTGTCGCGGCCTTGAAAGGCCAGAAAGGAGGACTGCGCTCACGCTCTCGAGGGGGCACACAGCCGGATGCCGCACTGTCGGCTCGGGCCTTAGAAGAGAAAAGGTGATTCCAAAACTTACCCTTTAAAATGACCAAGCTGGGACTACCGACACTTGGTCGCAGGGGAAATCGGAACGTCTACTATTGGGAAGGTCCGCTACCATTGGAAGGGGTCCCCGGATAAAATTTGGGTGGGCAAATCTCCTCCCTATCAAGACGGCCGTGCTGACCATAGTCCAATAGGTGAGTTCCATCGGAATCCCGGGATCCGCTCTAGAAAAAGGGGAAACTCCGCATCTCTCTCAAAAACACGGGATATGATTAAACTATATAGATGGAGGAGAAGGCCTTTTATGGAAAAGATCTGGCAAAATGGACAAGAATCTCTCTCAGAGGCATCAGGACGGAGGGGGAACTCTTCATGCGCAGGGAGCACTCTAATCATTGGGGAGCGCGCCAGGGAAAAGTCCGCAAGAAAGGGTAAAATGCAGGGTGCAATTAGAAAATCTAAGGGGGGGAAAAATCCTTTATCGACATGGACTCCCTTCAAAAAACGAAGATTTTCCGACGTTAAGAACCTGAAGGATCGCGGCCCGCGATTAAGAATAAAAGGAGCAACGCTTCGGGGAGGAACCGTCGGGAGAGGGGGCAGAAGGCCCCGTCGGGGGGGGAATCTAAAACTTTGATTCCCCGTTTAGGGAACTTATCTAATAAATATTCCTGGGCGAAAAGACTGGGTAAAAAAAGTCCGGAGGATAGCAGTCAAGTTCTGTCTAGGGAAGGGAGTACCTCATTTCGGAATACGGAAAGGACTTCCTAGTTCCTCCATCGGAATTAATATTAGGGGAAGGTCGGTGAAAAGAATAATTTAGGATGCGAGGAACAGCTTTAAGCAAAAAGAGAAATCCCCGCCTCTAATCAGTACAGGCCTCTAAAGGAGCTCCGGAAACATATTAAACTCCACCATCTCAGTTTCGAGGGAAGGTAGAAGAACGTGCTCGCCCTCTTCCATGCAGGCATTTCCTTCAGAAAAGGGGCCGTTTGGGAAGAAGGTCAGAGGAAAGGCACAAACATAGTCCTTCATCCGTCTCGTGAAAGGAGTCGTCAGAGGGAAAAGAAAAGGGGCGAACCATCTCCGGCCTCCCACTCCGGGGGAAGGACGCCACCACCACCTCCTCCAACTTCAAGTCAAGGGAGAATCTATAGAAACACCTCTATTCTGAAGGGGATCTTGAATGGAACCAGGCTTCCTATAAACTAAGAGAACATCCCGCCTCATGGGACAAACGAGAAGAAAGCCGGTAGATAGGAAGAGGCCGGGATCGGGTAAGAACAGCTTCTGGAAAGTCTTTATATCCCAAACAGCCCATTCCCGAAGAGATCGAGCAAAAAAGGGGGGAGCCTCCACGAAAACCCACTGAAGACGTACAGTGAGGAGTGGGGGGTCCGATGGGCAAGGTCCCCCGGCGTTACTGCTCCAAAGCGGGAAAACATTTGGCCCCAGAAGGTAGGAGATTGAGAAAGGGAAAAAATATTCGCGGGGAAACAATACAGATCTAAGGACCTCTGTATCTACGAAGGGTGTCAGCGAAGAGAGAGAAGGGGGAAAAATCCTCTTTCCACCTGTTTTAACAGTGAGGTGAGTAACAGCACGCGGGAATCAGAGGGAGCTCTGCGGGAGAAAAGGTTTGTGAAAAAATTCCCCCGGGCACTTTGAGCAGCGATCAAAGGTTGCGTGAGAGAGAACTGCGCCACCGGTCGTCCGGAAGGGATGGACGTGTCGTTCCCAACGAAAAACCAGCGCACGACGCTCTTGGAAGGAAAAAAACCCCGGGGAAAAAGGACTGAGTTGAGATGAGGCGTTTTATTCGGGATCAGAAGGGGAAGCGCGATCTCGTCGATCTTGCAAAGATCCTCTCTTCCCCCTCAATCCAGCCACTCTACGCTTAGGCAAGGTAGGGGGAGTGAAAAGGACGAGGGGGAAAAAAAGAAAAAAGAAAAAGTGCTGCGCCGAAAAAGCGTGGGTACCGGGGAGCGATGTCTAGCGTCCACTGAGGAAAGAAGAGGCCCATGCTAAAAAAACATAACGCAGCCCTCGATCTCTCTCAAAAAAGGATTAGTATTAAAATATATTATAGAGGAGGGGGGGGGGGAAATCTGGGGATCAGGGGTGCCTGGTCGAAACCACCCTCCAAAAAAATTCATTCTGGAAGGGAAAGCCAGGACGGAAGGTGCTGTTTTCGGATGAGGGCGAAACAGCCGGGCGACTCCCGACCCTCCAGGAAGTGGCTGTATCGGGATCGAGGGATCGGGACTGGTACAATCTCTCCCTCGTCCCGACGAGTTCATCTACAAATCCGGCAGAAAGGGGAGGAAAGCCTAAGGGGGTGTGTGGTGGCACCGGAAGGGGGACTCAGGGTTCGAGCGGGAGAAGGGAACAGCTCTGGACGAACAGTGTAGCATTCTTCTAATCCGAGGTTCTAAATCTGGGGGCATAAGCTCAACGGTTGCCCGCTGGGGGGGTCAGGGATGCTATACCCGAGAAAAGATAGGGAAATCTCACGCAGGGAAGAAAAAAACGGTAAAGGGGTGACACCACTTCCCTTGTCATTGACGTCTAGGACCTTCCGTTTGAAGCAGCGCTGCTATTCTGGGGATGGGGGGCGGGAAAGGGCTCGGGTACGTGACCTTTCACTATTACGGGTGGTGGAAAGGAGGGGATTGTGAGGGGGGGCAGGCGGAGCGAGGTATGGATAAAAAAGAGAAAAACTTCTCCACGAAAAAAAGAAAACAGACTTAACCTTGAAAAGAAAGAGTGTTGGAAGCCGGAAGGATAACCGTTCCCATAGGTAACCGCTGTCCAGATGCTCCCACTGAAGGGGCGGGGCGAACAAGGTAATTGCAAAGGAGAGGTCTAAAACTGTTCTTTCTGGAAATCAACTACCTGGAAGGGGGGAGAGAGCCTCTCTGGTGGCCCGAATCCTTTTCTGGGGAAAAATGGAGGAAGGCGAGAAGAAAAAAAAAAAAGATTTCTTGGAAGGGTTGAGCGGTGGATTTTCTGAGCGGCCGGCCTTGACTGCCGTTAACAAAGAATCTCAAAAAGAGAGGGGGGAAGAAGGACTAACTCTTCATTGCCGGGGACGGTTTTGGTGTCTCTCTGGGGGGGGTGATGCCTGCGCTGGGTTTTGAAGAAAAGAGGGACTAGAAGTCGAGGGGGGAGGCCGTGGCTTCCGGAGGGGCGGACTTCGTTATTCCGAAGGTCCTTCCTCTCACCGCCAACGGGGGCGGGAAAAGTAAGGGGGGGAAGTCCGGGGGGAAAAAAACCTCCTTATACCTAGAAAAAAGGATAAATGTGTGGCCGGAGAGGGGGGGAGAACCGGAAATGCTGCTTTCGAACTTGTCTTATAGAAAACGTCTGAGGAGGCCCCTCTCTGACGGGGAGGAATCTGACCAGTACAGTGCCTGCTCGATATACCCTCTATACATCTTCTAAACCCCCTTCTTTCTGGAGATAGAAGATTTCAAAAACTGCGTTTCCTTAGCTCTCACAAAGAGCGCCGCCTACATTCCTTCTTCCTCTCTGAAGGGAGACCTGCCCCTGTCGTGAAAAAAAAAAAGAACTTCAGTCAAAAAGAACTAGAAGAAAACTTTGTGAATCTGGGGAAGCGCTCCTGAGGGGGGAACCCCCTACCCCTTCTTTCTTTCAGGCTCTGCTATATCGTGCGCCGAAAGGGGGCTTCACGGGGAGGGTTCCTGGCAGAGAAACATTTATAACCTTCTGAACCTTTCAGGGGGGGACCCTGGAAGGGAACTGTTATATTACCATAAACACTTGGAAAGGGCCCTCAGGAGATATTCCTTCCTGCAGGGTCTCTGAAAAAGGCGTTCAGCTGCTCATACAAAGACTTCTGTGCGGACAAAAGGGGCTATCTACGTGAGACGCATCTTCAATCCATGGGGGAAGGGAAAGAAAAAATAAATACCCTTCCTCGCAGAATCGAAGGAAAAAAAACTATTGGGGAAAGGAAAAAGAAGAGATTCTTCAATTCCGTTTGAAAGCGTACCTCGCTAATGAAGAGGGGAATAAGGGAAAAGAAAGAAGGGGATTCGGGGGGGCCGACTTTTTTCCTAAAGAAAAAAAAAGCCTCTAAGTCGGGACAGCAGGAAACATTTCTAACGGCCTCCGAATTCTCAGTCTATTTCAGTATCAGGGGGGGACTAGGGGGGAATGATAAAGGGGAAAAAAAAATTTCCAAGAACCGAATGAACCATCCGGGTTGAGAAAGGGAGCTAGAAGGGGGGGAGCGTCTAATACGAGAACTCTTCTTTCCATAAAAGAAGGGTCCTGAGGGAGAAAAGCCCGGGGAGGACTCGGCTTTGCCCACAATGACTCGAAAAGGGGGACGTTCTTCCCGGGGAACAGAGCTTTATCTATTATGCCTCGAAAGGGAAAAGGGTTACAGGGGGGAAAATCCCGCTCCTTCAATTATAGGAAATCTATACGAGCACGGACCCTGATTTGCGGCCACTCGATTGCGAGGACCATCAAACGGGGGGGAAGTAATTGGGTCTTTTAATCTGGGAAATCGCCTGAAGGAAGGGAACAGTCTCTACACAGTCTTCTCCATCATTAGGGGCAAAACGCCCATGCTACGGGGGGGAAGTCCTCGAAGGGAACTCCTAAGTCTCCTCTCAAAGAACCACTCTTAAAACGTGTCTCTTGATATAAGACACGGCGTGCTCTCCTAAGAGGGGCGGCCCTTCCTGTCCAAAGGGGGAGGAAAGGGAGGTATTCATCACATTACATGTAGTCGGCAACCAAAAGAAAAAGATCCTCTTAGATCGCCAGGGGGGGGGGGAAGACGTTCCCACCAACATAGTAAAAAGGCGCCGGCCTCAAAGAAAGCGCGCTCAAAAATCGAGGACCCGAGGGGCCGCGCCTCCTCAATATCATAGAGTCAGCCTGCCGAAAAAGAGAAATGTTCCTTCGTTCTTCGATAAAAACGAACAGACGGCCTCGGAAAAAGGAAACTTCCGGGAAGAACCCCAGTGTGGCGGTCCCCTAACGGGATCGGGTAAAACGGTCAGCTACGGCACGGTCAGTCCCCTTGCGCCAAGGTCCACCTCCCCTAGAGGGAAAGCTCCTCCACAGGGAAAAAAAGAAACTTACTTACAGGGGAAACTGCTGCAAACCAGATTGCGTTCTCCCCCTGCGGTAACGGAGGAAAAAGAAGTTGAAAGGGGGGAGGTCGGTCCGTCGACGGGAAAGTCCATCGGGGCGGTCCAATCATCGAGGAAAAAGATCGGAAAAAGGGGAAAGAAAGTCAGACTCATCTGATGCGAAAAAAGAAAAAAAAAGGGACACCTTTTTTACAGGCCCGGTGAACAGCACGCTTACTCCCTCTCTTCGCAGAAGCGCGCTCAAGAGTACCGAGAAGGGAGGGGGGGAGAATGGAAGAAAAAAAGACGGTCACTCGGGGGAAAAACCCAGATTTGGGCTAGTGGAGGCGTAAAAAGAATCCTTCGAAACAAGGTCTTACTAGCTGGACTTAGACCGCGGAAATGAGTAACAAAGTCACCGACCGGTCGAGCCGGGAGGTGTGAGAAAAGAAAGCGTGGTAGGGCGGGACCCTGGCGAGGATAGATTCAGAGCCCGCTGCTTCCTCTTCCGTCGCAAAAACAACGGGAAGAAAGACAGCAAAAGGCGGTCGGGTATGGAAAAGAAAGAAACTCCAATCCGAAAAAGCACGGTCGGGGAGCGGCGTACTATGAAAAGGAGCGGGGTATGCGAGGTCGGGAGAAAAAAAAAAGTACTGCCTCGAGGATTCCCATCAAACACCACCATCTCCTGCATTGGACTCTATCCGACTGAGAAGGGTTAGAGGTATAGATTCTCCCTGAGATGGGGGTTGGGGGGACCATGTTGTTCCTACGGCAGAGGGGAAAAAAACGAAGTGCCTCTCTACCTCGTCCTACCCGAGGAGAAGAATGGGAAATGCTTTAGTACCCGCGAGGGGGTTGAAAAGGGATTAGGGAAGAAGAAGGGGGGGGGAATAAAAACGCGGTTCCTCATCGGATATTGGCTGAGACGAGGGGGAATATTATCCGCGGCTCGCGAATCTATAAAACGCCCTCTATCCCCCCTCCTAAGAAAAAACTGGTACACCTCTCGTCTCTAAAAGGGGGCCAAAGATGTTTGTTTGGGACGCAAAGGGAGAAGTCTTGTTCTAAGGGGTGAGAGGGGGGACCTACATTCACGCTCTTTCTTACACGAAAACGTGGCGCTTCTTAACAGCAGACGTTCGAAGCAGAAATTCTAAATCTTTGGCGCGCTGCTCACGGGGGGAAAACCGCTTGGTGGCATCTAGCGCGAAGGCCTCTTCGAAAGAGAAAAAAAGTCGCTTCGACCTGAGGGCATTCTAAAAACGTCCTGTCAACAGTGGGAAAAAGAAGAAAATGTCTCATCGCTGCGATGCGTGGCGGGGACGGCGTCTGAAATGGTCGATCACCGGCTGTGCCTCTCTTTAGGGGGAGCCCGAGACTCTGCTCCAAAGAAGAAAGAGACGACATGTTTCAACCAAAAAGCCCCCCACCCCCACCAAACGGGTGGAAACCAGGGGAAACAGGCCTGGTGAGACCGGGCCATCGGGAAGCAGGGGGAACCCTGTACGTCCGGGAGAAAACCCAGAGGGCTACTGTCACAATCTACCTTGGGCGGGTAGGCCCACGGACTCAACCGTCCGTAGCTGACCGCTGTTCGTACCAGGCCCGCACAGCTGGCGAAAAGGGGCAAGCCTGATGGAGCGGGGGTCCGCCTGAACTGCAGGTTCATATCCTCTGCTTTGAATCGAGCTTGAGAAGGCGGAAAGCTCAAAGTTGGGGGAGGAAGGGTGGTGAGAGAAAGGATTCCTGAGGAGGGGGAACCTATTTGGGTGGGAGACGACATCGACTATCTCCGAGGAGGACACGAGCGGTAGATGACTGAGGGGGGGCTGCCTTCGTTATCCTTAGGAGAAAAAAAAAAGACCCCCACTTAACGGTGAAAGGGAAAAGAAGGACCGGCACCTGAAGATCGATCCAAGTATACCCTTCCTCTCCCCGCTCACCCGTTCGAAGGATGGGGGCCGGAAGGAAAAGATCTTCTCGAACGGGTGAAAGAAGGGGCCACTTCTTCGAGCTGGGCGGCCAAAAACTCGTCTGAGGGAAGAAGGGGATGTTCGCTAAGAAGGACAGGGGGCTAGATCAGAAGAAATCACCGTCTGGCGGGAAAAAGCCCGTTCGATTGACACGGGGCGGTCCGGCGCAAAGCGCCCGCGCCTGACAGGAAGCGCCGCAAAAACTGGAAACTGATCTGGCGAAAGATCTAACCGGGAAGCAAGCTACAACTTGTTCTCGTCCGGGCAGGAAAAAATATGGGGGGAGAGGAAAACCGGAGGGGAGGAGCGAAATCTCTGCAGATCACTACGGCGGGGCACTGTCTCAAACTCCTGTCCTTCGCTCCGAGTGGAAAACAGGAAAACGTGGGGGGGTGGAAATTCGTTCCACCGGAGAAACTGTCTCCTGCACTCTAATTCGATAGTCCTTCCTTCCTTGGGTGGCTCGCGGCCGACTTCTCTTCTTGATTCTGAATCCTCTCCTATCATACGCAGGTTTTCTGACCCGCATATCTGAAAGGGCTGGTCCATCGTCAATAAGGGCTTAGAAGACCGGCTAGTCCTCCTCTCTAGTCACACAAAAAACGGAGAATAGAGATGCAAAAACGAATTCCTTTTAAGTCCTCTACACATCGGAACCGGGATGGAAACAAAACTGGGGGGAACTGGGGCAGAAAAAAGGCGTGTCAGCTCGGACGCAGCAGCAAGCCGCCAGGGGAAAAAAGGGAGGAACGCGCACGCCTCTTCGCACAAAGCCATTGTTTGAGCGGGGGAAATCCGGTAGTCCCGACAGAAACACGACGGTCAAAGTTATAAGGGGGCATAGGAGGGCCGAGGCGCGACTACCGTGGAGGACTTCGGAGTCTCTTCCAGCGAAAACCAAAACGCCGTTTTGGGGCGGCCCAGGCGCAAGAAGAAAGTGGATAGGGCTCGGTTCGATCTTATCGAGGAGAGATCCTCTAGGTTTCTAACTACATGGGACCCTCTCTTCTCAGTGGAGGGGCTGAAAGCGCAGAAAGGAAGGTCTACCCTGTCGGAAAACGGAAGGACGGTGTTCCTCGAAGATGTCGGGTTCGGTATTCTCTACTCCGAAAGGGCGCAGGCGCTACATCACCGGGGCAGCCAGCAGCGGGTGGAAAAAGTGGGAAGGAGAAGAAGTTGCTACTCCCTCGCTCCAAGTCCGGCCAAAGAGAGGGCTCTGTCTAGGAGGGCTCCGGCGTGGGAGCCTCTTCCGTTTCGGCATTGCAGGAAAAGGACCACAAATTGCCCGTTGGGGTTGAGAAGTTAAAGATCACGAAGGAAGAAGGCAGCGCTCAGGGAGGAAATATCGGCGTAATCCCACCAAAATAGGGAAACAAAGTCCCTCCACCTCCCTCCTCTCTAAAGCAACCACACCGGACGAACGGAACCAAGGGATGGCCGAAAAAGCCTCCATATCATCTCACGAAAGGGATCCGTCGATCTGAAGGCCTTCCATTCTAAGAGAACTCCACCTCTAGGGGGCCCCTGGTCCGCAATAAAGAAAAAGGGCCGGCAAGAAAAAAAGGGGAAGGGCCTAAAGATCTGGTACTAAAGGAAGAAAAGTCATCTCCGGAAGGGGGGTATATCCTGTCGCCCTAACCGCCCAGGTATGGAAGCCCGGCGCCTCCACAGAACGAAAAATTGGTAGACCCATTTGTCCGCGGCTTACCAGGGGGAGGAAAAACTTCTTTACGGCCGGAAAAAATGCCAGTTGCTGAATGTAGGACAGTCTCTTTCCGGGACGGGACGGGGGGGGCAAGAAAACAAAGCTTGTAACCCTTTCAGCTCCGAAGGAGACACTAAACCAGGAAAAGGGGGGAAAGACACCTTGTTTAAACATGGCGGGGAGAAAAAAAAAAAACTCAAAAAAAAAGATCATCGCTGAAGAAGAGGAAGAGTCTCTGAGCTCAGAACAAAAAATGAGCAGGCGCCCCAGTTCTGAAGGTGGCGGCGTCGAAAAAAGTGACGAAGCATGCGAACGTAGGACCGGACGAGCTGGACGGGCGCACGAGAGGGAGGGGGGCGTGAAAACCACAACCCCCTTCGGCCGGCGGGAAGGGATATGTAACTTAGGAGGGTGAAGAGGGACCGCGTGCGATGAGAGATTCTCGGCACCTCTTCCTTCTAAAAAGACTCGAGAAAAATCCAGAAAGAAGGGACTCGCGGTCGGAGGAAGACTCTCCAAAAACACTGCTTAGCCTGCGGAGAAAGGCCTTTCCCGACCGGGTAGGCGAGGCGATTCGTCACTTATTCCCCTCCTTAATTGCCAGCATCCCCAAACATAGCTTCAGGGGAGAGAAAGACAACAAAACTGAGGAGGATTGGGGTGGAAGCCTCATTGTTCCTACGGGGAAGGAGTCGCCTAAAGAGGGAAAAGGCTCAAAGGCTGTATTACGCCTTCTCCTCCTGAAAAAGGGTTGACTGTATTATTTCTCAAAGGGACTCCCGACCCTCAGAGGGCTATTGAAGACTGGCTCAGGGGGGCCGGCGATTATAAGGAAAGAAAAAGCTAATCTCTCCTCTCCCGGCGAAAGCCCCGCCTACCCCTCCGAAGGAACCTCCTGATCTACCGGCCGTGGGGGGGGACGAAGGGGGTTTTTGGGGGAAGGGGTCTCAGGGGGGAAGGGTGGTATAGAGACTACTTCCATAGCCTGGTAAGGAAGGGTCGCAAGGCTTCGAAAAGCTCAGTTCGAGAACACCTTCGAAATCTGGGAAAACTGATCAACTGTGCACAAGGGGGCATCGAGCGCGAGAAAGAGAACCCGCCTCCGGGAAAAAACGAGTTAAAAGTGGGCTTTTAATCAAACCAACGAAGGGCCGAAAGGCGGAAGGGGCATCTGCTGCGGCTGCAGTCGTCGGAGGCGAAATTGTAGCAAACGGGAGGGGCGCTGGGGGGGGGGGGGGCCCGCCCTATACTTCGGGAAATTCCCGACCGAGCGAAGACTCTCCACCTTTCAGGGGAGCCAGTACCGCCACGTTTGAGGTAGAATCAGGGTGGGGCGCCCTGTACTTCACTTGAAAACCCCAGCCTTTGGGAGCCAGGGTCTATCTCGAAACTGGTGCTTTGAGCATGCGGAACCGGAAAAAGGAGAGGGGAATCGAGCTGTGAGGGAAAATCCTTCGGAAGAACCCGGGCGTCCTCTACCCGGAGACACTAACAGAGTTAAGGGAAGGGGTTTGGTTTTCTCAAAGGAAGAAGAGCAATATCCTCGGCTTGGGAAATCTATCTGAGAAGTGCAGGAGGAAGAGGCAGGGGGGGGGTCCGGAGGGGGGGGGTGGGTGTTTCGCGAGGAGGAAGGCGGGATTGCCAGGGTCTACTATTTTGCCCGACAGCCGCGGGGGCGAGGCCTTAACATACATGGCCTTCTTGATCCTCGAATAAGGAACTCTAACCACACCCTTAGAGGGCCGGAAGTAGGCGAGCAAGGAAAAGGAACACTTCAAAAAGAGCACGTCCGGGAAAGGTTGGCCGGCAAGGGGGCGTCTAAAAGGAGAGGAAGCCAAGATCGATCTTTGAGTCCTCAGCGAAAGGGTCTACTAGGTGAGGGGGATGCTCCATTTTGCAGGAGTCGATCCCGCTCAATCTTCGGGGGCCCCCTTAGGGGAATCTAGCACTGTTTCTATGCCCACTGGAAAGAGACTCTGCCCGCTCTTCCTCTTGAATATCCGGCCCGAAGAGGGGACCTGCCCCCTGAACAGTAAGCTTGATCGGGAGAAAGATGTCATCTCTAACAGTGGAAGAACAAAGAAATGGTCAGGACTTGCCGGCCGTGGCACTAAGGGTCGACCAAAGGAGTGATGGGTCTAAAGGCGATTAGCTCTTCAAGAGCTTTGAGGGAAAGGAACCCGCGCGGTCCTTCGCAGATGCAGGTTAACCAACAAGGTTAAACGGGGTAAAATTAAGGACTACAGGGAGATAAACACATTGCTCCTGAAGATCAGCCGGCCGGCCGTGTCGAATCCCCGGAGAGGGTCATTCGCGCCTCTCCGAAAAGAAAAGCTTTCTTGACAAATCACAGCGATCGGGGAAAGGAGGGGAAGATCAATCATGTTCGCTATTTCGAGAGCTCCTTCGCAGAGAAGCACACAACAAACGGATTAGGAGGAGGCGGCGAAGAAGCTGACAGACCCGTATGCCTGATGCCGTCGCTAGAAGATGTTTATTCTTGGCAGAAAATAAAAGTGTTCCTCAAGAGCGCAGGAAAAAGCCGCTAAAAGCAGGGGGGGGGGGGGGGTTTCTGAAAAGGGCCTTCCTCTAGGAGAGTCATTATCAAGATCTGTAGCAGGAGGAGACTTGAAAGGTCCACCCGAACCATTTTGGAACTTCATCTTATCGCGGCCCGCGCAAGACCGTGCCGCAAAAGTTCGAAAAGATTATCGCACACAAGGCTAGCGGGCCATCTAGCAAGGCCGCAAAAAGTGTATATCGTTCGGAGATGTCAGCCTCTCACTGGGGAGGACATTGGCATTTCAGCCGCTCTCGGGCAGTCGCCTTACTCAGTTTATCATAGAAAGGGAGCTATTTAACTAAAAAAAAAGGTGAAAAGTAAGATGTCTTTTCTAAATCTCGACTCCAAAGGAGCAAGGCTCTACGGAAGGAAAAAAAATCTCGTTGAAGAAAAAGATAGATATGGGACTTCCGCTCCGGAAAGGGATAATCTCAGAAGCACAAAAGTCTCTTCTACCTGCGGACGGGGGCGAGGAAGTTCAAAGCGATGCTCGCAAGAGCCTTCAGGGAAGGGGGACACTTTCCGGTGTTTTTTGAGAAAGGGGGGTCTAGGATCACCTTATCCTTCAGCAATACCGCAGACGATCAGGGAGAGATCCGGCCCTAGGAAAATAGGCTAAGCCCTCTGGGGCCTCCCTCTCGAAAAAAAACACCGCAGAAACCCTCAATGCCGAGATCGAAAAAAAAATCTCGAAAGGGGAAGCCCGGGAAATTGCCGGAAGATCACCGCGAAAGAAAAAGCTTTCTCACTAAAGGTCAAAAGAGAGCGTCCTCCATTGTGCGAACGAACGGAGACTGGAGAGCTTCGGGTCGTGATACAGCATACAAGAGTTCACCGCCGTTAGAAGAAAACCGGCTGGTGGGGAGAAAGAAGCCATGACTTTACTGGAGCCCAGGGCCAAGACAAGATGGCAAGTGGTACGGCTGAAAAAAGTCCATTATATGTTCATCGTCTCGGGGAAAAGACTTTTAGGACAGAGTCTCGGTCGGAAATCCAATACATCCTCTCACCTCCGCGGACATGTCGCCGCCGAAGAACAGAGGCGAAACACTGGTGCCACCGGGGGATTTGAAGCACGCTGGGACGCCCTCGCGAAAGAGGACTCAAGAGCCGGAAGGGGGAAGGGAGGCTCTATGCCCCCATAACCGTTGGAGAAAGCAGCGTCCCAGATTTCAAAAAAGCTGTTCAAATCCCGTACAGGGGAGAGGGGGGAAGGAAAGAGACCCCAACCCCCCCCCCCCAACCCCCAAAAATCGCAACCAGGCGCACGACGGGGGGGGGGCGGCACACCACCCCTTCGGCAGAGTCAAAGATGAAGTAGGCTGGGTGCGAAGGATTACTTGGACTATCACGCTTCTCCTCGGAGAGACCTCTCCTTCCTCCGAAAGACAGAAAATACTAGCTTAGTCCCAAAGGAAGGAACCGGAAGGAAAGGCGTCGCGGAAGGAAATAGAAGTTAGAGACCCGCGGTTATTAAGGTCTAGCGGCAAGGGGGGGGGGTGTCCCCTCCTTTCCTCGAGGAGTGCCAAAAAAGCCAAAACACCATCTCCGGCATGCGGCTAGAAAAAAAAACAACAGGGAGAGATAGAGACCTTCCGGAGATAATCCGCAAGAGGAAGGCGTGCCTGATCTGAAATCTCCTACCCTCGGGAAACGGCATCGGGGGAAGAAAAAGAGAGGGGTACCCCGGCTCCGCTCGTGCTGGTTGAGGGGGTGCCTCTCTCCTTTCGACTCCCGACAAAAAGCAGACAGACGTAAGGTTGGAACGAGCCTTCGAAAAAAGAGAATCTCAGACTAGAAAGGGCCGCCCTCAAAGTCATCTACACCCCGGCTCGACAAGGGCCGGCCGAAGGGGTGGGGGGCCGCCAAAGTAGGAGCCTGTTTGCGAGAATAAGGCCAGCTCTGGGAACCGTGGGGAGAAGGAGTAGACAAGCTCGTCAAAAGGAAAGAAATCTTTGGCGCGAAAAAGGGAGAAGAACGTTCCCGCTGGGTTTGGGACGAGGACCCTCCTCTCGCCAGGGAAGACAGCGATGCTCTCGGAGAAGGATCCCTGTGAAAAAAAGGGGAAAGCGTGCTTCCTTTGCTCATCTACTGAGGAAAGGGGGCTTCGAAAGGGTAGAATCGTCTGTTCGTCTCGGGGAGGACTGCCCGACCTATACTCGGGGCCACTATGACTGAGGCCACCGGGAAGGAAAACCGCCGGGAGGTTATACAACGTTAAAAAAAGGGGGGACATTTCTCCCTGTAAGTCCTGTGAAGGGGACTTCACCCCCAGGGGGGGGGAAGGCGAGAGAGATACTGTCAAAGGTATAAAGGATCAAATTCCTCCTATCGTTTCGGGAAGGAAGTGTCGGGAAACTCACGGGGACTGCCTTCTACAAGAGAGTTTCTACATAGGCAGGAGGAGAGGGTTATTTTCTCTAAAAGAAGGAACGGACATAAAAATCACGAAAAAGGAGAGGGGTATATGAGAGGGATCAGGGTCATCGATCATTGGCCTGGGGGGAAGGCTATTGCAGGGGGGGGGGGGGCTCTCTATTATTCGGGAAGGAGCCAAGGGTCGCCTATTTTTTGGAGGAAGTAAGAATATCCCAAAGAGCTTCTGAAGGGAAAAAAAAGGCCTCGTGGGACCTCGAATCCCTTCCTCTCACCCACCAAGAAGGCCCCGCCGGAACCGGAAGGAACTCCTTATACCTTCGAGCCCCTTCTCAGAAAGTGGTCTAATAAGGGGGGAAGAACTTGAGCTTCTCTACGTCGAACGGTTCGGGAGGGAGAGTCTAGCTGGCGGCCACTCGAGGTACGCAGGTTAGAGAATGAAAAAAAAGAGTTAGAGATTCCTTCGAGACAACCTTCGGCGGACACTCGCAAGGAGAGGCCGCACTGGGTAGGCGAAGAGACTCCCGAAGCGCCTCTCTGACGATGCGGGGGTACCTGCCCATTCGGTCGGGAAGATCGGCTCTGGCTCAAAAGGGACGAAAAAAAGGGATCCCTCTCAAGAGGTCCGCCGAGGGGAAAGAATCGTTCTGGCAGCACGCTCGGGGGGAGCGCCGGCACGAAAGAAAGCACGTTCTTAAAGAGTGAAGAGTCGCAAATCCAGGGTTTGGAAAGGAGGTCTTATACCGGTAAGGAAGAAAAAGGGGGTCTCCTGGCCTCGCAGGAAGGAAGAGAATCGCTCTTTCCCCTGAGGAAAGAGGGGCTGGAGCTCCCTAAAAGGACCACGCCGTCGTAAAGAAAAAGAAAAGAGCTAGGGGGTGGGGGGGACAGACTCCGGTCCTTTGACTCTAGGGAAATACCCCCGGGCAGCT
>Ga0179593_1719370_pt1 | contig 21329 bp, 23 predicted proteins | sample CZODoug2_1_08_16_FD_185931 | JGI IMG/M metagenome (GOLD analysis project Ga0179593, IMG submission 185931) | Vadose zone soil fungal communities from Angelo Coast Range Reserve, California, USA - CZODoug2_1_08_16fungal (PacBio error correction) | ecosystem: Environmental > Terrestrial > Soil >...
AGGGAACAGATCCGGAAGTTTCCGAAAAGAAGCGGTGAAGAACCGAGGGACTCGAAAGGGAAAAAGAAAAATGTGGGGGGGTTCATAGGAGGGAAAGGGAGAAAGACCGGCGCGGACTCCAATCAACAGGTGCAAAGAAAAAAGGATGGGAAAGAGATCATTCCCAGGGAAACATCAAGAGGGAGAACCGCTTCCGGACGCTGTATCAACGCAAGAGGAACTTCAAGGGAAGAAAACGATCGGAAGATCCCCTCGCCAGAAAAGGGAGATGCAGCACGCCTATGGGGGTTTGAGGGAATTACTGAGGCTCTCGGTCAAAACATGGGAAATGATGCAGATTCGCCCGATCAAGGGAGTTTAATCTGATGAGAAAGCGGACCGGAAAGGGGAAAATTGACGCGGTAAAAAGGATTATCGATCGTTCTATCCATTCAAAGTAAATGAACCTCATTCCTGCAAAAGCTATTAGAAACAGGGGGGGGGTGATGACCCCGGTCCAAACGGTCGTTGGTCTTCTGCGGGCCCTAAGTCGATGTGTGGGGGTGAAGGACAGGAAAAAGAACCGAAGATGATAGCGTTGTAGTCGTCCTGATCGGGCCAAACGCGAGCCCTTCTCACACGCCGTGATAAGGCTGAGAACTTGAGGAGAAAGGAGTGGGACGAGAGGGAGGGGAAAAGGGTCTTCAGATAACGTCCCGATGATCGGAACGCATCATCTCTCTAGGAAACAAAGGAAGAGGATCAAAACTAACGCCCCGTCACGGATCGTTCCGATATCGGAAGAACTTTCCCCTCGAGGGAATCGGGGCATAGGGAAAAAAAAGAACACATCAGGCGTTTGTCCGAGAAAAAGGGCGCGCGTGCATGCGGGGACGACTCACAGAAGTCGCACGAGTAGATAGGCGAGTTGACAGAGCTCGGTCACAGCGCGACAAGAGGGCAAAACGCAACTCTAAAAAAGATTGAAAAATCATTCTGAGTAGAGACGGAGGAAGAAGAGTACCCCGCTTTGAAGTGACTCGAAAGACTCGGAAGCGCGTGTGCCAAGGTTAGTCCGGCTGGGAGGGAGCTCAGGGGCCGCGAGGGGAACGCGGCGAGCTTCAAATGAAATCCCATGCCGTGAGCGTGAGATGGCACAAGAACTGCGCCCGCAACGGGAGACGATCATCTCAGAAAGCAGTTTTTGAAGACGAGAAGTAGGATCGAGAGACTAGTACTCGCGGGCAGCAGCGGGAGGGGCAGAGTTGAAAGGGGGGAACGAGTGGTCCCGTGGTGGGGGTCCCCGATCGGCCGAGATGCAATGTGTAGGGGGAAGTAGGCGCCGATTGATCCACGACTCGCAATCTGAAAGGGAAAGACTAAAAGCGAATAGAGTTTTCTAGTAAACTCGTTGGAGACCGGCGGAGGCGGAACCTGGGACCTGAAAAGTAGTGTTCCACAGAGGAAAGAGTCCGTCGGAACGAGAATGTTCCGGGAGCTCTGAATTTCAAGGGGAAAAGAGGCTTAAAATAATTTCAAAGGAAACAAGCGAAAGGATTCGCGTCCCGACCGCAGCGGGCAAATAGGGAAAAGGCGAAACTATCTTTATAATGTTTTGGCATTAACTCCAAAACTCGCGCGACAAGTCTCTGAATAAGGAGAGCTTTCGAGACCCGATTAAGGGAAAGTTGCAGGCGCGGGAGGAATGTATGGGACGACCGTTCATTTGCTCAAAGGCACCGGGAAGGGGCGAGCAGGGCAAAAAGAGGAGGATTGCAAGATTTTTGAGCCCCTTTCCTCGGAGGGGGAGTGGAGGGGGATACAGAGAGGTGGGGAGAAGGTTGTGTACGGAATGGTCTTTGAGGAAAAGGGGGGAAGGAAATTAAGGATTGTCCAGCCCTTTTAAAAAACGTCGCGGGGCCTCGCATGGTTAGGAGGGAGGGGTATCGGTAAAAGGGGTCCCGAGAAGGGGAGGACGCCTGGGTGCGGAAAGTCGTGTGCGACTGGGGGGAACCCGGAAAGGGGAGCAGACGGGGGGGGACTCTTCGCAGACAATATTCAGAAGGATGTGGAAGGGGGCTTTCATAAAAAAAGGGGGGGGGGGTCAAGACTCGAAGAGTACGTTTAGACGAGCTCAGAACTCGAGAGAGAAGGTCGTCCAGCGGAAGATCACTCAACCCAAAAGTAGGGTACGGGCGGAAATGTCAGAGGATTAATCGGGGCGTAACAAGAGGAACGACAATCGCAAAAGCAGAGGGCGAAAACGCCTGAGAGAGAAACAGCAAATCAAAGGGGCTCATTCGTCTACCCAAAGAGTCTAGGATCGACCCAGCTAAAAAGTACCGGGGCGCACACAGAGGCTCCAAAGGGGGAGGCGAAGAAGAAGAAACGAGAAACGAAAGAACCTCTCAGAGGAGCAGCCTAAAGGGGGCAAGTAGCATAAGTTACCGAGAGACCAGAGACATGACAAAACTGACCACGTCCACGAGGGGGAAAGGGGAAAACACCTGCACGAGGCGAATCCCATAAAAAGAAAACGCTCGACAAATATGGGGGAGGGGGGGGGGACAACGTGCATTTCTCCAGACTCATACTGGCGGGCTTAACGGGAGCGAGGGGGAAAAAAGAAGCCCTGGGAAAAAGGGGAAGGCGTGTGGAGTCCTCCTCAAAACTCACGAAGCGGGGCTCCAGAAGATCGAAGGGGAAACCAACCCGGGGAGAAACCTCTTCAGTGGATGAAGCGACCCTCCAGAGAGAATGTGATAGAGGTAGATGTTTTCACGCGGGAAATGGACTGCACAAATCGAAGTAAAACACCTGCAAAAAAAAGGGGGGGACAAGCGTTCCGAAACACAAATCACGGACCCGCGTGAAAATCCATCCCGATCCGGTTCCATGCAGACAGCCGAGGGATGGGAGAGAAAAAGATCGGGGGAGGGGGGGAGATTGCGCTAGGCTTTGAGCGCGTGATACTCAAAAACGACCGCCAATCACAGTGCAGAAGACGAGGACGTAGAAAAATAAAAAAATGATCGGATTCATCCACACCGGGATAGGGCCGTTAGGAACTTCGAGCACACCGAATGGGAGAGTACGCAAAGAGATCACGACTGGCCGAGATCAAAACTGGTAGGACGACGCGATCTAGGCTTGAAGAAGGGGGATCCTCTTGGAGCTCGGTAACGCTCACGAATCTAGGTTCGAGGCTCACAGCGAGGGGGGGACCGCAGAGTTTACTATCGCGCGCCCCAGGGATAAGGTCCAACCTTGGCCAAACTAGGGGGATAAGCGAGTAAGAGAAGAAATGAGGCGAATCGACTTCCAATCAGAGCGATGCGTGCGGTTATTCCCGGGAAGAATCTGTCGGGGGGGCTGAGTGAGAATCGGACGGAGGAAAAGTTTTTGACGAGAACGGCTGAACCGAGTTGCCGCGAGAAAAAACCGGGGCTGGGTCTTGATTCCCTGAAGGTCCACAAAAAACAAACACAAAAAAAAAAAAAAAAACTACCGGCCCTTCGAGGCACGAGAGTCGTGGTGTGGAAAGCAGAGGATTCGGTCCCTTACTTGTCGACTCGGTGCCCAGTTCACGATAAACGGCACTATGTCGAATCTCCAAAAAAGGTAGGATGAGAATATATAGAGCGAAGCACACAATCAGAAGCGGGAATAGAGGGTACACAAGCCGAGTCGCACTCGAGATAAGAAAAAAGTCAAAATTAGCGGAACGGCGGGGTTGAAAGGGATCGCTTTGGGTCCAGCAGGAACAAGGCTCAAACTCGGCGTACAAGTTACCGCCTACGTGACGGAAAAAGTCGCGATAGCGGACCACAAGAAAGGAATGGAGACTTTAATCACCTCGTAGGACTAGAAGGAGTGCTTAATGGTTAAGAAACGATTTGGGTTGGAGACGGCTAGTCTCCAGTTTTCCAAGGTGTCATAGGAGTGATCGTTAAGACATCAGCGGCAGGAAGCGAGATAAAGCTCAGTAACGTGAGTCGGGGGACCGAGCGCACTAGGCGGGCATCCGAAATCCATCGACGCCGGTCAAGAAAGGTTTTTTGGAGCGATGCCGTTGATAAACGGGGGCTCGGGAATCTCAGACTCGTGAAGGGAAAGGCCGAGGATGTGAAGAGTTGAACCGGTGGGAAGGGGAGGGAGAGGGCCCGCCGTTAAAAAACACTGTCGGCGTGGGTCCGAGCAAAAAGACCGAGCCTCGACCCAAGCGAAGCGCTGATCGACGAGGTTCAAAAGAGGGTCTGATTGGAAACTTGGAACAGAAAGAGATTTTCAAAAAGACACTGAGGGGCCCGGTCTCACGGAATGGGGAAGGGCGGACGATTTTGTGAGGCCATTACCGCGTGAAAAAAACTCGGAATAAAAAGGGGAAAGACACAAGCGGGCGGTCCGGTAAAAAGAGCGGGTCTCGGTGTTTTGACGAGGCGTAGCAAGGGATTGGAGGAGAAGATCTGGAGAATTTTGGGGGGGGGGAGTCGAACGAAACAAAAAGCCGGGGGAAGAATGGTGCCGAAGGAGGAACCAGTTCCTCCTCGCGTGTCTTTGTTCGTCCAGGCAACGTGGCGCCCTTTCAAAAGGAGCGAGGAGGAGGAAGGGGCTCTGGTATTCGAGGGCAGTTTGGAACACTTCCCCCTCTATCGTTCAGCTGGGATTAGGTGGACGATTTCCTTGAGGGATGGAAAGTGCCGGCCAGAAACGTAATGCGGCGCGAGGGAGTCTTGATCGGTCAGGGGTCCTCTCGCAGTTCGCAAGACTGTGCCAGAAACGTCGCGTGGGGGGAAGGGGACTGGCGGCCGAATCGACTCCTTCTTGTAGGAGCAGTGGGAATCGCGCTGCATGGATGCTCAGCGCGGGTTGTCGAAAAAAAAAAGGTGATCGCTTAAAGCACCTGCACGGTGGAACAAGTATCGAGGCACAACAAAAACGAGAGAGGAGAGTCCGCGGAAGAACTTCCGGGTCGAGGGCTTGAAACGGCAGTGACGATAGCTACAATACGCCAAGAGCATCCAGTAACGAGCAATCCACATCATGGTGAGCTTCGTCGACGAGAGAGTCCCGCCAAAGGAAAAGGCGGAACCAGAAGAAAACAACGACGGAGTGCCCTCACGGGGAGAACTTCTCGGGTCCGGCCGACCGATCACAAAACCAGGCACAAAGGGGGAGGACAGACGTGGGGCGATCAAAGCAAGGAATCTTCCACTAACATGGGAAACCCTAGGAAAAAAGGAAGGGCAGAAAAAGAAACTGCACATCGATACCAAGAACACTGAGAACGACACGGTGGAGCTTCTGAAACGCCACGAAGTCGCTCGGAAACGGAAGAACGGTGAGCTCGACATCTAACAAAACCTGATTGTGGCGAGTTGGGTCATCGAAACTACCGGGGGTTGCAACGCCAGCCTCGGGGTCGGGGCGCCGCCACGGAAAACAAAGAGAGGGGGCCATCAAAGAGGAAGCGACAATAGGGTCCAACGGGGGTCACGCGGTCAAGGTACCTAGGACAAAAGAAGGGGGCCGAAAGAAAGCGGAACCGGAGGGAAATCACGTCCGCGGGAAAAAGGTCTGAAATCAAAAAAATCCGGTTCCAGGGGGGGCCGAAAATCCGCCAGGTTTAACGCGGGGAGGGGGGGACCGAAAAGAAGCGAAGGAGTTGGTAGGCGTCGAGGCTTGGGACAAGAAGCAGCCGACGCCATCAACACAGTGCAGACCAAGGCCGAAGGAAGGAACAGGGCCAAAGAAATCGAGAAACCGCGAGGGGCATTGAAACAACGTTTCAGTGTCCTACCCTATCTAATCATGACGGCCAGAATGGGGCTGTTATTATCGGGGATCTTCTGAGAACCTATGGAAGGGTCTTGAAAGCAAATCCTTCCGGAGGGCTCTTTCAAGGCTCACTAGCATTATGTTCTCGAGGATTCCTCGAAAACTTCTGAGGGCGGGGCTTAAGATGAAAAGAGAGCTAAGGAAAAGGACTCACTGCAGCAACCTTGTTCAAACATAGGGATCCGTTCTAGTAAAATTCAAAGGCGTTGGGGGGACGTCCTCAAGGAGCCGAAAGAGGAACGGATGCCTGTCCATCGTGACGGGGGGGATTGCAGGGGCGTGGGCGCAGATGAGGTTGGGAAAAAGGAGAAGTCAGGCGCGTTGAGCCGGCTGTGAGTGGGGTCTGCCAAGCTGGCCACCGAGTTCCCTTACGAGGAAAAACAAGAAGGAGGTGTTAAGGGCTGGATGGGGGGACCCGAGTCGGACTCGGAAGGAAAGGTGGTCACGATATTCGAAAACTAAGTATCGTGACGGACCAAAAGAAAGATCGGAGCAACACACGGAGGATGGAAAAGATCGAAAGTGCGCAACTCCCAGGGAAAGGCGCGACCAAATGGAGAAACTTGGCCATCCGAGTCGCAATCGGGAATAAAGGCATCTTGAAAGAATCACTAAGAAGATCAGGAAGGGGAGGATAGAAGACGCTTGTTGGCAAGAGGACGACCGTGTAGGGGCCTATCAAAGCTCTTCAGCTCAGTCTGGTGGGAAAAAAACGTCTCGGTAAAAGAGACCGATGGGGACCCACCCCTCAGAACAGCTCTACCAAGAAGGAAAAAAAAACGAGCGCACGAGCGCGGGCTGGAAAAGGGGCACTTGAAGTTTACGCTGAACGATCTAAGAAAGGCGCCGAGGGGGAATGGAAAGACCGTGCGAGGGCGTCGAAAAATCGGCGGGCGCGGCGACGCGCGGACGAAAACAAATCTCTGATAGTTTACCAGAGAGCACTGAGGGGAAGGGCATCAAAAGGGACAATAGGAAGGGAGCGCCGCGTAGCATACCAGAGGGGCTCGAGCTCGGAATGATCAGTCGCAGGCGGACTCCGAAAGACTTCGGGAGAAAAAAGAGCCGGCGGCCCCAGGGATGAAGCGAGATCCGTTTTAACCGGGGGAGCTATCGGCCTCGGAGGATGAAAGGGGGATTGGTGGAGCCAGAGCAAAAGAAAGGACTCGACGCAAAGAATCGCTCGGGCGGGACGAGAGACCGCGCGGATTCGGAATTTGAAAAAAAAGGGAAGAAGCCGGAAGAAAGTCAGAAGGTTTTGCCCGCTCACGTCGAATGGGACTAGATTTTTGGAGTCCATGACCGGGAAAACAGGGGGGAGGAAATATGAAGGGGGAAAAGGAGACCAAAGGGTAGTGGGGCGGGCGTCGCCCACGAAATGTCGGTTGTAGGGGAGAATTTTTTTGAGGTGAACTCAACCACAATAAATCGAAGAACGGGGAGGGGGAAGTGCTTCAAGGTACGAGCGAAAAATTGAAATGCAGCGAGTGGAAAGAGGAAGGGGGGATTTGGCAAGGCAGAAGAGACCCCGTGCGAGGGTCGAGCGAAATGGTCAGAAGTGCATTATGGGTTTGCTCCACTCCTCGGGGAGGCGTGAGGAAGTTAAGGGGGGGTTGAACAGTCCCACGATTATAAGAACCCTTTCATTCGTCCGCGGTGGGGTGCGAGGAATGGGTCTCCTTTCTCTCTCATGCTCCGAAAAGGGGCGGGAAACGAGTGGTCCTTGGGTACCGTCCGAGTTTGAAACCGAGATCAGGACTCTCTAGCGACGAAGATCAAAAAGGGATGGAGAGGAGAGGGAGAAGGATCTCGAGAGATGGTATAACTCGAAGACAGATCGGCTATGGGAGAAGGGTCCTAGGAAAAGAGGCAGAAGAGGAAAGAGTGAAAAAAAGAGGAGGTAAGAGAGATCGCGGACTAACGTGAGGTCGATTGCTTGCTGCTCGGGAAGGAAAATGTCAACCGAAGGTTACACGCTGAGCTCCATTTCGACACGATCCACCTCACTGGTGCTCAGTCAGAGGAACTCTGACATCTAGACTCTTAGGGGAAAAAGGTAAAAAAAAAGAGGGGCTCAAATCACGCGACCAAGAGTACCCTTCGGAGACGAGCGAAGAGCCACCTCTCGCGTATGAGCCAGGTGATGTAGGAGCAGGAGGGGTACTCTCGCCACAAGACCTCAAAAAGACAAATTTCATCATCCACGACAGCCCCGATCGGGGAAGGGGGGAAAGAAAAACTAAAAGACTTCAAACAGTAAAAGAACACACGCAATTTTGGGGCGAGTGAAACCACTTTCATGTCGCAAAAGAAGCGTCTGAAAAAGAGGGTTGAAGGGGGGGAAGGAAGGATTCTGAGAAGAATGGTGCAGGACTGCTTGGGTAGGCAGAGAAAAAAATACGGTAAACACTACCTAGTAGCCAGTCCCTCTGAGAACAACCGGAGGGGAAAAAAGGAGGGACGCGAATGAAAGTTCAGCGACACGAAAAGGGTTTTTTCACCGGTCTTGAAACGGAAAATAAAGGAAAAGAGAAGTGAAGACCGGCAAAGTAAAGGCCGCAACAAAAGTAGGAAGAAAATCCGGACAAGGGTCCCCGAAATACGCAAGAGGTGGGGGGACTCGAACCGAAGGATTTCGCTGGGGTAGGAGAAGGGAGTTGAAAAAAGGGGAAGGAGAAAGAAAAAGACACAGTGAAAGCCTGAGCCGAACCAGGGGGGGAGAAAAAGGGAAAACGATAGAAGCCTTCAATCAGAATAGGGACCGGGGAGGGCCGGAAAAAGAAGAAAGGATGGCCCGGAAAAGCACTCGAGCGAGAGACGACTGCAGAGATCCAAAACAGGGAGTGGGGATTACGAGGCGAAGCACGATGATTTGGGAATGCCCGATACTTACTGCGCTCGGGAATCAGAAAAGTTAAGCTCAAGATCAGCGAGAGCCGGCTGGGTAGGAAAGAGCAGCACGTCATCTCAAAAGGGCAAACCTGAATAGGAGTACTGCGAGTACACTGAAAAGGTAGTGGGGAGGAAATCGTGGAGAAAAGAACGTCTCCGAAAAGTCTCTAGTGTGGAGAACCGGGATAGGTTCGGAAGACTGCGCGTCCCATATTTAATTTACTAGAAATTATTGCGGCATGAAGTCCCGGAAGGGCGAGAAAACTTCGGGAAGCTACTGGATCTTGCCAACCTCTAGTTCCCGAGATTCATCCTGAATAAGAGAGGGGAGCCCAGCATTGCTGCTCTGACGAGGGGCGGGATGAAAAAATTTAAAAACACGATCTGAAGGCCGTGGAAGCGTGCCTGTCGAGGTAAGCTCTAGAGCAACAACAAAAGGAGGGGGAAGAGAAATCTGACATTCACGGGTCAGGCATTCATTTACTAAAGAGTTCCCTCCGAGTCTCAAGAGTGGAAAAGGAAAGTCAAGAGGCCAAAGAACTTCAATAAAATCTGTTTTTAAGGAAGCGGGAGGGGGGCAAATGAAGACAAGAAGAGCGCCGTTCCGATCACTCTCTACAGACGAATAAGACGCCTCTCTCGGTGCAACATCGAGAAAAGGAGAGCCCCCAGAGAGCAAAAAAGGAAAAGAAAAAACGCGATGCGAGCGCGAAGGAGGTTGACAAGAAACTACTTTTAAGGGTTACTCACACGCGAGAGATCCTGCGGGGGGGCGGTGGCAGGGGGGCACGTCAGAAGAAAGGAAGAGGAAAAGTGCTATCATCATAACATCATAATTAGCTCTTACCTAGCACTAAGGAAAAGAGTCAGCAAGAGACAGAGCGAAACATCCTCCCGCAGTTTTGAAGAGGACAGTCGTTATCTCGCTGGGAGGTCGGACCTCGCGAACATCCGATCGGCTCGAAGAAAGAATAGCGGTATGACAAGGGGGGAAGAATCGTTTTTCAACGGGGAGAACGATCGACTCGGCGCACTGTATTGGCTGGGCGACGGGGAGGGGGGAAGCCCGAGGTCAAAACTCGAAAAAAACAGGGGAAGCGAGGTTCTATTAGGAGCCGGATTTCTGAACCTTACCGATCGATGCAAGAGGACGCGGGGAACGCGGGGATTGTGGGCCCGGTCTAAAAGGAGAATTTTTCGCAGAGGGGGTGCAGGTTCAGCCTCTTGAAAACCGGAGTTTCGGAAAAAGAGGGAAATCAAAAACAGCGGGGGCGAGACCAGCCTCGGGTTGAAGATGGGCTGCGCAAAAAAAGGGAAGGGGGGGGGCGTTTCACGAAGAAAGGGGCGGGGGAACCAAGCGCGAGGTACTTCTTTGGAAATCTAGTGTCGAACCGCTTTCAAAAAGTTGAATCAAAGGAAAGGATATGAAGGGGGGAGGACCGGGGGCGCAGCGTCGAAAAGGTGAGCTGTTCGGAAACTCGCGTCGCGAGCTCGTGCATATTTTTTGGGGGGATCCACTTAAGAGGAAGGGTGAAGTGGGGGAGAATGGTAAGATTTGGGGGATTTGAGAGAGAAAGAGGGAGCCTTTGAACCCGGTATCGGACGAAGACTGGAGGGAGGGACGGCGCGTGCGGCCTACGGGGCCGGGTTCTGCTCCCGATTGTTGTGCGACGGGTCAAGGAGCCCCGGGTTGAAAGGACAGCGACTCCTCTCGGGAAGGAAGCAAAATGAGGGGGGTCTTAGAGGATGTCTCGGGGACGGCGCAGCTCTGGGGGGGGTTCTGACTAGAAAGCGCAGTGAAGGAAGTTCGTCCGCAGGACTCTCTCAAAAACAAAAAAGGAAGGAGTATTAAGAAAAAGAAGGGCCGACAGGGGGTGCGGGGAGAAAAGGGCATCGTCGACAGATCACGAGAAGACGAGGCAATACTGAGAGGAAAGCCTCCAGAGAAAAGACGCAGAAAGAAGTTTGCTCAGGCGACTGCCGCCTCAGATCCAACGCGGAAGGGAAAACCAAATGAAAAAGGAAAGCAAAAAAGCGGCGAAGACTCTAGACCTCCTCAGGCAGAAGATCTCGCATGCCAGAACCGTGTTAACCAAAGGGAGGGAAAAAACTGGGAGAAGACCTCAAGGAAAAAAACAACTACCAGGGACAAATCCCAAAAAAACCGATCGAGGAAGGGTCTCAAAACATCAAATTCACGGGCGATTAAGGGACAAGGGAAACCCGGTCCGGTGGCATTGCTTCGCCCGTATCACAAAAAAACGTACATAAACTGAGCAGGGGGAGAAAAGAGGGAAAAGCTACGAGAGGCAAACGTAATTGTTCCAGCGCGGGGTGAAATGGCAAAAAAGTACAAGGGATAAAGGAAAACACAAGGGGAAGAGGTCGCCAGAGACGAGGAAGGGGGAGGGGATGACTCTACCCAAAATCGCGAGTTATCTACATAGTTTTGACCAGGGAGGAGTTTCACAGAGAAAAAGAAATGAAACCGGTCGACGAAAAAAAGTTACAAGAAAGTGAAGCGTGCGAGACGGATCCAATCCTTCCAAGGTTCCGAAAGAAAACTCGGTGGGGGGAAAAGTTGGGGTAGAGAAAAAAGACGCAGCGGGAAGGAGTGGGGCGAGGCTCAGAGGATTGGGGAAGAAAGACGGCGCCTGACGCCAAACACAGGGGAAAAGCCGAAAGAAAAGTAAAACCTTCATCACAGGGGGAAGAGTTGCCGGCGGATCAAGGGGAGAAAAAGTCCTCCCGAGCGCGATCACAACGGGAAACTCAAAAACTAAAGAGGGATTGAAGCGGCAGGAGGTGCCTAGAATTCGTGATCGACTCACTATCAGGGGTCATTATGCGAAAAATCGCCGGAGAAAAGAGCTATAAAAGGGGGAAACGCGACATCACGGCATACACATTTCAAAACGGGGATGAGGTAAACTTCACATTCAGTTTCTTCTCAAGGCAAGAAGCCCAGCGAGGACGAGGGCCCCACGTGTCGTTTTTAGAAATGCGCGGCGTCGCGATGTTGGAAAGAGACTTAGCAAGGAAAGAAGGGAACGCGGAGGAAAAGCGGGTTCTTCCGGGGGACTCCCAAGGTGCCCCTGGGCAAACACAAAATTATCAGGGGCGGGGGCAGAAGGGAAGAGAGAAAGTACGTATGTGGAAAAAAAAAGTCGACCGGCCCGATAATCTTTAGAAAGGGGGGAAAAGAGAGGAGAGCTCAAAACGGAGTATTAGAGAGAAGATCGACCTAGGGTCCATCAAGGCATCGGCCGAAAAAGTCTGAAGAACTGTTAACCGCCGATCGGTAAAAAGAGTCAAAGGGCCAGAAAACACTTACACGATCGTCGGGGGTTGTGACCGGAGAAGGGCGGTGGCCGATCCAGGACCCGCCGGAACGATCAAGAGCTAAAGAGAGGAAGGCCGCGAGGGGGGTCAAAAAAAACGCTAGAAACCTAGCGAAACGACGAAATACCGGTCATCACCTCGAGGACATCTCGCGCGGGGAGGTAATGTCCTCTACAAGACTTGGGAAGGTCGAAAGAACGCGGAAGTGGCCGATGCCTGAGGCGGGAGCTCTCGTCGTACAAGGCCTAAAGAAAGAGCGACGGGAGGCATCATTAATAAAAGAAAAAAAAAAGACATTCTAAAAAAGAGCGAAAAAGGGCCTCAAAATCCATCCGAGAGACGGAGTCAGCAGACAGCCAAGTGGTCGCGTCGTGATACGCTCGCGTTCTTACGAGAGGGCCTCCTCTTCGTCGTGATAAGCTCAGAAGGGATGAAAGGAAGAGGCAGGGAAACTTTGCGAGAAACGAAAGGGGGCGTCCAGGGAAAAGCTGTGGGACCGGGATTTTATAAAATCAAAGCCTCGAAATCGACCAAAGCGAGCGCGGGAGGTTCGGATGTCAGACGGGAGGGAAACGTGGAATGGATCCTGTAGAACTCGTCAGGGTGCTGGGGGGAAAGAGGGGTCCAGGGACTCAGTCCATGACGCGCGCGTTCTGACTAGCCGAGAAAACAAGACGAGAGAGGGGGGAGGTCCTACCAAAGGGGTGTCAAAGGGTTGACGAGGGAGGAAGCCCGATATGGCGGGGGAACGGGAAATGAGATTTTTTGGCGTATAAAACGACGAACAAGACGCGAAGCCGTGGCGATAAGGTAAGAGCGGCCCCCAGAGGCCCGCGTGTACGAGATGGAGGTTTGGGAACCGGAAATGGAGCCGAGGAAAAGAGCGGTTCGGGAGGCTTTCCAGCGGACAGGGGGACTCCACTTCCCTAGAGGGCAGCGTTGATTAGATGGAATTTCCTTGAAGGGATTGGATCTGCGGAATCTGAGAGGGAAACCGGGGGGAAGGAGGGAGAGGCGTGTAGGAAGAAAAGGCTTTCACGCTTGTGCGGCGAAAAACTCGCCGGTGCTAAGGGGTTGAGGGGAAGCTGGGGGGCGCGCGATCGAAAGTATCGCTACACGAGCAAAAATGTGGGGTCGTCGGCTGGCGGTGGATGCTCAGCGGAGATTGTAACGGAATAGGGGAGAGGGAAGCTCGGTAAAGGGACGAGAAAGGACTAAAGGAGTCGTCCGCTGTAAGAAAACTAGAAAAACAAAAGGGAAGGAAAAGAAGCGAGAGGTCCCGGACTACCTGTGATCGAGGGGCGGGAGGAGCCGCCAGAAAGGAAAAAAAAGGTAGAACAAGAAACGCGGAGCTCCATTTGGCGCGCCAATCAAAGTGCTCATGCTAAAGAAGGAGTCCGAGCGCGCGCAAAGCGAAGAAAGTGTCCAGACACGAAAACGTCGTCGGCCGAGACCGGACGAAAGGAACGAAAGATCACACGAAAGCTACGTTTGTGCAGGATCAGAATTGGGACTCGCAGAAAATCATGAAAAAAAGAGAAAAAATTAAAGAACGCAGATGAAAAAATCCTGGGAAGCGAGAAAAAGAAGCGTAGAGACAACGGTGTGTACCGCTGCCTTCCGTTCAGCCAACAATCATCGTCCAAAGGCATTAAAAAAAAAGAGGGAAAGGAGAAAAGTAGGACACCGGGGTAGAACGGCCAATTATCCGATCGTGAACGCCACGAAAGCTCGTCGAAGAAAGGTCGAAGAACAAAGGGGGAAGATAGGGAGAGCACAATAGGGGAGGGGCGACATGACGAACTCTGTTTGGCACAACGGTGAAGGGACCTGCACAAAATCAGGGGCCGGAACCATTCCGACGGGACCGCAAAGCACGAAGAGGAACAAGGGTAGAGAAAGTATCCAGAAGAGAAAAGGGAACTAAAAAAGCGGTTGAACCGCGGAAGCTCTACCCGCGCGTATAAAAGATTCTCTATTAGGAGCGCGGGGGGAAAGGGAACCGACGAAAGAAAGGGGAAAAGGCCGTCGCACAATCACCCTGGAAAACTAAAAGAGAAGAACCACCCCTGAAGTTGGTCCGAAGGGCGCAAAAAGAAGAGGATGCCGGGAATCTCACCTCTGGAAAGGGCTCTGCAAAAAAAGATTATTTAGGGCTGAACGAGAGGGGAGACAGATTTGTGTAACGATCTCCTAGGTTCTAGATGATAAGGTGTTAATGGATGCACTACTCTCGGCCGCGAGCAGCGCGAATGAAGGGAGGGAAATCCCTAAGGAACAAGCAAACCGTGCTATGAGAAAGGAGAAAGTAACAAAGTTAACAAGTAGTTGAGACTCCTTCATCCGAGAGCGCGATTCGCATAGGGTTGATGCCCCTGGAGAGTAGGAGTAGGAGGCGCCTCGGAGAGGGGGATGGGGGGCAACTGAAATACCAGAAGTCCTAGAAGCGTCTTTAAGCTTCAGGTGAGGGGGACAATTGTCTCGGGGACACGAAACTGGCAAAAACCCGGGGTTAGGGGGGTGGTGGGTTGGTCGGGGGTTTTGGGGGGTGTTTGGTGTTTGGGGTTTTCTGTGGAAGGAGTTGTTTGGTGGTTTATTAGTGTTTGGTTGTCAGTTTTTTTTTTTGTGCGGTTTGGTTGTGTTGGAGGTGTGTTGGTGAGAGAATGGGGGGTTTGATGGAAGTGGTTGTGGGTTTGTTAGAATGTTTTGGCGTGTGTTTTTTTGTGGTGTTGGTGTTTTTGGGTGTGTTGTATTTGGGAATTGATGTGGGGTTTTTTTTTTGGATTTTTTGTTGGTTTTTTTGTTTTGTGTGGGGTTTTGGTGAGTTTATTTTGTACACCCGCGCCCAACCCCCCATCCCTCCCCCCCCCTCGACACCCGGACCCAGAGACCCCCCACCCCGCGGCCAAAATCCCCCCCTGGGGGGGAGGGAGGACTTCCCCCTCGCACCTCTGGGGACTGCCCGCGACCCCCCCCCGAACCCCCCCCCGCGCCCACCCCTAAAAACCCAAACATAAAAAAAAAAAAAAACCCCCCGACCCCCAAGGCCCCCCCCCCCCCCTGAAAAAACCCCCCCACGAAACCCCCCCCCCCCAATAGCCCTACCCCCCCCCCCCCCCCCCGCCCCCCCCCCCCCGCCCCCCCAAACCCCCCCCCCCAAACCACCCAAAAAACCCCCCAAAAACCCCAAAACGGTCCCAAAAAAATCCCAACCCCCCCCCCACAAACCGCATTTTTTTTTTTTTTTTGTTCCGAAACCCCTGTTTTTTTTTTTTTTTTATTTTGTTGGGGGAGAAGTGGGGGAACCAGAAAATTTGTTTGGTTTTTTTTTTTTGGGAGGAATGGGTGGGGGGTAGGCGGAGGCGGATAGCCCCCCCCCTCCCCCCCCCCCAGGACCACCCCCCACCGCCCACCCAACACCACCGAGCCCCCCCAACCAGGGTAAGTGGCGGAGTTCCATTTATGATCTTAAAGGATGGGGGAGAAGACGGAGGAAAATAGAAGAAAAAGATATCTGGCCCGATGATCAAATTTTAAAACGGTGGAAGAAAAAGAAAAAAGAAAAAAACGGAGAAATAGGAGAGATAAGGGAAAGCATTCCAACGGGATCATCGTCGACTATCGTTAAAAAAAAAGTTCCCTCCGACTGAAGAAAGATAAAGGGGAAAAAGGGGAGAACAAAACACGTAAAAAAGGGGCAGCTCGTTTGTTCCCCAAAAGGGCCGACACGAGGCCCTCGCGACGGAGTCCGACTAGTGAGTCAAAATCGGAGAAAAAAAGCGCAAAAAAGAGTAAGGAAATGGAAAAGAAGAAAGGGAGAATGAAAAAAAAGGGACTGAGGCCTAGGACGGTACTTTTACTTTGGAGGAACAAAAAAAGAGGAGCGTTGGGGGAAGGGTGCCGAAAAGTGCGGGGGCGGGCAGCCAGTCAAGAATGCGCGAAAAGCGGCATCATTCACATCAAGCTCGTGAGCGTGACCGAGCAACTAAAGAGGAGCATCCGAAAAAAAGGCGCAAAAAGACCTCACGCAGGTTGGGGTCAGGTGCCGCTCGGAGGGCGACAAAGGCTCCTCTTCGGCGACTCGCCGGCACGGCCTAGCGGTGTGGAGGAAAGAGAAAGGGGTTTAAAAAGGGGGAGGGGCCAAAAGGCAGAGCGTATGCACGATGGGAGGAGGCGCAAATAAAACTCTCAAGCCTCGCTCCCGAGCCAATCGAAATCGGGGCTGCGGTCGAAAAAGTAACGGAGGTGGGGAGAAAGGCGAGGAGGGAACTGGAAAAGGAGAGGGAATCCGGTAAGGGATTGAAAAGATCAGCGGAATTAGAAAGAACGACAAAGTCGAATTTTCCGCCCTTCGTTTTGTCAGGAAATGACCGCGAAAAAAAGGCGGGGAGGAGAGGAAATCAGGGGGAAAGAGCGAGCCGGAATGGATACTCCTACGGGTTGAACCGAGGAGGTGTGGCGTTGGACGATCTTGATAAGTTTGCGGATAATAAAGGAGGACGGCGGGCAGGGTAGATGGACTTTCGGACCTCCGGACCTGCGCGCGGGTATGATGTCGTTGAACCGTCCACTTGGCGCAGCCGGTCACTTTCTCTTGGAGAAGAGGAGCGGAAGGGAAGTGAAGACTAGGGAGGGGTTTTTTTTTGTGTGAGAAACTTCCTCGATGAGCCGTATGGATTTTAGTGGCCGATTTCAAGGGGAGGATGGGGAAAGACCCCCGGAAAAAGAAGTAACCCCGGTGAGACAGCGCGAGGTGAGTCGTGTCGGGTCCGGGAGGGTTCTCCGACTCCGTGGTGCGGCGCACCTCAAGTCGTTGTTAGAATGGGCAGAAGGTAGACAAGAGAATACTTCGGAAGAAGAAGACCAAAGGATGGGATAAAAGGGCAGGATCTCAGCGGTTGTAGAACTCTCGGCGAAAACTGCGTGCATCGTGGATCCTATAAAAGGAAAGAAAACACTCGAAGGAAAGGAAAGAGAGGGGAGACAAAAAAAAAAGAGGGGAGATATCTTGAAGGACGACGGCAGGCAGGGGACTAGTCTACAAGATTGCGAAGCTGCTCCGCGAGTGGGAACAATACGGAAAAGGGGAGAATAAGAGAGACCAAAAGAGCAACAAAGTCTAAGGAGGACGATAATTATAGGAATCTCCTAAGGCATCTCAACGAAAGTTCAAAAAAGGAGGAGACGGGAAAACGGAAGGGTCGAAATGCGCGGTGGAAGGGGGAAACGATCACGGAAGGAGACCTCGGGCGTCCGCAGCTAGGAGGGTGGGCAAGGGGATCAGAAGGAAAAGATCCAATCATAGAAAGGGGAAGAAAGAGACCGCATCACGCGCAGAGAACCAGAGATGAATTGGAAGAAGCAGAAAAAAAAGCTCAGAAAGCACGCTCTATCTCACCTTCACGTGGTACCGCTGCGGACCACGTTCCGGAGGAGAAAAGATCGAAAGAGGGAGTTGAAGGAGAGACAGCTACTGAATAGGAAATCCTAATTGTAAAGAGGGGGAAGGGGGGGTATAAATCCGCAAAAAATTTTCCCCCTCCGCGATAAAGTGCAAGCGCCACGAAATCTGAGAGCAGCAAAGGAAAGAAAGAAAAAGGGAGGGGGGGGAAAAAAAAACCGCAACGCGAAGAGGGTCGCCTTTTTCCGACGCGTTTGCAGCTGGAAAGGGGACGCGATGAAAAGAAAAAGTAAAGGGGAAGGGCAAGAAAAGAGAAACGCGTCTACCGTAAATACGTCCTGTTCCAAGTTAAAATCCGCCGCGGTTGAAAGGTCTGAAGGCGATGAGGGAGGCAGGCGAGGAAAGAAAGCCGACGCCAATCAGAAAGAGTCCTATCGCGGACCAGGAAACGCAAAAAGAGAATTCAATCACGGCGAGGGAAGTTGCCTAAAAGAGAGTCCCGCGAAGCCCGCTAGAGGGGGGAGGGAGCAACGTCCTCGTCAAAACGACTGGAGGAAGACAGGGAGCAGAAATGGGGGCTTTCAGAGACTGAACTGGCGTCAAAACGCTCACGAGCATGGACAGATGGACTCTAGGAAGAGGGTCCTCGCAGAGCAGGGGGAGTAATAAAGCAATCACAGAAGAGTCACCCCCCGTTTGAACGTCTAGAAGATTCGTTTTAAGGAGTAAACTTCAAAAGGAAGTTGGGAGGGGAAAGAAAAATTCAGAGAAAACTGGGGGAGAGGGTGAGACAGAAAAAATCTGTGAGAGCTTCTGCGCTTCCCTTCGACTCTGAAAGGGGAAAAAAACAGTGACCTGGGGGGAGAGGAAGATATTAATAGACGTGAAGGTCGGGGTATTACGGCACTAGGGACAAAAGCGAGAAATGTCCAGGGGCTCTTCCAACAAAAGATATGGATCGTGTAAGTGAGGCGGGAGAGGTGAAATTCAAGAGAGACTCGTATGGGAAAATGAGAAGAGGAAGCAGGGGCTCCCTATGATCTTACTGTGCGCACGTCGAGGGACGAAAAAGAACGGAAGGGATGAAAAGGGAGACGACGGAGGACCCAAGATCATCGGGCAACATATCGTGAGGACACTTACAGAGGGCTCAAAGTCTACACGGGGGGACGCCATAACTCTGAAAGCCTCACTGCGATCAAGCGGCGTGTTGACCGAAAAAAGGGGGGAGGGAAAAGAACAAATAAAAGTTGCAGGGGGAATCAAACGCCTCCAAAAAGGGACTTTCCCCTATCTCGTTCAACATCAACCGAGGCCCCACGAGCCCAAGAAAACCGAGGGCGCAACACGCGGCTTGAAGGGAAAGAAAAACGAAACTTGAAAGGAACGACGCGCTCGCGCCTCGTTTCCAAAACGGGCCGGAGGCATTGAGGAGGGGGGACGCCGCAGAAAAAAGAGGAGAAGAGCGGCCAGCGGCATCAATCATAAAAAAAAAAAAACAGCGCGCACAATGTATCTCGGCATCCGAAAACATCGACAAACGCGGGCACAGAAAAGCATGGTGGTTGGAGGAAAGGGGAGTGGGACAGAAAGCTGATCGCGGGCATCTTCGTCGTGCTCTCCACGGCCTCGAGGTGGATATTCCGAGAGGGGAAGTTTGGAAAACAAGGGAATGGGGAAGAGGGAGAAAACCCGGGGTCTGAGCACGGAGTTATCCCGCTCATCAAGCCTCGCGCCTCGACCCAAATAATTCGATGAGGGAGGGTAAAAAGGGACCGGGGGTTCGGAACAAGAAAAGGATCGGGTATAACAGACGCGGAGCACGGTTTGTCCCTTTCTTCAAGAATTGTTAGGACATCGATTTTTTGCAGGGACATTAGAGGAATGGAAGAGTCGAAGAACTGATGGAGAGGAGACCTCGGAAAGCAGACTCAGTGACGAAGGGCGGAAAAATGGCTTTGCGTTTCACATAGGGGAATTTTTTTCGGAAGGAAAAAACCAAAAACGAAAAAAGTCCGTAGGAAAGTCGTATAGGTCGGCGCTCGGCTTCCAAAGCGCGGAATGGTCGTTGGCGAAAACGTGGCGCAGCCGGGGGAAAAGTGGGACTTTGAGGAAGAAAGGAGCTTATGAAGGATGTGGGGGGGCTCCACTGAACGGGAGTGGGCGGTGATTAAATGGTGGGAATATTGCCTTGATGGAGTGATCGCGGCCACGTAATCCCAGGAAAAGGAGGGGCGAGGGGGGGGGGCTAGGGGAGAGGGAAAAGGACTCGAGCATTTCGCCGCCGTTTCGGCGCAAATCGTCGTTGTGCGCTGGGTGGAACACCGAGGGAACTGAGGAAGGGTCTCAGGAAAAGAAAAAAAAGAAAAGGTCTGTCGGAGTGATTAAGAGCGTATTGTAAAAATCTTCTCCTCTTCTCTTGTCTACAGCAGAATTCCAAGGAAAAAGAAGAATCGTCCGCGGGAGGAGACAAAATGAGAAAGGGGAGGGGGAGAAAAATCTTGTCCGCTGAACGCGAATGGACTTGAGATCATCGACAAGATGCAGCTGCGCCGAGAGGGATACAATACGCCACCGGGGAGGGAAAAGAGAAACATTCAGGAAGAGAGAAGAGCGGGACCAATAAAACAGGGAACCAGCAAAACTACGGCGCCGCACTCGTCTTCGGCGAAATGCTCGATTACCTCAAATCACGACGAGAAACTCATACAACAGAAGAAGGGGGTTGGGAAGCAGGAAGGGGGGACAAAAAGAAAAATAACTCAAGTAATCTGAAAATACATAAAAAAAAATGCAAAAAAAGGAAGTTTAGAACAACCTTCCCTAGCGATCCATATCAACCTTCGAGCCTAAAAAAAGGACCGAAAAAGGAGGAAAAACATCAAAAGCCAGAGGGCACGGTGAAAGAAATCTAAATCGGTCCATCCGGAGTGTTCTCTGACGTGGTGAAGGCGGTCAGCGAAAAAAAAAAGAAGCAGTGAAAAGACACAGAAGGGAGCAATCCCCTTCAGACACCGAACCCAAAAGACCTCCATCCTATGTTGGAAAAAGCTATTTTGGAAAAAGGGGCTGGGGGAAGAAAAAAAGAAAACAAAATCGAAGTGCGAGAAAAAAAAAATAAAGGGCATGGTGCCGCTTTTAACCGCGTCAAAAAACCATACATTGGAAAAGGGAAAAAGAACGCCGGGAGGGGAAAAAGTAACGAAGGCTATTACGGGGAGAACTGAAAGAGGTTGAGAGAAAGAAGCGCCTACTTCCAATCACAGCCGGAAGAAGCCGATCGCGGCTGACAAAAAAACGAGAAGAGAAGTTAAAACACCGCGAGAGGTGAATGGAACCGGTGCCCCGCGATTTCCGCCGCGAGCGGGGAGAGAAGGGACACTTCCAGAAAAAGAAAAAGAGGAGAGGAAAAGAAAAGGGATTTTGCAAAAAACGAAGGGCGTCTCGGGGGTCAAGCCCTCAGAGAGATGAAAAAGAGAAAGAAAGGGCAGAAGCGAAAAGCGGGTGCCGCTGAGGTACACTCCCCTCAAAAAGCATCTTCCACCTTGCAAACGCTCTTGGAGAAAAATTCGGGAAAAGGGATGAAAGATAAAAGAAGAAAAGAGAGAGGGCGCCGACAAAGAGGTACACCGTGTCGTTTATATCTTCTGTGGGCGCCGAAATAGAGAAGTGTGAAAGATAGAGGAAAAAAGGAAGAAGGAACGGGTGGGAGCGTCAACGAGGGGGAGAACTGGGGATGGGAAAACAGAAAGGGGAACGTCGAAAGGCTGGAAGTGCGGGGGTGCCATCTGATGATCTTCCCGGGGGGGAGGGAGAAGTGTTGAAAGGGAAAAAAATGACTTACGGAGGAACGGAGGGGAGCGGACGGCAAGTCGAT
>Ga0179593_1488827_pt1 | contig 21328 bp, 27 predicted proteins | sample CZODoug2_1_08_16_FD_185931 | JGI IMG/M metagenome (GOLD analysis project Ga0179593, IMG submission 185931) | Vadose zone soil fungal communities from Angelo Coast Range Reserve, California, USA - CZODoug2_1_08_16fungal (PacBio error correction) | ecosystem: Environmental > Terrestrial > Soil >...
TGGGAAAAAATTGGGAGTCTCTATAAAAAAGAATCTACCCCCGCATCGACTTGCATGTTGAAAAAAAATCCGGTAAAGGTGCTGATCGAAAAACCCCTGGGGCAAAGCGAGACCGAAAGCAAGACTCTGGTTGCCAGGATCAGGAAAAAAAAGAAGGGGGGGGAAGGTCAAAAAGAAAGAAGTGGTGCCGGAGATCGCACGCGCAATAGAAAAGTGACCAGAAAACTGAAATTGGGTAGAAAATGCAGGGTGGGTGGAGGTCAGCCCGAAAGGTTCAGTAGTAACCTCGCTCTATTACCTCATGCAGGGGGGAATTGGGGAGGTCATTGGGGACACAAGAAAAAAAAAAACAGACCAGAAGGCCGCGGGTTAAGTTATATCCCCTTCACCGGGCAAAAAAAAGAATCGAAGAAAAAGTGACGGCCAAGTGAGTTGAAAGAAAAAAAGGCCATAGATTGTAAAAATAAACTAACCTTAACAAAAACCTTCATAAAACAACACCATTTGGGGACGTCCGACGTTGTAAGATTAGTTGGGATCGGCAATGAGGCGAAAAGAGACCTCGACTCTCCAGAACAATTGCACGAACAAAAAAAAAAAACCATAAAAGGGCAACGTCGGCGAACACCTCAGGGTCGCGTACATTTTCACAGAGACAAAAAATGACGGGCACAGCACCGCCCTCTCGTGCTCACGGAGCCACGGCAGGGGGGTGGGGACTCTCAACAAAGGGGACTTCCGGTTAAAAGTGACTATCAAACATAAGCCGCGAGTCCCAAAGCGGCCGGGCTGTAAAGGGTCTCTTATTTGGTCTGAAAAGGGGGCAGAGTGAAAAACCGAACCTCCGATCAACGAGAAAGAGAACCCTCCGAGTCAGTGGAAAAAAAAAACATTCAGGCCAGACCAAGGCCAAAAAGAGGCAGGGTTTATTCGTCGCCCGCGTGAACCAAAAAAACGTTAGCCGTTCTCCTCTCGGCACGGAAGGCCATGAAAAAAAACGGAAGTGAGCACCAAAAAGAAAAAAAAAAAAACGGGCGCAAAAAACAGCGACCAGACAGAAGAAACCGACTGCTGAAAACAAACATTCTCTTAATAAACCCACAAGGGGAAAGGGGAAACGGGGAAACGAATCAGGTGACAGCCAACGGTTGTCCTCTGAACAAAACTACAAAACAATCGAAAAAGTTAAACAACAAAGGCCCCTGTCCGGAAGCAAAGAGGCTCCCGAAAAAATGAGAAAAAAAAACGGTCAAACCTCCCGACCCCTCCCGGGTGGGGGACGAAAACTAGACAAACGATGAAAAAACAAAAGAATAGCAAAAAAAAATACCAGAATCAGGGGTGGGTGTTTGCTAAACGGGGAGTGTTGGGCAGGGCCGCTCTTTTAGCTGCAGGGGTGCAGGCGCGACCCTCAAATAAGATACGGGACCATCAAAATCAGAACAAAACGGTAACAAAAACTCAAAACGGTGAAGGAGACGTTCTCCACGATCTCGAAACCAAAGGGAAAGGAAAGAAGGAGAGATAAACGATAGCTCACTAAAACCAGAGTGGTTAAGTGAAAGGACGGGAAAAAAGCGGGGGGGTAAATTGATGGAGGAGAAAAAGGTCCTTGAAAGAAAGGAAGACTGGAAAACAGGCGGCCCGAAAAAAAAAAGAAAAAGGGGGATCACAACAGTGGTGAGCGTGAGCCAGGATGGCCGCACCGTCAAGGGGAGGGTTGGGGGGTGCGAGGAAAAAATCTTTCTTTTCAAAGGGGTTGTAAGTGCGTCCACCGGGTGGGCAGGAGTGGTGCCGGGTGAACGAAGGGACGAAGTTAGCGAGGACCGGTTAGTAGACCCTTGTCCGAGGGGGTGGGGGGGGGGGGGGTCCGAAAACTTTCGATGAAGGGGGCGCCGTGTAAACTCACGGAACTGTGTGTGAGAAGACCCTGTTTCAGCCGAGTCGGAGGGGGAAACACTGGTGGGTCTTGGGAACAGGGGGTGGTGGGGAAACGGTGGTTCCCTCCGCAGCGCCAAAAGTGCCGAGGATGGGGAAAAAGAATAAAGTTGCTAATGAAAAGCAAGTCTACTAAAAAAGACCCGGTGGAGAAGCCGAAAGGGATGGCCAGTTGGGTCCGACAAGGTTGGAAGAAACACTAGGGTTTGTCCAAGGATAACCATTCTTCTGTTGAGAGCCAAGGAGTGCGGGACAAGGGGGAAACCCTTTCCTGGGGGGTGGGTTTCAGAAAGCAATCCTGAGAAATCGGACCTCCGAGTAGATCTTCGGGTGATCAAAGGGTAAGATGGCGAAAAAGCACAGCCGTTTGCACCGTATCGTGGCGGGGAGGGACAGGATAGCGGGGACAAGGACACTTTTGGGGGAAACAAAAAATAGGGGGAAAAACTACCGAAGAAAATGGGTCGCAGGTCTTAAAAAAGAAAGGTCGCCGCAAGGGAAAACGACTGGAAATCAGGGAAGGTTGGAGACATTGGACCGACATACCCTCCGGGTTCATCCGAAAAAACACAGGTTGGGTTTGCAAAGCGGGTATTCGGTTTCCCTGCAGATGGGAAAACTGGGCATTGAATCGCCCAAGAAAGGGAGGGGGAAAGGGGGGGGACGGTTGGGAGGAAAGGGCAGACTGAGAAGACCTCGCGGACGGTCGAGGTCGAACCAGCTAGGAACACGCTTGTGAACATGCGGTGCACTAAGAGCGACTGGACGGCCCAAGAAGTCGTCAGGAAAAACATCAAAACAATTGCTCGGAAAAAAGTGAAAGGAAAAACAAAACTCTTACCGGGGGAAAAAGAAAAAGATATGGTGTGACGGAAAGCACCTTTGGGTCACGCGCTTGACCCAGCCGTAGGGGGGGGGGGGGGGTGACCGGCATCACAACGTACGGGAGTGGAAAAGAAGGGGGAATTGAGTCACAGCCGAGCCCATGAAGAGTGGGGGGCAAATTCTCCGGCGCGAAAAAAGACTAAGAAGGAGACTTCATAAACTCATAATATGCGAAATGGTAAAAAACGTACATTCAAAGGAATCGTTCTATGGAGGACCGTGCATGAGCACTCTGTCATACGCATAAAGGGGCTCAGGATAAAAAACGAGGTAAGAAAACACCGTCGACGAATGCAAAGGCGAGGACCACAAGAAGGGGGAGACAGAGGCAGAAATGGCCGCAGTCGAGGCAACTTGCTGGCACGGGCAGGGCGTCTAGAAAGAAACGGAGGTGGAACGAGGCTCACAAACAGGGGCAAAGGAGCGAGGGCAAAAAAAAATTTCCAAACAAACCAGCCTCACGTTGCGGTAGCGGTCGAACGGACCTGACGAGACTTTTCGGGATAAACGGGTGAGGAAAAGCAGACGCATGTCCGCAACCCTCCCTATGGAAAGGGGGAAGGAAAAAGGATTCTCAAGGCTTGGTCGCGGGGGGGGTCAAGCGGTTCCGCCGAGATCCCGGGGGTGGGTTTGATATATTCTAAAAAAAAATTATGGGGGAAGGAAAAGATCCCTTGGGACAACCAGAAGGAAATTTTTCCCTTACAAGAAAGATCTCAAAAAAAAACCGGAAAAAAAGAGGGAGAGGGAGGGGGGGGGGAGCGTTGTTAATTGATGGGGGGAAAGGATTGGGGGGGGAGGGGGGGGACGAACGCAGCAAATTAACCAAAGAGACTATGGGGTTGGACTCCCTCCTAAACACCAGCGGAGTCAGTCGGGACGGATCACTCATCCCAAAAAAGGTACGCCGATCCGCCAGTGTCGTGACGACCTTCAAGGGGGCGAAAGGAAAAACGAAAATGCCGAGGCTGTTTACAAAACAAAACTTTCCCCCCGAAGGTTAGAGTCGGGACTGTCGAAAAAAAGGGCGAAGGGGGGGGAGGCAAGCTCCGTTTGGACGACACGTGCGCCTCTTCAACGCAAGGAATAAGTAGCAAAAGGACCAACCGGCACTGCCAAAACAGCCAGGCTCGAAAAAGGACACTGGTAAACATCCGGTACGACCCAGGGACTCGTCAGAGCGTGACCTTAGACCGGCCGGGGGAAAGCCTACTGAAGCAGGTAGGGGCAAATCCACTCGATAGAGGAGGGGATGCCGGAGAAAGACAAACGCATCCAGAAGGCGAAATTCGACGCATGACGGAGTAATAATGCTCCCCACCCGCTGGGGAGCGGAAAAGAATGAGGGAAAGGGGGACCAAAAAAGGGCGAGAGATCCAAAAAAAGACGGGGCGTTCTGGGGAACCACTCGTCACGGTGCACTAAGACAACCCCAAAGCCGCGGTTCAGCGCACGGCCCCCAGCGGAAGCGCGTTGTTCAGGCAGTCGGATTTAGTGGTCATACGAGGTTGCTGTAAAAAACACGAGCAACGAACGACCCGCTGTTCTTGGAGGGGGGGGGCGGCCGCATGGGGTCGGGTGGCGAAATTCTCTCGCGTAAGCAGTGCCCTTGGCGCTGGGGTTGGGACGAATCGGCCTCCCCAAGCTAGTAGTCACAGGGGGGAAAACTGTCTGCACGTAGCAAGAAGGGAAAAGAGGGGGAACGGAAAAGAAAAGTTGCAAGACAAGAGCATGAAAAAGAGAAACAACCCGGTGAGCAGGGCCGGTAGTAGCACGGCATGAGCCCAAAAACTAAGGGAACTAGCTCATCACTGAGAGAAAGGAAGGCTATAGGAAAAGGAGGGGATAAAACCCGCGCTTGCCAAGAACCAAAAAGGGGCACAAGACGGCAAAAAAACGGGGACCCCCCAAAAAGCGCTTCTACTGTCAGAGGAAACGGCCGTTGCCGTCGCCCATTGTCCTTGCCAAGGACTGCACCACACAAATCAGCGGCGCGGACAAGAAAGAAAAGGGTTCAGTAGAACCTAAAGGATCTGGCCCAAAAAAAGAGACAAGGGGGGCTCCTCAACGAAAAAGCACCCCTCTCGGTCGTGACAAAACCTGCAAGCCAAGGAAGAGAATCGCAAAGGTGAGTGTCGGCCCCGTTCCTCCGCCTGGTATTAAGGACGGACCAGACTCGGCAAAGTGCAGACAAAATTGGGGAGCACCGAAGGAAAAAAACAAAACGGGGCACCGCAGAGAACCAAAAGGAGGACCTAAATCAAGACTTACCAATGAACTAGTGAGGGAAAAGACAAAACACCAAAACAAATCCACAGCAAGCAACTAGCCAGGTTTCAAAGAGGGGGAAAAACAAAAAACATTCACAAACATTTCCTAACTAAAAAAACGGCCTCCCACCGTCAAAATTACTAAACTACGACCCAGAGTCGACAGCCCCTCCAAAGACGAATATTATGAAGAAACAAGAGAGCGAGCATACCCTGAATAAAAAAGAGAAACCCATGGGGTTTTGTTTTGGGGGTGAGAACGTCGTGGAAAGTGACAATTTAAACCGCCAGGTGGCCTGGTCCCAGGAGGGCGGCCCGCACACTCAAGTAGTTACCCGCCAAACCGAATAGCAACGGTTGAAAACAAATAGGGGGTAGTGAGAAGGGTATCAAGGAAAGATCTCTCAACAACAAAAACCGGAGGGGAATAGAATCTGATTGGAAAGTGGTAACGTTTTGGAGGGGGAAGTAGTGTTCCCGATCCTTAGGGGTAGTTGGAGGGTCAATCTCCAAAAGACAAAGTCATCCAGGGACAGGGAAAAGGGGGGGGGGAAACGGACAAAACCGAGCAACACCACAAGGGGATAAAAAGCCGGAAAATGTCGCTCCCATTAATTGACCTTGTCCTAGCGGGGAACAAAGTAGTCAGGGTAAAAGAGGGGTTTTGATTGGAGAGAAGAGAAAGGGTGACCGGTGGCGTAGTCGACCCTTGGGGGTGTGTGGGGCAAGGGGAAACCTTCTAATTCAAAAAGTCGCACAGGGGGTCCACCTCCCACAGTGGGGGAGTATAAGAAAAGGACCAGACAGCGATGGTCTAATCATTGGTCGCTCGTTGACAAGGGGTGGTACGCGGTGCTCCCCGGCGGACATCCAGGATTCGCCAATCAGAAACAGGCAAGGTAGGGGACTTCCACTGGATACGAAAATCACCAGTGCCGACAACTTGGGACTGGCCAGGGGTGGGCGAAATGTGGTTTCAGGGGAACAACTAAAAAAGGGGAAGGAGCATAATGCGTCCACCTTCGGGGTCCAGACTGCAATCCTTATATCAGGACAGCCGCTTGACTGGAATTCATCCAAGGTGGAAAAAAAAGGGGAAAGTTAACTACCAAAATGACATGTGGCACGAAAAAGTCATCCCCTAGATTTCAGGCAGGCGAACGGGGTTGCCCAGTTGCCCACAAGGATGTAACTCCTAAAATAGGGTGGTTCTCCATCTTAGGGGGGAAAATCTTCGACTCCGCCGCTGCAGAGAGAGGCGCAAAAAGCAAAGTCAGAGTAATCTCCTACATGAAAAACCAAAGCACACAGGTTGCCTCTACAGGTTGTAATTTTTTCAGGTGAAAAAAAGAGCTCTTTATCCGAGGGAGCCGCGCAAATGAGGTTCACCCTGGAGAGAAACCGCCCGCACGGGGCGGGGAGGGGAAAGGTCGAACAATTCCCTTGACGAGTGGAGAACAAGAGAAGCCACTGGTTTACTTAGGCAGGAAATCGGGCATTCCAAAAAAACAAAGATGCAGATCGCGCATTGGCGCGGAACAAAGAGGGGGAAGGGGCCCACGAAAAGCGCCTAAAGCACTCTTCTTCCTTTTTGCCGAACCTGCTTGAACAGGAGGGAGGTGGTTGTCTCGCCAAAAAGTCGGGACGAGTCTAAGAACCCTGACAGGGGTAGGAAGAGAGCCCTGGACTAATTGGGGTGGGAAGAAAATATCGGGGAAGAAGGACTGAGAAACGGGGTCCAAGAAATTGCTTGATCGCTGTAATAGAGGAGTATTCTCCCCTGGCAGTGACTCAGTGGAAAACTTCATCCCAATACTAAAAAGGGCCTATTTAGCAAGAGAAAAATAGGAGACCCATCTAACCGGGGGGCAGCCCACGCCCGAGAAAACCAAACTAGATGCAAAATTGGTCAAGCGAAACTGCTGGCGAATCAGGATTGCGAGGGTGGACCGAGGCCAACTCTTCGAACGGAAGAGTATCCGGACTCAACAAACAATCCCAATAAAAGCGCTTTGTCTGGCTGGTTTCGATCACGCGGTCGAAAAAGCCACACTTGACAGGGGAGGAACGCTCGGCAGGTGGGGAAAAAAACCAGAGAAACCCACCGGGGGTCGACATCCAACAGGAAAAGTAAGGACGAGAACGGGAAATCAATGAGAAGGGTGTCGAGCCTCGACTGGTTCCCTAAGAAACACAGGGGTTGTGGAGACAGGGGAGTCTAAAGTGAGGGGAAACGAAAAAGGAAGTTGGGGGGGGCAACTCGGGAAGGCCCAAGCTTGATCCCCAAGTCAACGGAAAAAAGGCCTCAAAAAAAGGTCTCACAACGGAGGGGAGGAGGAAAGAGAAATGATTTCCTGAAAATGGAGAAATCTGCAGGTTTCTGGGGGCGGGTCAAAAGGAAAAAAAAAGTTGCCCAGAAAACCAAGCCTCCTCTGGGGTGCTTAGAGGGAGGACAGTGGGAGCATCAAGCCAAAAAAAACCTTCTCTCCTCCGATAAAGGGAAATAAACCTTGTGGAGAACTGGAGTCGGGGGGAGGCCACGAGTGCGTTGAACGTTTTTCGAACTTGTGTAATGTCGAACGAAAAGAAAAGAGCCGAAAAAAGCATGATTCCTGGGGGGGGAAGCGGCTAGCTATGAACTACCGTCGTCCACGCCCGTCCACCCTAAGTCCGACCAGCCAGGTCTTCGATCGGGAGAAAAACCACTTGAAAGAAAACGTTCGACCAACATTGTGTGTCTCTTGGAGCGGCACTATTTCCAGCGGGGCTCCAAGACTCGCAGGAAATGGACCTCGATATTGATGACGGGCCTCCAAAAAGCAGGCACTGCAAGATATCGCGGAAAAGGAATACGACCTTACCGCAGCTGAAGACGGCAAGTATAAGGGCGCGATCGCTCAAAAAGGGCGGAATCGCAAAATAAAAAAAAAAATCAAAAAAAAAAAAACCTGAATGTTCCTCACCCAAAGAGGGTCGACGTGATTATCGCCCACCAAGTAAGCGCACCCAGCCGGAAATCAGCGTTTTGAAAGGCGACTTGATTGGAATAAAGTGTCGGGCTGAGGGGAAGCCAATTGGCACCCGCCATTGAGTGTGTCCGATCAACGGTCTGGGGGCGTACCAGTCACTCGGGAACCGCATCGGGTGCGGCTGGGTTTCGAACCTCCCGAACCCAAAACGGCCGCGGTTCGAACGGGTTCGAGCTGCAAAGAAAAGGTCCAGAAAAAAGACAGAAAAAATCATGTCCCTAGAGGGCGAATGACAAACAAAGGAACACCGGTGGTCTGGAGGAGAGAGAGTTGGGGGGAACAAAGGAATGAAAAAAACCAAACAAGGGGGCCTACCTCTCAGGAAAGAAAGGCGGGGGAACGCCGCGAAAAAAAAAATTTCCACGCTCCGGACGAACCCTCAGGAGCAGAAAATCCAAAGCGCGGCAAAAATAAGGGGAACTCTCCCTAAAAAAAAGAAAGAGGGGGGGGGGATAACGGGTCCGATCCACTGATTCTCTGGATTGCAAAAGCCTGCCAGATCCCATAGCAAGATCAACATCATCGAATCTCGGAGAAGAAAGGGAAAACAAAAAGAAACTTTCAAAAAAAAAACACCCCTCAGAGCAGGGCAACGATGCTAACAATCCCGTTCAAAACCTCCAAGAGACGTCGCGCCGAAAGGCATTGGTGATTCTAGAAGGAACAGTTTCCTGGCTCCGGGAAAACTGGCCATCCTCAGTCAAAGGGGGCTCTCAAGGGGACGGGGGGAGGGGACAAACCCCAAACAACACGGGCACCACGCACCAAAATAAAAGAAACTCGCGGGAAACTGGGGAAAAAAATATCCTCTTGCAAGCCACAGTAGGGGGGGGAAAACGGGACTCGAAAATCAAGGGCCTGACACCCACACATCTACAGGGTTCCCGGAAGAAACCGGAGAAACCCTCCCAAAGGAATAGGCAACCCAACTTATACAACCAAAGGAAATCCGGGCCTAAAAGTTCCCCTCAAACCCAGGGGGTACAAAGGCAGGGGAAGAGAAAATGAGCTAGAATCCTGCGCAAAAAAAATGGTTGTGGGGGGTGGGGGGGGGGGGAATCGTAGGGGTGTGTAACTGTGCTAGGGAAGACTTTTCAGGGATTCAGCGGCCCACTCACCCAGCGCAAAACGGGAATCGCAACGTCAAACAAGAGAAGGATTCACAATACGAGACAGAAAGACAAAACAAAAAAAGGAGCCTGGGGGAAGAAGAAGAAATCGATTGGAGCCAGCTACCAAAAACTTTATTTAGGGGGGGGGGGGGTATTGTGTGATGAGGGGCGGGAGCCACTGAAAAAGACAAAGCAAGCACTAACGCGAACGTGAACACGGGAAACGAGGGAAAACCACAAATGTTGAGCTTGGAGAGATGCTCGAGTTCCGGGGGGTTCAACTTCCATCTTGCCATGGGGTCCAGAGTGCAATCAACAAAAAAATGACAGGGAAATTTTTCCTGGGGAGAAGCGGGAGCAGGATTGCCCGTGACGGCGTCTTCGGACGGGGGGTGGTTTGGGGGGGACCAGAAACGGAAGAGACAAAGTGTCCCGCACTAGGGGGGAAGGGGGGATAAGGAAACGCTGGGGGGGAAACAGAGGCGGTCGGAATTTTGAAAAAGGAGGGGGCCCGTGGGGTGGTGAGGAACTTCCGGAGCCGAGATGCCGACCAGGCAATTAACTGCCTGCCCGAGAAGCACAATGACAGTAACTAGTACGTGTCAATGTCCAGGAAACAGTGTTTGGCCAGAAACCGACGGGTATTCCTCTGGGTAGGAAAAAGGGGGGGGCAGAGCCCAAGGTTAAGGGCAATGGAGAGCGTGTAAACGCGCCGCTGGGATCCCGTGTGTTAAAAGCAAACTGAAAATGAATATGATAAAGAACAAGGTAAAATCGTGTAGGAGCGAGGGGGGAGCGGAACCTGGCAGATGGTTCAAAACTCACCTTGAAGCGGGCTGAGTTCGCCCTCGTCCTTAACCTTGGCAGGGTAAGTGGGGGAAACGAGGCGAGGTGGGAGAGAAGAAACCAATCATACTCGCAAGAGTACCTCACTAAAAGAAGGGGGAAACACGGTGGTTTGTTGCTGTTGTAAGTAGGCTTCGAGGGGGGGGCCAGAAGCTAAAGAAAGTAAAGGGGTAGGGTGACGACAGGGAAAAACGAAAAAAATGAAAGAGGGAAACCGTAACAACCGGGGCGGGAAAGGGGACCAGAAGCAAAGGCACAAACAGGGGGACGATGCGGTAAGCTACTACTCAAGAAAACCAGCAAAGTGGAATCCACAAAAAAAGAAAGAACCATAAGGCGGGAATCGCGCGCGAAAGGGACAACGAGTTCGTTTGGGACACAATCCTAGCAAAAGATCGGACGGCCAAGATGGCCAAAAAAACCGCTGGGCCTCTTTAAGTTGGGGGGGGAACACGAACAAGGGAAAGAGGTGACCAGGTCGAAAGAGGGGGAGATCGGAGACGGAAAAAAAAAAAGATGTACGAGTTTGGGAGGAATCAGAGCTGAGGGGTAGCATCAAGGAGATTAAACGGGACGAGGTCCTAAAGATGGCAGGGAAATGGGGGAGAAGTTCAAGACTCACTCGAGGTCGCTCCTGCAAAGGGGGCGACTTATCAGGGGCATCCATACAGCAAAACAGGTCTAAGGTTAGCTTCCTGTCCGGAAAGGTAGGAGAAGGACCCGTTAGGGGGAAGGATCAGCTACTAGAAAAAAAAAAAAGAAGACCTTAGACAAAAGGATTTCCCCCCTTTTGAAGGACGCTGCCGAACCCTGGGGCTGGGCATTGCAGCGTATTACGTCAAGGGGGAAAACTATGCTCAATCTTGGGGTGCTCCAAAAAAAAACTTCGAGGGAACGGCTCCCCAACCGCCAGCACTCATTAAAGGAGGACAGTCCTCGGACGCCGGAAGAAAACAATTCGGTAAAAATGGGGTGGAGGAAACACAGCCTTCACTCCGGCCCGATCGCAATTTGGTGGGACAATTACGGAGCATGGAAAACCAAGAACTCAAGTATAGACTCGGGGGGGGGGGGGGGGGGGGCCGATCGACAGGGGTACTTCACCCTTGTCCTAGATCAAAAATGGTGGGGGTAATGAAGAAAAAAGGGGTTAGGGAAAAAAAATCTTGTGCATCTAAATCTAATCAAAGACCTTCCCAAGGGAAAAATCAATCCAGAAAAACACCAAAAGGGAGGGGGTAGAAGATGATTTTGCTGAAGGTATTTTGGATAGGAGGAGGTTTGATGCCGAAGCCGCATACTTGCCCCAGAATCAAGGGTTGAATCAGGGGGACCAACCCGATTAACAAAAAAAATAAACGCCGTGATCTGTAGGGGCCACCCGCGCAAGCGATCCGTCCCAATGGCGAGGCGAAACAGAGGGCTCCGGAAACATTCCGAAGGGCGGGGGGTTTTCAGAACCATGGGGCCCAGGGGTTCACACAAACACCTCAAGGAGGCGTAGAAAAACCGAAGAATGCGGGAGGGGGAGCGGCTAGGATCCGTGTGTCGTACCGAGTCGCAAAAAAAACTCGTAAAAAAAGGGTCGACAACCAAAAAAAAAAGCAGAGTTCCCCCATGAAGCACGAGCGCGCCCACGGGGTCATCGGCACGACATTTGGCCTCGAAAGCTCGAAAAAAGGCTACAACGTTGGACTTCCTAACTCAAGCGAGGAAACCATATATCAGGGGGGGGAAAGGCACGCTTCACTGCAAGAGAAGATTGCACTCAGGGGGGAAACGTACAATCGAATACTTACCTCAGAAGAAGACTTCGGTAGGGGGGGGAGGAATACGAGCGGCCCCCCATCAGGAGACCCAAAAAAGAAACAGGGACTCGCTGGGCTCCCACCCTCTAAGGGGAGGGAACCAGAAGGGGGGGGAGGGTCTTATGCGCTGCCCCAGGGACGCGGGTCACGAATCTTCGCGGGGCATTGTTCGGATTGAGTCAACGAGATTTGGGGTGGCCTGCAAGCCGGGCAAGCATTGAAAAAGAAAAAAAACCGGAAGGGGGAGAGACTGGTACGGTTTTCCGTTATGAAAAATTGGAAGTTCTTGTGCGATCTAGACCCAGAGCACCGTGCCTGGGGCCTGGCTGGGGGGTTAACCAAAAAGACCGCCACGCGCTGAACTTTAAGGGCCCAGCAAACGGAACCTTCTAAAAAAAAAGTTTCTGCGGTGACCAGGTGCTGGCCCGAGCAGACGAGCACCAGGACGAAAAAAGGGCAACAGATGTCCTGGGACGCACCTTCATGACGGGGGAGTTAAGGCGGCATTGAGGACAAACCAACGCCTAAAAACAGATCCAAACGGAAAAGACCGCCGGCGAAGGGGGGGGAAAGACTACTGCGAAAAGAGGGCCACAGAATTGGGGGTTAAAAAGGGAAAGTCACGCGGGAGATCCCCGCAAAACGCCCAATCACTGCCTCAGAAAAAGGGGGCTGGCCTTGACTTAAGATTCCTTGGCCCATTCTATGCCATCGCGCAGAGAATCAAAAAACGTAACACTATCGCACCAGGGGTGGGGAAGTCTACAAAGCAAAAAGGGGATCGGACCGCAAAATCAAAAAGAAACGAGAAGAGACCCCTTATCTGTCCCCACAGGACAAAGGAATGGGAAGTGACTCTAAAAAAACCAAAGTGGGGGGGTTATCGCAGACGCGTGGCAAAGAAAAGGGTGGAGAAAGGGGGACGCCATGCCAAAAAGGGGAACGGCAGGCTGACCGTCCGGGGCCGAAACCCACAACGGGGGGGAATAAGGACCCAGCATTCCAAAACGCTGCGACCAGCGTGAAAACTCAAAAATGAAAAATAATGGGATCAAACCTACTTACGAGTCGACCGGGGCTATTACCAACCACAACAACCACAAAAACGCACACGGCCTCCCAAAGACAGGCCCGCTGACTTAAAAAAAAAGTACGGCGACCTCAACTCAAAAGGTTGCGATAGGCCCAAATTCCATAAAAAAGGAAAAAAAGCTAGCAAACTACCATGTTTGGTACGCAACGTCGTCTGGGGGGAGGGGGGGGGGGTCTAAGGGGGGAACTAACTTAACAGGTCGTGACAGGGGGAAAACCCCTCGGTAGATTTCACAGAGAAGGTAATTCTACGGGAAAAAAAAAGGCACCGTGGAAACGAACTCCAACGGATTCTCATCGAAACGAAAGTGCGGATGAAAAGAGATAGAGAGGGGAGAGCCTAGAGGAAGGAAGTGGTTTTTAACCCTTTGAATTTGGAGGGATGGAAATCGAGGGGGAGGAGCGGTCAGACCGACATGGGACAGCTGAAAACCCAAAAAAATTCCCTTTAACACTCGACGCAAAAACCCAAAAAAAAAAGGGGAGCAGTGAAGACTTAGCCGAGGCCCCTTCTTGGGGTGGTTTGAGAGTACTTGGCGTGGGGGGGCCTATTGCAAGACCTTTAAGGGGGGAAAAGGGGACGTGCCGGGAAGTTTGGCGTATCAGGGTTGCACGGTTGAACTCGGGAGGTCGACCCGTTTGTGATTGGGGGGGTGGTGTTGGGGAGGGAGGAAACCAGGCATTCGATAGTCCTGTCAGGAAAAGGGTGGAATTTTATAACGATGGTCCAGCGGGAGCGGATGACTGGTTGGGGTAACGCTGTCTTCAGGTGTGGGGGTCGCGGGGGGGGGTTGATCCCCCGTCCTACAAGGGACAAAGGATTATTTGAATAAGAAAAAAAATGAAAAGGGCTGCGAACAATGGGCTTGTAAGAGGAGCGACTGTCCAATTTGTGGCACTTCAAGTTGGGTTCCATACCTCGGATTGTAGGTAAAAGCTTCTGGATTGGGGGGATATAAAAGGATTGAGGAAGTTCCCACTGGCTGCAATCCGTAATGAAGCGTTTAAAAAATAGCCACGCCGGGGGTATCCGAGAAAATTTTGATCAGAAAACAAAGCTGGCAATTGGAAGGCGAAGACACCCTTTGATAAAACGTAGAACGGAGGGGGTGGCTTTCAGGGAAAATAAGGACGCAGTTGGGGTCAAAAAAAAACTGACTGCGCGAGGGTTCCGCCGCAGTCGGGTAAAAATCTTTCAGAGCCCCCCTTGCCCGCAGTGGACATGCGGGGCGTAAGGGGAGGATGGGGGGACCTCCATGCCGGAGAAACTGAACTGAAGGATCAAACCGCACAAGCAATAAAAGGGGGTGGTTTTTGGGCCCAACTCGGTTTGGTAAGGGTTCCTCCTCCGCGGGGCCTCCGGCGCCAAGACGTAGTTGGGAAGGGAGGGTGCAGCAGAAGCTCGACCGGACCTCTTTGCAACTGGTCCAGAGGGTAGACCAGAAGCCAAAGTTACGAGACGAGCAAGACATGGGGGTGGAAGACCATTCTGCCCCAAAAAGGACAAGAAAAAGACCCAGGGAAACCTAGAAATCCGCACCGTTGCAGAAAAAACAAACAAACGCCCACTCGGGCCGTTGATCCAATTCAGGAAAACAGGAGACCGAAGGCCCGAAAAAAAAAACTGGTTTACGCGGGAGTGGTGTCCAGCAGATCACTTTGACCAAGAGAAAGGGGGGAAGATCGGACCAAAGAAAGCTTGGGGGAAAACAAAGCGCAATAAAACGAGGGGCGAAGAGGAGATTCGCCTACTCGAATAAGAATGAGGAAGAGGGAGTATTCACGTTCCGGAGAAAAGGAGGACGCAAAACAAGACACTGCTTACGCAAAAGGAGCTCCAAGTCTAGTGAAAGCTTAGTAAAAAAAAACCAACAGCAGGTCGGAAACACGAGCCTTCAGCAACGACTAGACACCAAAGGTCGAACAGGAAAAGGGTCTGGCTCGCGCCTCCTGAATCCCGGGGCTTTTGGATGGGAATCCTCTTAAGAGAGGGGACGGAGGAGTCAACTCTGGGTTCCGAGGCAAAACGGCAGAAGCTCCCAAAGCCAACTGTCGGTAGAAAAGGACAGGTCGCGGGCGAAAAAACGACGGAAACAAGTGGGGTCATGGAAGTTTTGAGTAAACTCAGAAAAGGGGGCAATGTCACGCAAAAACGCCTTTAGAAGGAAAGGAAGGAACGCGGGACGAGCGCGGGGCTGGAAGCAAACATCGGCCTCCCACGGGGGCCGAGAAAATCACAGGGAGGAAAATTAAACCTGAGGGCAGAAAGAGTGGCTATCGGCGCAACCAAAAAAAAGGCAAGTCAAATTTTCCAAACATAAGCTTCTAAGAAAAAAAACAACACCGAAACCACAGGGGAATTCTTCAGATCGGGCTGATGTCCCTGACATGGACGGGGAACAAACAGGAGGAACCTGTAAAAAAAAATTGGGGGGGTCGAAAAGAAAAAAGGATAAAGGGCCCAAGCACTCATTGGGGGGGGGGGGCCACCGTCCCGCACCCATGTGGAGAATAGGGGAAAAAAAAATGACCTCCGAGCAGGAAAGAACCGCCGATGCGACCTATATACAGGGGGGGCTGGAGAAAATAAGAACTCTGCTTCGGCAGGAACGCTATAAAGTGTCCTCACCCTTGAACGAAAATCTCTCCGCCCGGGAAGGACCAGGAAGAAGCTCTGTAATCTGGTTTGGGAGGGAGCGCTTCCGTGGGGGTTTTGGGGGATACCTCGTTTCTCCCTATCAAAAACCAAAAAAGGCCTTAGACTGGAAAGGCGACAAGGCAACAATTGGCACCACGAAGGCCTTCTTAGGGCGCCCAACTGAATAACTGGTCACGGTCGCGGTAGGGATGCTCTAAAACAAGGGGAGAAATCTGGTCAGGAAATACTTAGAGCATCCACTCTCGAAGGGGAGCCTTGACGAAAGAGCGAAAATGAGGAAAAAAAAGCGCAAGGAAAAACAGCCTGTATTACATCTCAAGCGAAACCTTAAAGAAGAAATATTCGTTCTCGGGAATCGGCAAAAAGAAATCAAAAGCAGCCCGAAATTGAAAAAAAACAAAATCAGGGCCAGTCGAGGGGAGGGGAAAAAACCAAAACCAAACAAACATCTGTTCAGGGGCTGGTACCGGGGTCCTTTCTACTTGTTTAACTTCCACCACTTTCAAAGAACTCTGGGTCAAGACGCCGGAAAGGCGGGACGCTTATTTGAGAGTTGGGGGGGGCGGGGGTTGGGAGGGGCGCCTAGTGCCCCGCCGGGAAATTGATCTCTTTCGGGGCCTGGCAAAAAAGGGTCGTTTTCAGGTAAGTCCGACTCGAGACACATCATAAAAAAAAAGCGTTGGAACCCATTTTTGCAGGGGGGGCCTGTGTTAAAAACGCACAGGGAACACCGGACGGTCGCGTGAGGGGAGCTTTCAAATGCACAAGTAAAGTAAGGTATATACGTTTCTGACAGTGACCGTGATCAAGTAGAGGGGCAACACTCTATCTACCAGACAAACACCGTCAGCTTAAGGTCCAGGGTATCTAGAATTGGGAACGGCCTATCAAAAACCTTAGTCTGACAAACTTCGCCGGGAACTGAAGATTTTCACAAGGTATTAAGCTAAACAGTGTAAGGACCAAAAAAAAAACAAAGCACAACGACGAATTTGTGGAAAACGCGCGCACACCACCCCCTAAAACCAAGCTCGTCAAACGGCACCACGGGCCAGGCGGTCTTGATCAAATCGAAGTGAAAAGAGGTCCCCTGGAAAAAAAACAAATCGCGCCTCCAAAAAAAACCCCGTCCAGCCGCGCTACAAAGAAAAAACTCCGGAATTGCAGTCGCCGAAGGCGGCAAGCCAGGGACTTCTCAAGAGGGAGAAGGAGAGAAACTCACTCGATCTGTCCCAAAGGGAGAAAAAGGCCCGTCAAGAAAAAAGCTGCATTGGTGTAGGGCCGAAGATCGGAACTTGTCAGAGGGGGGCCCTCATCGTGAAAGGGAGGAACTTCCAGTCCCAGTTTGATACCCGAAACAAAAAACGGCACCGCTCGAAACACACAAAAAACGCCCGACCTATGCCCAGCCAATAATCTTAGTCAAAAAACAGGTGAGTTAACCAGGGGCCGACTGATGGCCAGGTTTCCGAGTGAAAAAAACAAAAACAACCAAAAAACCACACCAAAAACAAAACAAAGGGGGACAAAGACAAAAAAAGAAGCCAATTTAATCGGGGTTCCGGCCACCCAGGAATAGAAAAAAAATCCCCTGATAAGCCCTTACTAAGCCTCCCTCAGGGGGCAAATCCACTTAAGACAAAGAGAGGAAGATAAACCGAATCTAATCAAATCCAACACTCTAAAAAAAACATGGTTTTTGAGGGAGCGTCGGAGTGGGGAACGGCCGTTGTGGGCCAGCTGAAAAAAAAAACAGGTCAAAATGCAAAAAAACCTCATAAGATCGAAAAGCCGAAACGAATGGCAAACGTACGACGTATTTAGGAAATCGTCGAATAAAAAACAAAACAAAACAACGAGTGAAGAAAGAAGAGGGGATCGATGTAAAATCTAATCGTTTACTGCGTTGCGCCTGGGGGGAGATTTATGAGCGAAAAAACGGGAAACAATTAAGGAAGCGGACTTGAACACGAACGGAATCCTAATAAAAAAAACCAGCGTGAGCCGGAGCTACGCAGTCAGTAGAAAGTACACATCACGTAGTGTTGTACCTAGGTGAGTCAAAAAGGGGGGAGGACAAAAAAGTGTACGGGGGCGAGAAAGGAGGGGGAGAAAAGAAATGCACAAGAAAAGTGAACGGGGTGGGGGAGAGGCAAGTAGTTTGGGTGAGAGGGAAGAGTAAGAAACATACAGGAGGTGGGCAGGTAAGCGGGAATGGTGGAGCCAAGAGGATTAGGAGGAGGAGGAGAAGAGTTGGAAGAAGAGGAAGGGGGAAGGGGGTGTGAAACAAAGAGAATAAGGCCAGGGTGCAGGGGGGAGGGTGAAGAACGGGGGTTATAAGGAGGGGGGGGGGGTGAAAAAGAAGAGGCAACACATGACAGAATAGTTAGAAAGGGGGGAGGAAGAGGAAAAGCGGGGAAGGGAAGGGGGAGGGGGGGCTACGAAGAAGGGGGAGGGGGGAGGGTGGGGGAAGGGAGGAGAGTAGAGAAAGAAGAGGTAGACTATGAAGAGGAAAAGTGAGCAGTGGTATTAAGACAGGATGGATTAAGAATTGATAGGGATCGATAGGGAGAGGGGTGGTGGAAGGAGAGAGAAGAGTGGATGAGCAATGGGGGGGGAGGAAGAGGGGGGCGGAGTTGCAAGGAGAAAGGTGGGTGGGAAGGAAAGGGATGGGGCTCGGGGAAGATGATGTTGGGGTACATAGGAGGAGGGGGGAATAGGAAGGCGAAGGGGGAGAAGGGGTGAGAAAGGGAGTGAGTCCCGAAGAGAGGAATGGACAAAGGTGGAAGGAGGGAGGGAAGGGTGAGGAGGGGATGGGAAGGAGGGGGGGGAGGTGGGGGACATGAGGGGGACGGAAGGGGTATGGACAGGGAGGCGTGGGGAGCGCGGATGGGAAAAGAGTGGCCGGACGGGGGATGAGAGGAAGGAAGAAGGGAACAGGAAAAAGAAAGAGAAACAGATGAGAGTCAGGAGGGTAGAAAGGGGAAAGGGGGAAGAGCAGGAATAAAGTGAAGACAGGCAAAGTGTAGAGGGAAGAAACTCCAATGAGTGATGGGGTGGGGAGAGGAGGAAATGGGTGATATAGAGAGGGGGGGGGATGGTAGGAGGGGGGGGTGTGATGGGGAGAAGGAATTGCAAGGAGAAGGACGGGGAAACGGAAGAGGCGAGGGAAGAAGGGATCAGGAGGGAAAGGGAGGGCGTAAGTGGGAAGGGGCGGCAGTGAGAAAGGAGGGGGGGTGAGGAGATGGAGGGGTGGGGGACGGGGAAGACAGAGGAGACAGGGAGAACAAAGGGAAAGGAGGGTCGGGGGGGGAAGAGATAGGTCTGGTAAGAACGGAATGTAAACGGAAGAAAGGAGAGTAACAGGTGAAGGAGTAAGAGAGCTGGGGACGGAGGTAAGGTGCGAATAAGAAGTGGGAGCGGAAGAAAATGGGGAAAAGGGAAGAATCGCGATGAGAAAGGTAGGAAAAAAGTCATGGCAAAGAAGGGGGGGAGGAAAAGTTGGGGGGGGAAAGAGGGTGCGGATCGGGAAGGGGAGGGGGAGAAAGTGCCGGGGGGAGCTGGGGAGAGGGGTAAAAAGAGGAGAAGAGGAGGGGGAAAGTGGGGGAGAGGAGAAGAAAAGAGAAAAAAAGAAGAAGAACCTGGAGAAAGGGGAGTCCGACGGAGACAGGAAGGCTTTAGAATGGGTCACGGGGGGAAATAGTGCGAAGAAGGAAGTGCGAATAGGGGTGGGGGGGGGGGAGAATGGGGGGGGGGGGGAAAGAGAAGGGCGAGGAATAAAGAGAGGGGCTGGGCGGAGGGTCGGACGAGACGGTAGGGATGTAGGGAGAGCGGAAACAGAGAGAGCAGGAGGACGAAGAGGAAAAGGGGGGGGGAGATAATGGGAGCAAGGGAACGGTATAAAGAGGGGGTCATGGGAAAGTTCAAAAAAAAAAGGGGCGGGGGAAGAGTATGGAAGGGGGGGGTGCGTGCTGACCGGGAGAATTTTGGGGGGGGTTTTCTATAACGTCGCAATTCGAGACTCGGGCCCCAGGGATTGGATGTAACCTTTGGGAAAAAAAAAAGACAAGAATTCGTTGCGTGGGGGTACGGATGAGTGAAACCGTGGGTTGATGTGGAACTCACCCTTTAACCCAAACCTGGAGATTGGGTCAGACATAAAAACAGGCGAAAGAACGATCAAAGTCCTATCCTCGAAGAAAAAAGTGCATGGGTGCCTTCCCGGGTTTTTGGCCATTATCGGGGGCGGAAAATCTTCTAGTGAAACAGGTGGGGGGTGTCCAAACTTTCAGAAGCCACTTTCAGCCACTACTGAAATAAATCATTTGCGAACGAAAAAGGGCACTTTGATCGTTTGTGTAAGCAAGGGCGCAAGAGTTAAACGCCGGGGAGACGAGGAAACTTTAGATCTTTGAGTGTCTTCAACTAAGTTCGCACCCGTTGCCAACTGGGGTGACGGGACGACGGTTGGTGGAAAAAAGGGGGATTCCTTGTAAAACCCCTGTTCACGAACGTGAACGTGAGGGTATGAAAATAGGGAAAGGGGGGGGGGGGGGCTGCGACCCGCGGCAAGAAACGCGCAAAAGGCAGGTCAATGGAAAAGGTTGTCGAGGGGGTTGGCTGTGGTGACGGTTCCCAGGGAGCCTGGGGGGACAGCATCGACACAGGGCACGGTAAAGTCGGTGGTCAGGGGGGTTCTAAAAAAACTTCGACAGGGACAAGAACTCTCGGGGACGGTTCGGGTATCCGCAAACAAAAACGATGTAAAAGGGGAAACTCGAGAAACTGGTACACAGAAACGCACTGCGGCACGCAAAGAAAAAAAACAAAAAAGGTAAAATTCCGTGTCTTATAAGGGACAAATGTCACAAAGACCCGAAGAAAGTCGTTTTGACAAGAATAAGAGTCCAGTGGGAAAAGAAAGAGTCATTCTAGGGCAATTAGGGGCCGGGGTCTCCTCCTGTAAATCTTCTTGGTGTTCACGAAAAAAGATCCATATGGGTTAAAAACAAGGGGGGTTATAACGTAACCCTGATTTTTGGGGACAAAAGCAGCAGAAAGGGGGGGGGCTGCAGGGATTCAAGTGACTTGACTAGGGGGAGGATTTCTTAAGGGAATTGGTTATCCTCTGAAACCGGCAGAGGAGAAAAAAAAAAACGCCTTAAAACGGAAAAAGAGCAGAACATAATCTAGGATGTACACATTCAAAAAGGGGGGCAGGAAAACCTCTTCAACACAAAAGGGTTAGGGGGGGCTGCACCGACTAGTAACCCCCCCAAGGAAAAAAAGGATGACCAACGTGAGGACCCCTAATCACTGGGGGAGGTTGGAAACAGTAAAAGGAAAAAATTTGAAGCTAAAATCTGGACGAGTCTCAAACGGCAGGGAAACTGTCTTGCCCTTTCAACACGATCGTCACTCATCAGGTAGTACGAGGGGCTGCAATGAGAAAGAATGGAAAAAAAAGAGGGGGGGTGGGAAAAAATTACCAGGGTCCCACGAGCAGAAAGTTCGCAATCGCAGGAAAAGGCAGGCCAAAGGGGACGCGGGGGGGACGAATCAAATCCGTACGTCCGAACAAGACAAAGGGTGTGTGAGGATGAAGTAGGGGGGGAAAGAGGTTCCAGGAAACGACACCCCATAATCGGGGATAAAAATCCCCATCCATTTAAAGCAACCGAAAAGAAAT
>Ga0179593_1650668_pt1 | contig 21327 bp, 21 predicted proteins | sample CZODoug2_1_08_16_FD_185931 | JGI IMG/M metagenome (GOLD analysis project Ga0179593, IMG submission 185931) | Vadose zone soil fungal communities from Angelo Coast Range Reserve, California, USA - CZODoug2_1_08_16fungal (PacBio error correction) | ecosystem: Environmental > Terrestrial > Soil >...
GCGGGGGGAGATCAGGGAAAAAAGGGATGCCATTGGTTACGCCTCATCTAAAGAACTAAAGTCAAGGGGCTATCACTTTTCCTCAAATGATACCGCGTTCACAGGGGGAACATTGAAAGGGGTTGAGGGTCCTATTATGTCCGAAAACGTGATCCCAGGAAGGCTGCGAACCAGGAACGAGAAATTAACACCGAAATCCACTGGGATACAATCCGGAATGAGGCAAGATGGGAAAAAGGGGAGAGCAGCCCGGCTAGAAACTTCTTTATCTAGGGGAAGGAGGTCTGTGGATATCCGGAAGGAATTAAAAACCCGGCGATCAGAAGAAAGAAGTTAAATAGGGAAAAAGTAAAAAGGCCGGCGGCAAACTAAATCTTTTGGGGTCCCCGTGAGATCGCCGGCCAAAGAAATTGGGGAAGCAGAAAAGAGGTAAGTGTCCAGACTGGTACGTTAAGGCATCATTAAATGGGGTGCTCCCAGACCCGATTCCCCCGGGCATTCAGGGGAGGAGCACTTCGTCAAAAGGAGTCTTCTTTAACTTGGCCAAAAAAAGAGAGCCCAACTGAAAGAAAAAAAAAGGGCGCTAATCAACGTGCACTGGTCCACCTGGCAGCCCACTGGGAAAAAAATGTCAGGTGGCCTCATGAAGGGAGTAAATCGCAAGCCGGTGAAAACTCAAGAATACCGCCGGTCAAGGGGCTTTGGGCGATCCTGGGAGAATTGCAGCACCACTGAAAAAAAAAGAAAGAAAACAAGGAGCAGCAGGGAGAGGGGATGAGGAACTGACGTAGGTACTGGGTCTGAGGGGAGTAGCCGCTGAAGCCATGAGAAAGAGGGAACACTTGGGTTACAAACTAACTCCACGGACCCTATTCCGCGGGAAGTCCAACGAGTCACGGGAAGCAGTGAGGGAACACCTGCAAACGGGGGGGAACACCAGCCCGGGCAGGGCCGGGGGGGTAACATTGCCTTTAACAAAAGGGACGACCAAAACAAATGTCCCCAAATAGAGAACGGGGAGGGTTTCAGCTAAAGAAGGGACAAGGGAAATTGGGGCGCAAGGCTGGTGAGGATTTACTCATGTGTGACCCAAAACAAGTTGAATTCCGAAGTGTACACAACCTGAAAACTGTCCCTGGGGACCCGTACTGCGCCTGAGCGGCCGGAATCAAAGAGACGGTTCCCAAAAAAAAAAAAACCACTGTGGGACGCGGGAATGGGAGAAAAGGGTTGGAAGGGTTCCTTGGTTGTTCAAGAGCCTTCGGGATTGGCTCCCCGGTTGCCCTTTAATCGGTCCTTATAGAAGGCTCAAAGCAAAACCTCTTTTCCGTTGACCATGCACTTGGTAACTCTGAGGCCCGCTGTCTGGTTAAGTGAACCAACACTACCCTGGGGGGATCAAGAGCGAGTATCACCGTGAAGAGAGGAAACTTGGAGAAGAAGGACTAATGCCTTCCGGTGACAGTGCCATTGGACAAGCCCCTCCCAATTCGTGGTAAAAGAGCCGGGGGGGGGGCAGAAAAAGGGGGGGGGACGCTGTCCCAGGTCAGGAGATTCCCCTACACGCAACCGGACCAAGTGCCATTGAAAAAGGAATTGTTCTCCGACAATTTCCTCACTTAGAAAAAAAAGGATTTCAAGCCGGATGGCAATTCAAGGCCTGAACCTGCAAGAGAACTTATCAAACCCATATAACCGTGGTCCTACAAACACGGAAAGAATTCAATCACGCGGGGCCATTCTTTTCAAGTTTGCAGAAAGAGCGGTTTTATGGGGAGAGGGTTGAACGCGCGCGAAAAATGCGAAGTGCATCCACCTCACTGGGGGGGGGGGAGTCGGCCAAACATGTCTGAAAAGCCGCCGAGAAAAAGTTTTCCGACCTAAGTTAGTTAAAGGGATTGCAAGGCCCGTTGCGAAACATGCAAAAAAAAAAAAAACTCGACGGCAGGGTGGTCTGGTTACGGGTCCGTGGATACCGAAATATTTGCAATGGAAACTTCAGTTAAGGAAAGAAAACAGCAGGGAACCTTTAGGGACAGCCAAAACGAGGGGGCCGACGGAAAGGACCTTGGGAAAACGCCATCTTGTTATGCAGTGGGGATCCTCAGGGGATCAGCTCAAGCGATGAAATCGTCGGATATTGTTGGTTGGAAAAGAGCGTCTCAAGGAACCAAAAAAACCAGTAGGGGGGAGATAGATCGTCAACCCATGTTCACCTCACGATAACGGAAGAGCAGCGGCAAAAGGCTACCGCTTGGCTGCGCACAATGGTGTGGACGGGGGAGAATCGCGGGGAGACCGTTAACAGACAGAAAAAAAGTCCGCCCGGAGGGAAAAAAGATGCTTTCAAGGAAGAAAAAGCGGCAAACTGGGGGGGGAAAAAGGGGGGGAGGAAGAGATGTTCTCGAACAAGAGGAAACTAAAAAGTGGGGGAGAGGAGAAAAACACACTTGGGAGGAGGGACGCGGCCTCCTGGAGCTCGAAGGACACCTCGGAATCGAAAAACCACAAAAAAAACAGAGCAAGAACAACCGTGAGGCCAGGCGGGAACCAACCTCTCAAGCCACGAGTGAACAGGAAAATCCTGCCCCTCTTGGCAGAAGGGGGGGGGGGAGTGTAGGGGGAGAGAAGGGGGGGGGCGCTCCATTATTGGAGGCGGGTTGATGAAGTAGAGGCGGCGAAAAGACTTGGTAATTGTGAAAGGGTCAACCACCACGCCACGGAAGGAGAAAGAAACGGCGGTGGCCTTGTGGGAGCCTTAAACGTGCAGCATCATCAACAGTTGCCGGACGAAAGGGGGAATGACATCCGCAACGGACTATTATTCAAGGGGTACTGCAAATCGGGGGCTTAATCAAGAGGGGCCAGCGGGACACACCGAAAGAGGGTTATTTCCAAGTAACAAATTGAAAGGGTAAAAAACCCGGATATGGACAAGGGGTGGGTACTTCCGCGCGAAATCCAGGGAACGGGCACAGCAAAAACACCTCCGGGCCACCCAGGGAAATCACCACCTTAATAACTCACTGGGACAAAAGGGGGGGACGGAAACGACAGCGAAGAGGAAGCGAAGGAAAGAAAACTCCAGCCCGTTGTTTACGCGGGGCTCGTGTCATGAAGACGACATAGAAAAGTTTGAAAGCCCGTACAATGTCAGCAGTCAAGGGCAAGCAGGGAAAAGAAAGTCGTGGAAAAAAAAAACGGAACAAGTTTCCTTTTGGGGTAGGCCGGAGAGGGGGAGTCCCCGGGGGTTTAAGAATAAGCAGAAGCCGCCGGGGGGGTTGCAAACACCCCGGAAGGGGAAAGCTGGGACGGGGGAAAAGAAAAGAAAAAAAAACCGAGTAGGGGTTCTACACTTGGCAAGGGGGGAAAAAAGTAGCAAGAAGGAAAGGTGACAGGCATCGCGGCGGAAGCCGCACTAACCCGCCGAGGACCGCAGACCATTCCCCAAGGAGAAAAATACGATCAAAATGGAGAAACGTGGGTAACAGGGAAAAAGCCCCGGAATGGGTGGGCCAGAAAGTATCCACAGAAAAAAGTAGCAAAAAGAGGGGAACTTCGCGTCAGGGAGGTGAAAATGGGGGGGGGGGTATGGCACAGGATCCAAGGGGCTGGTGATTCACCCATTCCGTATGGGCGACCCGAAACGAAGGACGCCTGGGCAAACAAAGTAGGGCAGTAGAAAAAAATCCCATATTCCTGGCCTCAAAGTTGTCAGGCTGAAAAAAAAAAAAAGAGGGTGCAGCACCAGGCATGGGAAGATGCAAAGTGAAGCCAGGCATAGATAAAGTCTTGCCGTGGGAAGGGAGCCCCTTGGACCTATACAAACTAAGGGGGTTGAGAAAACTACCTTGAAAAAAGGGAGGCACAGGCTTGGCTCGTAAAAAGGGTAGGTGAGCCTTTGAGGAACAAAAAGAACAGAAAACGAAGAACGGGCAGCCCTGCAGGGGAAAAAATCATATTGTTGCTATCCCGAAGGGGGGATGCTAAAAAGGCTGCAAGAGGAATACCTCCTCCAGTGCAAAAGCACCGGTCGGAATTATCGAACCCATCAAAAATCCCTGCGACCTGACACGCAGGAGACCGTGGCCTCAACTGAACGGGGGGGAAAAAATCGCCAAAAAAGTGGAGAAAGGGAAGGGACTTCAATCCACAGGACGTGCGGCAGTCCAAACTACACCGCATCGGGAGTGAGAACAAAACAACAACAAAAAAAGGAAAGAGAGTGAAAAGAAAAAAGGAAATCACCGGGTCCAGTGGGCTGAAGAGTGGTGGGAAAGACGAGAGGGACGTGGTGAACCCAAGGTGACAGCGGAAAGTAAGAACATCCGAGCAAGTGGGAGGGAAAGCGGGGAACCTCCAAAGAAGCTTGCCGAAACGGGGAAAAGGATCAGGGGAGCGTCCGTCAATGGATGAGGTACGTCCGGCAAAAAAGGTTTCGCTCCCGGGGAGAAGACGATGGAGGGCAAGGGGGGAAGGCTTGAATAAAGGGGGACACGAACTGGGTAAGAAGAACTCCCTGCGTGCGGGAAAGGGCTCTGAGTTTTCCAGCTCGACGAGAAAAGAGGGCAGGGGGAGGGTAAGAAGAAAAGAGGAGGTTCATGAGGGGGTCCCCACGGAAAAAAAAGAGCACGACTTGCCAGGCTAGTATTGGCCACGGGGGGGAACATGAAAGGGGGGAAAACTAATCGCCCTGGAACCCGGCCTGCCGGTAAAAAGCTTGTCAATCACGCTGTGGCAAATGTGACCTTAGGCTTAGCAATAGTGGCACAAGGGTACGCTATCCGAAAAAACGTGGAAAAGCATGTTTGAAAAACACTTGTTGCAGCCTGGGGGTCAGGGGAAAGAAAAAATCCCGCCCCCCGGTCACCCCCGCAGATGAGGAGTAGGTCGGTCCGATGGTACTGGTTGAATCTTTTCTTGGTTGAGGGGGAAGGAGGGCATAAAAAGAAATTGAACCGGAAACAAAAGGAGCAAGGAATACTGGGAGGGTGTAAGGGGAAAGGTAAAGAAGGGGGTTCTTTGACTCTGGATGAGCAAGGGTAAGCCATTCCGGCTCCGGGCTTAATCAAGTTTAAACAAAATGCACGACCAAAAAACGAGTACCGGAGGGAAGAATACAACGGAGTAAGGAGGCACCGGAAGGGGCACCCGCTTTGGGCCCAAAGGGCTGAAATTTGTGGTCAGGGTTGAGGAGATTAAACAGGAAGAAGAACGAAAATGTCAAACGGATGGTATTTTGAGATAAGAAGAGGATTGGAGGGAAGGCCTTTACTGTGGAACGGGGGGGACTGTGGCAGAAAAGGGCCGATAAAACGGGCCGAGGCTCTTTGTGTCACCCCCCGGGCCTGGGAACAGGGAGGGGGAGCTGCCTCCGTTCTTGCTGAAAAACTCGGACCTTGTTCCTTCCACCATCCACTGCTCCCGGGGAGGCCTCAAAGAAAGAACAGGGGGGGGAGAGGGGGGGTCCGTGTGCCCCGGGCCGAGGAGGTGGGAAGTGACAGACCTAAGTTAATCTAAAAAAAAAAATCAAAATAAACCAAACAGGAAAAAAAAGCCTTCCCCACGGTCTTTTTACAGAAGGACTGGGAGGGAAAAAAGTCACCTCTGTCACGTTGGGTAATTCTACTACAAAAGCATGGAAAAATCTATTAGGCAGATAGTTTGGACGATCTACTGAGCTGCAAAAAAGGATGTTGTGAAGAAGACATTTCCCTTCCCTGTGCCGTTAAAAGGGGATTCTGAAGGTAAACGTCTCCCATTGGGTTAAGTATGAGACTGCCCGTCAGTCACCGAAGAACACATTGGAAGAGACCCCCATTCCCCTGAAAGTGCCGCTGAGGAAAGTTGGTTGTTCCTAACCACAGAGGAAGAAAAGAACCGGAACCTCAGGTGTTTCCTGAGGGGGATGGTGGGGGAAAACCTCAAAACCAGCCGGGAACCATCCGACTGATCCCAAAGCTAAAGAAAAAAAACCTTGTAAAAGCAATAAGAAGAAAAAAAAACAAAAGGTGCATGAACTATTCCTGATGAGAAAAACGATGGCAAAGGGGAGGGGGGGTGGGGGTAACTTTGGACGATGGCTACTTATGAAGTGACAGTTCAGCAAAAAAACATGGGGGGACTTCTTCAAAAAAAGGCAAAAAGAGAAACGCGAAAGGAAAATGTGGCCCTTTTAGAGGGTATGAAAGATGTCCCGCGGAGAACCAATAAATCAGCAAAAGGGGCACCAAGGGGGGGGGAGAATTGGTAGGTTTAAGGTTTGAAAAAATTTCCATGAGAGCGAAGGCAAAAACTTTGACAGACTGGGGGGAAGCCGACTCCTAGAAGGTCAAAGGACGACCTGGGGGCAGACAGGGAAAAGACGGAAGCCCGTGGCTTGAAGCAGCTGAAAAAAGTGAGTTGCTTGGACCCTGAAAACCAGGGCTTCAGATAAAAAAAACAGGGTGAAATGTCAAAACAAAAAAGTGAAACAGATCAGACGTAAAGCTTGAACGGTCGGCAAACACTTGTACCGAGGGGGTCATTGGCTTCCCGGGGCTGAGGCACCAACAAGCTGGGACATCAAAGAAAGGGAAAAATAGGAGGGGGTTTTTGTCAACGGACCGAGACCCCAACAGTCAAAAAATGTTCTCAAGGGGTCGAAAAAACGCGCAAAAGAAGTGGGGGAAGACGATCCAAAACCCCACACAGAAAAACCACCCCCCAACCCACAACCCCAAAAAGAAACAACAACCAAAAAACCCCAAACCGCCCCAAACAACAACAAACCCAAACCCCCCCACCCACAAAAGAACCCCCCCCGCCCAACCCCACCCCAAACAAAACAAACCACCCAAAAAAAACGACACAACCAAACCACACAAACAACCCCCCAAAGGCCCCACCCCCCCAACCACAAAAACCAACCCCCCAGAGAGGGTAAAGAAGGGGTACAGGGGGCCCCAGACAGCAAAAGACACAGCACCCCCAAAAAAACACATCCATCACCAAAAAACCCCACCCACCAAAAAAAACCAAACAAAGGGCCAACCCCCCCCCCACAAAGTACCCGCCCCCACCAAGATAAAAAAAAAAAAACCCACCATAAAGACCCCCCAAAAGACCGCGAACCCAAATAGAAAGCCCCACCAACCAACCCAAACCAAATACTCACCCCCCCACCCCTCAAACCAACCCCCACAAAAAGACCCAAAAAAAAAAAAACGCAAAGCCTACCCGCGACCCCAAAAAGCCAACACAAGACCACAAAGAAAAGAGATCCCCACCCCCCGAAGTCCCCAAACCACCCCACCAAAAAAAAAAAAAAAACAACCCAACTACAGTCCAACCCCCAGGAATATTAGATACCTTCCACACTGTGCAACTTCAAGGCCTCCCTTACATCAACTCATGAACAAAAAAAAATTTTGGTTAAACAGCCAACGCCAAACAAGAAAACGCTGGTCCTTCTGTCCGACTTTCAAAGTAAATTTTCTATTCCGGAAGCCCAAAAAGAAAAGACTGGGGGATGAACCTGTTGAGGGGAAAAGGTTTATCAAGCGAGGTCACAAAAAGGGGGGAAATTGGATTTGTTTCCGTAGACGCAAACACTGGTCGGGGAAGGGAGGGGACGAACAAAACTTAGCCTCGTGCCATGAAACCGACTTCCTTACCATGGAAAAGAGATGTGTCAAAAAAAGCCAGCCGGCAAAGAGGCTGGGGAAGACGGAGGGCGCAGGACCAACGGAAAGGGGCACAAAGCATGGCACGCCTTGAATGAGGCTTCCCCACAACGGAGTGCGGGGTGACAAAAAAAAGTTATATTGGACCCGGAAACTAAAAAAAAGGGACCCAAAGGGCCAGAATTGAAAGAAAAAGGGGTATCCCGCTGCCTGAAAGGAAAAGCGACGAAACCTCCCAACTGAAAATCACCGACGGTGCCAAAACCCAGCGGCACGGTACAAAAAGGCGGGGTGGAAAGTGGGTTTGCTGACCCGGTCAGCGCGTGGGAAGTGAAGCCTCAAAAGCGAGGGACCCGGGTTTCCAGTCAAACGGACCTTGGCATTGGAAGAAAGAGGAAAGAGGGCGGAACAAAGAAATTGTCCGAGAAAACAGGACCGACCGTCAAAGGGCCGACATTGGGGGAATGAGGAAGGTAGGTTTGGAAAAACAAAGTGGGGAAATAGTATTAAGACCGGGAGGGAGGGGGCGTACTGTAGGCCAGAAATAAAGGAAGCTCAGGTGTTGCGCGGCACCAGCGTAAGGACGCAGAGCAAGAGACGCAGATTACAGAGTTGATTACAAGGACTTGTGGAAAAGGGGAGACCCGGAAGTTTGTGGAATGGCGGAACACAGCGGCTCGACCAAAACCGTCAGTCACTCCATACAGAAAAAAAAAGACTCAACACCGGAAATCAAACAAAAAAAACCGGGGGGTGTCCGAGGGCGAAATGGGTGGGGGGGGAGAAAATCCGCACGGATGATCTCCAACGACCGACGGTAGAGGGGGTTACATGTCTGCTAAAGTGGGGACATGATCAGGTGAAGGGGGGGATCCACGTCTGGAGGAGACCCAAACGACCAATAGCGCCTGGCAGCGGGGTTGGACCAGCACTGGACTATTCCGGGATATACGAGGAGGTCAAGCAAGACATCGGGGCAAGCAACGAGGGAAGGGAGGTAGATGAGGAAATGAACCAAACCAAAAGTTCCCGGCAAAAAAACGACCGTCAGTGGAGTACTGCAAAGATAAGGCATAAACCTATGAGGAAAAACCCAGGTTCGCCTGAATTCATGTGAAGGCTGGAAAAGCGGGGACCCGACGAGGTGTATCTGCCAAACACGCGTTGAGGGGAAACCAACCAAAAAACCACAAAACAAACCCCCCACACCAACCAACACCACACCCAACCCCAAAAAACAAAAACCAACCACCACAACACAGCAACAACCAAAAACCGAAGCAAAAGGGGGGGCCCAAAAAAAGCCAGGTGGCTGAACAGAAGATTATCGAACCCCACCAACCCACCAAAAGCCGCACCGTACCATCTCGGAGAAAACAGCGCCCCGAATGACACGGTCGGACAGACAGGGGGTACAAGACACCTTTGCCTGCTCCCCCAGCAATGATACTAGTATACCAGGCACAATAACCAGTCTCTGCCAAAGGGGTAGAGGGGGTAATTTCTGCAGAAAACGGGGCAGGATCCAGGACTTTCACCGAAGACAAGATACAAAAGTTTGGAGGAAAGATAGAGAGAAACGGGTAGGGGCCTGCCCCAAAGAAGAAAAGGGTGGAACAGAAGAGAGACAAACGTGGGAAAACGCACTGGTGTCCATGGAGGAGAGGGGGGTCCTCGAATGGGGAAAGACGTGGCCTGGGGGGGGGAAACCCAAAACACAAACCGGTGAAGAGCGTTCCTGCAAATCAGACGCGGGTACTTCAACTTCAAAAGTGGCCGCTAATTCCAGAAATCGACAACTGGAGGACCGGTGGTGGACTCCTCCGCTGGACAGCCTTAAGGTTCGTTGGAGGGACAACAAACGCGCCAAATGTAAAGTCGCTCATAAAAAACCAGTCCCCTTCTGGGGGTGGAAAGGTCGGAGGGGAATGGTCCACAAAAGGGGGATCAAACCAGCAGGGTCCACAAATGGAATGTAACTCGTGGGGGGGCAAAAAGTGCATTTCCGGCAACATAGCGCCCCTGCGTGCCACAAGAAGGGAGTCTGGTCTGAAGAAATGACTTATACAGGAAGAGTGGGCTTGGCAGCACCAAAGAAAAGGGCAAAAAGAAGTGTCAGAAAGGCCTCTTTTCGCAAAAACAGAAAGCACGGGTTGATAAAATGGTAAGATGTTTAGCTTATCCTGTGAAAAATCAACAGAAAAAAGCAAAGGTTTTGGGGGGGGGGTGTTCCAATCATCCGCGTGAACGTCTGTAAAGGGGGGGGGATAGTCTGGGCCGATCAGGGTCGGGATAGCAGCACCAATGCGCCAATGGCTTGGAGCAAGTAGGTGGGTTTAAGGGGCCGGAACGAGTTAGTAGTTGGGCGGATGTGCCCATGGGGCCTCTCACTGTAATGCGAATCCAGGTTCTCAAGGGGTAACCCACCTGCAGAACCCACTAGCCTGAAGGATATGAAAGATGTAGGGGAGTCTCAATGTCGGCACCCGGGAAGGGGTTGCTCTCACCCTCTCCTGGGGGAGGGGGGGAGAATTGAACGGACACTTAACATAAAAAAATACTGGAAGCCCTAGACCTTCCATGTTGCAAAAGAGCTCAATTCCTCAAATGGCGGCCGGGATGGAGGAGTAAGGGGAGTACCCAGGCTGGGTGTTCCCGCACGTACACGTCAGTTTTAAAGAACTGGTTTGTCCTCCAAACTGGGGGAAGAGCGATAGTAGGGCCTTAACAGGCGCCTGACCTGGTAACCCCCACTTGAACACTTTCTGAGAGGAAAAAATCAAACGTGGCGCTGGAAGTGAAAAGTGCAAGAACGTGAGGGCGGCCCCCCAGCGCCTGGGGAAGAAAGGCGGGGGCCAAAGCCTGAAAATAGGCCGGATTTTTCCGGGAAAAAATGCTGACACCGCGGCAAACCAAGACGCCGGTAGACAACGCTGGCAGCGCATCAATGGAAGGGAAGGACTATGGAACGGGGGTGGAGTGATGACGGGGCGGGAACGGGTCGGGGTCGGTCATGAAATACCGGCCGCGGTTGGTCCGGGGGGGAAGGGGTTAACGCCTTCGTACGAGCGCCAGTTGTTCTGCGGACGCTCAAGGTGAGAAGGGGGTCCACAGGACTGCTTTTGCATGCTACCGTTTGGGGGGGAACGCCAAGGCCGGGCCTCACCGGAAAAAGAAATCAAAAGGGGTCACAGAGCCCCCTCTCTTCTACGGCAGCAAACCAGCAGGACCTACACGACTCCTCTGAAAAAAAATTTGGCATAGCACCCTCTTTAGGGGTCCACGGAAGGGCTACTGTGATGGGTTAACTTCTATTGTCTCATTGTGAGAAGGAATACAGGGGTGGGGGGTTGGTGTGGGGTGGGGGGGGGTGTCACTTGGGAAGTTTCGAGTTGGAGGTAGTGGGGGGCCAACCCACAGGTGCAATTGCACGTGTCCCCGGAAACCCCCGCCGAAAACTGGGTGGGCCGCTGGAGGAACCGCAGATGGAGGGCCCCTCAGGGGGATCGTTCGACGCGATCGCTTCTCACGGACTTGTATGGGGGTATGTGTGTGGAGGGGGGAGGGTTGAAGACGAACCGGTCCCAATTTCCCAGATCGACTCTTTGGTCCAAAACAAAGTTAAAACGGGGGAATGCCGAGGCGTCTAGCGCCGAAAACAAGTGGTTCCACGGGGGTGGTACTCCCATAGGGGGAGAATGTCGACGAGTTTGAAAAAAAAAAAACATCTCCTTCCGTTTAATGGTAAACCTTTTGGGGGGGGGGCCCAGCTTCTGAAAAAAACGGATGGATTAGGGAAAAATCTAAAGGGGGACCACCAGTGGGATCGACCACGTATCAAAGGAACCCATCATCGGCAAGTCAACCCTGGGGCGGCCGCCGGACATTCGTCGGGGGGTGGTGCCCCGTGCACAATCCATCCTGCCCAATGGAAATCGTGGGGAAATGGGACAAAGGGTCAATAAAAAACCCAACGTGAACAAGTCGAACAGAATTTGCACGCGCACGAGGGAACTAAAATCTCGCGTAACGGCCAGACACGGGAAGATATCATGAAAGAAAAAAAGGGAAAAAACCCCATAGGAACTTACCCAAACGCCATACCCGTCTGGCGGGGTCGGTCTACAACAGAAAATGCCCACTATGAGTACCAAAGACAACCCTGCGGGTAAGTGGGAGAGGCTGTCGGGTTAATTTAGCGGGGGACTGCGGGCGGCGGCGGGGGTGGGGGCCTTAGAAATTAGTCGGAAAAACAGGTTCGTAAGAATGGGAGGCTCAGCAAAAGAACGAACAAGGCAAGCCGGCGTTCCATGCCGGCAGCGCGGAATTTTCTGTTGGAAAGGGATCAAGACGAAATCCCTTGGAAAAAGAAAAAGGAATGGTGAGGGCGGGAGCAGGATGCATCCCCGCGGCCGGCGGCCAGGGGGGGGGGTTGGTGGGGGGGGGGGGGGGTTCGAGCCGAAAAAGACCCAGCGGCCGTAAGTTTCCCTCGGGTGCCCCAAGTGACCACCACGGGATGCGGTAATCGGCCCTCAGGGGGAGGCCGGCACGGCCGCTTTCTGGCCAAAACCGGGCTTCCACTTTCCAAACCAGGGTCCCCAGGGAAAAGTTGAACCTGAGAGTTGAAGCGGTGGGGTGGGGGGGGGGAAGGGGACCCATCGCTTGATGGGGCAGCGCTCCATCCGCAAGACGTTTTCTGAGGACCGGTTTAAGTGTAACATCAACTGAAATACATTCAACAAAAAGGGGGTGAAGCAGTAACCTCCTCCAGTCCTGGGGGCCAAGGGGGAGGAGAAAGCAAGCAACAGTGGGATACCCAGTCGGTAGTGGGGAGAGCCGTCAGTTCACGGGATACATACCAAATCACCGGCCAGGGCGGTGGCGCGAAACGACAAGGTAAGTAACGAGGTATGGGGGCCTGCTCAAGGTGACGCCCGGGAGGGTGGGGGGGGTTTTCAGCAAACGGTGACACCGGCTTCCCCGGGAGTTAAATGTCTTCACAGCGGCTTAAGCACGGGAAAACTCAAGTACCGGGGAAAAAAGTTCCAACCTCCTACGCGGATTCCCGCGGCTCCGTGGAGTGAATCCCAATGGGTTACCGCCAGGGTCGAAAACCAGAAACAAATCAAAAACCGAAAGTGAAAAAAGAAAGTGGAAATTTCAGGGAAATTATTGCACTCATCGGAAATGGCCGGGGCTCCCCTCGAGGATGCTACACGCCCAGAAAGGGGAATTTACAGGAAAGAAGGGGGCTTAGGCCAAAAGACACTCATAGAGGAAAAAGAAAAAACGAAGGTCTAAAAAAAGAAAAGAACGGGGTTCCGGGCCAGGAATGCAGGCGTTAGATGAACGTGCCCATCCCCCAGACGAAACACCTTGCAAACAGGGGGGGAAGTTTAGAAGGCCTCCGGGACCTAGACCACCTGGTGAACCCAGCCCAGCCTGGCACACATCAGGGGGGGGGAGGGGTCGACTGAGCGCCTACTGGGAGGGGGGCGGTGCCCACCAGAAATATCAAACCATGGGCCGGTTCGGCAAAATCCTCTGGCCCCTCAGGTGTGGGGGGAAACCGGGAGGTTCAAAAGGGGACGGGGAAAAGCACGAAGCCGTACTGGCCAGAAAAAACGGGTGATCATTCAACCTTGGTGGGGGTCAGCACAAAGGGAAGGAGCCAGCCCGCAACGCCGGAAATCCCGCTTGACCCGGGGGGGGGGACTAACGTTCAGGAGTTATTACGGAAAGGGCCAGACCAGGCCTGGGGAAATGCCGCTCTTGCAAAACATCCTAAAAAAAAAGGAAGGAGGAAAGATCATAATAGGTCAGAGCCGGGCTGAACCCGCTGGGGAAAGGCCGTGGAAAACTCCATCGGGAAAACTGGGGGAGGGGCGCCAATGGGAAAGGGAAGCAACGGTTAAATAAAAAAAACTTTGCGCGGTTTAGCAGGAAACAGGGTCAAGCTACTATCCGTGTCCGACCGGGGGGAAAACCAGGGAGCCGTTCCTTTCTCAGAGGTAAAGAACCGGCGCAATGGAGCTCAAGAAAACCGTGATCGGGCCACAAATGGATCAGGGTGCAGAGAAGGAAACTGTTAGACTCGGCCGGGAGCAACCCGGGGCTCCGGGGTCCCGTCCTCGCAGACGCGCCCAAAAAAGGCAATTAGGACCAAAAAAGGAAGCATAGGTTCCCCGGTTGTTTTTTTTTGGTTTTTTGGTTAACTCGGCAAAACCGCCCTGTGCCACCGGCACTCGGGAAAAAAAACTCCATGGCAAGAAAAAACGCCCTCCGCGGCTCAGGAAAACCTATGCTCGGGAAGTCGTGAGAAATAAAGATCTGGATTCAAATGGGGCAAGTAGCCCAAAAGGAAGAAATGGACAGGACCCAAAGGAGGGCAGGGGGGTCGCAATCCAGGAAAACTGTGGATAACAATGAAAAGGTCGCTGAATACATGTGTAAAAATCCAGGGAAAAGACAAATGTCAAAGAGAGTACAGGGGTCAAGATTTTAATCACATCCGTGCGGAGGGAAACAGACCAAGACGCCCGAACACGGACAGAACGTGGCAGCGTAGTGGGTATGTGGGACTGGTCAGAGCGGGGAGTTACCACGTGGGGGTCGAATAGCCGGGTAACGCATGGGGGGGGGATGAGGGGACCCTGTGTGGGGGAAACCACGGCACAGTCAACGACACACTTCTGGGGGCGGACACGGCGGCGCAGCAGTCCTTCACCAACGGGAAAACCAGCGCCCCCGGGGATGGTCAAACAGGGCTTCACCCGGAAAACCGCACGAACCTCAGGAACTACCATGCCAGTGTTGACAGCTAAGCAAAGGATCCATGGTCCAAAGTGAGGTGCCCGGAGTGGAACTTGGGCGACGTTGGCAGATCCAGGGAACGGCCCCTGGGGAACCTTCCCCGTCCTTTCGGGAAAAGGCTGGGGGAATCAAAAGGGGGGGGGGAGGCTGCATCAAACGGACAGACCTTGAAACGGGGAAACCCCCCAAACCATTACTCTTTCAGATCCGGGGCTAAACGGAGAGTTCCGGGTTGGGGACAAAAAAAAACGAGGTTGGTCAAGGACGAAAAGGCCCGGCCCGGGCAGTCTGTTCCTATTCCACTGCGCGGAAGGAGGGGTTTTCCGGAAAAAAAAGGGGGGGGAAGGACGACGGGGCCGCGTGCCGTGGCTCCGAACCCAAAAACCCGTCAAGGGGAAAATGGGCCAAGTCAAAGCCTACGCCCGCACAAGGGTCACTGGAAGGGTCAAGTGCAAAGGCCGGCGCCCCACGAGTAAACAGCACGGGAGGCTCTTGATAGGACTGCAATTCGAATGGAAGGACTGACCTGGCACGAAGGCCGGGGGGGCAGCAGCAGGAGGACGGGGTTTAGCCGACGGGTAAGCTTGTGTCCTACTCTAGTGAACGTCGGACATCACCAAAAACCGGCACGAAGCGCCAGCCTCAAAACTTGCTAACCAACACCAACAAGCCGCGGCCAAGAAAAAACGGCGGAGGGCCCGAAAACTAACTTCGGTGGGATGTGCGAAGGTTGGGCGTGTACTTGAACTACAGACAGGGTCATGCATTGGGGTTGGGGGGGGGGGGTGCGAATAAAACCCCTTAGGTAGAGGGGGAGCGCGTCCCCTGAGCACAAAAGGACCGAACCAGGGGGTGGGCAAGGGGGGAAAAAAAAACGCCGCCCGATGAAAAGTCTTGGACTCAGAGGCTAAAAAGAGTCCACGAAAACCTGGGCCAGGGGGGGGCTTGTGCCGTTTGCGGGAAAAACGCACGAGGGCCTGAAAACGGGAGTGTCAACTCACGAAAGGGGAACGCGCGACACTCGAAGGGAGGACGGGTGTCGCCGAAAGGGGGCCAGTGGCTCACTGCGGAAAAAAACAAAAAAAAAAAAAAAAACCCAAGGGGAGGGACAAATCACCGTGGGGGGAAGGGGGGGGGACGGGGGGGAGGGAAGAACCCATGGGTGTTAAAGCGGGGGGGGGGGAAACAACAACCAAGAAAAAAACACACAATCAACAAAAAAAACAAAAATTATATTAGGGGAAAGGAGACAGATTGTCAAAAGTAAAAAACAGCACGATCATCGAAAACGACTGACCACGGGGTAGTCAAAAAGGGTCTACCGATGGGACGTTGAACGTCGGATCGTAAGATCTCCTTCACGTTTGGAAGAAAAACACGGGGAACAACAACCCATAAAGGCCCATCCGAATCACCAATTGGCGGTGTAGGGGGTGGGTTGGGGGGGGTGGTGGTGGGGGGGGGGGCTGTGTGGCAGGGTGGCGGTGGGGGGGGGGGGGGGGTGGTGTGTGGCGGGGGGGGGGACGGGCCACACAAAAAAGAGCAACCCCGAGGGAGGGGGCCACAAGTGGGTGCTGCGAAGTTGGTGGACATCAGGTGGCTGGAGCGGCGCGCGGGTGGAGAAGGGGGCGGAAAGTTGGGGTGGGGGGGGGGAAAAGAAAAAAAACAAGAAACTTCAATGGGGTGAAAGGCGAGGGGTGGGGGAAAAAAAAAAAAAAAAAACGAAAACAACTGCAAAAAAAACACACAAAAAACTTAAAAAAATAACACAACACAGGTACCCCACACTGTGTGGGTTGTCGTGGGGGGGGGTGGGGGGGAAACAGAAAAAAACAAAAAAACAATGTGATCAAGGGGGGGGGGGGGGGGGCACAGGGGGGAAAAGAAAAAAAAAAAAATAAGGAAAAGATGGCGGCGGCGCTGGGGGTGGGCAAAAAAAAAAAAAAAGAAAAAAAAAAAAAAAAAAAAAAAAAAAAAAAAAAAAAAAAAAAAAAAAAAAAAAAAAAAAAAAAAAAAAACAAGAAGAAAAAGGTGGGGGGGGAAAAAAAAAGTGGGGGTGGGGGGGGGCGGGGGGGGGGTGAGGGGGTGCGCGGGGGGGGGGGGGGGGGGGGGGGGAGGGGGGTGGGGGGGGGGGGGGGGGGGGGGGGGGGGGGGTGGGGGCGCGGGCAAGTGTGAGGGGGGGGGGGGGGGGGGGGGGGGGTTGGGTGCAAAAAAAACACACAACAAAACCATAAAACAAAAAAAAACAACCACCACAACAAAACACCACCGACACGAAAAACCGACAGAGAAACAACAACTTGGTTGGGTAAATCCTCCCCACCACCAACAACACAACCAACAAACACCAAAACAAAAACACAAAGGAGGGCACCAATGCGGGGGGGGGGGGGGGGGTCTGTACACCCCACCCACCACAAAAAGCAAAAAAAACAAAAAAATAGAAAACCCAAAAACAAAACCCAAAAAAAAAAAAGAAAAAAAGAACAAACTCATTAAACCAGACAAAAAAAAAACAAAAATAAAAAGAAAAAAGAAAAAAGACACACAAACTTCTCAAAGGGCGTCGTGTGTTCGGGTGGGATCTGGCGAAAGAACAAAAGAAAAGAGAAAACACTCGGGGGCCCAGCAACCCTGACTGGGGAAAAAACCCCAGATATTCGGGACAAAGTTTACCTGGCAAAGCTCGAGGCGGCGGGGGATGTCGAGCTGGCAAGGCTGGTGTACATTTTTACCAAGGGGGCCCCACCCTTAAAAAAAAAACGTCCGATCTGTTCCCGCACGGACAAAAACGCCAGAGCCTTGCTCAGACATACCAGAAACTGTCGGGGTGGGTACTCTCGGGAAGACACGGCCACGTAAACGAAAAGGGGGGGCTGCGTAGCCACGTCCAATCACCGAGGGCAATGGCGACCCGTTTCCCCCCAAAGCGCCGGACCAAGGTCCGTTGTCTTCGGTATTTGGGAAATAAACACAAAAACAGGTGCCCCCAAAAAAAACCGGGCACAGAGCAGGGTAAATCAACCGCCTGAAAGACCGAAAACAGGGGGAGGACCGTCCCAGGGGGAAAAGCTGAAAAAACGGGCAAAAAAAGGGAAGCGACCCGTTAGAAGATGAGAAGAGTTCCGGTGGCGGCCAGTGGGGGCAATCCTAAGCCAAACAAAGGGTCCGCCAAAAAGGTCGGCCCAGGGAACCTTGAAAGAACCCTCACCTCCGGCGGCCAACTTTTACCCCGGTACCAAACCTTAAGGGGGCCAGAAAAAGGGGGGGGTATAGGTTTAGAGGAACCTGAAATTGGCCCTTAAAAAGGGGACGGTCACGGGTTTTGAGGCCATGAAAGCCCGGCCTCGCGGGGTGCGCACCCCGGACGGGTCTCTCCCGGGACCCGGGGGGTGACGCAAGGGAAATGTGTCGGTGGGACGTGGTGGGGGGGGGAAAAACGTGCTCAAAAAATTGAAGAAGGCCCAGCGTTCAAGGCTCATAAAGCCGCCTGAAGCGAACAGAAAAGGAGAACCAAGTCCCAACTGGGAGACCGCTGTCAAAAGGGGTCAAAGAACAGGGCCATAAGAGGGAAGCACGAATAAGGAAATTCAAAGACAGGGAAAGAGGCTCTACTGACACGGAGGGGGGGATAAAAACATGGATAAGATTAAAGGGCCGGGGGGGGTTTTACCCGGAGGGAGAACAGCGAAAAGGGAAGCAAATGGGGGCTATGAAACCTCAAACTCATATCCGGGCGACTAAGTGGACCAAAACAGGAGGGGGGGTCCTTGGCAGCAAGGCAGGGGGGACGTTAAGGCACAGATGCCCACGTGATACGAGAACCGCTTGCTTGGACCAGTTTTGACGGTGGCAGCGGGGGGCCGAAAACCCGGGACCTGAAAAAAAAAGGAAAGACCCGCCCGTCTGGGCCGGCAATTGACAGACGTTTTCCTGGCAGAAACTGGCCGGGACAAGGGAGGCAAAAAACAGACCGCAAAACCTATCGAACCAGTTTTCGGCCGGCGGGAAACGAAAAAAACCTCATGGGTGGCGTCATAAAAAAACCGAACCGGTTGAATAGTTAACGCCAAAGGGGCCGACGCAAACACAAAAAAAAAAAAAAAAAGCAACACAAACAGGACCAAGGGTCAGGTGGGGGGGGGGGGGGGGTGGGGGTTGTTCTGGGGGATTGTAAACACGGGGGGGGGGACTTGTGGGGGGGGGGAGGAGTGGGCGGTCGGCGGGTGGTCGGGGGTGGGGGGGGGGGGGGGGGAATATACAGGGTAGAAGAAAAATAAATACAAAAAAACAAACAAAGAAAAAAAAAAAGGGGGGGGGGGTGGGGCTGGGGGGGGACACCATAAAGGTAACGGCAGGGGGGGTCTAGGGGGCGGGGGGGGGGGGGGGGGGGGGGGGGTGTGAGAAGGGGGAGGGGAGACACGGTCTATGTGGTAAACGGGCTCAAGACAGGACCCAGGTGAACAACACAAAATGGATATAAAACTGAAGGAGGAAAGGCGGGTGCAAGCGGCAGCGGGGGACACCCGGGGGGGGGGCACACCAGTGCGGGGGGGGGAAAATATAACAAAATCAAAAATAAAATAAAACGAACGAAAAAAAAAACAAAAAAGTCAGTGCCACTAAAAACAACGGTTCAAGAAAAAGAGAGAGATTCTGTTTCCTATTCTGCCCGCACGCACGGAGGGGTTACTTCCGCAAAGAGGAATGTTGGCCGAGGAACGTCACATTTATGGTGAATACTCGATCCGACGGAGAGGGGGGCAGCAAAAGGTCTGAGGGGAACCCCTAACGGTTGAATAAAAAAAAAGGGTGGGATGAAAAGTAGTCGTCGTCCGGGGGGGGCGGGGGGGGGGGGGGGGGGGGGGGGGGGGGGGGGGGGGGGGCGTCCCTAGGGGGGTATAACGTCCTCCACAGGCGACCTCTGAAGGTGAAAAAAAATGGAGTGTCCGTGCTGAGAGGAAGAAGTACATTAGTCGGGGGCTCTTAAGATCAACACAAGTTCCCTTCCGCTAAAAGGCAACCCCAAAAAATTAAAAAAAAAGGAAAGGTTCACCCGGAGAGTGGGGCATAGGTGGCAAACTGTGGGCCCTGTCCAACCCATCCACCTGGTGCACCAAAGGGAAAGTCGGGGGCCCGACCTGGGTCAGGGCATTGGACACCTGCGGTTCCATGACCAGCCCGAAGAAAAAATAATTCAGTCCACTATAAAAATAAATAAGGGGGTGCTGGCAAAAAAAGGTGCCAGGCCCCTTAATAGTTCCCCGGGGGGCGGTTCAAAAAAAAACCCAGGTCAAATCCGACTGTAAAGAACCATTGAAACCGATGATCCTTGCAACCGCAAACCAACTGTCAAAAAAAAAAAAACAAAAACACCACTCGGCGCCGCCGGAAACCGGGGGAAATTCCGGTGAATATTTCGGGAAAAAGTCCGGCGGAAAAAATCACAGCACCACAAATCGAACCAGATCCCGGCAAAAGCAACGGGTGATAGGGTGGTCTGGGAGAGGGGGGAAGTCACCCGGTAATGGGGCGGATTCGGACGGAAGCATAGGGTTCGTAACGGGGAGCACGACCCACCGGAATAAGGCACCTCTGGGAACATCGGCAGGAAAAGGGGGGGGGAGGCGGGAAAAGTGGACACTGCCGGGTGGAACCAAACCAGGGGCCGGGATGGTCAAAAAGGCCTTTAAAAAAAGACGACCCGCGACGAGGCCGAAAAACTAAGTCGGCCAGGGGGTTGAAAAGCAGGAGCTGTCCCGTCCAGAGGGGACAGGTACTGGGAGGAAAGAAAAAAGGGCCCCCCGGGACCAAGGTTGGGGGAAACCCGGGCCCCGGCCTGAGAAAACGGGACACTGGCCAAAGAAGCTTGCGTTGCGGCCTGCATCAGCAGAAAGAGGGTCCGACCACCCAACAACCGCAACGGGGAAACCGCGAGCACAGCAAAGGCTCAACGGTGGCGCTGCCTGTGGTCCCCCTTTCCTCGGGCAGGGGGCCCGACCCGGGGAAAAAAAACGGGGCCGGGGTCATTCTCCGGCAAGAGAAACCCTGCAGCAATGGGTCCCAAAAAGAAAAAAAAAATGGCCTGATTGAAGTAAATAACCGCAGACGTGGTCCTGTCGAAATTCCAAGGGTCGGTGAAGCAAGAAATGCAGCCGCCGGGCCCCTGCCGTCCTGGGGTTCCGGCTGGCAAAAGCCCAAATTCAGGGAGGACCAGCGGGTTTGCTGCTGCGCCCAGGCCTGCCTTCCATGCGCTGGGGGGCGGGCAAACCGTCCAGCAAACGCCGGACTGAAACCGTGGGGGGTGGGGGCCGACAAGGCCCCGAACAAAGCCTTGTGTTCCCGAACTGGGTATAAAAAAAAAGAAACCACCCAAAGAAGACTCCCACAAACGGGGTCCACCACAATCCTATCCCCAACCACGGCAATGAAAAAGGTCTGGTTCGTTGCATGATAACCGGGAGGGAGAACAGGTTGGGGGACTTGGGGAAAGGACAATAAAGGGGGGCCTTTGGGGAAGGGTAGAATGAAACAACGCCCATTAAAAAAGGGTGAATTCAGTTAAAAAAAAAAGTAGGCGCGACGACTCCACGTGTGTGGTCGGGAGGGCAAGGAGTTGGGGGGAATTAGTGGGGGGGGGACACTCGTGCAAAAAAAAAAATCTCGAAAAAACAGGGGGCAAAGTTTGGGGACCGGGGGGCAGGGGGCCGTAAAAAGATAAAAGATCTTCTTGGAAGGGAACGAAGGGGGGGGGCTCAAACAGGGAAAAGCGCTGTGAGGCAAGGTAAGACAGTGGAGAAGAGGGTCGAACATAAACTTCTTTAGATGTGGGGTCGAAGGGGTGGGAAAC
>Ga0179593_1462646_pt1 | contig 21325 bp, 25 predicted proteins | sample CZODoug2_1_08_16_FD_185931 | JGI IMG/M metagenome (GOLD analysis project Ga0179593, IMG submission 185931) | Vadose zone soil fungal communities from Angelo Coast Range Reserve, California, USA - CZODoug2_1_08_16fungal (PacBio error correction) | ecosystem: Environmental > Terrestrial > Soil >...
GTCTTGTACTGGGGTAGCAAAAACACCGGAGAAATAAAAACCCTTCTCACACGAAAGGAAGGCGAGCACCGTGGGGGTGGGGGACCCTTGGGACGCAACAAGGGTGAAATCGCTACCTAATTTGGCCAACAGCGCCGAAGGAGGGGGGGACCTTGGGGAGTGGGGGGGGGGGTGAAGGGACAGAAACACGGCCCAGAGAAAAAACGGATTGTGTCAGGGAGGAAAGCAAACCAGGGGCGGGTGGTGAAAAGGGCAACGAACATCGAGAGACAACACAACACGGAAAGGAGGAGTGAAAGAGATAGAGACCCCCGACACGGGGGGAGGAGGGAAAGAAGAAAGCCTCATATCCACGGGGGAAGTGTGCTATCAGGGGGGAAGACCACACAAACAGATCCAGGAAACCCGGGAGTCGGGTGGCTGTGACGGGGTGGACATGGTAGGACTTAGGCAAGAAAAAGAAACGGTGTGGGTGTCATACCAGGGCCGAACCACCCTAAATTTTAAAAAAACTTCCAAGTTCCCAGGGGGGACATTGGGGGGAGGGAGAATTCAGAAGGGGACTGCTACGTAGGTTATACTGATGAAGAAAATAAACAACGGCAGCCAACCCGTTTTGTGTTAACACGAAGGGGAGTCTTGTAGCCCCAAAAAAGGCACAGACGGTGGGTTGGTAAGAGGCGCCACAAAAAGGGGATAAAGGATGGGGGAGGAGGGGGGGTGCGTGGTGAAAATCCCCCCGGGGGGGACCCAAAGAACAGCGTGTGCATCTGGAAAGGGGGTGAGGAAAAAAGGAACAAAAATGCGGTAAGGAAATGATAGACGTCGCGCCCGCAGCGTACGTTTTCCAAAAGGCCAGAATAAAGGACCTCCTAGAAAAGTCTGAATGGGGGGGTGGAGCAGAACTCAAAGCGGAGAGGCCCGACCCGGCACCGCAGGCAAAAAGTCCCCGTCCGAAGAAAAAGTTGTCGGGGGTTCGGAAAAAAAAAAAAGTGAAAACAAAAACAGAAAACAGTTCTCGAGAGGCCGGACAAGGGTACAGGATGGGCAGGGAATTCAAAGTAGGGACAGAAAGATAGAGCAATTGGGAAAAAGGGGAAGTATGGCTCCAAACAGATAAGGAGGACGGAAAAAAAAGCCCTACGGGGAATACAAATCTATTGTGGAATCGAAAGGGGGAAAAGAAGTCTACGTGATCGGCGCACCACGGAGGTAAAAAGAAAAGGGGGGGGTGACATCGGTGAGGGGACAAACACAAGTCATAAGGCGGGCCGGAACAAACCGGGGGGTCTTTCTAACATAAGGCGGAAAAAGCGAATAAAGAACGCAACCAGTCACCGGGGGCGGAAGCCCGGTCGGGACGGGGAAATTTTGGCTGGAAAATTTAAAAAAGGGGCACGGGGGTTAAAAAGAATCAGGAGGAAAAGGGGGGGAGGGAGGCCATTGTTGGGGTTGGGACCAAACCGAGGAACGTGGGTTCGCGGAAAATAAGTGGGGGAAGAATCTGCAAAACGAGCGCTGGCATGCAAAAGGAATACAAGTGTTTCAGGCGAAATGTGTACGGGCCGGGAGAGCCTGGGAACTCACCAATGTAGGCAAAGGGCTAATGATGCTCTTTACAGGCACGATCTCGAGGGGGGCGGAGATAAGGGGGGCACGGGCCGTCTGAAAACAGCGGCAAGCTTTGGAAAATGGAGAGTCCGGGGCGTAATCTTTTGGGTAGGTCGCCTTAAAGGGATGTTCGGTAGAACATAAATGTTGCTTTGAAAAGCGCGGGGATGGGAAAAAAAACTGAATGAAGAAAACAGTCGATCAAGAATCTGCCAAAGGGGTAAAAAAAAAACGAAACACGAAAAAAAATGGCCCTATACACGATCCCCACACCGCACGCTTCCCTCATGCAAAATGGGGGGGGAACGAGACTGAGAAAGGCAAAAAAGAACCAGAGGCGTTGGGGCATAGCGATAAGTAAAGGGACCACTACAAGAGAACTAAAAACCACCAGAGGGGGGGGAACTGTTATAAAACGTACCCCTAGGAGAACCGGCTTCCTTCAAAAGTGGTACCACGGGGAAAAAAAAATGTAGGGGGGGGTCACGAAAAAAGGTTTGTCCGACAGGGGACAAGGGGAGTAGGACTATGAGAGATGTCCGAAGATCTAGGAAAGCCCTATCAAACGGGGAAAATGCAGGGTTCAAACAATAAGCCTGAAAAAAAAATACGGGGGCATTTGTTCATGAAACAATTATAAGCAAAGGAAATTCATCCGTCAAAAAAGAGACTTGGGGAAACAAGCTTATTAAGTCGAGAAGAAAAAGATGAAGGGCGCACTACCCAGGGTTGTTGGTGGGTTTGGGGTTGGCTGGTAACTAGAAATAAGATGCACCGGGGGAGCCAACTTGCCAAAAACCTAACTGTCAAAGTTGTGTGGAATCTAACACGTACGGTAAGGACGACAAAGGACAGAATCTGGATGGGTTAAGGTACATCAGGGGGTCCGGCAGGGGGGAAAAAAAGAGGGGGGAACGCTTTGGGGGGTCATTTTTAGGGGCAAGTAGCTGCGACAGGACAAAAAAGATCATCGAAAAAAAAATTTGTGGGGGTCTGCCACACGGGACAGGAGAAAACAGGCAAAGAACAAACTTTAATCTCCACGATCAAAGGGGGGGCGTAACCTCCCTTATGCCGTATTGTGAAAAAAAAAAGAAAGGGCCTCACAAAAGGAAGACAGTAAGAGACTGGGGGGAAGAGTTGCAGGACGAAAAGTAAAAAGTTAATTAAGTGCTGTCAGCTTCTTTCTGGACCGGAGGCGGGAATGCCTCACAGAGCAGGGCGGCCAACAAGGATTATGCCTATGTGCTGGAGCGACAAAACAACGTTGAAAGGGACATAAGAAACGAATCAGAGGGGGTCTCTGGACGTCTGTCAGGGTCTGGAAGGGGGTTGCTCTGGGGGGGCACAAGAATAGCGGGGTCGCGTCAACTCACGGGCGGGGGCGCATTGCAACAAAAACTGGCGGGGGGGGGGGGACGCAATAGTCAACCTCAAGAAACAAAAAAAAAATCCCCTAAAGCAAAAAAATACAACAGAAATATGGCGTATAAAGAACAAACACAACAGAGTCTGAGGACTTACAGGTGAAGTGAGGGACTAAAACTAAGGACAACAGAGTGGCCATGCGCGTAACCCTGAACGTAGTGAGAGTGGACGAGGAAAATCGCGAACACGCAGTCAAACTCCTAAGGACAAGCGAGAACGGGAGCTGGTGGGAGGAAAATTTGAAAAAACTGACGGCGGAAATTGAAGGGAAAAAGAAGCGTTCGAGTGAAAGGAAGGGCCACCAGCAAACACGCATCAAGGGCTAAGTCAAAGAACAAACTACGGCCAAAGGTCCAACTGGGGGAGCAAACAACGGTCACAAAAACGCAACAGTGAGGGGGGGGGACACAGGAACCCTTGGCAGCTCATCAAGAGAGAGGGAAAACAACCATCAGACGGGGAAAAACTACAAAATCAAAAAAAATCGGTGTCCGTTGGGCACGGGACCCCGACTGGCACCCCGGCAAAAACCCGGAGTCAAAAGACGAGTTGCACAGATCCTTAGACAAACCGCGGCATTCCAGCTTAAGAATGTGGAAAAAACTGGCCACAGAAAGTCAGTCACAAACGGTCATAACGAAACGGCTTGGGGTGGGCCCCGGGTAAGGAAGCCAAAAGTTTTTCAGTCTCCAAGGGTGGAACCTGCACACGAAGTGGAAAGTCAGGAACGAAAAGTGGTGGTCAGGGGGAAAATGTGAAACTAACCGGGGGAGGAATCACGTGGGGCACAAATGAAAGTGCTTGAGAACCCCTTTGGAATACCTGCTATACGCTTCTAGCGCTACGAAAAAGAGCAAAATGTGGCATGGGATGAGGGGTCCCCAAAGATCCTCCGAGTCCATGGAAAAGATGCAAAGAAAGGAGGTTCAAAAAAGGAGACTCATAAAGGGGTGTGACCAAAGGATCTTTGATGAGCCAAAAAAATTTGGGGGGTAAGCGGTTGTTGCCGCAAAAGATTTGGAGGGTAAATTGGGGGGGAGGGGGGTGTGCAAAGAGAGGAAAATACGTCAAGCAAATAAGGGAAAAAAAGAAAAGAAAGGGGGGGGAAAGCCTGCACAAAGGAAATCACAGTTCAAGTTCCGTTGGAATATCGGAAAAGTTATGGGGGAAAACACAAACGTCCAGAGGGGACAAATTCACCGCTGTCTTTAATTACGAATGAAAGTTAAAGGGCCCCCACTATGAAAACTACTGACTGGGGGGGGACTCAAGGCGTGGGAAACGGATGTGTTTAAAAGGAACTCGGGGGTGTTCCCGACGTGGTGGTCTTTAACACTAACCTTGTCATTGGGAGTTGAAAGGGGGGGGATGAAGGTTGCCGTGGAGAAAAACCGGTCCCATCTAAAGGTGTTCGTGGGACCAACTGGGGAGAGCGTGCAGGGGGGGTTCAGTCACAGCTATAAGGCTTTCATGGTGAACGACGTGCTCCACAAAAAAATTGGGAAGAAAAGCAGGGCCATTCATAAGGGGAGGGGGGGGGGGAGTTTAAGAACAAGAGAAAGGCCAAAGCGGATGTGGACGGTTTCACCAGGAAAAAATGGAGGAAGTCAGTCGGGGAAAGGGTCACACTCATTAAAAGGGTTCGAGGGCTGGGTGTCATATCATAAGGGTGCAATATCCCAAGGGGAAAAAAAGAAGTGCTGCTTGGACCGACAATTGGAAGGGACATAGCGTCCGCGAAGCAGTGGGGGACTGTGAACATCGAGAAGAGGGATGACATATACTAACCATCGTTTGGGGGTGGCAAATTAGGAAAAAAACCAATACCTATCATCCAATCGAGCCAAAAAAAAAGAACAACGTAAAGTGAAGGATTAAAAATAAAGAAGGAATGAAATGGAGGGCTCAAAAAGACTACCAGAACGACTTGGGACGTCATACGATTGAAGCTTTCTCGAAAGCGCGGACTAAAGGAAAGCACGAATGGATCAGAGGAAGGAAAACGCGATGGGGGATGATTGCACGAAAAAGGATTACAAGAAAAAAAATAACCCGCCCGAAACGCACAGGAAGAAGGTCATGTAAACCTGGAAGCCAAAGGCAAATCACAGGGGACCACAACGTGGGGAAAGAATAGGGGCGCAAAACCCCGGTTGGGGGGACTTCCAAAGGCCCCTCTCAAGTAAGGCAGGAAACTTAGGGGATCCAGGGGAAACCTTATGAATGTGCAATGCCAGGGGGAAAGGACCACTGAAGCAAACGTGGAAACGACCCCCGTACATTTAAACAAAGGGTGGAAAAAAAAACGGGGAAGCCCCCCAAAGTGACACGGGAAACGGGGGAAAGGAGTGGGTGGGTGAGAACCCGGAAACGAAAACAGGGTCACCAGTGTACAAAAAAACGGAGAATGGGGGAATCACCTTCAAAGGGTGTGCATACAACTTCGGAAGTTATAAAATACCGAAGTGGGTGAAAGGTAAGGAGGAAAATGTTGGAACAAAGCTTTCTAGAGGGCAAATAAAAAGGGGGGTTAACAGAGAAATGCAAAGAACACGCCCGTAAGGGAGGAAAAAAGAAAACACGTCCAGTCATTAAACTACTAACACCAGCCACGTAAGAGCCACCGGAGACAAAATCCTGCAAACAACGTTGGGGGGGGGGGGAGGACCCTAAACTCCTGGTCAATAGTAGTAGGAAAGAAGGAGCCGACTCTTCAAAAACGGCAGTCGACACATTACTCGAGTAGGAGACCCTTGCCGAAGACAACTGGCCAAAAGGGGGCGCGTAGGAGCAACCTCGTAACTTTGAGTTAGCGGAGGTCAAATAGTCTCCGCCTGAAAAAGGGTCAACGCACAAGAAGAGCAAAGGGTCAAGTGAACAACTCGCTCGGAGCGTGACCCTTATGGGTAGGGGGGGGGGGAGGAACTGCGCGCCCAAAGGACGCTGTAGGAGGGGGTTGCCCTGATGGAAGTGCCGGGAGGAAGCGGGTGGTTGTCTATCGGCGAGGCGTCGATCACTGGTTTGGGAGAAAAAAAAGACTTCCAAACTTAGGGTAACTCCCGGGGATGGGTTGGGGAGGAACAGCTTTGCCAAACTGCCCTTAAGCGTGGTGTAACAGTCTCAAGCTGTCGGACTGTTGCTTGGGTGGAAAAAAGATACAAAAAAGGGCTGCGGGGGGGCCGGTAGTTGGAAACCTTGATACTGCTGGGGTGGTCTTGTGACGCGACTTCAAAGGGAGAAGGCGCAGTGAAGAAGGGACGAGGTTACCCAGACCTCCGTCCCAGGGTAAACCAAAAAGCTACCAAAAAAAATCGGAAAAAAGAAAATCAAGGAACTTTCAAGGGGAAAAGAAATGATAATCTTGTGAGCGATACATCGCCAGACGCAACACGTTGGGTTCAACCACCGTGACCGCAGGGGTCCCCAATGGGGTGGAACATAGGAAAAAAGCCTGGGGGAGACGGCAGACGACTAGGTAAAAAGGTGGGTGTCGGCGAAAAAATTTGTGCAGACTCAAGTGGGAGAGAGAGACTTGCCGTTGTCTTAAAGAGGTCCTGATTCCACGAGGAACCCGCCATGCAAAACCGACATCAGGAAGACTGGGGGGGGTACAGGAAAAGTAAGGAAAAGAGGGCCGAGCAAAACGCTGCAAGCCACTCACTTTACCCCCGATCTCGGAAACTATCAAAGCCATATTCTCAAAAAAGTGAGGGGGAAGGGGGGAGCCAGAAGCCCCAGGGGGATTCTGGGAAACGAGAGAGATGGTGGGGAGTGACGTGAGTGGGGTCAGTTCATGAAGAAAAACACTCCCGGAGAAAGGGGGAGTATCACATCGATATTCCCTTGCGTTCAAGGCATGAAAAACTAAACAAGGAAAACGGGGGAAAAGAAGAGAGGTAAAGAAAAGGTACCAAAATAAAAGAGAAAGGTCGTGGGTCTTGTACCCGTACTGGGACTAAGCGGGGTTCCAAACCACGTGCCCAAAGGTTGGTCGGGGGAATTAACTAAGGGAAAATTATCTAAAGTACCCGTCATCACAAAAAAAAACTGGGTGGCGTCATCAAAAGAAAGGAAACTGAAAAAAAACTAGGGAAGGAAAGGGCACGCGTTGACGATTTGGAGCCAAGGGGTGGGAACGAAAGAAGAAACACCGTCTCCCGCGATGAAAATCAGTCAACCCGGGGGGGGAGCGGCAGCCAACATCCCTACTTAAAAAAAAAAAAAAAAGAGCCCTCCATCTAGTCCGATAATCCTAAATGCAAGGTAAACGGGAACACAGGGGGTGCTGGAATCGCCCTCCACTTAAAGAAACCTAGGGGGGGGAAATACTGGAGGAACCGGAATAAAAAAACTGATGGACGGTAATAAAATCAACAAACTCCGTTTAGAAAAGAACTTGGGGAGTGGGATTACCGCAAAAGAAATATGTAGGGAACATGGGGGCCTAAAACAAAGAGGGGGGGGGACGTGAATAAAGTTGCAAAAAGGGAGATGAAGAGGACGGCTTCAAGGGGAAGCCCGCGCCAAAACTGGTAAGTTCTAAAAAAATCTTCAGCAAGGACGCCCAAAACCGATAAAAAACGATCAAAAAAACGGAGAATGACGTAAAGTTGTCGAGAAGAAAAACTTCAATGCGGAACAGGACAAAAGAAGTTCCCTAAAAACGAGCCGAAAAAGAAACAACCATTCCGAGGATGGGACTTTCAGGAGTGAGCCCTTGCCCAGACAAATAGACGATGGGGGACGAAAATCCTGTGGTGCGCCAAAAACAAAGAGGCGTCTCGGCGTTTAGGGCGAAGGAAAAAGGGCGAAAGAAAAAAATTCCTCATCCCCCCAAAAAAAAGAAGGTGAAAAGGTGGGACAGAAAATCGTCGGGAAAAGGGAAAAAACAATCCCCCGCGCACGATGACTCACCGTGGGGGGGGGGTGGGACGAGAGGCTTCCGTTAGGGAACACGTGTCAGGAAATGAAAAAGAATTGGTTGTCATACCGAAAAAACTAGGGGTTTTGGAAAAAGACGCACGAAAAAAAAAAAGAAGAAGCAACCATACCCCATCGCGACCAAAAAGTCAGGGTAAAGAGCAGTTTTGGGTGGTCAAGGAAAAGAAAGGCCGGGGGAGGGGGGCAACAAGGTAAGGAGAAACTCGCGTCTGAAAAAAGGGACTGTCCGACGAAACCTAAACCTATGAAAAGAACGTACGGAGAAAAAGAAAGTAAAGGTGTTTGTCACGAAGGAAAGAAAAACCTGGGTGGCGACGGTCTTGACGACGGGTGGGAAGGGGGGAGCCCAAACGCCGGGCGGCGCGACACAACAAGGCATAGAAGGAAAAAAAAAAAAAAACGCCGAAACAAAAAAAAAGGGCCTGTTAAGGGAAAAAAAAAGGACAGCTGCAAACAATATAACAGAGGGAAGAGTGTCTGGCCCTACCACCGCAGCTGGGCGACAAAGCGGGGGGTGGGCGCTCAAAAAAAAACAGCAACCCACCACCCACCACCCCACACCCAAGGGTACCATACAAGGGGAAACCCAGCTGAAAAAAAATGTTCAACTAACATTGAAACAAGAAAGGGGACCAGGCAAGACTCTTACCCACCACGACGGCCAAGACCAAGGAAAAAGTGTGGGCACAAAGGAAAAGGGGAGTCGGGGGAGGAATGGTAAAGAAGTCGGAGGATTAAAGACGTAATGAAAAGGGAAATGAAAAACCCAAGGGTCTCAAAGACAAAGGGAAGGCGCGCAAAATTTTGTGGTGTCTAAAACTTGGGGAGAAAAAAGGGTGGATCTCGACTCGTAAACATTTCCACAAAAAGCAGAAACGGGACGAAGAACCTGGATAAATTTTGGTGAGGAAAAAGGAAAGGGACCAAAACCAGGGAAAGCAACCGGATGGTGAGGCACAGATAAAAAAAGTTACAGTTGTACTTTCAAAACATCCCTCAAAAAAACACAGGGAAGATAGAAAAAAGAGAGAGAGGAAGGCACAGTAAACAGAAAATTGGGCTTAAGAAAATAAGGAACACAGCAAGGGCCCGTGTCGCGCGGGTCCAATAACACAAAATGGACCTTGTTCCCTCAAGAGGGGAAAGTGGGGACAGTTAAGTTGAGGAATCAAAAAAGGGGGGGGTGCTACAGGGAAAAAACCCACCCAGTTGGCGAGAATGTCAAAAAGTCTTTGAGCAAGGGGTGGGAAAAAAAAAGAAAAACTGTCGCCTAAATGCCCGTAGAGAGTAACAGTCCTGAAAATCACAAATAAAATCCTCAAATTAAAAGGGGGAAAAAACACCGATGTAGTGGCCTTGGAAGGGTTGGGAATTTACCTTACCTTTAGGGGAGGAAAAAAAGTGTCTGGGTGCGGTAAAAACGAAAACCTGTCTTCAAAAAAACAAAAAAAAGGTGCAGCTAAAGGGGGGGGGCGTCTCCCTAAAAAGGACAGTCCCCAAAGAGGGGGGAAAAGCATCAATCGCGGAAAAGCAGCACGGGGGGTCTAACACGTTGAAAAAAAAAGTGGGGGAAATCCGGAAAATCTTCGGGGGGAAGGTTATGGGACGAGACGATAAAAAAAAAAACGTCACTATTTAAGCAGAACCCGCAAACTCAAAAGACCGTCTCGCACCAGGGGGTTTTCAGTTGGTCCTACAACAAAAAAATGCTCGAAGAAGGGCAGTTACCGGGGGGAAGGGTAAGGGCAAAAAAGCATGTTATAACGCTAAAATAGAGTTGGAAGAAGAAGCTCGGGGATCAAAAAGGAACGGGGGGGCAATAAGTGAACAAAAGATACGGAAAAACATCAAATTTAAAGAATTGTAGGGGAAGGGCCCACGTAACCTTTTGTTTAGGCAAGGGGGAATGCAAACGGAAAAGGGATACGTGATGAAAAACAACACATTGGGATCTAACCTACAGGAAACAAAAAGGGTTTTTATAACAGGGGATCGAAAATCATCTCAAAAAGAACCAAAACGGAGCATGTTGAGACGGGTGTGAAGGGGGTTCGAAAATGGAGAGACGATTCCTTAACCATTAACCTAGAAATTTGGAGGTTTGTTTCGGGCGAAAATTTGTCTGCGAAACCTTACGGGGGGGGGAATTTGATCCGGCGAATCAACTAGGTCGCTGGAGAAATGAAAAAGAACAGTTCGCGGCTTATGGGGAGGGGGCCCAAATGTCCTGGAAATCAATGGAAAACCCAGGAGATTAGGGTTGGGGACAGAAGATCTCGAAAAAAGAAGGAGCAAACTGCCGGAGGAAAAAACTTGTGACAAACTTGTACTTGGAAAAAAAAAAAAAACCTTTCGGTCAGGAGAGATTGGGAAGGCGGGAATGCTGTAGCAAAGAAGCGTCCAAGTACGGGGGGGTGAGAGGGGAAGACCCGGAAGCCGCGAATCAGACCCGATCCATGAAGAACACGAAAATGCTCAGTGCGAAATGTGAAAAAGGCCCTACGGGAAGCTGGGCACTAAACCGACGGAAGGTGTGTGGTCACAAAAGACAGTGAATGGAGGTCGCATTAGGAAATTCCGGATACAGGGAGGACGAAACCTGTGGTAAGGTTTCAGGGGGGGGGGGGAAGAAACCGGTGCAGAAAAAATGAAAATCAGAACTGCAGGAGAAAATCGAATGATCGAAAGAACGAAACGCCGAAGACGGGGAGGAAGATAAAGTTTCGGACTTTCCCATATCTAAACGGGTGGGGTTCGTCCAAAAAGGGAGAAACAGCGACTTTAAGTCAAACTGGAAGACTGCAAAGGGGGGAAAGTTCTCATGGAGGAAATTTGCAAAGGGAGAAAGACACGCCAAAACCAAAGGGGGTTGTTTTGGGGTAGAAAATGAAAAGAAAAAGACAACGGTTAGGATAACTGGGGGGAAAGAAAACTCACGGGGTGCAAGTGGGGGTGGGCATCTACAAAGTGAAAGGATTTACTTCACACCAAAGAAAAAAAGTTAAAGGGGTTGGGGGGAGGAAAACCTAGACCGGATTTGCTCCTGTCAGATGTAAACGGGACATAAAGATACGTGACGAAAGAAAAGACACATCAATATCGATGGGAAGGAGAAAAGAAAGGATCCGTTGCGGGGGGAAAGTAAATGGAAGACGACACATACGGACCTAGACACCATAGATTGTTCGTGGGAAGAAGAAAAAAAGCCCAGGACTTTCCGAAAAGAGGTCTGGAAGAAAAGGCTAAAGGAGAAGATGTCTGTCCTTTGAGCTGTGCAGAACAGAAATCTGGTGTGAGTTACGCATAGGGACGGTGGGGACGCGTGAACAAGTCGGAATAGAACTTAACTAGGAATGTTTTTAAGGGGGTGGATGAAGGGGAGCTGAATAAGAGGGGCAATCACGGAATATCGGATGGGGAAGTGTTAATGAAGGAGAAAAAAAAACGACGAAACAAGAGCAGGTTTCCAGAGTCGGGCGGCAAACGGTTTGCTTTAAAACGTTCCAAAAAAACATGTACGGTCAAAAACAGGTCCACAAGAGTTCTGTCCATCAAAAAAACTTGGGCAATGCAGAATGGGTACAGAAGGGACAGAAACCTAAACTCACAAGAAGGAGGGAGGGATGAACTGCCGTAACTACCGGTGGATGAAGGAAAAACGGGTAACTCCTGTGGCAGGGTATGGGAGAAGATTGTCTGTTTCACTTTAAGGAGGAGGAGGTAAAGGGACTGTTAAGATCGTTAAAATGAGGGAAAACAACAGTAAAACCCCAGAAAAGGAAAGACAAATTCACGAAAAAAAAAGGAACAAAACCGGGATCCTGTTTGATGTGACAAAAATGACTTTTTTCACTACCCGAAATGCGCTCGAACATTTACCGCCAACCATCTCGGTCCTAAAGAAATCAAAAAAAACTAAAAGACTACGAAAAGCCTTAGGGAAGTGGAGGCGCAACATAGATCGTCTACGCCTTGAGGGGAAGGGAAATAAAAAACGTCAAGGAAAAAAAAAACGTATTCGTAAAAACCAGGGAAAGGACTGAACGGGGAGAAGGTTGTCGCCGTTCCAGGGGGGGACCCACTACCGCCGAAAGAAGGCTCAAAAAAGAAAGTGGAGAACCTCTAATTTGAAACTAGACGCAGTGTTCAGACCCTGCTACCCGGAGAAGCTTTGAGCCTCTCACTAGTGCCGAGGGGAAATCAACGCCCGAAGAAGGCAATTGTCAAAAAAGCTTCTTTCGGCAGGGAAAGGGAAATGGATTCAACCTTGTCATAGGACCTGAAAAGAGAATGCAGACCCTGATAGTGGAAGGGGGGTTCACAACAAAGGGATTGGAATGTACTTCCAAAGGGGGGGTGGCTCAAGAATTTCGAAGTGAAATGGACTGTCTGGGCGAGACAAAGCACAAAAACTGGCAGCCGGCCCTACTTCAGGTTTGCAAGAACTTAAATAGATCAAAATGGTGTACAAACTGGACCTTTGGGCCCTCCCAAAAAACCCTCCGGGAAACGTTTATTTGGGTACCAACAGGGCGCTAGTGGACTGGGGAAAAAATCAAACTTGTTTGCAAGTATACAAACCAAGCAATAAAAAAAGAGGGGGCTGTTTTTAAACCTCAGAAGGACAGTTGTAAAAGCGACGAACGGGGGGGGTCACGCCTTTCTTTACAAAATAGGGGGGGGGAAGACAATTTCAAATGGGGGGGAAAGGTATGGTGCAAGTGGGGCCGTGGCGGAGAGCGGGTCATTCTACGTTGGTGGGCAACGGAATGAAAAGTGTTAAGGTCAAAGCGCAAGGTGACGAAAAAATGGGTTGGGATCAAGAAGGGAAAAAAGGGTCGGAAAGGGTATGGGGAACTGACCAATCTGGGGAAACTGGCGGGCCCGGAGTTCGTCTCAAACGGGGAAGGTTTAGAAAATCTACTACGTCACAAAAGAAAGGGTTTCGCCCTGAAAGAAATCAATGCAACTCAGCAAAAAAAAGGGGGCCCGGTTAGAGGGAAGCATCAAAGCGGCCGAAACCGATCGCAGTCTTGACAAAAGGAAAAAAAAGCTAGAAACGATACACCAAGGAGGGTTGTCATGCAAATGAAAAAACGAACACGAAATAGCTATGAGAAAAAAAGCAAAAAAACAAACGGGGAGGTGGGAAAAGAGATTTCTGGGTCGGGGCGCCGGAGCCTGCAACGCCCTTGTACCGGATCAGGGATAGAATTTCTGAGTGTTAAACTCGACAGAAAAACAAAAAGCTCATTGTAGACAAAACGATGACCCGCGGGGTGTTTGAAGGGCACTTATGATTCGGAGGGGACTCACGTTGAGAAAAGGGGAACATAAAAATGGGACTCCACTTGAAGCAAGCCTGGGTTTGTAAAAAAAAAAAAAAAAGTTTCCAATCCACGATGGAAGCTGGGTGGGAAAAAAGCCGTTAAAGAACATCTCGAAAAAATAGTAAAAGTCCGTTTCTGGAAAAGCCATTGCATTTGGGGAAACCTCGGGAACCGGGAAGTTAGATTTGCGATGCCCAAAGGCGCAAGGAAAAGGACAAAAAAGGGTCGGGGGGTAGGACAGGGGGGGGGGGGGGGGTGGCGAGTTCATAGGAAAGGGGGGTCCGACCCCCAGGGCATCAACAACTTGAAAACCTCTCCAATGCAAGGGGGAGTTGTTGAAAAGAGACAAGGATGTGACCGTGGGATCCGAAGTACACCTGTTACACTTGGGAAAACGGACCAGGGTGTATGTCCAACATCATCAAGGGCCGGGTATCGTAACCTTCGGGAAAAAAAAAAAAACAATTACGAAAGAGCCAAGGGCCCTATCTGACCATTAAGGTAGTCCCAGAAGTTGGAAAACTATAGGGCAAAATAAAAGGTAAAACGTAGGTGTGTGGAAGGAGAACTACAGGAAGCCTCCTAGTACAAGGAGCCAATGAAACGTTCTCTTCTTTCGACCAAAAAAGTTTTTGGCGTTAAAAGAGGAAGAGCAATGGCAATAGGGGTAGTCTCTGTCAGGGAATCAAAAAAACACTAATGAATTAAAAAAAAAAACCAAAATTGTACAAAAAAGAAGTAAGGTTGACTTCTAGTGGAAGGACCTAAAAAAGTTTCAACAGGAAAGATCGGCGACTAGAAAAAACTGGTCGGGAGGGAAAGGGGGGGGAAGAAAAAGGACGCAAAAACTCTCAGCCTTTGAAAAGGGAAGGCTAACCAAAGGGGCGGGCTAGCGCAAAGATTGTTCGAAAAGAGACTAGATAATTCCCTCGCGGCGCCAAAGGCGCGAAACAACCTGAAAACCTCCTAGAAGAGACGGGCAGTGTGGAGAAAAAGGGGGAAAAATGACTGAAAAAGTGTCTGAGAAATGAGGACGAGACCGGGGAAAAAAAAAAAAACGTAACGGGGAAAGGAAGAACCGACATGGGATATTGGGGTCGCCAGGGGACAAAGGAAGAGGTCAAATCGCCGCGAGACGCAAAAGGAAGGAAAAAAAAACGAATTGATTTGGGAAACCTGACCAATCGAAGGTGGGGTCCGAGTTGTGTGGCTTGGCTGAATTGTGGTGAAAAAAGGGGGAAGTAAGGGAAAAAGGATACGGTCAGGAAAGGTGAAGCACCGACTTACCGCAGAAAAAAAAAACAGAAAGGACTAGGTCCCCTTCACGGAAAGGAGGTACGACAAGATAAGTGAGCCCAATCACGTCCCTGGGGGGTGGGGCCAGGCCGACAGGCCCCACGTGGGAAAAAAAAAAGTGACACCAAGCCATTCGACACGGCGCCCCAAGGGAAGCGGAACGTTTCCGGAAAAAGGGTTCCTAAACAAAGTGAGAAGGAGCTCCCGGGGGTCAAAGCGGGGGAAATTAACACAAAGGGGCACTATGCCAGCACTAGTGAAAAAAAACCGCGCCAAAACAAAAGGCCAAAAAAAATACTTAAAGAGGAGAACGCCTTGGGAAAGCATACGGCGAGCACCGAAAAAGATGACTCTCCCTTTACCCTAGAAGCACTTAACCACAAAAAAGCCACGAGAATAGGATGAAACACATGGAGTAGCTTACCAGCCCGCGATAGCCGCGGCGAAAAACAAAAAAAACAAACGGAAAAAAAGGGAAATGGTGAAAAAGTACTTGACTGGGGGAGTGAATGAAAAAGGCTCACTAGAAAGGGGAGAAAAACATCAGCTTGAAATTAAGGTCGGCCGCCAGCTAATGACCGACAGCGCAATGGCATCAAAGCAGGAGATGCAATGTTAAAAAAGAACGAAAGTGTCTTGTGAAACTTACCCTGAGAAATTTTTGATAAAGCGCAACCACCTGTTGCCAGGTCTGTCCTTGGAGAAGGCCGATGGGATCTCTGAAGACACACAAACAACCCTGTTGGCGAGGTCGCAGGCTCGCAGAAAGAAAGGTGGAAGTTAGGTACTTGGGAAGGGATTAAAAAACGGTGAGAAAGAAAGGAACCCACATAATAGAATAGAAATGAATCGTACGACCAAGTTTGATAGAAAAAAAAAAGAAAACGACTAGGAAGGATAGGCGCCTAAAACCGACACGAAATCTAGCATAAAAAAAAAAAGCAAGAAATTGAGGGTTTCGGGTCACCCGTTGTGGGGACGTCCCGCGGGAAAAGACACACGGTAGGAAAAACGTGGGAGACCGAAGGATACCAGACACGAAGGGGAGCTCAGTTGAGCAAAAAGTCAAGCCCGGATTGAAATGAAAGGACAATCTTTGGTTGCAAGTGAGAAATAAGCACAAGTGCGATTGTGAGATGATCTGAGGTGGACAGGCAGGAAGGGGGAGCGAAAAAAAGGGAACTGGGCACACCAAAAGTGAAGCCTAAAAGCATCCCACGACTTTAACCCCGAATCAAAGGTGAGAAAAAAGGAAAGGGTTTTTGTCTAAGGTTGAGACCGGAAAGCCGGCACCCACTGAGCAAATCTTCTTCAAAGCCCTTCAACGACCTCATGGAATTGAAGGCCAGGAAAAAAGAAAAAAGGGAAGAAAATTGGTAAAAACGCGCCGGTTGAGGAAAGAGGCCTCGTAGATGGAGGCCGAAAAAAAAAATGACAAGGGGGAGAGGGAAAATGAAAAAAACAAAAACAAGGGGCCAGGGAGGTGTGGACTAAAAGGGCATCGCAAAAAAGTAAGGTAAGAAAAAAAAAAAACAACCAACGGTCCAAAAAACAACGGGAGGCATCCAAAAGTGGGGAGATACGAGCCTTAAAAAAAAAACGGTATACAACGGGGGGGGATGTAAGTGGGAGGAAAGTTTGGGTTGGGGTCAAGAAAAGGACGAAACAAAAAAACTGGCGTTTGAGAAAGAAGCTACTTGGGGGAGGGGACCAGACCACTACACATCGCTTAAAAACCTGCGGTGTCACTGGGGAAGGATGCGGGGGGGGGGGTCGACCAATCAGCACAAAGTGTTGTTCGCCCAAAGGTATTAATCAAGTAGGAAAGTGAACGTAAAAAAGGGACCCTCGGAACCTGAATAGTCCCCGGACAACTTCGAAAAAAAAAAAAAAACAGGAAAGGGGGGTTGGTCAAAAGCCCCGAAAGAAAAAACCGGGGTGGCAACGGGGCCTGCGAAGGTGAAAGCACATCCGGGGGAAGGGGGAGGGGCCGAACGCCAACAGATGGAAAAGAGAGGACAAAAGTTATTCGGGGTGGGGAAGGTGGAAAAAGACTGTGCTCGGGAAAAAGGGATGATCGTGACGCGGGTTTCAGGACGCAACAATAACTGGAAAAAGGAGGAAAGCGGCCCCCGGGTTACCAGTTACATGAACCCGCTCACGGGTCGTTCCCCGTAAAAATCCGGCGAACTGAAGGGGGAAACCCACCGAAGGCATAGTGGGGTCAACAAGGAAGTTTGGGGAGGCGGAGTTTCCACATATAAATTAAAAGAAGACAGCACCTGAAGGAAATTCAAAACTGATCACAACGACTTGGAAACTAAAGTTGGTGGAAGGGAGGGGAGGAAAAAGGTTTGGTATCTCTACGACTAAAAGAGGGACAAAAACCCACCCCGTCAACGCACCACGCACGGGAAGGGTAATCAGGTTGGGGGGGAAGCGAAAACCGACGTAAAAGGCCTACTAAAGAATTGGTGCCGAGAACAATTGGGGTGTTTTGGGTACTGGGATCAGGAACGAGAGGAGCAAACCTTACACAAAGTTTATTATTAAAGAGATGAAGAATGACGGGTCCTGGGTTTACCACACCTACCTGAGATGAAGGACAAAAGAATGTTTCTCAAATAAAAAAGGGGGTCGACTAAACGTTCAATCACCCACATAACCCGGGAAAAACCGGTGGGGAGGGGAGGGGTGGGGTGTGACCATGTAAGGCGGGCCACTATCAAAACCAGGTTGGGTCAAAAGTCGCCACCCCCACGGTTTCTCAAAAAGGGCAGGAAAATAACTCCCCGTCACGGTCTCACGGGGGGGGGAAAAGAAAAAGGAGAATGTCAGCTAACGGCGGGGCTGGGGAAAGCGCCGATACATGTACAGGGGCATAACTACCCAAACTCAGCAAACGTCCCCCTTTGTTAAAAAAAAATCGAAAAATGGGTTTCGGGCCGGTCGGGTGGTGTTAAGGAAGGAAACTAACAAACGGGATCGGGGAAAGGGGGACTGGTTGGCGAGACCACAACGGGGTGCGAGCAGACACTGTGTCAGGAAGGGAGGGGGGAGTCTGCCTAAAAGGCGGTCACCACGGATGTCAATCCAAAAAAGGGGGACCGTCTGCTTGGGAATAAACCAGTCCCGCACCGCACGCAAAAAAAAAAGAATGAACTTGGAGGGGGGGGAGCACAGAACCACGGGCGATTGGGTCAAAAACGGCACAAGGGGGGGAGGGGGAGACAACCTTCCCTCAAAAAACAGGTTTGTCTGTCGGAGTGACAAATACCGGGAGTCAAGCGGATCCTACACGGGACTAGGAGGGCCGAGTATCACCGAACGAGAGGAGATTTGAACATCTGTGGGGAGGACAAAGGGATAAAATGGGATTAAAGACAAAAAAAGCTAGGGGGGAAGACACCATGACAGATAAGAGTGGTGTGGGAAACCGTAGCTTTAAACGGCGGATTGAAAAAGAAAAGAAAGTGTGGAAGCGGATGACAAAGTTATCACAGAAAAAAGAAAGGGGGGCAGTACCGTAATCTCTAGAGGGAACAACTAAGGCGGTCAAAGCGGTGGGGAAGAGGTGGACGGGTGGACCCTTCGGGTAAACACAGGAAGTAAACAGTACAAAAAAAAGGGCAATTTGGCTGGTCGCCTTTTTGGGGGGGGGGTCGCGAAGTTTGAAAGTGGGATCTCAATAACCGTGGCAACGTGAGACAGGAAACTATGGAAACGCAAAAAAAACGACCTCTACGGGTCGGCGTGTGGAAAGGACGGCAGGAAAAAAAACAAATAAAATCCCAAGGGAAAGGGCACGTCGAAACTGCGTCGGAAAGCCACCTGAAAGACAAAAAACGCAAAACGGGCAAACAAACGGGAAAGGGCGAGACGAGAACAAAAAAGGGGGGAAAAAAACTGTATCACCTTTCGGTGGAAGGGGGGCAAACTCTTGTTAGAAAAAAAAAGGAAAAAGAAGGCGGGTCTAGTCAGGCCAGTTACGGGGGTTTAAGGAGCAGGAGGGCTGCTTCAAAAAGAGCAAACAGACGGAAAACCGGAAAAAACCGTCCAAGTTCGATCAGGAAACCAACTGGAGAAGCCCCAGGGAGGCCAAAGCGTGTGTGGGCGCGGGGGATCAATATACCCGCGTGTTTGGGGGGGGATAAACACTTTTGAGTGCGGGTAGAAAAACGGGTCAAGTAGGAGGTTTTCCTGTTCTCCACCGGAAGGTCTAAGGGGACGGGCGGGGGTCCAAAACACAGGGGGGGGGGGTCCCGACCCGACCAAAAGGGCGGCGACGCCTCTAGAGGAAACGATAGCAGAGAGTCGGCTCCTATCACCGCAGTAGTTGATACGCCCGGGAGGACGGGGGGGAGTGTAAAAACGGTGTAAAGGATCATCTACGGGGTCAAAGCGAAACCGGAACTATTCAAGTCGGAGTACAGAAGATCAATCGTGCGAAAAATCGAAAACACCACATTGTTTGTTGGGTGGGTTTGAGGAACAGGAAAACGTCCGTCGAGGGACCCGCTTGCCCTCACACGGGTGTGTGGGGGGAAAGATCGAGAAAAATAAAAAGGGACTTTAAAAAGAAATTCTCGTGATTTGGTAAGGGGGAAGACAGACATGTTAATTACGCTCGCTTGTAGGGGGAAGAGAGGGTCGCCGCATCGAATCGACGAGTGGGATTCGCCCCAAACCGGGGAAAGGGAAGGAGGAAAATGCACGACAACAACGCTCAGCACAAAAAGACAGGGGGGGCAGTGGGGCACCAAGTCAGGAGAGGGGGGAATTTAGTTAAATGCAGACCTAAGTGCGGAGTGCTTTCGGGGATCTGGTCAGATCTAGAGGGAAGTGAAAAGTGCATCTGGCGGAGAGAGTCCCCAAAAGGCGGGGGGAGTGCCGTAAAGAGAATATTTTCGGGGTCGAGCTCCCTCGCTGTGGGGGCCAGCGTCAGTGGGGGAAAAACAGTCAAGCGAAGAGCCAACTTTGGCCGCGGAGAGGAGGAAAGAAGTTTGGATGAAAACTGCACCCTATTGCTCGCATGTCTAAGGCGGGTTCATCGGGTCAAAAAGGGGAAAAATACTTGAAAAAATGGGGAAAAAACGGAGGGGATCGTTCGAGTAATAGAGGGAAAACCCCAAACTGTTTCAGTATCACTGGAAAAAAAAGGGAGGAGGGAGCTGGGTGGATGGGGGAGAGTTTCAAGGTAAAAATAGTTTAGTGGACTGGGAAGAAAGTTGTTCACCAATTACGTTAAGAACATAACCAAAAAGGTATCAAAGAAGAAAGGGTCCAACTAGAAAAAAAAAAAAAGTGGTCACAACTTACGAGAAAGGGGTTAAAGGCATGTGGTACAAAATAAAAGTTCCTGAACGCCGAAAAAAACCAGTCGGGGGGACAGCCGGTAAACCTTGGAAAAAGCTCGGCCGATAAATGTTGGGGAATAACCCACGGGGAGAAAAGAAGAAGGAGGAGGCCTTTGCCCGTCTTGGCTGACCCCAAGACCGGGAAGAGGAGGGGGAAATCCTCCCACCATTAGTCGAAGAAGGCACCAGAACCAGGGAGGTCATGGACGAAAGATTCTCCACAAAAAAAACGAACTCACTCCTTGGGGGGGCTCCCTGCCTTGGCCAGACAAAGAATGTCAAAGATCTAGAGGAGGCTTCATGTGGCCGTAACAGGGCCACAAAATGTGAAGAAAGCTCGGGTAGCACAGTTCTCAAAGTGAAGGGCGTGCTTTGAAAGTGGGGGGGGGGGGGAATTCAAGAAGAACACAAAATGGTACTAAAAAGATAGACGAAGAAGAACATGTACGGGTTAAGGGGTAAAACGGGACAATAAGCCAAGACAATGCTGAAAAAGGACATGGAAAAGATGCCGAGAGTCGGGCACTACCATGGAGAGAAAACTACACTAGGTTAAAAGAAACTTTGGAAGAAAAATGGGGGGGGGGGGGAATTCGGGGGGCACAGAAGATGGTGCAGAGGGGGTGAAGGCTGTTATGGAAGCTTGAAGAAATACGGAAGTGGGAAAAAACAAAAAAAAAAAGACGGGAGGGAGACCTTCATGATCCGCCGTTGCCAAAAGTTGTTCAAGTGGCCAATCAATCGGACCTGGTTGTCCCGGGAAAAGAAGGAAGACGCAACTGGCAAAAGGTTAGGTATAAAGGAAAACGTCCGAGACAAAAAACAGGTAATGGGAGAAAAAAGGAGGGACGAGTTTGGGAAACCGGGGACTAAAAGGGGTTTGTACGCCCAAAGCCGGGGGACAGGGGGGGTGAAAGAACGAGAAAAAATGGTGCATTGGAATAAGTCCATGGGAGGCCCCCTGTGGCGAAAAACCCCCGGGGCATCGACGGGTGTCGGTTGAACGGCTTCAAAACTAAAAAGTAGACGTGGTTCAAATCAAGACATAAAGGATCTCCACGCCACAAGGAGAAAGCCCTGCCAGGGGGGAATATTTGAGGGGAAAAAAGGGAGAACTCGGTGGGCAAAGGGGATTTTACACAGTCGGGGGGGAAACGGCGGCGGAAGGTTGTGGGTCAACTCTCAAAGTCCAAAGCTTTTAGGGGGGAGGTGGAATAAAAAAGAAGTGCCGACAAAAAAAAAGAGGTGCGGGGGGGTCCTACGTTGCAAAGGCAGCCGCATTTAGCTGAGAGTGAAAAGATAGATCTTATCCGACCCAAGGCGGTTGGCGGCTCTTCGAACGCCCACGAAGAAAATCGTCAG